>Ga0066710_100004311_pt1 | contig 12546 bp, 9 predicted proteins | sample GraSoiAngelo_159_FD_79666 | JGI IMG/M metagenome (GOLD analysis project Ga0066710, IMG submission 79666) | Grasslands soil microbial communities from the Angelo Coastal Reserve, California, USA - 14_1009_16_40cm | ecosystem: Environmental > Terrestrial > Soil > Grasslands | place: USA...
CCCGCGACATGACGCGCGAGATGGGCAAGGTCCTGGCCGAGACCCGGGGCGACGTCCAGGAAGCCATCGACATGACGTACTACATGGCCGGCGAGGGCCGCCGCCAGTTCGGCCAGACCACTCCCTCGGAGCTGCCCGACAAGTTCCAGATGTCGGTAAGGATGCCGGTGGGCATCGCGGGCCTCATCACGCCCTGGAACTTCCCGATGGCCATCCCCTCCTGGAAGATGATGCCCGCCCTCGTCCTGGGCAACACCGTCGTCATCAAGCCCGCCACCGACACGCCCCTCTCGGTCGCCAACCTGGTCGGCGTCCTGGAGGAGGCGGGGCTGCCGCCGGGGGTGGTGAACATGGTCACCGGCGGCGGGGCCGACGTCGGCGCGCCGCTCATGCAGCACGAGGACGTGGGCATCGTCTCCTTCACCGGGTCGACGGCGGTCGGCCGCAAGGTGTCGGAGGCCTGCGCCCCCGCCTTCAAGCACTGCCACCTCGAGATGGGCGGCAAGAACCTCATCATGGTCATGGACGACGCCCGCCTGGATCTGGCGGTGGAAGGCGCCGTCTGGGGCGGCTTCGGCACCACCGGCCAGCGCTGCACGGCGGCCAGCCGGATCACCGTCCACAAGAAGGTCTACCGGGAGTTCGCCGAGAGCTTCGTGGAGCGGGCGCGCGCCCTCCGGGTGGGCGACGGTCTCGACCCCGAGGTCGAGATGGGCCCCTGCATCAACGAGGCGCAGCGGCGCACCGTCGAAGGTTACGTGAAGATCGCCGCCGGCGAGGGCGCGAAGCTGCTCTGCGGCGGCCACCGGCTGGAAGGAGGCGCGTGGGCGCACGGCTACTTCCACGAGCCCACGGTCTTCGGCGACTGCTCGCCGTCGATGCGGATCTCGCGCGAGGAGGTCTTCGGCCCGGTGGTCTCGCTCATCCCGGTGGGCTCGCTGGAGGAGGCGATCGAGGTCGGCAACTCCGTGGAGTACGGCCTGTCGGCGTCCGTCTATACTCAGGACATCAACAAGGCCTTCACCGCGATGCGGGAGATGTACACCGGGATCTTCTACGTCAACGCGCCGACCATCGGCGCGGAGACCCACCTGCCGTTCGGGGGCACGAAGCACACCGGCAACGGCCACCGCGAGGCCTGCGTCCAGGCCCTCGAGGTGTTCAGCGAGTGGAAGTCGATCTACATCGACTACAGTGGTCATTTGCAGCGCGCCCAGATCGACACCGGCGAGTAGGCCTTTTAACGCAGAGGGCGCAGAGGAACGAGGAGGGCGCAGAGAAAATGAACGGAACGACAACCGCGTTCCCCCCACTCGCCTCTGCGTCCTCTCCGTTTTTCTCTGCGTCCTCTGCGTTGATCCGTTAGAGCCCATGGTCGTCGGCACGGTTCGGGAGATCAAGGACAACGAGTACCGGGTGGGGCTGGTGCCGGGCGGGGTCAAGACCCTCGTCGACTCCGGTCACGAGGTCCTGGTCGAGACGCGGGCGGGCGAGGGCTCCGGCATCTCCGACGAGGAGTACCGCCAGGCCGGAGCGGAGACCGTGGGCGCGGCGGCCGAGGTGTGGAAGCGCGCCGAGATCGTGGTCAAGGTCAAGGAACCGATCGAGCCCGAGTACGGCCGGATGCGCGAGGGGCAGGTGCTCTTCACCTACCTCCACCTCGCTCCCCTGCCCGGGCTGACCCGCGTCCTGCTCGACCGCAAGGTCACCGGCGTGGCCTACGAGACGATCACCCGCGAGGACGGCTCCCTGCCGCTGCTCACGCCGATGAGCGAGGTGGCCGGCCGCATGTCGATCCAGGTCGGCGCGCGCTACCTGGAGCGGGTGAACGGCGGCCGCGGGGTGCTGCTCGGCGGCGTGCCGGGCGTCCCGCCGGCGGAGGTGATCATCATCGGGGGCGGCGTCGTCGGCATGAACGCGGCCAAGATGGCGCTCGGCCTCGGGGCGCGGGTGACGATCCTGGACCGCAGCGTGGCCAAGATGCAGTACATCGACGACGTCTTCGGCGGCCGGGTGGCCACCCTGATGTCGAACCCCATCGCGATCGCGCGGGCGGTGGCGCGCGCCGACCTGCTGGTGGGCGCGGTGCTCATCCCGGGGGCGGCGGCTCCCAAGCTCGTCAGCCGGGCGATGGTCGGCTCCATGAAGAAGGGCTCGGTGGTCGTGGATGTGGCCGTCGACCAGGGGGGCTGCATCGAGACGACACACGTGACCACCCACAGCGATCCCACGTACGAGGTCGACGGGGTCGTGCACTACTGCGTGGCGAACATGCCGGGGGCCGTGCCCCGCACCTCCACGTTCGCCCTCACCAACGTGACGTTCCCGTACCTGCTGCGCATGGTCAGGAAGGGCCTGGTGCAGGCCCTCAAGGACGATCCCTCGCTCGTGCCGGGAGTCAACACCCACGCCGGCAAGCTCACCTGCGCCCCGGTCGGAGAGGCGCAGGGACTCCCGGTCTCGCCGCTGTGGGATCTGCTCTAAACGCTTGCCCTTCCGAGCGATCCGGATATAATTCAGGCGAAGGTGACGCCGATTCACTCTGCAGCAGGACATGGCCAGCCCCGTTCTGGATGAGCGCAGCCGGGACGTCCTGAAGTCCCTCATCCAGCTTCACATCGCCACGGGGGCCCCCGTCGGCTCCGACAGCCTCTCCCGCGCTCTCGACCGGTCCCTGTCCCCGGCCACGATCCGGAACATCATGGCGGACCTCGAGCGCATGGGCTACCTCGACCATCCCCACACCAGCGCCGGCCGGATGCCGACCGACGAGGGATACCGGGTATACGTGGACACCTTGATGAGTCACCAGGCCCTTCCCAGCCGCGAGGCGGCCGCCATCGCGCACGAGCTCCATACCTCGGGCGTCTCGCCCCACGAAGTGATGGAGAACGCATCGCACCTCCTGTCGCGACTCTCCCACCAGGTCGGCTTCGTCCTCGCCCCCGAGATGCGGAGCACGAGCTTCCGTCACATCGACCTCGTGCGCCTCCCGCACCCCCGCATCCTGGTGGTGATGGTGTCCGGGGCCGGGCTCGTCACCCACAAGGTGATCGAGATGGAGGAGGAGCTGACGCAGGAGGACCTGCAGGCGTGCGCCAACTACCTGAACGCCCACTTCACCGGCCTCACCCTCGCCGCGATCCGCGCCCGGCTGCTGGAGATGATGCGGGAAGAGAAGGCCCTCTACGACTCCCTGCTGAAGAGGGTCCTGTCCGTGGGCGAGCGGGCGTTCGCGGCCACCGGCGAGGACGTGAGCGTCTACCTCGACGGCGCCTCCAACATGCTCGAGCAGCCGGAATTCGAGGACCTGCACCGCATGCGCTCGCTCTTCCGGACTTTCGAGGAGAAGAGCCGCCTGGTGAAGATCCTGAACGCCTGCCTGTCCGGCGGCGGCCTGCGGGTGATCATCGGCCACGAGAACTCGGATCCGGAGCTGAAGGACATGGCCCTGGTGGCCGCCAGCTGCGCCGTGCAGGGCGAGGCGTCGTGGGGCCTGGGCGTGCTGGGCTCCACGCGCATGGAATATGCGCGGGTGATGGCGCTCGTGGACCACGTGGCCCGGACGCTGGCCAGGACCCTGCAGGAGAGCCGCGCATGAGCCGGCGCGACCGCAAGGACGAAGGCGCGGGAGAGCCGCCCGTCTCCACCCCGGTCGAGACGCCGGAAGCCCCCCCCGACCCCGCGGCCTCCTCCACCTCCGAGCCGACCGCCCTCGAAGGGGTCGACGCGCGGCCGCTTCCGCCGGCGACGCGCGAGGAGCTGGAGGCGCTCCGCCGGGAGCGCGACGAGCTGAAAGAACAGCTCCTCCGCCGGCGGGCCGAGTTCGACAACTATCGCAAGCGGGTCGAGCGCGAGCGCCAGCAGGCGGGGACGGAGGCGGTGGCCGCAGTGCTCAAGGCGCTGGTGCCGGTCCTCGACAACCTCGACCGCGCCCTCGGGGCGGGGGGCGGCGACGTCCCGGTGCGGGAGGGCGTCGAGCTGACGCGGCGCGAGCTGCTCGGCGTGCTGGAGGGACAGGGCGTGACGGTGGAGAGCCCCCTGGGCCAGCCCTTCGATCCCCAGCGCCACCAGGCCCTGGCCCATGAGCCGGCGCCCGGCTTCCCGGAGGGCACGGTGGTCGAGGTCTACCGCAAGGGTTATTCGTACCGTGATCGGCTCCTGCGGCCCGCCCTCGTCAAGGTGGCCAAGGGCACGGGCGCGGGTCCGGTGAAGGTCCACTGAGCAGTCTTGAGCTCCCTCGAACGAGGTCACGAGTGCAGCGAGGTGCGGCGTGGCTAAGGTGATCGGCATCGATCTGGGGACCACCAACTCCTGCGTGGCGGTGATGGAGGGGGGCGCCCCCCAGGTCATCCCCAACCAGGAAGGGGCGCGGACCACGCCGTCGATCGTCGGCTTCACCGCCAAAGGCGAGCGGCTGGTCGGCCAGATCGCCAAGCGCCAGGCGCTCACCAACCCGAAGAACACGGTCTTCGCGGTGAAGCGTCTCATCGGACGCAAGTTCAACTCCTCGGAGGTCGAGCAGGCCCGCCGCTACCTTCCCTACGGCCTCACCCAGGCCCCCAACGGCGACGTCCACATCCAGATCGAGGAGAAGATCTACTCGCCGCCCGAGATCTCGGCCTTCGTGCTGCAGAAGCTGAAGGCCGCGGCCGAGGACTACCTCGGCGAGCCGGTCGAGGAGGCGATCATCACCTGCCCGGCCTACTTCACCGACCCCCAGCGGCAGGCGACCAAGGACGCGGGCCTCGTGGCCGGACTCAAGGTCTCGCGCATCCTGAACGAGCCGACCGCGGCCGCCCTCGCCTACGGGCTCAAGAGCGCCCGCGGGCAGTTCGTGGCCGTCTACGACCTCGGCGGCGGTACCTTCGACATCTCGATCCTCGAGATGGCGGAGGGCCTCTTCCAGGTCCGGGCCACGGGGGGCGACACCTTCCTCGGCGGGGAGGACTTCGACCAGCGCATCATCGATTGGCTGATCGCCGAGTTCTCGCGCGAGACGAGCATCGACCTGCGCCAGGACCGCATGGCGCTCCAGCGCCTCAAGGAGGCGGCGGAGAAGGCCAAGTGCGAGCTGTCGACCTCCCAGCAGACCGAGATCGTGCTGCCCTTCATCTCCGCCGACTCGTCCGGGCCCAAGCACCTCAACACCGTGCTGACCCGGCAGAAGTACGAGGGGCTCACGGACGACCTCCTCGACCGCACGATCGACCCCTGCAAGCGGTGCCTGGCCGACGCCGGCCTGAAGCCGGAGCAGATCGACGAGGTCCTGCTCGTCGGCGGGCAGACCCGGGCCCCGAAGGTCGCGGAGATGGTGCGCCGGGTGTTCGGCAAGGAGCCCAACCGGGCGGTGAATCCCGACGAGGGGATCGCGATGGGGGCGGCCATCCAGACCGGGATCATCGCCGGCGAGGTCAAGGAGCTGGTGCTCCTCGACGTCACGCCGCACACGCTGGGCATCGAGACCCGGGACGGCACCTTCACCCCGCTCATCGAGCGCAACAGCACCATCCCCACCCGCAAGAGCCGGATCTTCACTACCGTGGCCGACAACCAGACCAAGGTCGAGGTCCACACGCTCCAGGGCGAGAGCGACATGGCGGCCTACAACAAGAGCCTGGCCAAGTTCGAGCTGACCAACATCCCGCCCGCGCCCAAGGGGGTGCCGCAGATCGAGGTCTCGTTCGAGATCGACGTCAACGGCATCGTCTCGGTCTCCGCCCAGGACCAGGCGACCGGCCGCAGCCATTCGATGGTCATCCACCCTTCCGGCGGCCTGAGCCAGTCCGAGCTGAGCCGGCTCGTCAACGAGACCCGGACCCAGGAGCAGTCGGAGCGCTCCAAGAAGGAGCAGGAGGCGGTGGTGCGGCAGCTCGACGGCCTCGTCACCAACACCATGCGCTCGGTGCAGGCCCTCGAGGGCAAGCTCACCTCCGACGAGCAGAGCCGCATCCTCGCCGCCATGGAGCGGGCCAAGAAGGCGCGGGGCGGTGCGGACCTCGACGAGCTGAAGTCGCGCCTGCTCGAGATGGAAAAGGCAGCCACCCTGATCGGCCAGGCGATGCTGCGGCCGTGAGGGTTGCGGCCATCCTTCCCCTGACCACGGTCTAGATGCCCACGCGAGCCCCGATCGACTACTACGAGGTGCTCGGCCTCTCCCGGAGCGCGAGCGAGCAGGAGGTCAAGTCCGCCTATCGCAAGATGGCGCTCAAGCACCACCCGGACCGCAACCCGGGCAACAAGGAGGCCGAGGAGCGCTTCAAGGAGGCCGCGGAGGCCTACAGCGTGCTCGGCGACCCGGAGAAGCGCCGCCGCTACGACGCCTACGGCCACGCCGGCCTGGGCGGCGCCGGCTTCGACCCGACGATCTTCGCCGACTTCGGCGACATCCTGGGCGACTTCTTCGGCTTCGGCGACCTTTTCGGGCGGCGCCGCGGGGGCCCCCGCCGCGGCTCCGACCTGCGCTACAACCTCGAGCTGAGCTTCGAGGAGGCGGCGTTCGGGACCGAGACGCACATCCAGATCCCGCGGGCCGAGACGTGCTCAACCTGCCAGGGTACCGGCAGCGCCCCCGGCACGAGCCCGGTCACCTGCCAGGCCTGCGGCGGTGCCGGCCAGGTCACCTTTCAGCAGGGCTTCTTCAGCGTGGCCCGCACCTGCGGCCGGTGCGGGGGCGCCGGCCGCATCATCACCAGCCAGTGCAAGGACTGCCGCGGGCAGGGGCAGATCGCGGTCGAGCGCAAGCTCCAGATCAAGATCCCGCCCGGTGTCGACGGGGGCAGCCAGCTCCGCATCGCGGGCGAGGGCGAGCCGGGCGCTTCGGGCGGGCCGCCGGGAGACCTCTACGTCGTGCTGCGCGTCCAGGAGCACCCCTTCTTCCGCCGCGAGGGCACGAGCCTGTTCTGCGACGTGCCGATCAGCCTGACCCAGGCCGCCCTCGGCACGACTCTTGAGGTGCCCACCCTGGGCGGCGGGGGCGCGGCCAAGGTGACCGTCCCCGAAGGCAGCCAGAGCGGGGCGACCTTCCGGGTGCGCGGCCAGGGCGTGCCCCACCTGGGCTCGCGAGGCCGAGGCGACCTGCACGTGACGGTCCGCGTGGCGGTGCCCACGAAGCTCAGCGCCGAGCAGCGGCGGCTGCTGGAGCAGCTCGCCAAGACGCTTCCCACGCCCAGCCTCGACGACAAGGACCGCTCGTTCTTCGGCAAGGTCAAGGACATCCTCGGCTGAAGGGGCTGCGCGCCTTCCTGGTGACGGTGCCCGCCGACGAGGAGGATGCCGCGACCGCCGCGCTGTGGGAGGAAGGTACGGCGGGGATCGAGGTGCGCCCGGCGGAGGCCGGCGAGGTGGCTCTCCTGGCCTATTTCGCCGACGCTCCGCGGGTCCCCTTGGCGGTGGCCGCGGCGCTGGCCGGGCTGCCGGGGGCGCGATGCGAGCCGGCCGAAGTGCCGGACGTGGACTGGCTGGCGCGCTTCCGCGAGGGCTTCCGGTCGTTCCGCGCCTCCGGCTTCCGGATCGTTCCCGCGTGGGAGGCTCGCGGGACGACCGCCCGCTCGCACGACGTCCTCGTCGTCGATCCCGGCCGCGCCTTCGGCACCGGCAGCCACGAAACGACGCGACTGGTCCTGGCCTGGCTGCGAGAGCGCGCCGCCCGGGGACCGCTCGGCCGCGTGCTCGATCTTGGCACCGGCAGCGGCATCCTGGCCCTGGCCGCCGCGCGGCTCGGTGCCCAACCCGTGGTGGCGGTGGACGTCGACCCCGAGGCGATCGCATCCGCGTCTCGCCATGCTCGCCTGAACGGAGTGGACATCAGGATCGTGCAGGGCGACCTGGCCCGGCCCTTGCGTCCCGGCGCCTTCGACCTGGTGCTGGCCAACCTCTCGGCCTCCCTTCTCCGGCAGCGGCGGGACGAGATCACGGGGCTGGGCGCGCCGGCGCTGGTGCTCTCGGGCCTGCTCGCCTCCGACCTCGCCGCGGTGCGCGCGGCGTACGCCGGCGCGGGTCGGATCGAGGTGCGCGAGGACGGCGAATGGGTGTCGCTTCTCGTACAGGTCCGAGCTCCTTGACTCCGTCGCGTTTTCACGTCCCGGGGGCCAGTCCCGGGGCCCGGGTCGCGCTGCCCGAGCACGCCGCCCACCACGCCCGCGAGGTGCTGCGCCTTCGCGCCGGGGCGGCGGTGCGGGTCTTCGACGGAGCCGGCGCGGAGTTCGAAGCCACGCTCGACAGCGTCACCGGTCGCGGCGTAGAGGCCCGGATCGGCCGCGCGGTCGCAGCCCGGCCGGAATCGCCGCTCCACCTCGTCCTCGCCCTCTCCCCGCTGAAGGGAGACCGGATGGAGCTGGTCATCCAGAAGGCGACCGAGCTGGGGGTGGCCGAGGTGTGGCCGGTGGTCACGGTCCGGACGGATGCCGCCGCGCGGCCTGCCCTGGAAGGCTCCCGACAGGAGCGCTGGGACAAGGTGGCCAGCGGCGCCGCCGAGCAGTGCGGCCGCGCGGTCGTGCCGCGGATCGCGGGGACCTCGACGCTGAGCGAGCTGCTCGGACGTCCCTTCGCTGGCGACCGCATCGTCTTCGTGGAGAAGGCCGGGACCCCGACGCTGGCGGCGCGCGCCTCGCCTCCCTCGGCCGCGCTGATCCTGGTCGGGCCGGCGGGGGGCTGGGAGCCGCGGGAGACCGAGCGTCTGGACGGGGCCGGCTTCGTCGCCGCCGGCCTCGGCCCGCGGATCCTCCGCTCCGAGACGGCCGCCCTCGCCGCGGTCGTCGCCGCCCAGGTGCTGTGGGGTGACCTGGGGCGGTAGCCCCCCCGGGCCTCCCCAGCCCCACCCTTGGGCGTTGTTCCGCGATCAGCAGGTCGACCATCCGGCCGTAGCTGCGGACTCCTTCCCGCTGGCCCTGGCTCTTCAGGTACGCGTTGTTCACCGCTTGCGAGGCACGCTCGACCGGGCCGCGGTAGCGCCGCGCCCAGGCGGCGAGCGCATCGATGTCGCGGCGCACGGCCGGCGCGCGGCGAGCGTCCAGACGGGCGTGCGTCTCGCGGTCCACGCGGGCCAGCGCATTCATGGCGTACAGGCTGGCCGCCAGCAGACCCGAATACCGGAAGTCGGGGTCGGGATGGCGGATGCAGGCCACGTATCCGACGTAGTTCGCCTCGTCCTCCCGCGCGAAGCCATGGGCGTGGGCCAACTCGTGGCAGGCCGCGAAGGGCACGTCCGGCTCGGGCAGCGTCGTGTTGACGTTCGGCTCGCCGGTGAAGGGACAGAAGATGCCGCTGATGCCGAGGTACGAGAGCGCGGTCGACACGAGCACGGGCTTGGCCCGCGCGCTCGGGCCTTCGAGGGCGGGCTGGATCCGCGCCGCTTCGCGGTACCCATCCGGCGCGCGCCGCAGGGCGCCGGCCCGGCCGGCGGCCAGTCGCATGACGCCCCCGGCATCCTCGGGCAGGCCGTCGCGCGCGCGGTTCGACTCGCCCACGAGGCGCTCGCAGACGGCGATCAGCTCCGCCACGGACGCGGGGCGCACGTCGAGCCCCGCCAGCTCGGCGTAGGGCCGGCGCCGGTAGTTCAGGCCCCAGAGCAGCAGGAAGGCGAGATAGACGACGCCGGCGGCGATCCACGCCTCGGAGACGGCGCCGCGCACCACCCCGAGGCGCCTCCCTCGCCCGTGCCAGAGCCGCGCCGCCAGCCGCGCGGTCCAGGCACCGAAGGCGGCCGCAGCGAGCCAGAGGAGCACTTCGCCCACCGAGAACGGCCACCGGCCGAGCGTGGCGGCGAGGACCGCGGCCGCGACGCGATAGACGCCGCGCGAGTAGACCCGCTCCACGAGCCCCGGCGAGTGCGAGGCCGCAAGCTGCAGCGCGGCCGCCGCGGGAAGCAGCGCCAGCGGCCAGCGTCGAGGGCGCGCCGCCCTCTCCGATTCCGTGGCCGCCGGGAGGGCGGTGCTATACTCCACGCGGCTTCATGTTCCTCCTCGGTCAAGCAGTCGGCAAGTACCAGATCCTCTCCAACCTGGGCTCCGGCGGCTTCGGCACCGTCTTCCTCGCCAAGGACGGCTGGATCGACAAGAAGGTCGCGATCAAGGTCCCCCACCGCCAGGGAGGGGACTTCGACGACCTCCTGCAGGAGCCGCGGCTGCTCGCCGCCCTCGACCACCCCAACATCGTCGGCATCCTGACCGCCGAGCGGGTGGACGGCGTCTTCTTCATCGTCATGGACTACATCAGGGGGGAGAGCCTGGAGACCGTGCTCGACCGCGAGAAGAGCCTCGACGTGGCCCGCGCGGTCGACTACACGGTGCAGGTGCTGAAGGGCGTTGAGCACGCGCACCAGGCCCAGATCCTCCACCGCGACCTCCGGCCCGCCAACGTGCTCGTCTCCGAGAGCGGCGTCGTGAAGGTGGCCGACTTCGGCACCTCGCGCCTGCTCGAGAAGTCCCACGCCACGACGGTGATCGGCAGCCCTCCCTACATGGCCCCCGAGCAGTTCCAGGGCCGGGCGGTGCTCGCCTCCGACATCTACTCGGTCGGCGTGATGCTCTACCAGATGCTGACCGGCACGCTTCCCTACTACAGCCCCAACCCGGCCCAGATCGAGCGCATGGTGGCGCAGGGCCGCTGCACCCCGCCCCGGATCCGGAACAGCCACGTGCCCCGGGAGATCTCCGACATCGTGATGAAGGCCATCGCGCCGGACCTCTCCGAGCGTTACCAGCGGGCGTCGGAGCTGCTCGACGACCTCGGCACCGCCACCGACATCGACCACCGGGCCACCGAGTTCGAGGACATGCGCAAGCGCCTGAAAGCGCGCGAGGTGCCCAAGCGGGGGTTCTGCTGGCACTGCCGCAAACCGTTGCACGCCCGCTCGGACACGTGCCCCTTCTGCGGAGAGAGACAGTGACCATCAGCAGAACCCCCGAGCGTTCGGCGCGCGCAGTGGAGCGTCTCCTTACCATGTCGCGCCGGATCCATTCCGGCGCGACGCGCTCAACGACGCGCACGCGGAACGGAGCGCGCCGCATGCCGCAATACGCGTTTTGCTGGCACTGCCGAAAGCCGCTGCACGCCCGCTCGGACACCTGTCCCTTCTGCGGCGAGAGGCAGTGACCATCAGTGGAAGCGTGTTCCGCATGCGGAACACCTGGCCGGCGCCTCCGCATAACTCACTGCCTCTCAGGTACTTCCTCCCGGACAGCCATTGACAGCGCGCCGGCGGCGATCTAGAATCCCCGCGTCGGCGACGACCGGCGCGTCGAGCTTCCGAGGAGGAACGCCTCGAATGTCCTTCCCGAAATCGGACCGGATCTGGATGAACGGGAGGCTCGTCCCCTGGGACGACGCCAAGATCCACATCGGGTCCCACGTCATCCATTACGGCTCGGCGGTCTTCGAGGGCGTGCGCTGCTACGCGACTCCCGACGGGCCGGCGGTTTTCCGGCTCGACGCCCACACCGACCGGCTCTACGACTCGGCCAAGATCTATCGGATGGACGTGCCCTACACTCCTGCCCAGATGAACCAGGCGATCCTGGAGACGATCTCCACCAACCAGATGGACGCCTGCTACATCCGCCCGATCATCTATCGCGGCTACGGCCAGCTCGGCGTGAACCCCTTCCCGTGCCCGGTCGACGTGGCGGTCATGGTGTGGGACTGGGGACGCTATCTGGGCGCCGAGGCGCTGGAGAACGGAGTGGACGTGCGGGTCAGCTCCTGGGCCCGCATCGCTCCCAACACGCTTCCCGCCATGGCCAAGAGCGCCGCCAACTACATGAACTCCCAGCTCATCAAGATGGAGGCGATCAAGGACGGATACGCCGAGGGCATCGCGCTCGACGCCGATGGCTATCTCTCCGAGGGCAGCGGAGAGAACCTCTTCCTGGTGAAAGACGACACGCTCATCACGCCGCCGCTCGTCAGCTCCGTGCTGCCGGGCATCACGCGCGACACCGTCATCGCCCTCGCCCGGCGGCAGGGCATCCCCGTCGTCGAGCAGATGATGCCCCGCGAGATGCTCTACATCGTCGACGAGGCGTTCCTCAGCGGCACGGCCGCCGAGATCACCCCGATCCGGTCCGTGGACAAGGTCACGGTCGGGCGGGGGAAGCGGGGGCCGGTGACCGAGGCGTTGCAGCGGGCCTTCTTCGACGTCATCGAGGGCCGTGTTCCCGACGAGTTCTCCTGGCTCACGTACGTGCCGGAGGTGGGGGCGGCGAAGGCGGTCGGCCGGCGCAAGACGAGCGCTGGCTAGGCCGGAGCCGGCCCCCGAGGGGGCGAGAAGACGTCATGCATATAAATGATCTCCTGAAGATCGCGTCCGAGCGGAAGGCGTCGGACCTGCACCTGAAGGTCGGGTCCCATCCGGTGCTCCGCATCAACGGCGAGCTCATCCCGCTCGTCGAGACCAAGCGGCTCATGCAGGAGGACACCATCGCCATGGCGTTCTCCATCATGAGCAACCGCCAGAAGCAGAAGTTCAAGGACAACCTGGAGATCGACATCGCGTACTCGGTGCCCGGCCTGGGCCGGTTCCGCTGCAACGTCTTCCAGCAGCGGGGC
>Ga0066710_100004312_pt1 | contig 12544 bp, 12 predicted proteins | sample GraSoiAngelo_159_FD_79666 | JGI IMG/M metagenome (GOLD analysis project Ga0066710, IMG submission 79666) | Grasslands soil microbial communities from the Angelo Coastal Reserve, California, USA - 14_1009_16_40cm | ecosystem: Environmental > Terrestrial > Soil > Grasslands | place: USA...
AGAAAGCAAATTCCTGTAACGTCACGACGAGCTTATTTCGACAATGCAGGCACAGGACCTCCTCCCATTCCAGTTCTGAACGCCATCAACGAGTACATGACCGACTGGCGGGAACATGGCGAAAACTGGGAAGAGTGGCTTCCCATGATCATCGACTCCCGTAGACTATTCTCCAAGATGGTCCACGCGACGCCTGAGGAGATTGGCTGCGTCCCGAATGTGTCCACTGCACTAACAGGCCTGGCCAGCAGCTTGAAGTACAAGCGAGGCGGTAACATTGTAATCAGCGATCTCAACTTTCCCACCAACATCTATCTCTGGCACTTGCAAAAGAAGCATGGAAGGGCCGGAGAGGTCCGTCTTTTGCACAAGAATTCCCAAGGAATAGTTCCGCGGGAGGAATGGGAGAAAACGATAGATGACCAGACCAGCGTAGTCTCCATCGACTATGTCTCCTGGACGAATGGGTGCAGAGAAAAAATCCGGGAAGTTGCAAACCTGGCTCATGAGCATGACGCTTTCATAATCGGGGACTCCTTCCATGCTCTAGGAGTCTTCCCGATTGACGTCCGCGAGGATGAACTGGATGCTCTCGTGTGTGGGATGTACAAGTGGATGCAGGGACCGCATGGAGCGGCCTACGTGTATGCTCGCAAAGACCAACTTGGTGAACTAGACCCGAACTATATCGGGTGGCATGGAGTCAAAGACTCGGTGGCTAGCAGATTCTCCAATTCAAAAGACATGTTCGGGACACCCTTCAACATTGAAAATACTGAGCCGGCATCTGACGCGACGATGTTCGAGGGTGGTAGCTGGGGAGTCATGTCAGTTGCAGGCGCCAAGGCTGCTCTGGAATGGGCCTTGAAGGATGACCAGGAAGAACGATACCGACGAGTTCTCAAGATTACCGACCATCTCATTAATGGTCTGAGGAAGAAAAACCGTGAAATCCTCTCTCCAACACAGCAGGACAGGCGGAGCGGGATAGTGGTCTTCGAAGACCCAGACCCTCCCGCCACATACAACAAGCTAAAGTCTCTCAACATAACTGTCGCGAGTAGGGTCAAGGCTTTACGGGCCTCCCCCCACTATTACAATACCGAAGAAGAAATCGACAAGCTGTTAGCAGCCCTATGACACGAAAACACGTACTGGTGCTAGTGAACAATTACAAGGACCGAGAGAAAGGCCGAAAAGCCCTCAGCAATATCGCGAGATGCACCGGTCAACCTTTGGAAATGATTGACCACGCGACCCCTAACCTGGCCGAGAGGCTTTCTCACCTAGAGCCGGATCTCGTTTTCCTCAGCGGGTCCGAACACTTACTCTCAAGACCCACCACCAAGGAAGCGTTTCAGAGCGAAATCGACCTAGTCAAAGAGCCAGCATTTCCGATTCTAGGCATATGTTTTGGTCATCAGCTGATTGGAATCGCTTTCGGGACCGGTATGTCAGACATGGGCCATATGGTCCGACGGTTCGAACCTGTCACTGTCCTTGACCATAATCAAATCTTCGAAGGACTCCCCTCCGTCATTACCGTGGCCGAGTCTCACCGTCAAACCCTGAATGAGGTTCCAGAAGGCTTCCTCAGGCTCGCCTTCTCCGCCTCCTCGAACATTGAAGCAATATGCCACGAATCCATGCCAGTATACGGGCTCCAGTTCCATCCCGAACGGTCTGACGAGGAGCACCCTCACGGGCGAACCATAATCCGTAACCTATGGAACCTGGCTGAACTGGCTATGTCCTGAACCGCGGATGCCCCAAACCCTTTTACCATCGTCTAAGACAGGCCGCTCACAACGAACTTGCCCACGGGTGTTTTCCAGTCCTATCTAGCGCTGACCAAGCCAAGGATAGTACTCCTGTTGGACTTCACCGCCATAGCGGCTTTTCTGGTCGCCAGCCCCTTCCTAGACTGGGTTCGCCTAATCGCTGTCATTGCTGGAGGAACCTTAGCCTCCGCAGGAGCGGGAGCATTGAACTGCTATGTGGACCGCGACCTGGACCGGATCATGGGAAGGACGAGCCAGCGACCGATACCGAAGGGAGAGGTGAGCCCGGAAAAAGCGCTCGTCTTCGGACTCCTCCTGGTAGCGGGAGGGGTTTTGATCTCCATGGTCCTGCTGCCTCTTATCGCCAGCCTTTTCATCTTTCTCGGGGCAGCCATCTACGTGGGTTTCTATACTAAGTGGCTAAAGCGAAGGACAACTCTAAACATTGTCCTAGGGGGCTCTGCCGGTAGTTGCGCGCCCTTAGCGGGATGGGCTGCTGCGACTGGCCAGCTAAACAGTCTATCTCCCTGGCTTATGGCCCTTCTGGTGTTTGTCTGGACTCCGAGCCATTTCTGGGGGCTAGCCATCAGAGCTGTTGGCGATTATACCCGGGCAGGGATTCCCATGCTCCCTGCAGTGGTCGGCGAGAAAAAAGCCGCCCAGTACATTGCCCTAAACACATTCCTACTAGTTCCCCTCTCTCTCGTATTCGTCCCCCTCGGATTTTTCGGAACACTATACCTGACCATAGCCGCCTCATTTGGACTGGGCTTGCTAATCGTCGATCTGAAATTGGCCTTCAAACCAACAAAGGCCCAAGCCTGGACTGCATTCAAGGTCTCAAGCCCGTACCTAGCGATAATCTTTCTAGCAATGGTCCTAGACGCAAGACTGTTCATCCATTAGCGTAACAGGGACGAGTCTCTCACCTCTCGAAAGCAAAAAGGAGCACTTCTGACCTTTTCTCGCCGGATTCGCAGGCCCAGTTCTATGGGCTTTGAAGGCTTAAGCAGAAGAACCTAGGCCAATTCTAGCCCATCAGGAGAATCACACCCATCTTGGCCATATGCGCCTTCCGCCACGAACAAGAACCAGACCAGAACCTCGTAGAGTTAGACGCGAGCGGGATAGAAGTCAGAATCTGCTCCCGCTGCCTAGTACTCATCACCATCCATCGGCGAATACACCATATGAGACTAGAACAGCTCATCCCGAAAATGGTCAGGTAACACCGTGAGCAGGATCCGTTTCGGAGCCCGATTATTCCATAACTCGCAAGAACCCTTCCATCGCATCGTCCAAAGAGCAAGATATTGCGAAAAACACGCCTATGACTCAGTCACCATCGACGACCACCTCTTATACGGGACCAGTCAGGCAGCCGCCCCTGAACCCTTCACCACCCTCACAGCCCTAGCCCTCCAAACCAAGAAAATCAAGTTAGGCATCGCTGTCACAGACCTCGTCAGGCGACACCCTGCCATAGTCGCGCAGGCTGCGGGGTCGATTGCAAACATGACACCGGGGCGAGTCTTCCTAGGCCTCGGCTCGGGTGACCCCATGAACCAGACACCCTTCGGGCTATCCACCCAACACCGGGTCAACCGACTCCGAGAAGGCCTAGGGATTATTCGGCTTCTCTGGAATAGCAGCATATCCAGCCCTGTCAGCTACGCGGGACAATACTTCACATTGAACGATGCCTATCTTCAAACGGGACTCTTGAACCCAAAAGTCCCAGTATACGTCGCGGCCTTCGGAGATAAGATGCTCCAGTTGACAGGGGAAGATGCTGATGGCTGGATCCCCCACTGCCACACACCCCATTCCTACAGAGGAGACTTGGCGAAGATCCAAACTGCAGCTCTAAACAAAAGGCGCAGGCCAGAATCGATCGTCCCGAGCTACTACACGCTGGCCTGCGCCTCGAAAAATCGGGACGACGCCGACCGTGATATTCTCGGCCCTGCAAAGTATTTCCTAGCCCTGATGCCAGAAGCATTGAGAAAGGTCGACCCTTCAGCCCACCACCCCGGCCCAGTATGGGAAAAAACATCCAATCCAAAACGACAAAGAGAGATCATACACAAAATCGCTCAGACAGTACCCGACCAGACCGCCCTCGACACCGTCATACATGGAACACCAAGCGATTGCATAGAACAGATCGCCGCGTTCCAGAAAAACGGATGCCGAGAACTCTTCCTCACATTCGTCGCAGAAAACGGGCTCTGGTCCACTAACGGCCTGACCTCAAGAATGGGATTCTTTGCAAGCAAGGTCCTCAGCCACTTTAAGATGAAACCGTGAACTTTCCCGTCTTGAAAGAGTAATGGCAAGAAAGGGGAATCAGAGGAATAGTGACGCTGGTAATAGACGACTGTTCGGGTAGAGGGGGACTAGCCGTTCCTCAGCCTTCGAACTCCACCAAGAGGTTGGACGAACTGTTCCCGGGAGGCACTGGTGTACGGCGAGGCGGGCACAGCCCTAACTATACTGGATCGCTTCACCCAGTCAGGAATTATCACTGCACGGATCAGTTCTTGAACTGTGATTCCCCGGTGTTGTGCTTCAAGCTCCAATAGTTGGAAGTTTTCTTCGCGGAGAGAGAGCATGAACTTTGCCATCGTCAAACACAATCTAGCGTCTGGAAAGCACGCAAGATTCAGAAGGTTCCGTTAATATATACATTCCGGAATCATGAGGGAACCCGTTTCGCAGAATCCTGTGACCGGCAATAACAGAATCCCTATCAACCATGCATATGCATTGACTTGAAACTCCAAGGCTGTAGAATTCAGGATTGAGACAACGTATTGACCTCCACATGAACGAGGCTCCCAAACTCAGGAGTCCCATCCTCATAGCGGGATTGCCTGACAGCGGGCGAGTGGCCAAGATTGTTCTCGACCACCTAATCAAAACGCTCAAAGCCCTTCCACTAGGCTACATGTACTCCGACTATCTCCCTCCGAGACTACTTCTCGCCCAAGACGGAACTCCTGATCTGATGAAACACGAATTCTATTACTGGATAAACAATGAGACAGAGACAGACCTCGTCTTGTACACGGGAGACTCTCAACCAATACTACCAGAGGGAGCCTTTCGACTGTCCGAGGCCGTCATCGATCTCGCCAAGAGACTCGGAGTAGAAACCGTAGTCACGGTCGGCGCATTCATCACCGGCAGAATAGCTGACAATCCCAACGTGTACGGAGCCGCCAGCGGAGAAGAACTCGTAAAGGAACTAGAATCAATCGAGGTAAAAATAATCGACAGCGGAGCAGTAACTTGGATGAATGGCCTAATACCAGGCCTCGCCAAAGCCCGAGGCCTCAAAAGCCTCTTCTTATCAGGCGAAACCTCCGGATTCATGATAGACCCCCGAGCCGCCCTAATCATCCTCAAAGCCCTAGCGAGAAAACTCCGGCTCCAAATCGACACCGGCGAACTGGAGGAACAAGCACGCGAAATCGAAACCGCTCTGAAAAAAGCGGGAGACAAGACCGGACCCTCTGCAACAAGCAACTCCGAATACATCGGGTGACCCCGACTGGCGGATCAACTACACTGTCGAGTCATAAACGGCGACAGCCGCCGTATGAGAGAACTAGAAGACCAAACCGTCCACCTAGTCATAACATCACCACCCTACCCGATGATAGCTGTCTGGGACGACTTCTTCCTAGAAGCCTCCGCCCGGACATACGACCAGATGCACGCCTACCTAGACCAGGTATGGTCTGAAGTCGCCAGGGTTCTGGTTCCAGGAGGGATAGCCTGCGTCAACATCGGGGACGCGACCCGATCGAAAGACGGGGTCTTCCGCCTCTATCCGAATCATTCCCGAGTAATCGAAACTTTTGAGAAGATGGGCCTTGTCAGCCTCCCATATATTCTCTGGAAAAAACCCACAGTCAAGCCGAAGTATAAGGGAAAGGGAGCCTTCCTAGGCTCCGGATTCTTACCTCCGAATGCGTACGTTACACTAGACGTCGAGTATATTCTAATCTTCCGAAAAGGGAACCTCAGATTCTTCCCCCCAAAGGACCCTGAACGCTACAAGAGCAAGTTCACCAAGAAAGAGCGTGACACATGGTTCTCCCAGATTTGGACTGTCACAGGCACGAGACAGAATGTTAAAGGCCTGACGAGGAGGCTCGCAGCCTTCCCGGAAGAAATTCCTAGGAGACTAATTCGAATGTTCTCGATACGTGGCGAACTTGTTGTGGATCCTTTTCTGGGCTCAGGCACAAGCCTTAAGGCCGCGATGGACTTGGAGAGAAGGTTTGTCGGCTACGAGCTACTTGACGAGCTGACAGGAATAATCAAGTCGAGAATTGGCGGTCTTGTAGACAAGGTGCGTTTCGAAAATCAGGTCCCTCCCGTCGCAGTTGTCATCTAGCCGCTAGAATTCCAGGAACTTCTCGCAGCTTCTTGACCTCAAAGGTCGGCCTCGGCGATATTCTCCCCACACTGAGAATGGCGTACGCTCTCCTCCTAACGAGAATAGTGATCATTCCCACCGCCCTTGCCCCTTCCACATCAGTCTCTGGATTGTCCCCAACATAGACGCATTCTCTAGGCGAGAGACGCAGCCGCCTGGCCGCCAGTAGAAATGGCGCTCTACTCGGCTTCAATCTTGGCGTGTCGTCCCCTGCTACGATTGCCGTTTCGAACAGTCTCCGAAACGATAGGTCTTCGATTCGCCGTCTCTTGCCACCGAGTGTTCCATCACTGTCCGAGATTATTGCGAGCCTATAGCCTGCATTCTTTAGCTTCTCAACAGTTGACTGGGCGTCTCTGAAAGGAGGGCTTGTCCGCTCATATGTTTGCCAGTATAGTTTCGTTATCTTTCGAATCCAAGGTCCTTCAAGCTCTACGAGGCCTAGCTGCTTGAGAATTGCTCTCCACCAAATGTCCCGATTGTACAATGAACGATCAGTGAAGCCTCTAGCTGGAGACTTTCTTTCCCGTTCGATCTGTTCAAGTTTACGGAGAAGACTGTGTTCGTTGTAGAAGTATCTCTGCTTCTCCAGCTGCTTTGCGATCATTGAGGCTGCGAGTTTGAGCCCTTGTAGACTGCCGTGTCTTGACTGGATTAGAGTGTTGTCGAGGTCGAAGATGACGCCTCGTGTTTTCCAAAGCTGGAAGGGCGATCACATTTTAGGCATAGGTATCGGGTCTTCTGTCGGCAAACCGGTCTTTCCTGAGACGGTTATGCAGTTCGAGATCGAAATCATCGATGACGATCGCTTCCCCCGACCTGTTATTCGTCAAGAGCCTCGTGTAAGCTATTTTTCGCCGTGGATCTTCGACTAGGCTCACTATGGTGCTCTGTCCCGTGAAATAGGGAGGTGCGTACACGTTGGGTGCTACGATTGGGAGACGGTTTTCCAAAGACCGAACTATGAGGTATTGCTGCCAGGGAGTAATTCCTTCTCTTATGATTCGCGAAGGACAGAGGAGGAGTTCTGCCCCTTTCAGGGCGAATGCTCGGGCGGCTTCTGGAAAATCCACGTCGTAGCATATGAGAACGCCGACCTTGTGACCGTGGACTTTGAAAATCTCGTACCTTGTCCCGGGGAAGGCGATTTTCTTTTCCCGGCCGAAGAGGTGAATTTTGAACTGTCGTCCTCGTACTTCCCCGTCTTGCCCAATTATTGGACAGTCTAGACGGATCTGTCCCTTGATTTTTTCGTAGAATGCGCCGAGGGCAATGGTGACATTGTATTCCTCGGCTAACTCTTGAAAAACGGGAATGGGATCAGCAGGTGTCGGGATCTTTCTCTCAGGCAGCCAGTGTTCTGGAAGACAGATTATATCTGCTTCTCTCGCGGCTGCTCGCCGAGCTAGCTGAGAGGCGCGAATGATAGTCTTCTCGGGCGAGCTGGGTATCGGCCTGGTTTGGACTGCTGAGGCCCTTATTCTCTTCGAACTCAATAAGAATACCAGAAATGGACTAGGAGTTCAGCTTTCTGACAGTGAAATCCACGAGCTGACGAGCCACATCTCTCTTGTCTGATAAGGGAATGTGAACAACTTCCCTCTCGCCATCGACTACGTAGAGCTCATTCGTGTCTGTCTGGAACCCGACACCCGGTCGACCCACATCATTGGCCGCGACGAGGTCTGCATCCTTTTCCCTGAGCATCTCGTAAGCGTCCTCGACTAGTTGCTCACTGGAAACGTTCGATTCTGTCTTGAAGGCTACGATGAATGCTTTTGGACTGGCTCTTCGCACCTCCGCGATGATTTTGGGAGTCGCGTAAAGCTCGATGGTCAGAGATGGTTCTTTCCGAGTCTTGATCTTGTTCGGACGGGTTTTCTTGGGCTTATAGTCACTGGGGGCGCCGGCAGCGAAGATAATGTCGTGTTCCCCCTCTTTCAGTTCCTTAAGTATGACTTGAAGCATCTCCTCGGTACTCTCAACTTTCAGTGTCTTAATTCCGGAAGGAGGATTAGCTGAACCTGGTCCAAGGATAACCGTGGTCTGGGCTCCTCGCGACGCGACTTCTTCCGCTATGGCCACACCCATTTTTCCAGAGCTTCTGTTCGTTATCACCCGGACGGGGTCGATGTGTTCAATTGTTGGGCCGGCGGTTACTAGGATTCTGTGGCCGGCCAGGTCCTTCTTCTGCATCGCGAGCCTGGATATTACCGAGTGGACAATTTGCTCGGTTGTGGCGATCTTGGCTTTTCCTTCTCTTATCTCTGGCTGTATGAACTGGACTCCGATTTCTTCTAGGCGTGCAATGTTTTGCTGGACTATGGGATGATCGTAGAGTGGCTCGTGCATCGCTGGGGCGATGAGGACTGGGATCTTGGAGCCGATTGCTGTGGCTGCCACCGTGGTGACGGATGTGTCATCTATCCCTGATGCAAGCTTGCCGATTGTGTTGGCTGTGGCAGGACTGATGAGGACCAGGTCGACGCTGGTTGGACTCTTGCCCGCCAGAACTATGTGTTCCAGTTTTCCTGTTAGCTCTTGGACCACCGAGTTTCCGGTTGCCCATTCTAAGAGGTCGGGTCCAACCATTCTTTCTGTGGCGGGCGTTATGACTGCATGAACATCTGCTCCGTGTCGCATCAGTTCTCTGGCGATCTCCAGGGCTTTGAATGATGCAACGCTGCTGGTGATTAGGAGAGCTACCTTCTTCCCGGCGAGCTCATTTCCCTTCGAGCCTGTAATGTCTTTTGAGGGATGACTCATTCGGGGCTACCTTTTCAATTGTCCGGTTTGGTAGGCATGATCGAGCAGCTGGATTAGTTCCTCGAGTGTATATTTTGAGGCGTTGCTGGGTATTCGTTTGAGTACGTCGGGGAGACTTGGGAGCATGGGACGTAGAAACGCAGGGATCTTGTCATACATGGCTTGGACGCCGTCGATGATTTCTCTAGCGTCCTTCTCGCTGATGCTGGTTCCTTTGAGGCCTTGTTTCAGATTCTTGCTCAACTATTCCTCCTCCCTTGGTCTTACCATGTAATCTCGGAGATATTACAGGTTTTCAGCTTCTTCACCCATGCCTTTGCTGGCGACTTGCAGGACTTGAACCGTTTCCCCGCTGTGTTCTAGCATCTCTAGAGAATCGGAAAAGTCCTAGCAGGAAAGGCGTTAATTGGTCCTGGACTCATCAAGACCGAGTCGGACCTGTGATGAGTGTTTGGTGGAGGTTGGCAGGAGTTACAAGACTCTTTAATAGGATTGGAAGGCTCAAGGCTCGTTTAGAGCTGAAATGGCAGAGTTCTGTTCGAGATGCGGAAAGACCCTCAGCCTCATCGACCCACTCTTAGAGTTGAAAGGGCTTCGTTTCTGCGAGGACTGCTATCCAGAAGTGAAAAGAGAGCATGCAGCAGCGAATATTTCGGACAAGATGGACAAGAAGCAGCGCATGGTGTTCTCTGACGACGATAGTGACGATGAGCTGAGAGGCTCAATCATCAAGGGAAAACAGGCACTGGCCTCCAAAGAATCCGAGTTCAAATGGGATAACCCCTCCCTCTCGCTAATCGCCAGCGCGCTCCGAATCCTAACCGACCAGAACAAGATCATAATGAAACAGAACGAGCTCATACTACGAGAGCTCGAGACCAGAGCGCCAACTGCAAAGTCCAAATAGAATGTTCACCTGAGCCTTCCTCCATACGTCTCCCAGGGATCGAGGGGAAGACACAATAGAATGAGACTGCAAACCAAGCATTTTCTTTTCTGCGACTCATCGCGGTGTATCGATGGCCAAGGGGCTTCCAGAAGTCCCTCATCCTGACGACCATAGAGGAACTCGGCGGCCTCCCGTCCTTACTGGAACCCCTTCGCCTTCGAAACCTAAGATGTTGTCCGGACCGACCGTAAGGGCGTCAAGGAAATCGAGTAACGTATTCCTCGCAAGGCTGACCAGTCACTAGCCACCTCGATGGTCCCGGGGGCCGGAGTTCCATAGAGGGAGAACCTCTACTTTGAACTCGCCGAATCGGTTGCGCTCGATTCTCCGGCGACACTCCGTGGATGCATCTCCACTCCGGTATCTGTGCGCCTGGTTGGCTGGCTGACCCGCACTTTGAGTGCAGGACTACAGCGTCTCCGTCGCCCTCCAATCTAGGGGGGCGGCTCGGAAGCTCTTCCAGGCTGAGCTACCCCGGGGACCGTGGTGCTGGTGGGATTCTGGTTAGTTAAGACTTCTCGATGATGGGCTGATGATTCTCTCGAATCCATTTGGCCAGGTCGCGGAGGGCTATGTTGCTTGATACGTCGATGACGGGTACTTCCACGTTTGCGACTCGGATGCTGTTGTTGTACTTGGCCATGGGGGCGTGGGAGATGTTGCTGGCATAGATTTTCCCTTTGACGTACTCGTCTGGTAAGGCTTCTGGTTCGACAAAATCGGCTAGAAAGACTACTCCTTCAGCCCAGTAGAGGGCGAGGGGCTGGCCGGAGACGTTCATGACGAAGGCGATCATGCTGGCCAGGTTTTGCTGGCTAGTAAAGCTGGTTAGTCCTGTGACTACTATTTGCTCTGGTGGGCTGTGGATTATTGATACCATGACGTGGTTGAACCTTGTCAAAGCGGGCTGTCGGGTCGAGTATGCTAAGCCTTGGCAGTGGCAGGCGTGGGATTTCTGGCGTGGAGGATTTGTGTGAGATGAGGGTTTTGGGGTGGCGCCCAGGGCGGGATTCGAACCCGCGACGCGCTCGAACTTATCGTTCGAGTGTCGCACGGGTGACAGCCGTGCATACTCTCGGCCGGCTCCCGCTGGCCGCGGACCGGGCTATACTACCTAGATGCATCCCTTCTCGGGATTGGGCGCGGAAAGCCCGGATCTTCTGCCACCTGGGCACTCGGGGTGAACGGATATTGCCGTGATTAACCTTTCTCGAAGACGACCTGTAGGAAGTGTACTTGGACCCTGCCCGGGCTAGTTTCAACACAATCTAATCTATATGTTGAGCCCCTGGCTTCTCAAGGAAAACGTAATGGTTTCCATTCCTTCGCTGGGAGGAGCAGGCAGCCTCCTAGTCGGCTTCCTCGTGCTCTTCATCATCTACCTGCTGATTATCGGGTTTGTTCTCTGGTTGGCCGGAGAGATTGTTGTTGGGAGAAGGGTTACGTTTGGTGAGGCGTTGGCGATAGCAGGAGTAGGCACATTCCTTGTAGGCGGGATACTGTTTGTCCTTCCAAGCCTTCTCGGACTATTGCTAGGATTTTTCTTGTTCCTCGGACTGGTCCGTCATTATTTCAAGACTGGTTGGCTGGGTGCTTTTGGGGTATCGATAATGTCGGTGATTGTCGGGGTTGTTTTGACGTTTGTTCTTGGGAGCTTGGCGGTTGGACTGTTCTCGATCCCTTCGATTTCCCGGTTCATCTAGAACAGGTCTAGGGAGAGGACTGTGGCTGGGTGAAAATGCTGGAGCTGTTTTCAGCCCCAAAGGTGGAGTTTGGGAAGTGTCAATGCCCCAGCAGGTATAGGGCTAAGCTTCCTCTTCTTTTCCAGTGTCTTCCTGCTCTGAGCTACAGCCACAGGTGCTACACATGGCTATTCAGAAGGTGACTGGTCGTTTATTTAAACAGTTCAGTTTGAACACCGGGAAGAATCTGCCGGTCTCTCAGGTCTTGAAAGGCCGGTTGACATCCCTCTAGGGATCTTCAAGATCCCAGCGAGAGTCTAACCCTGCAGGAGGTACACGATAGAATACGCCGCCAACCAAGCCAATCCGACTGTTCTGACTCTATAGATCATGAATTCTGACACCAGCACGGTGGTCCTCTCCTCCCTTATAATCAAATACCTGGCGACTACCGATAACTCTGTTTCGTTTCCAATCTCAGCCTCGATACCCTCACAAACCGCGGTGACAGTGTTAGCGAATACATCAAGCTCAGGATTCTACTTCATTCATGGTCGCTCATACAATCTCAATCTCGCCACATCGCACCACGGATTCGAGTTTCCGATTGGCTATAGTTAGTCTTTCACGCTGACCTGAAGAGGTCTGGCGCAAAAGGAGGGCGACCAACGCGTACACAGAAATCGATGGGCCGAGTTAAGCCTGAGCGATTTCCACGTTTCCAAGCGCAGATTGCATGTCTAGAGTTTTCTGTATCCCGAGATTCGAGCGATTTTCCCTCATATCTGTCACGCGGGTGAAACTAATCGGCTGACAGACTGGGAAACAGGGCGCATTTCAGCCGATTTTCAGCCTGCCCATCAATCGATGCGCCATGGTTTGGTAAAGGGACGATTGCTCAATCCTTTTTTTCGAG
>Ga0066710_100004313_pt1 | contig 12542 bp, 7 predicted proteins | sample GraSoiAngelo_159_FD_79666 | JGI IMG/M metagenome (GOLD analysis project Ga0066710, IMG submission 79666) | Grasslands soil microbial communities from the Angelo Coastal Reserve, California, USA - 14_1009_16_40cm | ecosystem: Environmental > Terrestrial > Soil > Grasslands | place: USA...
GCATCCTTCAGTCCGCCGCCGAGTAACTGGTAGAACCTCACCTCGTGCTCCGGCCGAAACATGTCGCTGTCGCCGTAGATGAGCATCACCGGCATGGTCAGTTTCTTGACGTCCGCCGACCAGTCGTACGACTTGCGCATGTATGCGCCCATCGCATCGAGTAGCTTCGGAAACTCTTCCGGATGCGGCGCGATCGCCACGTACGACTTGTACATCGGCGTTCCCTTCATCTGCTCCAGCATGGCGGCGCCGACTGCCGCCTGCTGCGGCAGCATCTCCGGATAGAATCCGTCCTGCGCATAGGGAGTGGAAACCAGCGCCAGGCGGCGAACCATTTCCGGATGTTGAGCGGCGAACTGGAACGCGACGCCGCCACCCATCGAATAGCCGAGCACGTCGACCTTGTCGTAGCCGAGCTTCTTGAGCACGCCGGCCATGTCGTTGCCCATGTCGACCAGGCTGAGCTCGCGATCGCCCAGCGGCGTGCGGCCGTGGCCCTGCAGATCGACGCCGATCACCTGCCGGCTCTGCGCGAGCTTGGTCAGGTTGGGACCGAACATCTCGATCTGGCCCAGGCCGCCATGAAGAAGCAACAGCGGCTCGCCTGTGCCGTACACGGCGTAGTAGTAGTTGACGCCATTGACGGCAGCATGGCCGGTCTTGACGGGCTTGGGTGTTGCGGTTTGCATGGCCGGCTTCTCCTGGGCTGCGTGGACGATCGTCGGGGCGGCAAAGCTGGCGGTCACAGTCGCAATCATTGCGATCAGCGTCTTGACGGACATCGTGGTCTCCTTCTGCAATGAGTGATAGTACGCCAAGTGCGAATTTTTGAACAAACCGGTGCTTTTTTCATGTGTTTGTCCCCCTTCCGTGCGTCAATTGCAGCCGCCGCAACGCCGAAGCGCGCCGCGACTACGGGTTCGCTGCCTTCCTCTGCAGCTCCTCGCGCAGACGCTGCTCCCGCTACCGGTTTGCCCGTTACCCATCATCCACAATTTCCGCTCGTCTCAAGTTTCCCTGCGGTGGGCATAGAATGGCACCCATGATGAGACGCAGCACTTGGTTGCATTGGCTCCTAACGGGGTACCTCTGGCTTATCTCATGGATTCCACTCGGCAATTGGAATCGTCAGCATGAGGGGACCTTGCTTCAAGCGCTCCTGGGCGGCAGAGGAATCCAGGCGGGAGACTTGGGTATGTTGGTGTTCGTTACGCTGCCCGCCGTCTTGTTTTGGGTGGCGTACAAGCGAAATAGTTTCTGGTTTGCTCTCCCAGCCTTGACTCTCGACATTGTTTGGTTGGTGATGCAAATTCAATCCTGGTGGCTTCCCTACATCTTCGGAACGGACAGGAGCTGGCAGCTCGCCTACGCCAAGGGTCCCACAACGAAGGTTCTACCTTCTTTCGGCCAACACGTTGCACCAGACGGCATGCATTTCATGATTCACGTGCTACTCGTTGCTGCGCTGATCACAGGCGTGGCCGGTGTCCGCCAGATCAAATTCGCGCTGCGGAAGTAAACAGACGAGGTTCTGGGCGAATGGTCGGCAAGATACGGAAATTATGTGATGGCCCTTCACGATCCGCCTGAGGAGAGTCTTGGGTACGCGCGAAATCCGTTTTCAGTCCTCGATTCGCCGTAAATGGCGTTTATCCCAACTTATCCCAATAAGCTGCCAACCGTGCCCAAACCGTCCAGAGCGAGCCGAGCGGCGTCTTTAGTTTTCAGCAACTTACCAGCGAGCCAGAGCGCAATCACCCGTCTTGAAAACCGTTAGACTCGAAAGGGTCTCGGGGGTTCGAATCCCTCCTCCTCCGCCACTAAACCCAAAACAGCTCTGGAGTTAGAGAGATTGCCCCCTTTCGCTTAAGGCGCGTGACTGCGCGGATCTTTATCACCTCTTATCACAACGGTGTGGAAAACCGCCGGCGTTGCTCTGGTCAAGGGTGCTGAAGCGGCGGCCCGAGTAGTCTCCGTTGTAAGTCGGCCAAGTGTCCGTTGCGGGCTCTGAACAGAGCCGCAGGGTCGCGTCCTTGCGCTGCAACAAATTGCATATACGGACCGAAGGCGAAAAAGAAAATGAAAAGGGCTGCTCGTACCGAGTTTAGAAGTAAAGAATGAATGGTCATCACTGTTTTTCCTGCTTCAGACTTTGCAGATAGGCAAAGAGGTTGTGAACATCCGCCTGAGTGAATTTGTCGAGCAGTTCGCGGTGGGCACCAAGCGGATCCTCGATTTCGACCTTCACGCGATCTCGCGCGAAGGACCGATACCAACCTGAGGCGTCGCGCAGCGCAATCTCAAAATCATCGGAGTGCAGCAAAGGCCCCTTGACCTGCTCGCCCGTGGGAAGTGTTACGACCGCAGTGGTGTGACGACCCGCTGGATAAAGCATTCGCGCTTCGAGATCGATAGGAGAATACTTCTGAGCGATACCAGCAAAATCGCGCGTTGGGGAATGACAGTTCTTGCAGCCGCCTGCTCCATTGAAATACGCCTTTCCGGCATCCGCATTGCCGGTCAGCAATTTCTCAACAGGATAGGACCTGGGGACGTGGGCCGAACGTAGCGCTTCGGCGGCGCGTGCGTGGAGATAGGCCGCGATATCGCTGACTTGCTGATCGGTCACAGGCATAGGGGGCATGCCTTTATCCGGCCGGCCGCGACGGATGACTTCGCCTATCTGGTCACCCTTCACGTCATGCGCAACGAGCGGCGAGCGGACCAGGTCAGGCCCTCGAGCGCCGGTGGCATCGGGCCCATGACAGAATCCGCAGGCTTGCTCGAACTGTTTGTGGCCGCGCTCGACTGCAGGATCTTGAGAATCAGCCTGAGGCCGAGCCACGGAATTCCACGGAATGATCACAAGGACTATTGCTGTCCCAAAACCTACAGACATGGACAAACGTCGTCTTGATGAAAATTTCAGTCCGCGCATCTTCACTCCTCGGTCGAAGTATTCTATGCAGGTTTTAGAACGTCCTCAATCTTGCCCCGCGCACCAGCAGGTTCTTTCCTCACGCCGACGGATGGACACGCGTGTCAACGTTTTCCGTCCGTAGGCCCGGGCCAATTGTCGCTGCGAAACGGCGCCGCGGGGAGGCCCGCATCGTTCGTAAGGTTGGGGTTTCGCGGGTTACTGTTAAACGCGTAGCGGACAGCTTGCGGCTGAGGCACATCGCCGGACCACACGACCACGCGGTTGCGGCCTTTAATCTCGGCGCTGGCCCAGTGCCATTGGTGATCGGCTCCGGCCACCGCGAACTCCTCCAGCTTGCCGCCATTGCGGACGCGCAATCCCTTCCCAACTTCATCAAAAGTCAGCACAAGGCTCGAGCCCTTGCGCTTTGCGCTGCGAAACATCGGGCCCGAGACGGTCATTTTTTGGTGATATGCAACAACCAGTGCCCAGCGCGCCATGCGCTTGGCAACGTCAAGTTTGTCCTTCGGATGAATGTCGCGTGCTTCGCCGATGTCGATGGTCACGATGAGCCCGCTATCCGGGGTGGTCAGCGCCGTGCGCCGCTGCGCCTCGCGCAGGAAACTCCACGGTTCATCGGACGGCTGGGGTTGCGGGTCACGGTAATTCGGCAATTGCACAATGCCAAAGGGAAAGTTGCCCTGGCTCCAGCGTTCGCGCCAGGCTTTGATCATTGTGGGAAGCAGCAATTCGTATTGCTGCGCGCGGGCTTCATTGGATTCGCCCTGATACCAAACAACGCCGCGAATCGCAAAGGGGATTAGCGGCGCGATCATGCGATCGTAAAGCGAAGCGGCGATGCGACTCTCGCGCAGTGCATCGGGAACGCGCGGTTCGGACGGCGGCCGTGCGCCTTCCGCCTTGGCCTTTTCCGCAACTTCGCGCCAATGCTGCATCTGTTGTTCGTATTCGGCTTTGACTCGCGGCCGTTCTTCGTCCCAGAGTTTCGTGCGGTCGACGCAGGGACGCAAATCGGGAGAGGCAAGCAAGTATTCGACCGGCGTCCAAGCTTCCGCCTGCGTGCCGCCGTAGGATGAATTGATGATTCCGATGGGCACGTGCAGGGCATCGCGTAGCTGAACAGCAAAATAATAGCCGGCAGCGGAGAAGTCGCGCACCGAAGCCGGAGCAGACGGCTGCCACTGCGAGAGAGGGCCCGACTCATGTTGAAAAGCAACTTTGCGCCTAACATTGAATAACCGGACGGCGGGGCCGTTGGCAGCGGCAATCGCAGCCTCGCCATCCGCACTCTCCGCAAGCGTGAACTGCATGTTTGACTGGCCTGAGACGATCCAGACTTCTCCGACGAGCACATCATTCACTGTGATGGTGTTGTTGCCGGAAATGGTCATAGTGCCTGGCGTAGCGCTCGCAGGCATCGGACTGAGTGTGACTCCCCATTTGCCGTCACGCCCCGCTTTTGTGCTTTGCGTCTGAGAGGCAAACACTACGACCACGGTTTCACCGGGGTCCGCCGTTCCCCAGATCGGCACTGCGTGGTCTCGCTGCAACACCATGGAATTGCTGATTACGTCGGGCACGGTGACGTTGGCTCGCGCGGCCGTCGCACTCAGCAGAATTGCGAGGAATAGGAGCGTCAAGGTCACACGCGTCGGGGGTGGAACTTGAGCCTTCGCAGTGCGGTCAGCTGGTGCCAATCTGCCGATCGTTTTCTGCCGGGACTCAAGCTGCAGGCAAATGATACGCATAGAGGGCTATGACCCTTTCCCAAGTTCCACTGCGAATACGTAGGTTGGACCAAGCATGTTCGAGCGGAAGACCAGCCATTTGCCGTCAGGAGTGAATGTCACGTTAGGCTCCAAGCGATAATTGTGTTTTGAAAGATCAACGAGTTTTTCGGCCTGCAAGGCACCATCGTGCGGCGTAAATAGATAGATCCACTGGCCATTGCCGGGAGCGGCAACGCTGTTTGGACCGCCGCCGTCGCCTGCGAAGAGCTTCCCGTCAGGCGCGACGTTGTAGTGCACGGACCATTCGGAGCGCTGCACCTTGTAGCGCATGGCTTCTCCTGTGGCGAGCACTACTCCGGCAAGCCAGAACTCCTTGCCTTTGGGCGTCTGCAAGTCGTACCAAATAGTTTTGCCGTCGGGATTGAAAAACTCATGGCCGGCAATTTCCATATCCATCATGCGCGTGTGAATCTTGCGGGGGCCGGAGCCATCTGTGCGGATGGTCCAGATGCGGTCCACCTTGTGCCAAGGTCCCTCGTGGCAAAACATCAGAAGCGTGGGATCGCTAGGCGAGAACTGGACATGATTCAGCCAATCCGTGCTGTGGTTGAAGGTGTTGAGCTTCCCGGTCGCGATATCGATTGTGTAGAGTGCCATCGGAATGCGCGCGGCGAGGCGCCGCTCCATCATCTGGCCTTTGCCAGGCGGGTTGTCGCTGTGTTCTTCGGGTTTTGCGGATGACTCGGGAATGGCGGACGGATGCTTTGCGTCTTCGACGAAGCTGCCGCCCAGGAGCGTCTCATCCGCATTGACTGTCAGGCCCGATCCAGATCGCAGTTCTGGCTTGCTGACAATGGCGCGCGTAGCGCCGGTGTCCATGTTCGTGGAGTAGACCGTGTCGTCCTTCATATAGAAGACCTGACGGGTTTTGCGGCCGACAACAACGTGGTCCGCGTGGCCCTCAACCAGTCGGCGGATTTTGCGAGTTTTAAGATCGATGAGAGAGAGCCCCTCAGGCGTAGTGAAGACCATCAAATCGCCATTCGCGGTATAGGCGTTCTGATGGAAGTAGAGACTGGCGCTGCCCGGTTCGTCCGAAAGACGAATGATGCGGTGACCCGTCGATGGGTCAACCCATTCGGCCGACCGCTCTTGAGCGACGAGCGCTCCGGCAATCGGCAATGCAAATAGCAGAAACAGGCCCGCTGAATTCCGCATTACGTTGTCCTTTGAGGTTCTTCTCGGCAACGTCAGAAAAATATCCTGAGGCCGAACTGCAGATACCGTGAGGTCATGGGAGGAACAAAGAGTCTCCCTGCGACGGAGGTTCCGAGGTCCTGGCGCACGCGGAAAAGTTTGTAGCCGTCCGGAGTCCTGATGTCGAAGGAATAGACATTCATAAAGTTGAACCCTTGCGGCACGGGGACGGTGAAGAAATCGGCTGGAAGCGCTCCGATGGCTCCCGGGTTCGAACCTGGGGGAACAGGCAGCCTGTAGCTGTTGACCATTGCATTGATCTGGTTCAAAACTGCCGTGCCGCCTGGCTGGGAGGTTTGCGGCTGGCCGTTGGCAATAGCCCAGTTGTTGTAGTCCGTGGCGTTCAAGGTGCCGGTGTTCAGGCCTCCGCCGCCTCCACCCCAAATGTCGGTGCCGCCAAAGTTGTTCGGAACAGTACGGAAAATCGGGTGATTCAGGGCATTGAGCGCGTCCACGCGCAATTGAACGCGCCATCTTTCCGTGACTTTGAAATTTTTCTGCACGGAAAGGTCGAGAGTCTGTTGCCAGGGACCGCGCGCGCCGTCAAAAGTGCGCGGTGCGTTGCCCAACTGGCCCACCGGAGCCTCTTCAAACGCGGCAGGATTGATGTACGGCTGGCAGAGGTTGCCCACCGGGCATTTTGGGTCGAACAAAGGATTGACAATCGGCACTCCGGGAACACGGTTCGGCCGAATGTCGTGCGTGACGGTGGTGCCCCGGTCGTTTGCAAACGCCTGCGTAACAACGGCGGGAAATCCGCTGTAGAAGCGCTCCACTCCTGAGACGGTCCACCCGCCGACGAGGAGATTAAGCGGCTCCCAGGCATTCCCGAGGAATCTTTGCCCGCGACCAAAGGGCAGGTCGTAAAGGCCGACAAAGTTAAGTGTGTGTTTGACGTCGAATGTGGAAACGGAACGATCCCCCCTCGGGGTTCCACCAAAGGTGATTTGGCCGCCGGGCAGGTTGCTGCTGGTGAGAACGTTTTTGTCCGGAGAACCGTTGGAAGCATCGTCAATGGATTTGCCGTAGGTGTAATTTGCGCTCCACGCGAGACCGCGTGCAGGCCGACGGATCACACTGATGTAGCCCGCATGACGGATGCTGTCCGCTGACGCGTCTTGAAAGGTAAACACGTTTGAAAAACCCGGAAAGGCTGAATACAGCGTTCCAATGGGAACTTGCAGAATGTCATGGCGAAAGGTTGGAGTTGCCTTGTCGGGAGGCGCACCGCTACAACGCGTTCCGGCAACGTCCGGAACGCTACCGGGAACACAGCGGCCTAGCGGGTCAAGGATTCTGGAGTTAAAAGCGCCGACGCCGTTTGCTTCCAGGAAGGCAACCCAATTGGGATCAAAGAGATTGACGTTGATTTGGGGCAGGAAAAGATGAGTGCCTTTGGCACCGACGTATGCCACCTCGACCACCGTATTGGCCCCAAGAGACCGCGAGATGGAAAAGTTCCAATTCTGAACGTAAGGCGTTTTAGTGTTCGAAGAAAGAATCGCGCCGGGAAGATTGATGCTATTTACATAAGACAGCCCGTCGGTTGCACTGCCGAGGCCGACAGCTTGCTGCGGAGTCTGCGGAACCAAGTTTGGCGGGTTCCCGGAGAGGGTCTGTGCAAAACCGGTATTGAGAGAAGGCAAAGCGGCGGGGCCGCCGAAATTGGGCACCGGCTGCCGGTTTTGACCGGTCAGAGGAACATGGGAGATTCCGTAGCCTCCGCGAACGACCAAGGCGTTCAGCCGAAACACACGAGGAGCATAGGCAAAGCCGAAGCGCGGCTCGAAATCCATCCAATTAATGGGCGTCATAAAGATCGAGTTCCCGGAGACGCCGCTATAGGCGAAGGGCACGACGGGCACGGAACTGATTGGGGCCGGGAGGTTCAGCGTTCCGCTGCCGCCCGCGACGAGGCGGACGCTCGTAAGTGTGATTGGGCTCCCGGTCGAGTCCAGGATAGGAAAGTTTTGGGCTTTTGAAGGTGTGAAAAAGCCTTGGAGATTATTGGATTCGGCCCGGGGAATTTGGAGCGAGTAGCGCACGCCGAGATTCAGGGTCAGATTTGGGCGCACCTTCCAATCATTCTGGATGAAGCCGGCCGCATTCCTCCATGTATAGCTATAGGGGACAAGAGAGGTGGCGAGCAGATTGTCGTTGATCACGCCCTGAAGGAAGGTCGCCCAGACGATTCCACCGTTTCCGGTAGACCCGCCATTGCTGCTGGTCTGATTGTAGCGAAACCCGTAGCGGCCACCCGCGGCGAAGTTGTACTGGAGGGTTTCTAGATTCTGCTGGCTCAGTTCAAACCCGAACGTCCAAGTCATGTCGCCGCGGGAAAGGAATAGATTGTCCAAGACTTGGTATTGTCTCTCGCTGTTATCGTTGATTTGGGAACTTCCAGCACCGATATCCGCACCCACGGTGCGGCGGTTGGCGGCGGCGCTGAAGGTAAACAAGGGCAGACCGCCTTTGGTCAAGCCGGGCAGGCCGAGTTCCTTGCTGAGATTTTCGCCGGACATGATGTCGAACTGAGGAGAAAACGTTCCGCTGAATCTGGCATAGGTGTAGCTGAAGCGGACCTCGTTATACATTGTGGGCGAAAAGGTTTGGGTGTCACCGAAGGCGTACTGGCGTGAACTGCTGTACGTCGCACCGGTGGTGTTGAGCGGACCGTTATTCCCGTAGACACCGACGATGGGAACGGATGTGTAGCGAAAGAACGCGCGATTCTTGCTGGTTATGACTTCGTCGGCGCGGACCAGGTAGCGCATCTGGTCATTCCGAACAAAGTTGGTCCCTACATAGTTCGCGAGATCGCCGTTGCCATCGAGGAAATATGGGCCCACTTTCGGCAAGAACTGCAAGATTTTTTGTGCCGTCGGGTCAATGAAATCTGCAGGCAACACGTTGCCAGGAAAGGCGCAGTAAGTGGTAAAACCGGCGCCACATCCTCCGGTTGCTGTTCCCAGCGTTATCGGCTGCAATTGCTGTTGGCCGTTAACCATGACAGGGTTGAACACCTGATAGATCGTGCTGTCGAAGGGCGCGGCCAGCGTGCGGCCGGGAGGAAGGTTCGCCTGAAACTGGTTTACCACGCTGGTGGGCGCCCAACCGTTGTTTACATTAGTCAGATTGCTGAAGTCGCCGTTGCGCATGGCGTCGGTGGGCAGCAGGGTAGTTCCTTGGGTGGCGTCTGACTGATAGCGTGGCTCGACCGAGACAAAGAAAAAAGTCCGATCGTGCCCGTTGTAGAGCTTCGGAATGCGCACCGGGCCTCCGAGATCAAACGACATCTGCGTGTAGCGGAGATTTGATGTGGGCCGATTCACCGTGGCGTTCGACCAGGGAGAAGCATTCGTCGCAGGATTCCTGTGATACACGGTCGCCGCGCCGTGGTATTCGTTGGTACCCGACTTGGTCGTCACGTTAACCACACCGCCGCCAGTGTGGCCAAAGGCCGCCGAATAGGATGACGTTTGAACGGTTATTTCCTGGACCGTTTCCGGTGAGAAAGAGACGACCTCGCGCGAGAGGCCCACGCCGGTGTTGCCGACACCGTCGGCGATCATATAACTCGAACCGGGTCTTCCGCCGTTGATGCTCAGGTTGAATCCGGGAACCGGCACGGCATTGGCGTTAATTGTTGGATCTTCCGTTCCGACGTCTCCGGAAGTATTAGGAGTCACGACTGCCAGGTCAAGTACGCTACGGTTTGTCAGCGGGACATCACTCAGCAAACGTTCTGAGATCGTCTGGCCGAGGGTGCCATTCTCGGAGTTCTGCAAAGGCACCTGTTCGGTGACGCGCACTTCGGTAGTGAGACTTCCGGGCTCCAGGACAATGTTCACCGTTGCGATCGTTGCCGTGTCCACCTTAACTTTCTCGACGATGGCTTTTTTGAAGCCGGGGAAATCCGATTCTACCCTGTAAACCACCGGATCAAGATTCTGGACACTGTAGGAACCCTGCTTGGAGGTGGTCACATGATAGGTCTCGTTGGTCCCAAGATTCGTTACCGTGACGGTTACGTCGGGCACCAAGGCACCACTCTTGTCCATGACCGTACCGCTGATGCCACCTCGATTGGTCTGAGAACCCGCGCTTGCCGAAAAAATAAGGGCTGCGACACAAGCCAGAGACGCTCTCATGTCTTCTCTCTTCCGCGCCCGCTTAGCGAACCGGAAAGCACATCTGCCTGCTTCTTGGGAACAACGGACGCCACAAAATTCCACTTCAAGTTGCGGGGAACAGTTTCCCACAAAACTTGGTAGGTTCTACCGCCGAGCTGGGAGAGCGGTCAAAGGTTTCGTAGTGACAAAGACGTCTTTCGCAGAATGAAACACCTCCAACAAAAGAGAACAGCTATATGTTACGTTTTTTCAGCGAGTTATGGGATTACAAGACGAGATGGAGAGTTATTTGAAGAAGAGATGCAATGAATTCACGTTTTGCATTGCGACACTTGTATCGAGGTGATGACCGCGAGTTGCTCAGCGTACTTGGCGAGTTTCGGAGAGAGGGACGAGGGTATCGGTTTGGGTCAAACTATCGTTTGGGTAAAAGTGATCAACCGTGCCGGGTGTGATCAATTTGTGCTCGACAAATACTGCTGGGGGAACAGGGCGACGGTTCAGAATGTCGAGACTCACACGGATCAAATCCCCGCCATATCGCTCAGGGAAAAAAGCGACAGAGCCAAGGAGACGCGTCTCCGGCTGGCGCAATTCTGCGCGTCCTTCCGGCGAAGCATTGTGCCCCATGACGGCGCAGCACTCGCTGCGTCCCGCCTCTTGAAAGGCGCGTAGAGCGCCAAGCGCGCTCGGATCGTTAATAGCGCCAACCAACTGGCGGCGGGCACGCGAGGAGCGCAAGTGCTTGCGTACGGCTTCGAAACTTGGCCCTAATTCACCGTCACCGTCGAGACGCACGATCCGGCAGTTTTTCATATCGGGCAGGAAAGAGCCAAGGCCCACAAGAATCCCTGTGAGCCGCATGCGAGGCAAGCTCCCGGCACGCGCAAGCTCAAGGAGAATAATCTCGTCCACTTCCGAGTACCAATTTTCCCTTACCCAACGGCCAAGATAACGGCCGGCGATCAAACCCGCTTCGTAATTATTGGCGCCGTAATAGGTAGCGCCAGGATGCGGAATATCGATGGCGATCAAGGGAATGCCGGCTTCGCGATACTTTGCCGCGACAATCGGAGCAACCTCCTGATCGGTTTGGAACTCGATGACCAAGTCCACTTTTTCGCGCACCAACAAATCGGCGTTGTGCTGCGCGATCTTCGCGTTGTAGCGATTGTCCAGCGAAATCAGCTCAATTCCTTCCACCGTTGCTGCGCGTTGCAAGCTGGCGGACACTTCCCTGGAGAATTGATAGTCCGTCCCTTGCGCGGCGTATCCAAAACGATAAAGCTTTTGTTTCCAGGGCCGGAGGCATGACTGGTACAGGTTCTCTCCCACCTTTTCCACCATGCAGCATTTCTCCAAAGTGTACAGGAGCCGAAAAGCCATGGTTTTCGGCAAGCCGCTCCGCAAGGAGATTTCTTTGAGCGGCAAAGCTTCTCCTGGAGAACGGAAGGCCGTAAGCAATCGAGAGGAGTGAACCACAGATTTGACTAAATAAGCGTCCCTGGACCGGACATCGCGGCTCATACGAGCAGCACCATAAACCGAACATGGCGTTCTGCCAAGCGAAATCTACACAAACCCACATGCAACGCCAAATCGAGGCGACCTCCAGTACTGGGCTTAAACTTTGTGCTCTTGCGGCTGTTAAGAAGGGGGACTTGAGGTTTGGCCGTTGTGCACTGCGAAATGCCGGCCTGTCCATAAAAATAGCGTGACTTGCAGGGCCACCGAAATGTACGCTCCGCGCCTTGGAACGTTATGCGCTCAGTGGAAAATGACAGGGCTGTTCAAGCTCTAGAAGCCTTCCGTATCGCGATCCCTTCGTGGGGTTTCGCCAACACCGGGACGCGCTTCGGAAAGTTTACTCCGGCTGCCGCTGCCACGACCATCAAAGAAAAGTTCGGCGATGCCGGCTACCGTGGTTCTGACGGGCTCGGCGAACGCCGTGGCGCCGAACAGGGGAAGCGAAGCCTACGAAACAAGCAAGGCTGCCCTGAATCATCTGATTCGGGAACTGGCGATTCGGCTCGGACCCCATGTAGGAGTAAACGGAATTGCTCCCGCCACGGTTGTGGCCGGCTCAATGATGTTTCCACGCGAAATCTGCGCGCCAAGCTTTCCAGGTTTTACGCCCAGCGCACGCTAACGAAGCGACCGATTCTTCCGGAAGACTGCGCGAATGCCATAGTCTGGCTGACAAGCGACCAAAGCTCTAAGACGACCGGTCATGTGATTCCCGTGGACGGCGGTTGACTGAAGCATTCCTGCGATAGATGAGGATTTCATGAAACGCGTTTGTTTTGTGCTGCGAGTGAAGCCAGAACGTCTCGACGACTACAAACAGCGGCATCGTGCCGTGTGGCCGGAAATGCGGGCGGCATTACGCGAAACCGGTTGGAGCAACTACTCGCTGTTCCTCCGGCCCGACGGCCTTCTCGTCGGGTATTTGGAAACCGCGGATTTCGACCGTGCTCGCGC
>Ga0066710_100004314_pt1 | contig 12541 bp, 10 predicted proteins | sample GraSoiAngelo_159_FD_79666 | JGI IMG/M metagenome (GOLD analysis project Ga0066710, IMG submission 79666) | Grasslands soil microbial communities from the Angelo Coastal Reserve, California, USA - 14_1009_16_40cm | ecosystem: Environmental > Terrestrial > Soil > Grasslands | place: USA...
AGTTTCCTTCTCTGTCGCCGGCAGCCGCCCGTGGAGCAGGCCGACCGCAACCCCCGGAAAAACGTCGCGAGCAAGGTACCCGTGCATTTTTTCCGCCGCCTTCATGGCTTTTGTTTCCGATTCCTCGATCACCGGATACACCACGTACGCCTGCCGGCCCTCGTCGATCTGCTTCTTCAAGAAGCTGTAGATGTGCTCAATGTGGTCGGTGGTGACGTGTTTGGTGACGATTGGCTTGCGGCCCGGCGGCAGCTCGTCGATCACCGAAACGTCGAGATCGCCATAGAGCGTGAGCGCGAGCGTGCGCGGGATGGGCGTGGCCGTCATCACCAACACGTCGGGATGCACTCCTTTGTGCGCCAGGCCGAGCCGCTGCATCACGCCGAAGCGATGCTGTTCGTCGATCACGGCCAGACCAAGCCTGCGGAATTCGACATCTTTTTCGAGCAGTGCGTGCGTGCCCACCGCCACGTGCACCAGGCCCTCCGCCAGCAGCTTCTTGAGCTGCGACTTTTCCCGATCGCTGAACGAACCGGTAAGCAGCACGGTGACGTAATCCAGCTTCCCGAGCAGCGGCTTCAGATACAGGAAATGCTGGGCAGCCAATATTTCGGTGGGCGCGAGCATGGCCACCTGGTATCCGTTCTCGATGGCGATCACCGCCGCTTCTGCCGCCACGATGGTCTTGCCGCTGCCCACGTCGCCTTGCAGCAGACGGTGCATGGGGCGCGGCGCGGCCATGTCACGCGCAATCTCGCCCAGCACACGTTTCTGCGCGCCGGTAGGCTTGAACGGCAGCATGGATTTGATCCGCTGGCGCACGCGATCGTTCAGATCGAAGGCAATGCCGATCTGCTCCCGCGCTTTCCCGCGCCGTGCCAGCAAGCCGCACTCCAGCCAGAAAAATTCTTCGAAGATGAGACGGAACTGCGCGGGCGCGCGGAACGCATTCAGCAGCCGGAGATCGGAATCGGGGGGAGGGAAGTGCGCTTCGCGTACCGCCGTCCAATGGTCCAGCAGCTTCAATTGCCGGCGGATGCTTTCGGGCAGCGGGTCTTCGAGCGGCGCGATCTGGCTCAGCGCGCGATGCATGATGGTGCGCAGCGCCCGCGTGTTTACTTTCGCGATGCCTTCATACACCGGAACCACGCGGCCCACGTGCAGCGCGGCGTCGGCATCTTCATCGTCATCCGTGAGCAGTTCGAACTCGGGGTGCAGCATGGACAGTTCACCGGTGTAATTGTCGAACTCGACTTTGCCGAAAAGCGCCAGGCGCCTCCCAGGTTCAAGAGTCTTCGCCAGGTACTCTCCGTGAAACCACTTGGCGCGCAGCACGGCGCCTGACGCATCCGTGAAGGACGCCTCGAACAGCCCCAGGTTTCGCCGGCGGAACCCAGCCACGCGCGCCGTCCGCACCTCCGCCACCACCGTCGCCATCTCACCGGGAGCAAGCTGCGCGATGGTCTTCATGTTGCTCCGGTCTTCGTAGCGAAACGGGACATAGACCAGCAGATCTTCGACTGTGAGCAGGCCTTTGGTCTCGAGCATGGCGGCGCGCGCGGGACCAACACCTTTGACGTACGTGAGAGGAGTCGAGAGATCCACTGGAGAATTCAGTGTACAATGCCCAAAATGAAATCCTGCTTCGTTGTATTGATCCTCGCGGCCGTGTGCGCACGGGCCGAGATACGTTTGGGCATCATCGGCACTGATACTTCGCACGTCATCGCGTTCACCAAGATTCTCAACGACCCAAGCTCGCCCGACTACGTCCCCGGCGCGCGCATTGTCGCGGCCTACAAGGGTGGCAGTCCGGACGTCGAATCCAGCTACAAGCGCGTAGACAAGTTCGCCGAAGAGCTGCGGACCAAATGGAAGATCGAGATGATCTCCGATATTCCGGCGTTGTGCCGCAAAGTGGATGGCATCCTGCTCGAAAGCGTGGATGGCCGCGTACATCTCGAGCAGGTGAAGCCGGTGATCGCGGCGCATAAACCCGTGTACATCGATAAACCGCTCGCCGCCACGCTCGAGGACGCGCGCGAGATCGCACGTCTGGCCAAAGAGGCGGGCGTGTCCTGGTTTAGCGCTTCCGATCTGCGGTTTACCGAACCGGCCACGCGGTTGAAATTCCCCGATATCACGGGCGCGGTGGCGTGGGGGCCGGGACCCATCGAGCCGCACCATCAGCTCGATCTTTCCTGGTACGCGATTCACGCCGTCGAGCTGCTCTACACCCTGATGGGACGCGGCTGCGAAGAGGTCACGCGTGTCTCCGCGCCGGATGCCGACGTCGTCGTGGGTAAGTGGAAAGACGGCCGGCTGGGCACGGTGCGTGCGCTTCGGCCTTACGGAAAATTTGGCGCCGTGGTGTTCCGGCCCGACGAAAGGGTGAACCAGAGCGATCCCAAACCGGTGGATAGCTACCGGCCGCTGCTGCTCGAGATCGTGAAGTTTTTCGAAACCAAAGAACCCCCGTTCCCCAATGAAGACACACTCGAAATGTTCGCCTTCATGGACGCCGCCCAACGCAGCAAAGAGGCCGGCGGCGTGCCCATGAAGCTGCGGTAACGGCGATGGGTGGACTTCTCGAAGGTAAGCTGGGGCTCGTTCTGGGAATCGCCAACCGGTGGAGCCTGGCCTATGCGATTGCACAGGCATTTTCACGCGAAGGCGCCACGCTCGTGCTCACCTATCTTGGCGAGCATCAAAAAGACGCCGTGGAATCGCTGGCGAAGGATTTGAATGTGGCGAGTATTGTGCCCTGCAACGTCACCAGGGAAGAGGATCTCGCCGCTCTTACCGAAACGCTGCGCTCGCTCGGCCGCCCGCTCGACGCCGTGGTCCACAGCTTGGCGTTTGCCAATCGCGAAGATCTCGGACGGCCGTTTGTCGAAACCGGGCGCGATGGTTTTCTGGTCGCTCAGGAAGTGAGCGCGTACTCGCTGGTGGCGGTCGCACGGGCCGCGGCGCCGGCCATGACCGCGGGCGGCTCCATCATGACGCTGACCTACCTGGGCTCGACGCGCGTGGTTCCCAACTACAACGTCATGGGCGTTGCCAAGGCGGCTCTCGAGGCATCGATGCGGTATCTGGCCAGTGATCTCGGCCCCAACGAGATCCGCGTGAACGCCATCTCCGCGGGTCCCGTGAAGACAGCATCGGCGCGCGCCATCAAAGATTTTTCAACGGTTTTGGAGACTGTGGCGCAGCGCGCTCCGCTCCGGCGCAATACCGATCCAGCTGAAGTCGCCGACGCCGCCTTATTTCTGGCCAGCGATCTCTCGCGCGGCGTGACGGGGAATGTGCTCTTCGTGGATTCCGGGATGCAGCTAATGGGGCTATAAGCGCGATTCGGTCAGCGGCTCGGCTTTCGGGGATAGGCCACAGAATATTTTCACCACGACCAGCGTCACCACCGTGAGCGCGAGTGGTGCAATCCAAACAGATTCCAGCATCTCTGGCGCTCCCAGTCAGTTTAGGGTGATAGCGGGCCGAAGAGCCGGGTGGCACAAGGTTGGAGCGCCTTGCTTCGCCAGTCCCCTTTTGCCCGCTGTCAGGACTAACTAACGGACTTGCCTCAGACCTTGGCACATGCATTGCCAATGCGTAACTGACTGATTTGCTTGAGCAAACGGAATGTAAACCGGGACCTGTTACGGTTTTCAATCGCGCCAGCGAAACCCAGGTTTGGGGCATCTCGCGCTGCAATCCGTCCTGGGATGGCCGAGGTCGCAGCAGCTTCCCCAGAGCGGAAGGCAGCTTGCTTCTCACCGCGCTAGCTGATTGTTGCGCCTACTCCGTCTTCTCCGCAGCCACAAGCGGGGCCGTTTTCGCGGGCGGCGCGGCGGCGGGAGCCTTCGCTGGCTTGGCGGCCGGTTGTTGTAGAGATTCCATCGCCCGCCGGATCATGAACATCACGTAAAGCCCGAACGCCAAGGCCATTGTGAGGCACATCAGCGCGAGAAATAACCCGTCAACCGTCGCGGCCTGGCCCGTTATAACCAGCCAGCCGGTGGCCCCCAAAGACGCCAGAATTACGACGCAGCTGAATAAAAAGCAGAATGCGCGATCGGACATATCCACTCAAAGATTCTATGCGCTCACCGGCGCGCGGGCAAGTTGCCGAAGGACAAACGGCAGAATACCGCCATTGCGGTAGTACTCGGCCTCAACCGGCGTATCGACGCGCACCTGCACTTCGAAACGCTTCTCGACGCCCGCATCATCCACTGCGCGCACCATCGCCCGCGCGCCTCCCGAAAGCGCTTTGGCTACGCCTTCAGCGTGAAAAGCCTCCTTGCCCGTCAGTTTCAGCGTCTGCAGGTTCTCGCCGGGCAGGAACTGCAGCGGCAGCACTCCCATGCCGACGAGATTGGTGCGGTGAATGCGCTCAAAGCTCTCCGCCAGCACGGCTTTCACGCCCAGCAGCAGCACGCCTTTCGCGGCCCAGTCGCGCGACGAGCCGGAACCGTACTCCTTCCCGGCGATGATCATGAGCGGCACGCCTTCCTTCTGGTAGCGGACCGACGCGTCGTAGATCCACATCTGCTCGCCATCCGGCAGGTGCACCGTCAAGCCGCCCTCGGTACCCGGAGCAAGCTGGTTGCGCAGTCTGATATTGGCCAGCGTTCCACGCACCATCACCTCGTGATTGCCGCGTCGTGCGCCGTAGGAATTGAAGTCGCCCGGCTTGACGCCCTGCGAGATGAGATAGCGGCCCGCCGGGCTCTCGGCGGGAATCGATCCTGCCGGTGAAATGTGATCCGTGGTGACTGAATCGCCCAATAGCGCCAGCACGCGCATCCCGTGCAGATCTTCCACCGGTTTGTTGGGATCGGCCATCTTTTCGAAGTAGGGCGGCTTCTTGATGTAGGTAGAGTGCTCGTCCCAGGCGAAGGTCCCCGTGCCGGTGGGCGTGGGCAGCGACTTCCAGCTGGCGTCGCCCTCGAAGGCCTTCTCGTATTCATGGCGGAACATCTCGGGGCGGACGCTGCGGGAGATGGTTTCCTCAATCTCCGCGGTAGTGGGCCAGATATCACGCAGATAAACGGGCACGCCGGACTTATCCAGGCCCAGCGGCTCCTTTTCGAGATCGATATCCACGCGGCCCGCCAGTGCATAGGCCACAACCAGCGGCGGCGAAGCCAGATAGTTGGCCTTCACCAGCGAGTTGATGCGGCCTTCGAAGTTGCGATTGCCGCTTAGCACGGCCGCGACGACCAGGTTTTCCTTCTGCACCGCCGCGGCTACAGGCTCCGGCAGTGGCCCGCTGTTGCCGATGCACGTGGTGCAGCCATAGCCCACCAGGTGAAAATTCAGATGCTCCAGATACGGCGTCAGGCCCGCGGCGTCCAGATAATCCGAAACCACTTTCGATCCCGGCGCCAGACTGGTCTTCACCCAGGGCTTGGATTTGAGCCCGCGTTCCACAGCTTTCTTCGCCAGTAATCCCGCCCCTACCATCACCGAGGGATTCGAAGTGTTGGTGCAGCTGGTGATGGCGGCAATAACCACGGTGCCGCTATCGATCTCGGATTTCGTGCCATTGGTCTGCATGGAGACTTTCTTGTGCGGTGCCGACGGGAACGCCGCCTGGAAGTTGCCCTTCACCTGCGCCAGGTTGAGACGGTCCTGTGGGCGCTTCGGCCCGGCCATCGACGCCACCACGCTTGCCAGATCCAGCTCGATCGTGTCCGAGAATTTCGGGTCGGGCGTCTGATCGGTGCGGAACAGCCCCTGCTCTTTCGCATAGGCTTCGACCAGAGCCACCAGATCCGTCGGCCGGTTGGTGAAGCGCAGATACCGCAGGGTTTCGCCGTCGATCGGAAAGAAACCCATGGTGGCGCCGTACTCGGGCGACATGTTGGCCACCGTAGCGCGGTCCGCCAGGGTCAGCGCGCTCAGCCCGCTGCCATAAAATTCGACGAACTTGCCGACTACCCCTTTCTTCCGCAGCATCTCGGTAACCGTGAGCACCAGATCGGTCGCGGTACAGCCCTCGCGCAATTTGCCGTGTAGTTTGAAACCGACCACCGCGGGCAGCAGCTTGGAAACCGGCTGGCCCAGCATACAGGCCTCCGCCTCAATGCCTCCCACGCCCCAGCCCAGCACGCCCAGTCCGTTCACCATGGTGGTGTGCGAATCCGTGCCGACAAGGGTATCGGGATACGCCGCCAAGCCAGCATCCGTCTGGTTGCGGAACACCCCCGACGCCAGATATTCCAGGTTGACCTGGTGCACGATACCGGTATCCGGCGGCACAACGCGAAAATTCTTGAATGCCGTCTGTCCCCAGCGCAGTAGCATGTAACGCTCTCGATTGCGCTGGAATTCCAGCAGCGCGTTAGCGAAAAACGCGTCTTTAGTGCCGAACTGATCCACCTGCACGGAATGATCGATCACAAGGTCCGCGGGCAGCAGCGGATTGGCGAGCGACGGGTCCGAGCCCATTGCCTGGAGCGCGTCACGCATCGCGGCGAGATCGACGATGCACGGCACGCCAGTGAAATCCTGCAGCAGCACGCGGGCCGGCATGAAGCTGATCTCTTTGGCGTCGGCGCCCCCACCGCTCGCGACCTGTTTGACGTCCTCCGCCGAAACTTTGCGCCCGTCTTCATGCCGCAGCAGATTTTCGAGCAGGATCTTGATCGAGAACGGCAGGCGCGAGACATTGCCTTTACCAGTTTCTTCCAGCTTTGCCAGCCGGAAGATCTGATACGTGGCATCACCCACGCGCAGCGGAGTCGCCGCCCCGAATGAATTTTTGCTTGCCATATTCACTTAATTCTGGCACACGCAAGGCAGACATGATCAGCCTCGACGTCCGGAGGGCGCCGGTTTAAATCAGCTCGATTCTGGCGTGATGCCCCGAGAATCGTGCCAAGCTGCATCTCGCGTCAGGAGCGGAGCCTCTAAGCGCTCCGCCAACGCGAGATAGCGGCGTCATAAGCCGTCACACTGAGCCGAAGTTGCCAGATCCTGGGCAGAAACAGGGTGTCTGCGTAGCGGATCATTCGAAACGCTGCGAAGTCTTCGACAGCCGTTGGAGCACGCGCCGGATCGAGCTTTTCGGCGAGCGACTACCGGCGCAGGCTTGCGCCACGTCGACATCGCTTAGACGCGGCGCGTGCAAGGTCTCTCCGGCGGCGAACAAATGCGTCGCGATGCGCCCGGCTGCGGGCGTCACCAACAAAATTTCGACGATTACCGAGGCGTCAACAACGATCACCGACGGTCCCGCTCGGCCCGAATCACTTTCGCCGGCGGAATTCGTCGAACGAACGGCGTTCGGCCGGCAAGCTTTTCGCGCAGCTCCGCAATCGTCGGATAGAAGGCGGCTTCTTCGATCTCGTGCAGCAGGTAGTCCGAAAGGGACTTTCCTTCCAGCGCCGCGCGGGCCTTTAGCCTGCGATGCAACTCGTCGGGCACATGGCGGAGCTGAATCACATTGGACATGTGCACATCATATTTCATGTTATGTGCATGTCAACGATGCGCGAGCTTACGGATCTTGCGGGTTCGTGGTACTGCCATGTATCGGATCAAAGACCTGCTAGCCCGCTGCTAGCCCGCATGCGCTTCCTCGCGCCATCACGGTAGCTTCACCGCCGGTCGTCCATACATCTGCTGGCGATATTCCGGCAATTCAAACGGAACGCTCGGGATCTTGTGGCCAACGCCAAGCAGTAACGCACACAGATTCAGATCCTTCTGGACATCCAGATAGGCTTTGTCCATCGAGATGGCGCCGTGGCCAGGAAGCAGCACGTCCCACTGCACCTTCGCTCCGTCGAGCGAGAAGCCATTCAGCTTCCGCAACGATGACAGGTACTGGCTGTTATCGGCGTAAGGGTTGCCCTGCCAGCCGAGTCTGCCGTCGTAGAGCACCGTGTCGCCGGAAAACAGCACGTTCTTGCCATCGGATTTGAGTAGAAAACAGGCGGAACCCGGTGTGTGCCCGGGCGTGTGAATCACTTCCAGGGTCTTGTTGCCAAGGTGCAGCTCTTCTCCATCCGCCAATCGCATGTCGATGGGGCAATGCGGGAACGGCGCCACCTTGCCGGTCTCTTCCTTGATGAGATAGTAGGCGGTCACGCGCGATCCCTTCTCAATGGCTGCGGCATCGGCTTCGTGCACCGCGATCTTCGCGCCCAGGTCGCGAAATTGCTTGTCCGCCATGGCGTGATCCACGTGACAGTGCGTGTTCACAATCCAGCGGATCTCCTTCCGGTTGCGCCCGCACTTTTCCACATTGCCGAGCGTCCGCTCAAACTCCGATGCGTACGTCGGATCGATGATGGCGACACCCCCGGGCCCGCAATCGATCATGTAGGTCAGGTTGCTGACGCGGTCCTGCCCCACCAGGTAGACATCGCTCGTGATGCGCGCCGGCACCGGTATGGCATCGGCTGGCGCATTTTCGGTGAGACCGTAGCGCCTGAGAACGTCGCGCATGTCCCGGCCGCCCGGCCATGGCTCCGAGACCGGCAGCTTCTTGGCCAGTTCCCGGTACTGCCATGTGAAACGATCGAAGACCACCTGCTGGCCTTCTTCTGTCGTCAGAACAGGGTGAATGGACGGTATCGTGCTCTCGAACGCCCAGCCGAGAGCCGCAACAAATACCGGAGTCATGATCCACCGCGGGCTTATATGTGCTCGCATCGAAGTGCCTCCCGTCAACCGCCGAGCGAACATCGTAGCGCAAACCGCTACATATACGGCGGCACTTCAATCCCCAGCACGCCGAGCGTGCGCTCGAGCTGCGCGCGGAAGAAATCCGTCATCCACAGCAGGAAAACTTTTTTCTCGCGGTCCTGCTCGTGAATGATGGGGTACTGGTGATAGAAATTGTTGAACGCCTGGGCGATCTGAAACGCGTATTTGGCGACGTGCGCGGGCTCGCCGGCCGCGACCGCCCGCTCGAGCGTCGCATCGGCCTTCGAAGCCGCCAGCAGCACCTGCCAGAAATCTTCAGATTGCAACTGCCGCCCGAAAGCCGCGGCGTTGAGCTCGGCGCGAAAATCGGGCACGCGCTCGCCCTTCTCTTCGAGTTTCCGCGAGATGCTGCGCGCGCGCACCACGGCGTATTGGACATAAGGCCCGGTGTCGCCCTCGAAACTCAGCGCTTCCTGAAAATCGAAGGCGATCACGGAAGTCCGCGTGAACTTCAGCAGGAAATAGCGCAGCGCGCCGATAGCGATCTGCCGCGCCACCAGCCGCTGCTCTTCCGCGGAAGCTTCCGCATGCCGCGAGGCGACTTCTTCGAGCGCCTTCTCGATGAGCTTGTCCATCAAGTCATCGGCTTTCACGCCGAGCCCTTTGCGCCCCGAAACTTCGACATACGGCCGCTTCCGATCTTCTTCAGACAACGGAATGCCCAGTTCGGCGCAGCAGCGCGGCGATAGCGCCACCATTTCGTAGGAAAAATGGATCGACTGCCCGGCCTGCTCGTCGAAACCCAGCGCCCGCAGCCCCGCGACCACCACGTCCTGCAAGTAAGACTGCCGCACGTCGATCACGTTGTAGACGCGCGTGGCATGGCCGAACGACGGGATTTGGGAGTTGCGACCCAGAGGTTGGTCTGATGTGACCCACAGCACCCGGCCGTCCGCGTACTTGTGCAGCGGCTGGTAGAAGAAATCCTTGCCAAGCAGGCCGAATTTCCAGAGCTGATACGCGATGTCTTTACCCACGTAAGTGACCGTACCGTTCGAGCGCACGATCACCTTGCTATCTTCGGAATCCTCGGAGAACGCGGCGGCGGGCATGACCCAGCAGCCTTTGTTTTTGCCTTCCGTCTCGAGATAAATCGCTTTGCGCTCCTTGAGCAACTCGAACGCGTACGCCCAGAATTTCAGGTGCAGGATTTCACTTTCCCGCGGCAGCACGTCGTACTCGACGCTCAGGCGCAGCATGGTTTTGAGGTGGGCCTGGACGATGGCGTCGGCCACCATTCGGCCGATCTCCGCTTGCGAGCCCGTATCCGCCTCGATCGCGTTCAGCGTCTCGTTGCGCCACGCGAGCGCATCGGGCTGGTCTTTAAAATGCGCCGAAGTGCGCGCCTAGAGTTCCCAGCAGTAATAGTCGAAGCGCACGGCGGGGTCCGCAATCAGCGCGGCCACTTCGGCCGGCGATTTGTGCTCCAGGTAGTGAAACCCCGCCACCACGTCCGCCACCTGCACGCCGGTGTTGTCGATATAGTTCTGCACCTCGACGCGCTTTCCACGGGCGCGCAGCATGCGCACGAAGGTGTCGCCCAAGGTCGCGTTGCGTAGATGGCCGATGTGGGCAGCTTTGTTGGGATTGATGTTGGTGTGCTCGACGACGATCTTTTCGCTGGTAGCCGCGGCCGGTTCGGCAGCTGGATTGAGCAGCGCCGCACCGTACATCGCGCGGTCGAACCGCACATTGATGTACCCGTTGCCCGCGATTTCGAGCACGGTAATACCTTCGATGGCACCGATGTCCGCGACCAGTTCGGCAGCGATTTTCTTCGGCGCATGCTTCAGTTGTTTGGCCAGCTGAAACGCCGCCGGCACCGCCATTTCGCCGAAATCTGCCTGCTTCGGCTGCTCGATGGCGACCGCCAAGTCGACCCCGTACCGAGCCTGGATGTGATGGTGAAAGGTTTCCTGAACCCGCTTTTCCAGTTGATGAAACACGAACTTCCGAGTATAACGCGGGGGCTGGAAATGGCCTTGAGATCAGGCGGCGAGTCCTGCCTAGATTTCGTACTCGGGCGGCTTGGGACGCCCGTAGGGAATGTAATTCCAGAGGCGCTCGTGCAGGAAATAGAGCGCGATCTTAGACAGCATGTCCAGCGCGCCTACGCCTAGCGAGATCTTCAGGCTGCCGCTAAATAAGAGCACGATCAGCGCCGTGACCGCCGATCGGAGGACACGGTAGCTGACCGCTTTGGCGAGGCTGCGTGCCTGGGAATCCATATCCGAAACTCGTTTCAAATTGTACTACACAATGTTGATGGAGAATGGGGGCATTTGGTTGCAGGTACCTCTAACCGCTATAATGAAGAGGTGCCCAAGGTTACGTTCCTTCCGATCGGCAAGACGGTCGAATTCGAGTCCGGCAATCTGCCCTATAAGGGCCATGGTAAGCCGGAATCGCTGCTCGACATCGCGCTGAACTTCGGCATCCACCTGGAGCACGCCTGCGGCGGCAACTGCGCCTGCACCACCTGTCACGTGGTGGTGAAGGAAGGCCTCGACGCCCACCTCTCCGAAGCTGATGATGACGAACTGGACCGCGTGGATATGGCCGCGGACCTGACGCCGCACTCGCGCCTGGGCTGCCAGGCCGTGGTGACCGGCGACGTGGTGGTCGACATTCCGGCCTGGAACCGGAATTACATCAGCGAAGGCGGCGCCTCGATCCTGGGCGACGGCATTCCACCTCCGAAGAAGCACCAGCCGGCTACCGGGACACCGGTCGGCTAGCGAGTCGACAGCGAACATACGGCCTGCGGCCTGCAGCGCTTCAGATGATCTTGGCGCCCTTCGATAGGTTGGGGCGCGCGCATAGCAGCTGAACATTGGCGGCTGTCAACGAGGTGCCGCCTTTGAATAGGGCAACACGTGATCGAAGTGCAGTTCGTCACTAGCGCCGCACTGAACGCATCTGCCGTTGTCGCGCCTCCATACCTCGATTTTCACGTCCGTTGGAATTAGCCGCCGGATTTCCGTTCGCTGTTGCCGCGGCAGATTCGTCGAGCTCTCATCGCCCGCCAGGGCTACCAGCTTGAACTTAAATACATTTCGGCCTTGATCGCGTTCGCACCACGCATCGACCAAATGAAATAACCCGTTGAAGAACCAAATCCCCTGATGGATCTTCTCGTAGACTCTGACCGATTGAGGACCACTCAAGCCCCGCTTGTAATTCTCTGCGGAGTCACAAAACTTGCCATTCTGAGTCCTCGATCCCGACGGCGTGAACGCCGGCTGGTCAACCGTCTTCGGATGTGGTGGTTTCGCTGCGCAAGGCATCGTCCTTCGTAGATGAGTGGGGTGCCGTCATCCTGAATCTGTCACGGTAGGGAGCATTCGGCCGGACCGACATCAATATTACTGAGTAGCCTCTACCTGAGTCGAAATTCATGCCGCGCTGCAGGCTCATCGACTCGCGCTGGCACATTTCGAGATATGGAATGATCTCGTTCGCGAACGGCACTGGTTCATTCTAATCATCAGATGCACACGCGATGTAGTTGTCGACATACCGGGAAGGCTCGGCGCCTCGACTGCCATTCGTAAAGGTTCCAGAATCACCGCGATGTGACGGGCAGCGCGTGCAGGCGGGGATCGCTTTCCACCAGATCGATCAGCTTGTCGATAAGGTCCTGGGGAATCGCCACTGTGATCTTGACCGCCCGCTGTTGTTGATCCACTTTGATTCCATCCCACAGGCGCAGCAGTTCGGGCTGCTTTTCGGGAACGCTGAGGCGGCCCAGGCCTACCAGGCCGCGCGCGGCGTCGCCCAGATTTTTCGCGTCGGCGTCGGTTCGGCACAGGCCGTTGAGATA
>Ga0066710_100004315_pt1 | contig 12540 bp, 10 predicted proteins | sample GraSoiAngelo_159_FD_79666 | JGI IMG/M metagenome (GOLD analysis project Ga0066710, IMG submission 79666) | Grasslands soil microbial communities from the Angelo Coastal Reserve, California, USA - 14_1009_16_40cm | ecosystem: Environmental > Terrestrial > Soil > Grasslands | place: USA...
GCTTCGCGAGGTCGAGACCGAGCTCGCGAACGACACCGAGGATCTGGCCCGCGAAGGCTTCGTTGATCTCCCAGAGATCGACGTCCTCCTTCGAGATCCCGGCTCTTTCGAGAGCGAGACGCGCCGCGGGCGCCGGGCCGAGGCCCATCAACTCCGGCTCACAGCCGACGACTCCCCAGGAGACCAGCCGGCCGAGCGGCTCCTTCCCCTTGCGCCGCGCGTTCTCTGCGGTGGTGACGACGACGGCGGCCGCGCCGTCGACGATTCCCGACGCATTGCCGGCCGTGACCTGCCCGTCCTTCCCGAAGGAGGGGGGCAGATTCGCGAGCGCTTCGATCGTGGTGTCCGGCCGCATGTGGTCGTCCCGGGTCACGCGGACCGCCTTGCGGCCGGATTTCACGTCGACCCCGACGATCTCTTCGGAGATCCGGCAGCTCTCCCACGCCGCGGCCGCTCGCTTCTGGGACGACAGGGCGTACTCGTCCTGCTCTTCGCGCGAGATCCCGTATTTCGCGGCGACGCGGTCCGAGGTCTGCGCCATGTACAGGCCGCACCAGCTGTCGAGCAGAGCGACCATCAGGGAGTCCTCGAGCTGTCCCTGGCCGAGGCGCAGGCCCTTCCGGGCTCCGCGGATCACATGGGGAGCCTGCGACATGTTCTCCATGCCGCCGGCGAGCACGGTGGTCGCCTCTCCGAGCAGGATCCGCTGAGCTCCCTGCACGATCGATTCGAAGCCGGAGCCGCAGAGGCGGTTCACGGTCAGCGCGGGCACTTCCTTCGGGACTCCCGCCTTCAATCCGACGTGCCGGGCGCCGTAGATCGCGTCGCCCGAGGTCTGGAGCGCGTTTCCGAAGATCACGTGGTCGATCTCGGCGGGGTCGGTGCCGGAGCGCGCCAGGGCCTCCTTTGCGGCCACGACGCCCAGGTCGATCGCCGAAACGTCCGAAAACGACCCGTTGTATTCGGCCATCGGGGTCCGGGCGCCTTCGACGATGACGATCTCTTTTTCGCGCTCCACGTCTTTATCTATACCACGCGGAACCGGTTGGATTCGTCAGCTCCAGACCGCTTCGTGGAAGCGTTTTCGCACGCCGTTGAAGTCGATCGGACGCGCTTGCGGATGGATGCGGTTCGTCAGCAGGACGGCGATCCGTCCGGCCTCCGGGTCGACCCACACGGACGTTCCCGTGAACCCGGTATGGCCGAAGGCGGAGGCCGGCATCGAGGCGGCGGCGGACCCGGCGCCGCGGCCGCCCTGCCAGGCGAGCCCGCGCGCCTCCGACAGCTCTCCCGTGCGGTCGCGCGTCATCTCCGCCCGCGCGGGGTCGAGCCACGGCCGGGCGAGCGACCACACGTCGCGCGCGGAAGCGAAGAGACCCGCGTTGCCCGCGACGCCTCCGCGGCGGAAGGCGTTGCCGTCGTGAACCTCTCCCCAGACTACGCCGTCGCGAAACCGCGGATAGGAGAGTCCCATCTCCGCCGTCATCCGTCTCTCCGTGACGTCGCCCCTCTCGGTGGCGGCCACGCGCGGCGACCGGCCCGGCAGGAACGCGGCGGCCGAGCCGGCCGGCTGCCCGACGAGCTTCGCGAACGCCGTATCGAGCGGCGCCGAGAGATGGAGCTCGAGCAGGTCTCCGAAGAGGAGGAAGTTCAAGTCGCTGTAGATCACGCGCTCGCCCGGCTTCGCTTCGGGCTCGATCGAACCGAGCGTCCGCCGATAGGCTGCGGCACCCTCGCCGCGCGCGTACAGCGGATACCAGGCGGGGAGCCCCGAGGTGTGCGTCAGCAGCGACTCGAGAGTGATGCCGTCGTAGCGGGTGGCCTTCCACTCCGGGAGATACCGCGCCGGCGAAGACTTCAAGTCCAGCGCCGGAAGCGCCGCGGCGACGAGCGCGCCGCACACGAGAGGCTTCGTCAGGCTGGCCAGGCCGTAGAGCGTGTCGACGGAGACCGCGATTTCCTCGGGGTCCCGGACCGCGAAACCCGCCGCAGCCAGGTCGGTCACACCCTCCACGCCGCCGACCAGGGCGACTCCGCCGGGAAACGAGCCCTTCTCGATCTCCCCGGCGAGGAGCTCTTCGAGTCGGGTCACTCGAGCGCCGCTTCGATCTCAGCTCGACGGGCCGCAACCTTCCGCGTGTTGGCGGCGAGCGCCGGCGGCACGGGATCCGCCCGCCGCATGCCTCCCCGTTCGCGCTCGAGTCCCGCGATCTGCGACTCGATCGTCCGGGCGGTCGGGGCGTCTCGCACGCTTCGGAGCGTCTGCCGGAGCGAGGCGATCGTTCGCGCGTACGTCTCGGAAGAAGCGTCGCGCACTCGCGTCTCGTCGAGCGCCACGAGGGCTTCGACGATGCGGGCCCGTACCCAGGCGAACTCGTCCGGGTCGACGCCGAGCGCCCGGGCCGCGTCGGATTCGGACCGGTCGTGCGCCGCGCGTCGCACCTTCACGTAGAGGTCTAGATGGCGGTCGGTCAGGAGGCCGTCCGGCGGCGGGACGAACTTGAGCGCCAGGAGCGGCTTGGTCGAGTTCGCCGCCCGGGCCAGGGCGGCCTTCCCGCGGCGGCAACCGGATGCCGGGGGCAGGAGCGCGAAGCCGATGATGGAAAAGAGCAGAAGGCGACCGGGCGCCGTCACGGCCCGGAGTTTACCGGCAGCGGGCAGCCGGAAAGGCGCTCCGGATCGCGTTTCGCCGGCGGGCCCGATCGTTTAAACTTGCCGCGCCCCTCGAGGACGATGCCGCAAGAAACCCCGTTGCCCGAGAAGATCGGCAAATACGAAGTCACCGGAAAGATCGGTTCCGGGGGCTTCGGTGCCGTGTACCGCGGCCGCGACCCGTACATCAAGCGAACGGTCGCGATCAAGACCTGCCAGCTGAACGACGAGGAGATCAAGAGCCGGTTCTTCCGGGAGGCCGAGCTCGCCGGAAACCTCCACCACCGCCACATCACGACCATCTACGACTTCGGCGTCGAGAACGGCATTCCCTATATCGTTCAGGAGTTCCTCTCGGGAGAGGACCTCGACAGGAAGATCAAGCGCGCCGATCCGCTGCCGACCCAGCGCAAGGTCGAGATCCTGGTCGCCATCGCCGACGGGCTCGCGTACGCGCACGCGGCGGGAATCATCCATCGGGACATCAAGCCCGCGAACGTGAGGGTCCTCGACGACGGGTCGGTCAAGATCATGGACTTCGGGATCGCGAAATCGCTCCAGACGGAATCGAACCTGACCCAGACCGGCATCACGCTCGGGACCTCGGCCTACCTCGCTCCGGAGCAGATTCGCGGAGAGCCGGTCGATCGCCGCACCGACATCTTCTCCCTCGGCATCCTCGCTTACGAGCTTCTGACCTATCGCAAGCCGTTCCGGGGAGAGCACCTCTCGACGGTACTCTACAAGATCCTGAACGAGACGCCCGAGCCGATCGAAATGCTCTCGCCCGATTCTCCTCCTCCGCTGGTCGCCGCGGTCGGCCGCGCGATGGAGAAGCAACGCGAGAACCGCTATCCCTCGATGGACACGTTCAAGGAGGACCTGCTGAACGTGCAGCGCGCGATTGCCGGGTCGTCCGGGCAGTTCCCGACGGCGGTCCTGCCCGCCGACGACATCGACGCGACCGTCATGACGCCGTCCGGCGGGATCGTGCCCTCCTCGATCACGCCTCCTTCCGGCTCTCTGGCGCGGGTTCCGGCCGCGCTCGACGCGACGCCGTCGTCCGCCTCTCTCAAGAGAAAGGCGGGGCTCGAGCTCGTGAACTTCCGCGATCCCGAGGACCTGCCAGGCGAAGCGACGATCGCCGGCAAGAGCGCGGAGATCGCTCTTCAGCCGCCCGCTGCTCCGAGCCGCACGCCGATCTTCATCGCGGTTGCCGCGGTCCTGGTCGCGGGAGTCGCCGCGTTCCTGTATTTGAGTCGCGGAAAATCACAAGCGCCTCCCGTGCCTCCGGCGCCCGCCGCGAAAACCGCGGAGAAGGCGGCGCCGATCGAATTTCCCGAGCCGCAGCTCGGCAAGGAGTTGAACGCTCCGAAGCTGCCGCAGAAGCCGGCGCAGGCGAAGGTCGAGCTTCCGCCGAAGGACGCGTCCGCGCGGGAAGCGCCTCCGGCCGCAGCCCCGGCGCCCGTTCCGATCTCGAAGCGGCGCGTTCAGTTCAGCTCGATCCCGGTCGCGACTCTCTACGTCGACGGGAAGCCGATCGGGCCCTCGATCCCGGCCCGGACGCTGGAGCTCGCCGAGGGCAGCCATCGCGTGCGTTTCGAGGCCGAGGGGCTCGAGCCCTATCAGCGCGACTTCAAGGTCGGGCCCAAGGAGTCCAACACGATCGCGTACCAGTTCCCGGTCGGGTATCTCGTCATCAAGGCCGACGCGTCGTGGGCGGGCGCCTCCGTCATCATCGGCGGAAAGTACAAGGGCAGCCTTCCGCAGGCCTCGCGGCTCCGGATGCCCAAGGGCACGTACAGCGTCACGCTCCACCGCGAAGGCTTCCAGCCGGTGACGCAGCAGATCACCGTGCCGGAACGGGGCGAGACCCCCTGGACTCCGCCCGCCGCCGTGGCGGTCGAACAGGGAATGGGCGGACAGTGAGACCCCGCGCGATCCGCGCGCTGGCCGGGCTCGCGGGTCTTCTGCTCGCGGCCGCGATCGCGTTCGCGCAGAACGCCGAGAGGCTCGAGGCCGAGGCGAAGCGGGCATTCGACTCCGGCCGCTTCAAGGAGGCCGCTGAAAAATACGCTCGCGCCGCCGATTCCGCCGACGCGCCCGCGGACCGCAAGGCGGATCTGTATCTGAACAGCGCGTGGGCGTTCTACATCGCGGGGAATTCGAAGAGCGCGCGCGACAACCTGAAGGCCGCCTACTCGGCGCGGCCGGACCTCGTCGTGATCGGCGATCTCTACAGCCCGGATTTCGCGCGGCTGGCGCAGGCGGTGCGGGCGGAGATCGGGGGGACGACGCCGTTGCTCGGCCCTTCGGAGCTCAAGGAGCTGAAACGGAGCGCGCGGCGAAAGATGTCGGACGGGAAGATGGAGGAAGCGATCGGCGACTTGAAGACGGCGGCCGGCTCGAACGATCCGGAAGTCCAGCTCCTCCTGGCCGAGGCGTACGAAAAGCTGGGCCGTTCCGCCGAGTCCGACGCTGCCCGGAAGCGGGCGTCCGACCTGCAGAAGGGCCTCGTGACCTCGTCGCCGATCTCCGGAGCGCCTGCCGGAACCGGCCCCACGCCGATCGAGCCGGGCGTCAACGTGTTGCCGCTCTTGGACGCCTCCGACAAGGCGTTGAAAGCGGGCGACCTCGCCGGCGCCACGACGCACGCGCGCCGCGCGGCGGACCTCGACCCCCGGAGCGCCGAGGCGCACCGTCTCCTGGGCGAGATCGCGGCCGCCGGAGGCCAGGAGGCGGACGCGGAGCGCGAGTTCACGGCCGCCGTCGTTCTCGATGCTTCGAACGGCCGGGCGGAGTTCGGGCTCGCGCGGATCGCCGAGCAGCAGAAGAAGTGGAACACGGCGGCGAGCCACTATCGCCGCGCGCTCGAGCTCGATGCGCACAATCTCGCCGCCGCGACGGGCCTCGGGCGGTCGCTCGACGCCGCGGGCGACACGAGCGGGGCACGGCTGGCGTACGGGCGCGCTATCGAAATCGATGCGACCTTTCCCGAGGCGCACAACGACTTCGGCGTTCTGCTCTACCGCGCGGGCGACGTGGATCAGGCGATCCAGCACTTCTCGGAGGCCGTGAAGCTCAAGCCGCAGGAGGGAGCGTACCACGAGAACCTCGGCCGGGCTTACCGGAAAAAGGGATCGCAGAAGGAAGCCGAGCAGGAGCTGGCGGAAGCCGCGCGCCTCGGGCCGCCGACCGCGGGTCTCTGGTCGGCCGTCGGGCACATGAGGACGGAGCGGAAGAACGTCGAGGAGGCGCGCGCGGCCTACGCTTCGGCTCTCGAGGCCGAGCCGGGCAACGAGGAGGCGGCGAGCGGCCTCGCCGCGGCGCTGGCGGACTCCGGAAAGTTCGCGGAGGCGGAGGCGGCGCTCGTCCAGGCGCTCGAGGCGAGCCCGAAGTCGGCGGTGCTCTGGAACGACCTGGGCGTCGTCCGGATGCGCCGGGCCGACTTCGCCGGCTCGGTCGAAGCTCTGCACAAGTCGCTGTCGCTCGAGACGCCTCCGGCCGCGGCCCGGGGAAACCTCGATCGGGCGGAACAGCTCCTGGCGCTCGACCGCGCTGCCAGCTGAAGCCGTCCTCGGTTCGACGGTGGCCCGTCTTTTCCTCGCTCTCCTTTCGTTGACGGCCGCGCTCCCGGCGGCGCCGGCGTCGGAGACGGCCTATCGCGCCGAGATCGAGAAGTGGCGCTCCGAGCGGATCCGGCATCTGACCGCGGACGACGGCTGGTTGACGGTGATCGCACTCTCGTGGCTGGAGACGGGCGACAATCCGATCGGTTCGGCGCCTTCGAACCGGATCGTTCTCCCGGCCGGCAAGGCGCCCTCCGTGCTCGGCCGGATCCGGCTCGCCGGCGGCAAGGCCCGCCTCGAGGTGGCGCCGGGCGTCGAGGTCACGAGCGGAGGCGAGAGGGTTCGGTCGCTCGATCTCGCCTCCGACGAATCGGGCAAGCCGACGATCGCCCGGCACGGGACGATCTCCTTCTATCTCATCAAACGCGGCGACAAGCTGGGAGTCCGGGTCAAGGACAGCGCGAACGCCGCGCGAAAGGCGTTCCACGGGATCGACGCCTTCCCCGTCCGCTCCGCGTGGCGCCTCGACGCGCGGTTCGAACCGTACCCGGCGGGCAAGACGATCGCGATCCCCAGCATCCTGGGGACGATCTCGCAGGAGCCGTCGCCCGGAGCGGTCGTCTTCCGGATCGATGGGAAAGAGCATCGCCTGGACGCCGTCAACGAGCAGGGCGAGGACGAGATGTTTCTGATCTTCGGAGACCGGACGAACGGCACCGAAACGTACGGCGCGGGCCGGTTCCTGTACGCGCCGCGGCCGGGCAAGGACGGCAGGACCGTCGTGGACTTCAACAAGGCGTACAACCCCCCGTGCGCGTTCACCCCGTTCGCGACGTGTCCCCTGCCCCCGCCGCAGAACCGGCTGCCGATCCCGATTCCGGCCGGCGAGAAGAGCTACGGCAGGCATTAAGAGGCATTCGCGGGGTCAGGTCTTCACTGACTACCTGCAGGCTGAAAGTCAGACGGCTGTCCTTGCCGCTTTGCGGGCAAAGTGGCAAGTGGAGACCGACCCCTCCCCCCGCCCATCCGTGAAGGTCTACGCCACCGCTTCGAGCAGCTCCGACAGGATGCGGGCGGTCGCGCCCCAGATGACGTTCTCTCCATACCGGTAAAAGAGCACCGGCTCGTCGCGGCCCGGCAGAATTCTCGTCTCCTTGATCGCCCGATCGGAGAGCGCCGCGACCGGCGCCTCCACGACCTCGGCGATCTCGCTCTCCGCCGGCGCGAACACGTACGGCTGGGGGATCGCTGCGACGAACGGCGCCACGTAGAAGTCGGTGACCGTGACGATCGGGGTGAGCGCTCCCAGAAGCCGCACGTCTTGCGGAAGGATGCCGAGCTCTTCGTGGGTCTCTCGGAGCGCGGTCGCCGAGAGGTCTCGGTCGTCTTCCTCCTCCGCCCCGCCGGGGAAGGAGATCTGCCCCCGATGGTGCTCCACCGTCTCGGTGCGGCGGGTGAAGACGATCCAGAGCATCCCCTCGCGAACGAAGAGCGGCGCGAGGACCGCGGCGCGCCGGGCGTTGCTCTTCTCGGGAGCACGGCGCGGCCGCGAGGCGAGGCGCCGCTCGATGTCCTCCATCCAGTTCATCGCCCGCACGACCTCTACTTCGGAGTCTGGACCTTGGACTTCGGACTCGCCATGAGGTACGCCTCGATGAACGGCGTCAGGGAGCCGTTCAGGACCGCGTCGGTGTTGCCGGTCTCGTACCCGGTCCGGTGGTCCTTGACCATGCGGTACGGGTGAAGCACGTAGGACCGGATCTGACTCCCCCACTCGATCGACTTCTTGTCGCCGACGCGCCGCTCTTCCTCGGCGCGCCGCTCGTCCAGCGCTTTCTGGTACAACCGCGCCCGCAGAACCTTCATCGCCATGTCGCGATTGCGCCCCTGGCTCCGCTCGTTCTGGCACGTCACGACGATGCCCGTGGGAAGGTGCGTGATCCGGACGGCCGAGTCGGTGACGTTGACGTGCTGCCCTCCGGCGCCGCTCGAGCGGTACGTGTCGATTCGGAGATCCTTGTCGGCGATCTCGATCTGGATGTCCTCGTCGATCTCGGGCGAAACGTAGATCGAGGCGAAGGACGTGTGCCGGCGCTTGGCCGCGTCGAACGGGGAGATGCGGACGAGACGGTGGACCCCCATCTCGCCTTTCAGGTAGCCGTATGCGTGGTCACCCACGACGTGAAGGGTCGCGCTCTTGAGGCCCGCCTCCTCGCCGTCCTGCCTCTCGATCAGCTCCGCCTTCCAGCCGCGCTCTTCCGCGAAGCGCAGGTACATCCGCAGAAGCATCTCCGCCCAGTCCTGGGATTCGGTCCCGCCGGCGCCCGCGTGGATCATGAGCCAGGCGTTCTTCGGATCCTCGGAGGCGCCCATCTTGACGGTGAGCTCGAGATCGTCGGCGAACTGCCGAACGGAGCGGATCGCTTCGCGCGCATCCGGCTCGGCAGGCTCCCCCTCTTTCAGGAGCTCGACGAATGTGGTGAGCTCGTCGGCGAGCTCGTCCAGGCGATCCGCAGTCTCGAGCGTCTTCTCGTGCCCGCGAATCGTCCGGAGGACTTCCTGTGCCTCCTCGGGGCGGGCCCAGAAATCGGTCGCGGCGGTCTTCTGCCTCAGCTCCTCGAGCGCGCTCCGCGCGGCGTCCCGATCAAAGATAGCCCCGGAGCGCCGCCAGGCGTTCCGAGGCGTCGGAGAGAGAGGAGAGGAGGTCGTCGCGTTCGGTCATCTCAATTCGTCGCGGGGTCTGATCCAGGAGGGTCAGTTCCCGCCTCAGTTCACCGCGCCCGGCGCAGGCGTAGGAGGCCGAAGAGTAGCACGCCGACCGCCACCGCATCCGCGAAACCGGAGAAGGCGAATCCGAAGCGCGTCCAGGGTGTCTCCGAGGAGAAGAGGTGCGCACGTCCGCGGAGCGTCCCCTTCCGATCGGCCGGGAGCTCCGCGAGGATCCGGCCTTTCTCGTCGACGATTCCGGAGATCCCCGTGATCGCGGCGCGAAGCAGATACCTTCCGTTCTCGACCGATCGCAGCACGGCCCCCGCGAAGTGCTGCGCCTGCGCGCCGCCCGCGCCGTACCAGGAGTCGTTCGAGATGGTCACGAGCAGATTGGCGCCGTCGCGGACCTGCTTCCACGAAAGGAGCGGATACAGGATCTCGTAGCAGACGCCGGTCCCGATCGAAATGGGGACAGACTTGTTTTCCGGATTCGGACCGAGCTTGCCTCGGAGAAGCGCCGGCTCCTTTGCCGCCGAGAACTCGCCGATCTCGGTCGAGACCTGCCGCACGAAAAAGAAAATCCGCGGCAGCGGGACGTATTCACCGAAGGGGACGAGATGGACTTTCCGATACGGCGTCCCCATCCCTTCCGGAGTCAGGAGACGCGCGACGTTGTAGTAGCGCTCCCCCGGCTCGGTCTCGACGTCGTTGAAGAGGAGAGCGCAGCGGCACGAGGAGGCGAGTTCGGTCAGGTCGCGCCGCAGCACCGCGCTGCTCTCCCAGTAGACGGGCAGCGCGGACTCCGGCAGAACGATCAGGTCCGGCCTCTCGGCCGCGGTCTTCCGCGCCTGCTCGATCACGGCGACGTAGTTCGCCGCCCGGCGCTTTTCGAGCAGCCGCGACTCCTGCGGAATGTTCGGCTGGAGGAGCGCGACGAAGATCGGGTTTCCCGCGCCTTTCGAGGGCCTCGCGAGCAGGAACGCCCCCGCGGCGCCGACGACGAGCGCGAGAACGCCGGCGAAAACGAGCGCGCGGCCGCTCCGCCGGACGGCGGAGGCGGCCAGGAGGGCGGAGACGGCCACGACGAGGAAACCCACTCCGTAAACTCCCCAGAGGACCGCCGACTGGATCCAGAGCGGATGGCGGTAGAGCGCGGCTCCGGTCATGTTCCACGGAAAGCCGCCGTAGACGTTCGCCCGGGCGTGCTCCGAGGCGAGCCACAGGAACGGGAAGACGACGAAGCGCCATCGAGAACGAGGGGGCGCGATCGCGACCGTCGCCCACGCGACCAGCGCGGGCCATTGGGCGAGGAACATCGCGAGCAGGAAAACGGAAAGGGCGCCCATCGTCCCCGACTGGCTGCCGAACCGCGTGACGACGTAGAAGATCCACGGGATCGACAGGCACCAGTACGTCAGGCCGAACAGGATCCCGGACACGAGGCCGCGTGCGCGCTTTTCCTCGGTCGAGAGCGCCGCGATCCAGGGCACGAGCGCGAGCGGTGCCAAGAGCGGCAGCTCGAACGGCGGAAATGCGAGCGCGAACAGGGCTCCGGAGAAGACACCCGCGACGAGCGTCCGCCAGCGTGGTCGCCGTGCTGTCATCCCGAGCGCAGCGAGGGATCTGACCGCGAAGCAGTCATCCTGAGCGAAGCGAAGGATCTCTTACGCTTCCAGAAAGGGATTCCTCGTCGCTTCGCTCCTCGGAATGACAGGGAGAAGGATTCCTCGGCCCTGCGGGCCTCGGAATGACAGGGAGAGAGGCCGCGAGGAGCGCCTCTTCGGCCCGATACGAAGAGCGGACGAAAGGCCCGGCGAAAACGTTCCGGAATCCGAGAGCTTTTCCGGCCTCGCGGTACTCCTCGAACACGGCGGGCGGGACGTACTCGTCGACCGGCAGGTTCTCGCGGGACGGGCGAAGGTACTGTCCGATCGTCACGACGTCGACAGCGGCCTCCCGGATCCGGGCCAGCAGATCGAGGACTTCGGCGCGCGTCTCACCCAGGCCCAGCATGAAGCCGGATTTCGTCATGAGGTCCGGCGCGAGGACTTTCGAAGCGGCGAGCAGGCCGAGCGAGCGGTCGAGTCGGGCGCCGCGCCGGACGCGCGTGTAGAGCCGCGGCACCGTCTCGACGTTGTGGTTGAAGACGTCGGGCCTTTCCTCGACGACGACGCGGACCGAGTCGAACCGTCCCCGGAAGTCGGGGACGAGGACCTCGACGCGCGGCGCCGGGTCGAGGCGGCGCAGGGCGCGGATCGTCTCGACGAAGTGCGCGGCGCCTCCGTCGGGCAGGTCGTCGCGCGCGACCGACGTGACCACGACGTATGCGAGCCCCATTTCGCGAGCAGCGGCCGCGAGCCGGGCGGGCTCGAGGGGGTCGACGGCGAGAGGACGGCCGTTGGCGATGTCGCAGAAGCCGCAGGCGCGCGTGCACACGTCCCCCAGCAGGAGGAACGTCGCGGTCCCGCGCCCGAAGCACTCGCTGCGGTTGGGACATCGCGCCTCCTCGCAGACGGTCGAGAGACGGTGGGAGCGCGCGACGCTCTTGATCGCGTGGAGCTCCGCGAGTTTCAACCGGCGCTCCCGGATCCATTCGGGCGCGCGCCGGGGCAACTCCGGCGCCGGGGCCGGACTCCCTTCCATCACTGCGAGGGAGGGACGATCCACGCGCCGCGCCGTCCCTCGGCCGCGAGACGCTGCGAGGCGCGCTCGGCCTCCTCCCTCGACGCGAACGGCCCCACCCGGACGCGGTAGATGGTCCCCTTCGAACCGGTCCCCGGCTCGACCCGCGCCGAGAATCCGCGACGGGACAGGCGGGCCGCCTCGGCGTCCGCTTCCGACCGCGAGGACACCGACACGATCTGGACGCGGAATCCACCGGCCCCCGAGGTCTCGGCCTTCGCCGCGGACTCGCGCGCGGGCGACCGGGTCGCCGACGTCGCCGGCGGCGCCGCCCGGCGGGAGGGCGCAGCCGTCTCGCCGTCCTCGAAGACCTGCACTTTCGCAGGCGCGACGGCCGGCGCTTTTTCGATCGGAGCGGCCGTGACCGGGGCCGGGAAGACGACGTGCTCCCCGGTGCCCGGCGCAGCGGCCACTCGCTCGACCGCCGTCGGCGTCTCCGAAGGAGGAGCGGCGGCCTCGCGCGTCTCGCGCCCGGAAAGTCCCGTCATCAAGCCGAGAAAGTAGGCGAGCGCGAGCGCGACGAGCAGGCCGACGAAGAGAGAGAGCGCCTGCTTCGAAGTGAACGAGACCTGGTAGTGCGTGCGCGGTTCGCTCACGCCGCTAATCTACCCGTTCCGCGGTGATCTTGTCATTCCGAGGAGCGGAGCGACGCGTTTCGGAGTGATCTTGTCATTCCAAGGAGCGGAGCGACGAGGAATCTCGCTCTGGACGAGTCAGAGATCCTTCGCTTCGCTCAGGATGACCCTCGCTGCGCTCGGGTCACTTCGAGATGAAGCTCTTCAGGAAATCGATCGGGAGCGGAAAGACGATCGTCGAGTTCTTCTCGTTCGCGATCTCGGTCAGCGTCTGGAGATAGCGCAGCTGCAGCGTTGCGGGTTCCTCGCCGATGATCTTCGCGGCCTCCGACAGTTGTCGCGCCGCCTGAAAC
>Ga0066710_100004316_pt1 | contig 12539 bp, 8 predicted proteins | sample GraSoiAngelo_159_FD_79666 | JGI IMG/M metagenome (GOLD analysis project Ga0066710, IMG submission 79666) | Grasslands soil microbial communities from the Angelo Coastal Reserve, California, USA - 14_1009_16_40cm | ecosystem: Environmental > Terrestrial > Soil > Grasslands | place: USA...
CCCGCCGCCCGCCACTTCGCCGGTCGGGCCGCCGAGGTCGACGCGCTGGACGCGCTGCTCGACCAGACCGGCGGGGGTACCGTCGTCATCTCGGCGATCGACGGTACCGCCGGCATCGGCAAGACCACCCTCGCCGTGCACTGGGCGCACCGGGTGGCGGACCGGTTCCCGGACGGGCAGCTGTACGCGAACCTGCGCGGGTTCGACCCGGGCGGCACCCCGCTGTGCGCCGGTGACGTGGTGCGCGGGTTCCTGGACGCGCTGGAGGTGCCGCCGCAACGGGTACCGGCGGATCTGGACGGGCAGGCCGCCCTGTACCGCAGCGTCGTCTCCGGACGGCGGATCCTCGTGCTGCTGGACAATGCCCGGGATGCGGGGCAGGTCCGGCCGCTCCTTCCCGGTACCCCCTCGTGTCTGGCGGTGGTGACCAGCCGGAACCGGCTGACCAGCCTGATCACCGCGGAGGGTGCCCATCCGGTGACGCTGGACCTGCTGAGTACCGCCGAATCGCGGGACCTGCTCGCGGCCCGGCTCGGCCCGCGGTCGACCACCGACCCGCGGGCGGTGGACGAGGTGATCGCCCTGTCCGCGCGGCTGCCCCTGGCGCTGAGCATCGTCGCGGCGCGGGCGGCGACCCATCCGACCTTCCCGCTGGCGGACCTCGCCGGGGAGCTGCGGGCGGCGCGCGGCGGGCTGGACGCATTCGACGGCGGTGACCCGGCGACCGACAGCCGCGCGGTGTTCTCCTGGTCGTACCGCACCCTGGCGCCCGCCGCGGCGCGGCTGTTCCGGCTGTTCGGGCTGCACCCCGGCGCCGACCTGAGCGGGCCGGCGGCGGCGAGCCTCGCCGGGGTACCCGCCGCGCAGGCCCGGCCGCTGCTCGGCGAGCTGACCCGGACGCATCTGCTGAGCGAGCCGGCACCGGGCCGGTACACCACGCACGACCTGCTGCGCGTCTACGCCGCCGAACGCGCGACCGACGAGGAGCCGGACACCGGGCGGGCGGCGGCGACCGGCCGGCTGCTCGACCACTACCTGCACGCGGCGCACGGCGCCTCCCGGCTGCTCGCCCCGCACCGCGAGGTGCTGCCGCTGGACCCGCGGGCGGGTGTGTCGGTCGAGGAGTTCACCGGGAACGATGGGGCGCTGGCCTGGTTCACCGCGGAGCACGCGAACCTGCGCGCGGTGCTGCGGTATGCGGCCGACGGCGGGCTGGACCGGTACGTGTGGCAGCTCGCCTGGGCGCTGACCGACTTCCTCGATTTCCGCGGGTACTGGTCGGAGTGGCTGGACATGCAGCACCTCGTGCTGGACGCCGCGCGGCGGATGGCCGACCCGGCCACGCTGGCGCACGCGCACCGCGGGCTCGGCCGGGCGCACATCCGGCTGGGCCGCTTCGACGAGGCGCATACCCACCTGGAGCAGGCGCTGGCCGCACACGAATCGATGGGCGACGATGCCGGCGTCGCGTTCGTGCACAACAGCCTCCTGGTGCTGATGTGCCGGCAGGACCGGTACCCGCAGGCGCTGGTACACGCGGAGCGGGCGCTGCACCACTACCAGGCGGCGAAGATACCGGCCGGACAGGCCACCGCGCTCAACGCCGTCGGCTGGATCCACGCCCAGCTCGGCGACCATCGCGCCGGACTCGACCACTGCCGCCGGGCGCTCGCGCTGTTCGAGGACCTGGACGACCGGTACGGGCAGGCGTCGACCTGGGACAGCCTCGGGTTCGCCCACCACCACCTCGGCGACCACGCGCAGGCGATCGGCTGCCTGGATCGGGCCAGCGAGCTGTACGCCGGCATCGGCAACCGGTACTACCACGCCAACGCGCTGTTCCACCTGGGCGACAGCCGGCTCGCCGCCGGTGACCGGGCCGGTGCCCGGGCGGACTGGCAGCGTGCGCTGGACATCCTCGACGAGCTCGGCCACCCGGAGGCGGAGCGGGTGCGGGAGCGGCTGCTTGCTTCGTAACTGGCTGATCGGGCTCGGCGTGGCGGCCGGGATGGTGGTGCTGAGCTGGGCGGTGCTGCTGGTGGCCGCGCGCCGGCTGCCGCCGGGGCTGCTGCGCGACCTCGCCGCGTTCATCCCCGACTGCGTGACGACGGTACGGCGGCTGCGGCGCGATCCACGGGTACCCCGGTCGGCCCGCGTGGCGATCGTGGTCGCCGGGCTGTGGGTGCTGTCGCCGATCGACCTGATCCCCGAGTTCATCCCGGTGATCGGGCCGCTCGACGACGTCGTGGTGGTCGCGCTGGCGCTGCGGTACGCGGCGCGTCGGGTGCCGCCCGAGGTGCTGCGTCAGGCGTGGCCGGGCGAGCCGCGCCTGCTGGAGCGGCTGCTCGGCGCTCCTCACCGGTAGGCCGCGGCCTGGATCTGGTACAGCTCGGCGTAGGTACCGCCGGCCGCCATCAGCTCATCGTGGCTGCCGGCCTCGACCACCCGGGCACCGTCGAGCACCACGATGTAGTCGGCCATCCGGACGGTGGAGAACCGGTGGGACACCAGGATGCTGATCCGGCCGGAGGCGTCGTCGCGGGCGTGCAGCGCCGCCGCGTACCGCTCGAACAGCGCGTGCTCGGTCTCCGCGTCCAGTGCGGCGGTCGGCTCGTCGAGGGCCAGCAGCAACGGCTCGTCGCGCATGAACCCGCGGGCCAGCGCCAGCTTCTGCCACTGCCCGAAGGACACCTCGACACCGCCCGGCCAGGTCGGGCCGAGCTGGGTGGAAAGGCCCGTGGCGAGCTTGTCCACCACGTCGGTCGCGCCGGCCCGGTCGACCGCGGCGCGCACCGCCGGTACCTCGTCGACGCGGGGCACGTCGCCGAGGCCGATCGACTGCCGGGCCAGCAGCTCGAACCGGAAGAAGTCCTGGAACGCACCGGCCAGCCGGCCACGCCACTCGTCGGCCGGTATCCGGGCCAGGTCGGTGTCGTCGACGAGGATCCGGCCGGACGTCGGCGCGTACAGCTTGCACAGCAGCTTCACCAGCGTCGACTTGCCGGCGCCGTTCTCACCGACGATCGCCACCACCGCGCCGGCCGGCAGGTCGAGGGACACGTCGTCGAGGACCAGCCGGTCGGTGCCGGGGTAGGCGAACGAGACGTGGTCGAGCCGGATACCGCGGGTCAGCCGGTCCGGGGCCGGCTGGTCGGCCGTCGCGACCATCGCGGCCGCGTAGTCCTCCAGCCAGGCCAGCCGCCGCGACCCGTCCATCCAGATGCCGCGCAGGAACCCGATCTCGCCGACCGTCGCGCCGACGTACGCCGACAGCCGCGCGCCGGCCGCGAGCACGAGCAGCACGCTGGCCGACGGGGCGTGCAGCACCGACGCGACGAACACGATCGCACCGACGTACCCGAGCCCGAACACCGCCCACGCCAGCGTGTGCCAGACCGCGCTGTCCCGCCGGGCCGCGGACACCAGCCGGTACCAGCGCTCCCACTCGGTGCGCCGCTGCCGGACCAGCCGGTCGCCGATGCCGGCCAGCCGGACCTCCTTGCCCGGCGCCGCCGTGGTCACCGTGACGAACAGGTGGCGGGCCAGCCGCTCGTGTGCGGCGCCCCGCTCGTAGGCGGCCTTCTCGACCGCTGGGCGCCAGCCCGCCGTGGCCACCGTCGGCACCGCGAACAACACCAGCAACACCAGAGCCGGATGTACCGACATCAGCAGCGCCACGGTGACCCCCAGCCGCAGGATCCAGCCGCAGGTCGAGAACACCGACATGTACATGTGGTCGAGCACGAACACCTGGTTGCGCAGCACCGCGAGGCGGTCGAGCAGCTCCGGCCGCTCCTGGTGGGCGATCGTGGCCACGCTAGCCTGCAGCCGCGCGACGTGCCCCTCCAGCGTGATGGTGACCTTGTCGCGGAAACGCCGCTGCACCCGGGTGCTGACGGTGCGTAGGAACCAGGTCGCGGCGGCGGAGGCGGCCAGCCCGAAGGCGGCGACGAGCAGGAGTGCGCGGTCGCCGCTGAGCACCGCCCTGCCGAGCAGCGCGAGCCACACCGCGATCAGCGCGTCGGGCAGCGCCGCCAGCAACGACAGGAGGAAGGCGGCGAGCAGCAGGCCGGGCTCGTGCCGGTACCCGAGCTTGCACAGCCGCCACATCGAGGACAGGGCCGGGGGCAGCCCGTCGGCGTCACGCCAGGACATCGAACTGCGCCTCCTCCTCGCCCTCGATGACCGCGAAGGGCCTCGCCTGCAGGTCGAACATCTCCCGGTACCGGCCGCCGAGCGCCATCAGCTCATCGTGCGACCCGAGTTCGACGACCCTGCCGCGCTCGACGACGCAGATCCGGTCGGCGTGCCGGACCGTGGAGAACCGGTGCGAGATGAGGATCGTCGTGGTGTCGCGGGTGGCGGCGAGGATCCGGTCGAAGATCTCCGCCTCGCCGCGCACGTCCAGTTGCGCGGTGGGCTCGTCGAGCAGTACCACGCCGGCACCCAGCCGCACCGCGGCCAGCGCCCGGGCCAGCGCGACCCGCTGCCACTGGCCGCCGGACAGGTCGGTGCCCCCGGGGTACCCGCGGGCCAGCGGCGTGTCGAGGCCGGCGAGGTCGGCGCCACCGGCCTCGGCGAGCGCTGCGCCGATGACGTCGTCGGGCGCGCCGGCCGGTGCCACGTTCTCCCGCAGGGTCAGCTCGAACCGGGTGAAGTCCTGGAACACCGCGGTCATCCGGGACCGCCACCCGGCCAGGTCGAACTCGCGCAGGTCGGTGCCGTCGACCTCGATCGCGCCGGACTGCGGGTCGTAGAACCGGCACAGCAGCTTGGCCAGCGTGGTCTTGCCGGCGCCGTTGCGACCGACGATCGCCAGCGACGTACCGGCCGGGATGGTCAGGTCGAAGTGCTCCAGTACCGGGTCCCCACCCGAAGGGTAGGCGAAGCTCACGTCGCGGAAGCGGACCTCGACGGCCGGCAGTCCACCCGCGGGGAGGGGGTCGACCGCGGTGGGCAGGGCGCCGGCCGGTGCCATCGCGGCGTCCAGCCGCAGTACCGCGGCGACCGGCGCGGCGGCGCCGTCGAGCGCCCAGTTGAGCCCGCCGAACGCGATCAGGCTCGTCCCGACCGCGGCCTGGGCGAAGACCACCATCCGCCCGAGCCCCAGCCCGCTGGTGGCCAGCGCCCAGAAGACGATCGCGTTGCCGGCCACGATCACGACGAGGCTGGTGATCACCGAGCGCTCGCGCATCCTGGTCGCCCGGTACTGCAGCTCGTGCAGCGTCGACCGGCTCGCGGTGAACCGCTCGATGACCCAGCCGGCGAGCCCGAACAGGCGCAGCTCCTTGGCCGCGGGCGGATCGACGGCGAGACGGTACGCGTAGTCGGAGTCGCGCTGCGCCGCCCGTACCTCGTCGGTGCGCCGGTCCTTCCACACCCCGCTCTCCCGCAGCAGCCAGTGTGTCGACAGCCAGGCGCCGCCCAGCACGATCGGCGCCCACCAGCGGAACCCGGCCAGTAGCACGGCCGACGCGAGCCCACCGATCAGCTCGACCAGCCCGCCGGCGATGAAGTCGAGCGCGATGGACAGCGGCGGGCCGGTCTGGCCGAGGTCGAAGTCGCGGGCGACGGTGAGGTCGGCGGTCAGCTCGTGGTCCTCCAGGTGACCGAGGCCGGGCGGCGCGACACAGGTCGCGGCCAGCCGGTCGTTGAGCCACGCGGAGGTGCGGTCGCCGAGGTTGTTGCTGATCGCGGTGTGTATCGGGCTGAGCACCTGCAGCGCGACGAACACGACCCCGGCCAGGGTCAGCGGGCCGGCCAGGCTGGCGTGCGCCTGCACGGCGGCCACGAGGATGCCGGTGGCGATCGCGAAGCCGGCGGGCAGGATGCCGCGGGCGACCAGTACCGCCCACCACAGCGCCGCGAGCCGCCGGTCGGCCCGCGGCAGGACGGTGAAGAACTGCCACTCCGGACGCTGCTTCACGATGCGCCCAGCGCGGATCGCCATGCTCACCCTTCGCCGCCGATCAGCTGGCCCCAGTCGTACCCGTCGGCCGGCGGCACGATCAGGCAGAACTCGTTGCCCTGCGGGTCGGCGAGCACCGTGGTGAGGTATCCGCCGTCGTCGTGGGTGGGCACGACCACCTGGGCGCCCAGCTCGGTCAGCCGGGCCAGCTCCGGCGCCAGGTTCTTGACCTGAATGTCCAGGTGCATGCGGTTCTTCCCCTGCTTGGCTTCGGGTACCTGCTGGAGGAGCAGGTCCGGCGTGCGCTTGCGCGGGTCGACGAGGCGGACGTACGGCGGGTGGAACCTGCCCCGGCGGTACCCCAGTGCTCCCGCCCAGAAATCGGCCAGCGCGTCGGCGTCGGCGCAGTCGAGAACCATGAGTACCCGCATCCGACTCCTCCGGCGTGCTGGCGAGCGGACTGGCTCGCAGAATACGTCAGCGGAAGGGCCCCAGGGGTCAGCGGACGCCCCGTGGGCGGAACTGGATGCTGATGCGCGGGCCGGTCGGCCGGGCGGTCTTGGGTACCGCGTGCTCCCAGGTGCGCTGGCAGCTGCCGCCCATGACGAGCAGGTCGCCGTGACCCACCTCGTACCTGACGGTCGGGCCGCCGCCGCCGCGCGGACGCAGCGCCAGCGCCCGCGGGGTGCCGATGGAAAGGATCGCGACCATGGTGTCCTCGGTCGAGCCGCGCCCGATGGTGTCGCCGTGCCAGGCGACGCTGTCCCGGCCGTCGCGGTACAGGCACAGGCCGGCGGTGCGTAACGGTTCGCCGAGCTCGGCCGCGTAGTGCGCGTTCAACGCCTCCCTCGCGGCGTCGAGGGCCGGATGGGGCAGCCGGTCGTCCTCGTCGTAGAAGCACAGCAGCCGGGGTACCTCGACGACGTGCTCATACATCTGCCGCCGCTCGGCCCGCCACGCTACCCCCGTCAGCAGCCGGTCGAAGAGCGCGTCGGCGCCGCCGAACCAGCCGCGCCGCACGTCCACCCAGGCGCCCTGGGTGAGGGGCCGGCGCCGCACGGTGGTGCCGAGCGGCCCCGGCCCGATGTCGGTGCCGATGTCCAGCAGCGAACCCTGGAAGGTCATCCGACGAGCTTAGCGCATTTCTTCGGACAGGTGTTCGAGGGCGCGCGCCCCGGCCCTGGCCCGCGCGGATTCAGGAGCTCTCCCACGGTGGCGTCCAGCCCTTGATCGGCTGGGAGAACCGGATGTGGTTGCCGGACGGGTCGCGGAAGGCGCAGTCGCGCACCCCGTAGGCCTGGTCGATCGGCTCCTGCAATACCTCGGCGCCGGCCCCGCTGACCCGCTCGAAGGTGCCGTCCAGGTCGTCGGTGACGAAGATGACGCCGTTGAGCGAGCCCTTCGCGAGCAGGCTCCGCAGCGTGTCGACGTCGCCCGGCGGGCGGCCCATGCCGACCTCGCCGAGCACGATCTCGACGTCGGGCTGCGACTTCGGGCCGACGGTCAGCCAGCGCATGCCCTCGAACGTCACGTCGTTGCGGACTTCGAGGCCGAGCACGTCGCGGTAGAAGGCGAGCGCCTTGTCCTGGTCGTCGACCTCAAGGAAGGAGTGGGAAAGCTTGAGTTCCATGCCCCGGACGCTACGGGCCGGCCGGGGCCGACGCTTCTTTGTTCCTGCTCGGTCGGGTCCGCAGTTTGGCGTAGCAGGCCGGGATCGCCGCGGATGCCGCATGGCTGCGCGCCCGGTACGCGCTCGGGCTCTCCCCGACCAGCTCGGTGAAGCGGGCGCTGAACGAGCCCAGCGAGGTACACCCGACCGCCATGCACACCTCGGTCACGCTCAGGTCGCCCCGGCGCAGCAGCGCCTTGGCCCGCTCGATCCGCCGGGTCATCAGGTACCCGTACGGCGTCTCCCCGTACGCCATGCGGAACTGGCGGGAGAAGTGGGCCGGGGACATCAGCGCGGCCCGGGCCATCGCGGGCACGTCCAGCGGGCGGGCGTACTCCCGGTCCATCAGGTCACGCGCCCGGCGCAGGTGCGCGAGGTCCTCGGGGTTCACCAGACCAGCTTCGCACGTGTTGACTCCGCGCTCCGGTGGGTACAGCAGTAACGATGCTGCGCCGCCTGATCGACTCCGCCCGGCAGCTCGCCGCCGCGCCGGCGGCCGCGGTACGCCCGGCCGCGCAGGCCCTGCTCGACCTGCACCCGGAACGGTCCCACCGCCGGGTCTGGGCCGCGCACGGGCATGCGCAGATCGAGGTACGCGGGATGAACGGCAGCGGGCCGCAGCACCGGCGCGTCGCGGCCTCCGTGACCGAGCGGCTGCGCGGGCTGCGTGGGGTGCGCTGGGCCGAGGTGAACGCGGTCACCGGCCAGGTACTCGTCGCCTTCGAGGAGCGCCGGGTCGGCGTGGGCAGCCTGCTGGAGACGGTGCGCGGGGTGGAGGAGGCGCAGGGTACCCGGGACGAGAACTTCTCGTGGTCGCGACCGGTGCACCCGGCGGACCCCACCCCGATAGCGGCGGCGACCGTGGAGCTGGCCGCGGACTGCCTGTCCGTGGCGACCGCGCTCGGCTCGCGGCTCATGCGGCTGCCGAGGGTACCCCGGGCGGTGCGCGCCGCGCAGGCGCTGCTGGAGCTGGAGCCACCGGTACGCAAGCAGCTCAAGCGGCGGATCGGGCCGATCGGCACCGACGTGGTACTCGCGCTGACCTCGGCCGCCGTGCAGGGACTGGCGCAGGGGCCGACCGGACCGGCCGTCGACGCGCTTTACCGGCTGGAACTGCTCGCCGAGGCGGTATCCCGCCGGACCGTGTGGGAGGACCGCGAGCCGGACCTGTGCTGCACCGACTGGTCGCTGCCGGACGAGGCACCGGAGCGCCCGCCGCGGCCGGTACCCCGACCGGACGGGCCGATCGAGACGTGGGCCAAGCAGCTCGGGCCGGGCGCGCTGGCCGCCGCCGGTACCGTGCTGGGGCTGACCCGCGACCCCGGCCGGGCGGCGGAGATGATCCAGGTCGCGGTACCCAAGGCCGCCCGGCTCGGTCGTGAGGGCTTCGCCACCACGGTCGGCCGGGAGCTGGCCCGGCGCGGTGTCCTGCCGCTGAACGCGGCCGCGTGGCGCCGCCTCGACCGGATCAGCGCGGTCGTCGTGGACGCGCCACTGCTGTGTACCGACCGGCCGCAGATCCTCACCGCGGACGCCGCCCGGGGCACCGACCTGGCGACCGTGTGGCGGCACGCGAACACGGTGCTGCACGACCGGACCGTGCACGACCTCGCCGGGGAAGGCCCGTGGGAGGCCGGCGAGTACACCCTGTCCCGGCCGGCCCGCCACCGGCGCGAACCCGGAGCGGTCGAGCTGATCCTGCGCCGGGGCAACCGGGTGCTCGGTCGGGTACGGGTCGGGCACGAGCTGGCGCCGCTGGCCGATCCGGTGCTGGAGGCCGCCCGGTCCACCGGCGCACGGGTGCTGCTGACCCGGCACGCGAGCGTCGCGGATCTGGTACCGCGGGTGGACGAGGTGCTCGATGGTGCGCTGGCCGACCGGGTACAGCAGCTGCAGCGGGACGGGCAGGCGGTGCTCGTCGTCTCGCAGGCCGACGACCGCGCACTCGCGGTGGCCGACGTCGGCGTCGCGGTACCCGGCGGCGACGCCTGCATCTGCTGGTCCGCCGACGTGCTGTGCCGCCCGGGGCTGGAGGACGTGTGGCGGATCCTGCGCGCGATGGCGGCGGCGCGGCCGGTGAGCGAGCGCGCGGTGCAGCTGGCGAAGGCCGGCTCGGCGCTCGGCGGGCTGCTCGCGCTGGTCGGCGACCGGGGCGGCGGCCGGACCCGGGCGCTGCTGCCGGTGCACGGCGCCGGGGCGGTGGCGCTGGGCGTCGGTACCGTCTCCGGGTTCACCGCGGTGCGGGCCCGGCTGCCGGCACCGGTGACGCACGTGCCCTGGCACGCGCTGGAGGCGCCGGACGTGCTCGCCCGGCTGGACGCCGCGCGGGCGGCGCAGGAGCAACCGCCGCCGCCCGAGGAGCCGGCGGCGCGCCCGTCCCGCGGCCTGCTGCGCTCCGTCGGGGAGGAGCTGCGCGACCCGCTCACCCCGGTGCTCGCGGTCGGCGCGGCGGCGTCGGCGATCGTCGGGTCGGGGGTGGACTCGGTGCTCGTGGCCGCGGTCATGACCGGCAACGCACTGGTCAGCGGTACCCAACGGGTGCTCGCCGAACGGGCACTGCGCCGGCTGTTCCTGCAGCAGGAGACCGTGGCGCGGCGCCTGCAACGCAGCCGGCGCGACGGTAACGGCGCCCGGACGTTCGCCGGGCTGGACACGGTACCCCTGGAAATGGTGCCGGCGCGGGCGCTGAACCCGGGCGACATCATCGCGTTGCGCGCGGCCGACGTGGTGCCCGCGGACGCCCGGCTGCTGTCGGCGACCGACCTGGAGGTCGACGAGTCCACCCTGACCGGCGAGTCGGTACCGGCCGAGAAGGCCGTGCCGGCAACCCCCGGCGTGCCGCTGGCCGAGCGGCGCTGCATGGTCTTCGAGGGCACGACGGTGCTCGCGGGTACCGCCTACGCGATCGTCGTGGCCACCGGCGGGGCGACCGAGGCGGGGCGGGCGACGCGGGCCGCCGGGCGGGCGCGCGCGCCGGGCGGGCTGGCCGCGCAGCTCGCCGGGGTGACCCGTACCGCGCTGCCGGCGACCGGCATCGGCGGCGCCGCGGTCACCGGGCTGGGCCTGCTGCGCGGGCTGCCGCTGCGGCAGGCGGTGGCGGCCGGGGTGTCGGTGGCGGTCGCCGCGGTACCGGAAGGGCTGCCACTGGTCGCGACCGTCGCGCAGGCAGCGGCGGCCCGGCGGCTGTCCCGGCACGGCGTGCTGGTCCGGTCGTCCCGCACCCTGGAGGCGCTCGGCCGGGTGGACGTGGTCTGCTTCGACAAGACCGGCACCCTGACGCAGGGCCGGTTGAGCGTGGCGCGGCTGGTGGCCGCCGACGGTACCAGGCCGGACGACGGTACCGGGCCGGACGGCAGCGGCACCGGACCGGATGGCAGGGGGCTGCTCGTCACCGCCGCGCGGGCCTGCCCGCAGGTGCCCGAGGACGAGATCGGCCGGGTACCGCACGCGACCGACCGCGCGGTCCTCGAAGCCGCGGGGTCTTCGCGGAACGGGTGGAAGCCGGTCGGGGAGCTGCCGTTCGAGACCAACCGGGGGTACGCGGCGGCGGTCGGCGAGGTCGACGGCACCCGGCTGCTCGCCGTCAAGGGCGCCCCCGAGGTGGTACTGCCCCGGTGCGCCGGACTGTCCGCCGCGCGGCGCAGGACGGTGGACCGGACCGTGCAGGAGCTGGCCGGCGACGGGCTGCGGGTACTGGCGGTGGCGCAGCGGGAGGACTTCGACACCGACCTGGACGACGAGGCGATCGCCGACCTGACGCTGCTCGGGTTCGTCGGGGTGGCGGACACGCCCCGGCCGGACGCCGTCGACGCGCTGCGCCGGCTCACCGACGACGGCATCCGGATGGTGATGGTGACCGGGGACCACCCGACCACGGCCGCGGCCGTCGCGCGGATGGTCGGGATGCCGGCGGACACGGTACTGACCGGTGCCGAGCTGGACGCGATGCCGGAGGGGGAACGGGTCCGGCGGGTCGATGAGACGTCGGTGTTCGCGCGCGTGTCGCCGGAGCAGAAGCTGCGCATCGTCGAGGCGTTGCGGTCGGCCGGGCACGTGGTCGCGATGACCGGCGACGGTACCAACGACGCGGCCGCGATCCGGCTGGCCGACGTCGGCATCGGGGTGGCCGCGTCGGAGTCCTCGGCCGCGCGTACCGCCGCCGACCTGGTCCTCGCCGACGCCGGTATCGAGCGCATCTACGACGCGCTGCTGGAGGGCCGGACGCTGTGGCGGCAGGTGCGCGACGCGGTGTCGATCCTGGTCGGCGGCAATGCCGGTGAGGTCGCGTTCATGGTCCTGGGTACCGCACTCGGCGGGCGGGCGCCGATCGGGGTACGGCAGATGCTGCTGGTCAACATGTTCACCGACATGTTCCCCGCCCTGGCGGTGGCGGTCGCGCCGAGCCGGGACGAGGAGGCGGCGACCGGCGTGCCGACCCGGTTCGATTCGACGCTCGCGCGGGCGATCGCGGTACGGGGCGGGGCGACCACGCTGGGCGCGCTGCTGGCGTGGACGATCGGGCGGTACACCGGGCGCAGCCGGCGGGCCAGCACGATGGGGCTGGCGGCGCTGGTCGGTACCCAGCTGGCGCAGACGCTGCTGACCGGCTGGCACAGTCCGCTGGTGATCGGGACCAGCGTGGCGTCGGCCGCGGTGCTCGTCGCGGTCATCGAGACGCCCGGGGTCAGCCACTTCTTCGGCTGTACCCCGATCGGGCCGGTCGCGTGGACCGTGGTGCTCGGCTCGGTCGCCGCCGGCACACTCGCGGCCGTCGCGGCGGGGCGCGCAGCGCGCGCCGACACCACGCCATCGCACGGATAGCAAAGCCGGACGTCTATTAAATAGACGTCTGACGATGCATCGTGAAGCGATGACCAGACGGCTCGCCGCCCTTCTCGCGGGCGGCCTCCTCTTCGTGCTCCCCCTCCCCGCCTCCGCGGCCCGCCCGGCGGCGCCGGCCGG
>Ga0066710_100004317_pt1 | contig 12538 bp, 12 predicted proteins | sample GraSoiAngelo_159_FD_79666 | JGI IMG/M metagenome (GOLD analysis project Ga0066710, IMG submission 79666) | Grasslands soil microbial communities from the Angelo Coastal Reserve, California, USA - 14_1009_16_40cm | ecosystem: Environmental > Terrestrial > Soil > Grasslands | place: USA...
ATGCCGGTATAAACGTTCAACTCGACCGTCAGGACACGCGGGCCGTACGATTTTGTCAACAACCTCGGCTACTTGATGCAGTTGACCTTCCGCTACGACTTCTAGGCTGACGCGAATGGCGAGAATGCGCGCGAACTGAGGCCGTTCGCGTGCATTCGTGGTTATTCGGCTTATTCGCGGGATTCGCGGCTGTCCGCGGCCCACCGCGCCGTGATAACTGACTTGATCCCGCCGCGCACGTTGAAATCACCCACCACCGTCATCCAACGGGGCTGTGCGGCCGCGGCGAGATCGTCGAGAATTCGGTTCACAGCACGCTCGTAGAAGATCCCGTCGTCGCGAAAGCTCCAGAGATACAGCTTCAGGCTCTTGAGCTCGAGGCATCGGGTGTCGGGCACGTAGGTGACGTGAATCGTGCCGAAGTCTGGCGCCCCGCCCTTCAGCACCCGGAGCTCGTCCGCGTCGCCCTCCACTCCACCAAGCGGACAGAGCGACGTGAACTCCGCGCACACCATCGCGATCTCATAATCGCGGCCTGGGTAAGGATTGGGAAAAGTCTCGAGCAGTCCCGCGTTCGGCATCGACGAAGAATGTAACCAGACAGGCACCCGAGAAATCGCGGGCTCAGCCGCGCGGCGCCAGTTCTCGCGGTTAATCCGCGTTCGTCCGCGGCCGTTGGAGTTTGTCTGCGTTCGTCCGTGTTTTAGCGGTCGCGAAGCTTCCGCGACATGTCCTCGAGCAACCGGCGCTCGTCGTTCGTCAGACTATCGAGGCCGTGTTGCGAGATCTTGTCGAGTACGCGGTTCAACTCGTCGGCCTTGCCATCGCGGCGCCGCGGCGCCGGCGTGAGCGCTGCCGAACGCTTCGCGGCGATCGCCTTGCTCTTGGCAACGATGTCATCCACTTCGTCGCCGCGATCGCGCGCCCGAGGAAGCGCGCGCGGTATGGCGCGTGGCGGTTCGTCGGGCTCCGGCAGGTTCGCCACACGTTGCCGCACCTGCTCCATCGCGCCGCTCGCCGCCATCCGCATGTAGACATACGCCACGAGAATCCCGCCAACGTGCGCGAAATACGCGACATTTGCACCCGCGCCCGGACTCGGTGACGCGCTGATCATGCCCATCACCAGGTTGAGCACGAACAAACCCACGGCGAGCGTCCGCACGCGCACTGGCACGAGCGCGAACAAGTAGATCTCTTCGTTCGACCACTGCATCGCGTACGCCGTCATGATGCCGAAGACCGCGGCCGAGGCACCGACTAGACTCCCCTCGCGCATCAGCACGTGGAACGCGACACCGCCGAGCCCGCACAACAGGTAGAACCAGAGAAAACGCTTCGAGCCCCACCGCTGCTCCACGCGCGGGCCAAAGATGAACAGCGCGTACATGTTCGCGGCGAGATGCCAGACGCCGTTGTGCACGAACATGTACGTGATCGTCGTCCACCATCGTGCCGGCAACGTCGTGACGTCGAGCGCGAGCCAGCCGAGGATATCCTGTCCGCCCGGAAGGGTGAACTGCATGAACAGCAGCGCGACATTGATCGCAACGAGCGACTGCACGGCCGGAGTCAGCCGTGGTGTCTCCTGTTGTTCGTGTTCAGCCGGGTGTGACATGCGATCCTGCGACAGAATGCCCGCGATGATGCGACAACGTGCTGGCCGAGATGCGCTGCTATAAACGACGTGGCAAGTCAGGTTCCGGTCACCATGGCCGACGGCCTCAACGCATTCCCGTCGGCGGTGGCAACCTGATCGCGAGCCGCACGTCGGAGTGAACCGCGGCCGCGCGTTCCAACATCGTCATCCATCGCCGATCGCGGTCGAGCGACGAGCCGCTGCCGGGATGGATGACGATCGTGGTGCGATCGCTCGCGCCGTGCGCCTGCTCGACGATTCGCAACACCACCGCATCGGACGTCCGCTCATCGGCGCCGATCACCAGCGCGTGCTGCAGCCCGTTCTCCGCCGCGACTTTGAGCGACTGCATCGCCCGTTCGCTCTGCGGCTCGAGCATCGCACCCTCCAACGTAATCTGCGCAAGCGTCAAGAATGCCCGCAACTCCGCGATCCCTTCCGGACGTTGGCCGTCGCAGTCGAGCATCACCGGGAGCGCAGCCGGTGTTTTGTCGAAGGCGCCGCAGAGATACTCGACGTTCGCCAACGGGTCGCGCCCGGAGATCGAGATCGAATGGAACGACGAACGCGACGTCGATCGCTTGATCTCGTTGGCCAGCGCGTCAGCCGTGTACATTGTCGCCGTTTCCGCTTCGGCGGCGAAGCGGACGAAGAGCTGCCGGCGGCCAGCCCAAACGCCCTGCGCCTGCAGGCCGCCCGGAATACCGGCCAGGGCTGCCGTCGGTCCAGCAACCTGAGTCATCATGCGCGCCCGCCTCCCGCTCCCGAAGGGCTTTCCCGTCGCTCGAGCGCCAGGCGGACGATCCGCTCGCAAAGCGCGGCGAACTCGATGCCGGCCGCTCGGGCCGCCTGCGGAATGAGGCTCAATTGGGTCATCCCCGGCAAGGTGTTCGCCTCGAGACAATGAAATGTGCCGTCGGCCGCCATGCGAAAATCGATACGCGCGTAGCCACCGAGCTTCAGCGCGTCGAACGCCTTCCGCGCCAACGTCTGGATTGTCCTCGTTTCATCCGCCGACAGCTCGGCGGGAAACCGCTCGTCCGCCATCCCCGCAGTGTACTTGCACTCGTAGTCGTAAATCTCGTGCTTCGGGATGATTTCGCCAACCGGCAGCGCTTCGTCGCCGAGAATGCTCACCGTCAGCTCGAGACCGTGAATGAACTGCTCGATCATCACCTCGTCGTCGAACCGAAACGCCTCGTCGATGGCGCGTTGCAGATTCGCGGCCTCCTTCACAACGGTGAGGCCAACCGTCGAACCCTGCTTCGATGGCTTTACCACGACGGGTAAGCCGAGCCCGGCGCGCACCTCGTCCGCGGCCACTGGTGCCATGAGCCAATCCGGCGTCGGTACGCCGGCCGCACGAAACAAGTGCTTCGACAAGTCCTTGTCCATCGCCAGCGCGCTCGCCAGATGTCCGCTCCCTGTATAGGGCACGCCCGTGAGATCGAGCAGCGCTTGCAGTGTTCCGTCCTCGCCTTGGCCGCCATGCAGGGCGAGGAACAGCACGTCTGTTGGCGGAAACGACCGCAGCGTCGCCGGCAACTGCGCGTTCAGCCGCACGAGCGCCTGCGTATCGGGCGGAATCGTTTTCACGACTCCTCCGGCGAGCAGCGCCTCTTCGTCCGCGCGGCTCAAAAGGCCGTAAGCCGTGTCCACGGCGACGACATCGTGGCCGCGCGACCGCAGGGCGTCGACAATCCGAATCCCCGATGCGAGCGACACGTCGCGTTCGGCGGACGTGCCGCCCATGAGCACCGTAATCCGCAACTTACCGGGCCATGAGGTAATTCAGCATGTCCGATCGCGTGACGATGCCCTGTACGCTGCCGTTCGTTCGAACCAGCACCGCTGGGTTCGACTTCGACAGCAACTTCGCCACGCTGTCCAGCGGCTGCGCGACATCGATCACGGGAAACGGCGCATCCATCACCTGCCCCACCGTCGCGTCCAGCAATTTGGTATCCGCGAGGCTCTTCGCGGAGAGAGACCAGTCGCTCACCGATCCCACACAACTGCCGGCGTCCATCACCGGCAGCTGCGACACGTCGTGCTGCGACATGAGACGGAGCGCCTGCCGCACCGTGGCGCCGGGCGGTACGCTCACGATCTGCGGCGTGCCATCGGCTCCTCGCGTTTTTGCATCCAGAAGGAACGCGAGCGTCGTGCGATCGGCTTCGAGCAACTGGTTTTCACGCATCCACTCGTCACTGTAAAGCTTCGAGAGATATCGCTCCCCCGTATCAGGCAGCATGACGACGATGCAGGCCTTGGGATCGTCAACCCGCCGCGCCGCGTGCAGGGCGACATGCGTGACGAGGCCGCTCGACCCGCCGACGAACAACCCTTCCTCACGCGTCAGGCGTCTCGCCATCGCGAACGCTTCCTTATCGCTCACGGTCATGAAATCATCGACCAGGCCCATATCCAGCGTACCGGGGACCTTGTCCTGCCCGATGCCCTCGACCTTGTAGGGAACACCCTCGGGCTTCCCTTCACCCTTGGTCCGCCACATCTCGGCGAGGATCGACCCGACGGGATCGCCGGCGATGACCTCGACGTTTGGATTCTTCTCCTTCAGATAGCGGCTGACGCCAGTGAGCGTACCGCCCGTGCCCGCACCGAAGACGAAGTGCGTCACGCGCCCCTCGGTCTGCTCCCAGATCTCTGGACCGGTCGTCTCGTAGTGCGCCTGCGGATTCGCGTCGTTGTAGAATTGGTTCGCGAGTACTGCGTTCGGCGTCTCCTGCGCAATGCGCTTCGCCATCATCACGTAGTTGTCGGGATGATCCGGGGGCACCGCGGTCGGCGTGATGATGACCTCCGCGCCAAATGCCTTCAGCAGCCGCACTTTTTCCTGGGACATCTTGTCCGGCATCGTGAAAATGCACCGGTAACCCTTGAACGCGGCAGCGATTGCCAGACCGATTCCCGTGTTGCCGCTCGTTCCTTCGACGATCGTTCCACCAGGCTTGATCCGTCCTTCTCGCTCGGCCTGCTCGATGATTGGAAGACCGATGCGATCCTTTACTGACCCGCCCGGATTGAAGAATTCCGCCTTTGCGTACACCGGCGTGCGAATCCCACGCGTCACACGGCCGAGCCGGATCAGCGGCGTCCAGCCGATCAGCTCCAGCACGGAATCGTACGGCACGGCGTTCCGTCGACGCGCGGCGTTGCTCATGGCGTGATTCGCCTCCCGTTTGCTGTCTTCTGAAGAATACTGTCGCCGGGCAGCGCGCCAGCCTCGGGATGGCGGAACAGCACGGGGAAGAGAACGGATACTGCGACGGGAGCGCCGTCCCGCTTGGCTGGCGAAAATTGCAGCGCCCGTGAGGCCGCGACGGCCGCCGAGTCCAGCGCTGCGTAACCGCTCGGCTCCTCGACTCGCGTCGACTCGGGCCGCACCCAGCCGGCGCGATCGATGAACAGCCGCAGCGTTACGTTGCCTTGCACCCTACGCGCGTACAGTGCCGCGGGGTAGCGAAACGGTAGCTCTGGATTGATGAGCGTCGGCAGCTCGTCCAGTTGTCCGCGGCTGTGCGCAAGCGTGAACGGACCGCTCCCGTGTTTCCCGTCGCGCGAGCAACCGCCGGTCACGAGTAGAAGTGCCGCGATCCACGATACTCTCACTGCGACAGCGCACTCCCGCTCGCGCGCCTCGCGTCAGTCACCAGCGCTGCAAGCGTCGTTAACGCCTCGATCGGCGTCATGGCATTCACATCTATTGTCTTCAGGCGCTCGACGATCGCATTCGTCGCGGGAGCAAAGAGTGCGAGCTGGTCAGCGGACGCCGTGTCGCGCGCGGCTGGCCGATCGCGCACGCTACTGGCACCTTGCGGGGAGCGGTGACCGCAGCCGCCGCGTGCGAGTTGCTCTCCTTCGCCCTCCAACAGAGCGAGAATCTCTCGCGCACGCGCGATGACGGACGCCGGCAGTCCAGCGAGTCGCCCCACCTCGATCCCATATGATCGATCGGCGCCTCCTGGCTGCAGCCGGTGGAGAAACAAGATCTGCTCACCGACTTCACGCACCGCGACGTTGTAGTTCCTCAGCGCGCGCAGGTCCACGGCGAGTTGCGTGAGCTCGTGATAGTGCGTCGCGAAGATGGTCTTGCACCCGATGCGCTCGTGCAGGTGCTCGGTGACCGCCCACGCGATCGACACCCCATCATACGTCGCCGTGCCACGTCCGATCTCATCGAGCAGAACGATGCTGCGCGTCGTCGCCGTTTGCAGGATCGCGCTCGTCTCCGACATCTCCACCATAAACGTCGACTGCCCCCGCACGAGATTGTCGCTCGCGCCGACTCGCGTGAACACGCGGTCGGCGACGCCGATCGTTGCTCCGCCCGCCGGCACGAAGCTTCCCATCTGCGCCATGACGACGATGAGACCGACCTGGCGGAGCACCGTCGACTTCCCCGCCATGTTCGGCCCCGTGAGGATGATCATGCGCGCATCGTCGGTCAGCCGGACGTCGTTCGGAATGAATTTGTCGCGGGGCATCATTCGCTCGACGACCGGATGCCGGCCAGCCGTGATCACGAGCGCGTAGTCGTCCGTGACTTGCGGACGCGCATAACCCTCGCGCACGGCGACCTCTGCGAGCGCTGCAAACACGTCGAGTTCGGCCACCGTACGCGCGATGTGCTGGAGCCGGCGTATTTCGCGTGCGGCGTCCGAGCGCACCGTTTCGAACAACTCGCGCTCTCGCCGCTCGATGCCTTCGGCCGCCGTCAACACGCGCTCCTCGTGCTCCTTCAACGCCGGCGTAATGAATCGTTCTCCCGACGTCACCGTTTGACGCCGCTGGTAATCTGTCGGAACGAGGTGGAGGTTCGTATTGGTTACCTCGATGTAATACCCGAACACTTTGTTGAAGCCGACCTTGAGAGAGGCGATGCCTGTCCGCTCACGTTCCTCGCTCTGAATACGTGCGATGGCATCCTTGCCGCCGTCCCGCAGCTCGCGTAAGCCATCGAGCTCCGCGTCCACGCCTGCCGCGATCGTTGCATCCTCTCCAATCGTCATCGGAGGATGCGGGGTCAGTGCGATGCAGATGCGACCTGCGAGATCGGCACAATCGTCCCATTGCGCGAGCAGGTCACCAAGCCGTTTTGCGCGGGCCGCGTGTCGGAGTGCCTCGCCGACGGCCGGAAGCCGCGACACTGAATCGCCGAGCGCGCGAAGCTCGCGCGGCGTGCTTCGCCCGGAGGCTGCCTTTGCGGCGAGACGCTCGACGTCCCGCACACCATCGAGCGCCGTCCGCAGCGCCTCCCGCGCGAGTATATCCGTCGCGAAGCAGCCCAACGCGTCCAACCGGTCGTCGATTGCCGCGCGATCCGTCAGTGGCGCCAGCAACCACTGGCGCAACAGGCGTGCACCCATCGGTGTGCGGGTGCGGTCCAACACCGAGAGCACCGTTCCCGCGCCGCCGATCGCGTCCGCGCCGCCGCGGAGAGACTCCACGAGCTCGAGGTTGCGGCGCGTCATCTCATCAAGCGGCATTGCACCGCCAGGGCGTTCGATGATCGGCCGCGCGAGATGCGGAACGCCACTGGGCTGCAGATCACGCAAGTATCGCAGCAAGGCGCCGGCCGCACCGATGGCCAGTGCGTCGCCTTCGTTCAGCCCGAGGCCGTCCAGTGAAGGCACACCATAATGCGCGGCAAGCTGGTCGGTGGCGACGGCCGCGTCGAACTCCCATGGTTCGAGTTCGGTCATCAGCGCGCCGTCGAACGACGACGGCAGTGACGGCGACGAGGCGCGCGCAACGATCATCTCGCGCGGCGCCAGTCGCGCGAGGTATGATTCGACGTCAGCCGCTGCTACGGTGGCGAGACGCAGCTCTCCGGTCGAGACATCGGCCGCCGCAAGGCCGACGAGCCGCGTCCCGCCGTCGCCCGCACGCGCAATGCTGCTCGAGGCCCCGCCCCGCTGGACCCGCGCGTCGTGGCCCATGACCATCGCGCACACGAAATTGTTGCGCGCGCCCTCGAGCAGTTCATCCGAGAACGCTGCGCCGGGCGTCACCGTCTCCACGACCTCGCGGCGCACGATGCCCTTCGCGAGTCGCGGGTCCTCGATCTGTTCGCAGATCGCCACGCGGAATCCTTGCTGCACGAGACGCCGCAGGTACTCGTTCACCGCCTTAACCGGAATCCCGGCCAGCGGCACGTCTGCGGCGCCGCCGTTATTCCGGGACGTGAGCGTCAGACCGAGCACGCGAGCAGCGATTTCCGCGTCTTCGTAAAACATTTCGTAGAACTCGCCCATGCGAAAGAACAAAATCGCGTTTTGATGGCGACCCTTTATCTCCAGGTACTGCTGCATGAGCGGTGTTTGAGCGATCGAGGTCATGGTTCGTCGCTGATGTATATGACCGTTCCGGCAAATCCCTTCGCTCTGAGCTGCCTGAGACGGTCGGCGGCCGCCATACGTGTCTCGAATTGGCCGACGCGGACGCGAAATGGTTTTATGCGGCCGTCGATGCGGCCGTCGATGCCGCGCCCCGCGAGCTTGGCGAGCGCCGTCCGCGCTGCGGCACGCGTTGCGTACGTGCCGATTTCTACCGCGTACCGCGCGCGCAGCTCCACGCCCGGCGTAGCCGCCGCGCGCCGTGACGTATCGGCCGCCACTGCACGTGCCGCATTGCTATCCGGCGCGGCCACAACGCCGGTGTCGACACCTGAACACCGCGGCGCGAGGTAGTCGAGTTGGTTTCTGAGTTCAACCGCATCGCCGGGAACGCTGCCGCGCGTACGGCCAAGGATAGTACATGCTTTCGCGAGTTCGCGTCGCTCGAACAGCAGCCGCGATAACGTCAGGCCCGCCCGACCATGCTCGGCGTGCGTCGGGTTCTCCAATAGAAAGCGCTCTAAGTGCGCGGCCGCGTTCTCCCGGTCGCCGCGCGTCGTCTCGAGCTGCGCGAGTTGCAGCAACGCGTCCGCCGACCGCGGGGAGAACGGATAGTCGACGACTATGCGCCGATAGTCACGCTCCGCTTCTGCCGTGGTGGACGCAAGAGACGCCCGCCAGAACAGCGCTTCGGCGTACTCCGGCGTCTCGGGTGACGTCGCAGCGAGCACGGAGTCGACGAGTAGACGGCCGGCCGCGCCGCTGCCGCTCATAACGAGCTGTTTGGCGCGCGCGAAGACCGCCTCCGCGCTCGCGGCTGACGCTCTGCCACCGGGCACTTGCGCATACACCGCACCCGAGATCGCGAGCGCGACACCCAGCGGCACCACACGCAGCCCGACTCTCACGGCGCTGACGCGAGTCACGCCGCGCGACGCGCCGCCGGCGCGCCGCAGAGGACGAGTACGAGCGTCGCGAGCAGCTGCTCGTCCGACGAAAGACGCGTTTCTTTGAGCGCCGTGTCAGCCTCAAGGAGCGCGTCCAGCGCCTGGTCCACGTCTGCTGCCGGCCAGCGGTCGACGTGCCGCGCCCATGAGCGCACCGCCTCACCCCACGCCCGGCCGGTGTACGTCGAACCAGAGTTCTTCAGCAGCGAAAAGAGCTCTCCCTCGAGCCGTCGCGCCGGCGTCCCCCCGTCGCGCATGGCGCGGGCCCACCCAAGCGCGAGTGTTTGCGTACCGAGCGCCATCACCAGAGTGACGGCGGTCGTTTTCGGCTGTCGCAGAAGACCCGGGAGGAGGGCGAACGCCTGCGCCACATCGCGTGCGGCCACACCGTCCAGCAAATCGCCCATCGTTTCACCCGCTCGAACTCCTACGACGCCGGCCACGGCGTCAGAATCGATTGTTGCGTCGCCGGCGAAACTCGCGAGCTTCTCAAGTTCCACTGTGAGCTGCGCCAAGTCCGTGCCGACGGCGTTCTGAAGCAACAGCACCGCGTCGGGAGTTATGCGAGACTTGAGCTCGCGTTCGACGTGATGCACGATCCATTTCGGCACCCGATCACCGCTAAGGGCCGTGAACTCCACAGGTACTGCAAGCCCGCTGAGTTTTCGGTCGGCCGCTGCGCCTGGGGACGCGATGAGAACGAGCAGGAGATCAGCGGCCGGCCGCGCGAGGTACTGTTCGAGTATCGTTCGCCCGTCTTTGCGAAGCGCCTCGACCTCGCGAAGGACGACCACGCGGCACGCGGCCATCATCGGAGGCGTGCTCAGGCATGTTCCGAGCGTTTCGGCGTCGACGTCGCTCGCGCGTAGGACATCGAGATTGAAATCACGCGTCGCCGGATCTGCGGCCGCATTCACGAGGTCGCGAGCCGCCTCGGCCTTCAGGTACTCGTCGCTGCCGTACAAGTAGTACGCGGGCGCGAAGTCGAGCTGGCGTATTGCAGTGCGGAGGGCCTGCTGCGCGGCGGACATGCCGAGAATATACGGCTCCGCAGGAGCGGAGACAGTCGTGCCTTACACGTCACATGCCGCGCGGCGTCGTCGTTGCTGGCGGCCGAGTTCGCGTCAGCGAGATTCGCGGAACTGTACGCTCGCGAAGTGCAGCGGCGCTTCGCCGGCCATGAGAACGGCGGGCCACACCGGCATACCCGTCGGCACCGAGGCGACGAAAGCCGCACTCGCCAGTGGGGTGGTCGTCGGCTCTGGAACGCTCGCCACGACGGGCGCGAGTCGCGGCACGGTTGCTGTCGTGAAGGCGCCAGATGTATCAAGAGCAACGTACGCGATCGCGGCAACGCCCGCCGCGAGAGCTGCGAAGGTCCCGAGCGATGGTAGGTATGGCCTTGGCGCCAGGCGATCGACGCGGCCGGCCGGGCCAAGCTCCCGCAGACGCGCGTCGAGCCGCGCCATAAACTCGGGCGACGGCTCGATTGTCGGCAGATTGCGAACGATCAAAAGGCTACGACGCACCACCGTGTCGTGCCGTGAACAGCGCGGGCAGATGCTCCGATGACGCTGCATCGAGGTCATCTCCACCGCCGGCAGGAGATCGTCGACGAATGCAACGTGTTTGTCTCGGAATTCGCGACAGTCCATCTCTTGGGCTCTCGGGTGACGACCGTGTTCGGCAGTCGGTACCCCGCGGCGCATGGGGCGGTTCCAGAATAGGCGGCGCGCCGAGCGCTGGCGAGTTTCGCATACAAAACGGGCGCGACTGCGTTCGCGGCCGCGCCCGTTTTGTTGCTGTGCGCGGTCAGTCGACCAGCGGTTCGATGATCGAGGCGAAGGCGTTGCGTGCGCGGTTTAGTCGCGATTTCACTGTGCCAAGATTGCAATCGGTGATCTCCGCGATCTCTTCGTACGATTTGCCTTCGAGCTCGCGCAACACGAACACCTGACGATGGTGCTCCGGCAGCTTTGCCACCGTGTCCTCAACCAGCTCACGCAGATGCCGCTTCCGATACATGTCGTCCGGACGCGCCGTCGAGTCTTCAAACTGGAGCGGACGGTCGTCATCGTCCCAGTTGCTCCGCATCGTCTGAAAAAGCACCAGCGGATTTCGCGACCGGTTGCGCAACTCGTTCTTCGCCAGATTCGAGGCGATCGTGTACACCCACGTCGAAAATTTTTTCGTGCGGTCGAAGCGGTGAATGTGACGATACACTCGAATGAAGACTTCTTGGACGAGATCCTCGGCTTTCTCTCGGTCACCGATCGTGCGGTAGACGAAGTTCAACAGGCGCGTCTGATACCGCTCAACGAGCTCTTGAAACGCACGCTCCTCGCCACCCAGGAACGCGGTAACGACTGCTGCGTCCTCTTCGACGCGGAGTCGCTCCCTGATCGCTGCACCGGGCAGCGCCGCTTTCCTCATTGCGATCTCAGCCATGTTGTTCGCGCTCCCGTATGGGCCTGCTGAAGGGTACGCCCCCGCAGACAAAGCAGATTCGTTGCAGTACGCCCATCCCGTTCAACCAGCACGTGCGCGAGACAAGGCAGATAACGTGCCTATTTGACGAACGCCGATTCGTAGTGTTAACGCCTTGCCAAGTAACGACTTCGGCGCCATCATCCGGGCCGCGGCCGCGTCCGCCGCCACCGAGATGTCCTCAGACTGCGACGCGTTGGTTGGACAGCCGGCGCGTTGCGTCTTGCTTTTGACACAACGCGAGGCTGCTCGGTTAGCTAGCTATCGCGGCCTGCGAAACGTGGCGACATAAAGGATCGCTAACGCAGTCTTCGCGTCCTTGATCTTGCCGCGCTCGATCAACTCCAAGGCGCGGGAAAGAGCCACGGTCTCAAGCGTCAGGAACTCATCGGGCTCATGCGCCGTGTCGCCGCGCTCGAGGCCGGCTGCCATGAAGACGTGAATTTGCTCGTCCGTAAAACCGGGCGTTGTGAACATGGTGAAGAGATACTGGATCAATTCGGCCGAGCAGCCAGTCTCCTCCTTGAGTTCGCGTCGTGCGCACTCCAGGGGGCCCTCACCATGATCTAATCGGCCGGCCGGGATTTCATATAGGTATTCGTCGGCGGCGTAGCGATACTGTTTGATTAACAGCATCGGCGGGTCATCGCCATCAGCTCGTCCGATTAAGGGAACGACGGCGCTCGCGCCGGGATGTCGAATCATCTCGAGCTCGCCAACCGAGTTGTTCGGGAAGCGAACAGTGTCGACGTCCAGGTTGATGACTTTGCCCGTGTAGGCCCGGCGAGTCGCCAGCGTCCGCACGGCCCCATCAGCCGCTGAGCTTTGCGGTTCGTCGTCCGGTATCGTCACGTGCTAGGCTGAGCCTGAGTATCGTAGATTCGTACGGGGCCAAATATCGACGATTCGAGTGTACCGCGGACGATTTGCGGGTCTCCCACAATCACCGTTTGCAGCGACTCCGGATACAGATGTCGCTCTGCGGCACTCAGCACATCAAGGCTCGTGACGGCGCGCACGCGCTCACGAAAACGATCGTAGTAATCCGCCGGTAGGTCGTAGATGATAAGCCTGGCGAGAGCCGCCGCGATCGCGCTCGTCGTTTC
>Ga0066710_100004318_pt1 | contig 12538 bp, 12 predicted proteins | sample GraSoiAngelo_159_FD_79666 | JGI IMG/M metagenome (GOLD analysis project Ga0066710, IMG submission 79666) | Grasslands soil microbial communities from the Angelo Coastal Reserve, California, USA - 14_1009_16_40cm | ecosystem: Environmental > Terrestrial > Soil > Grasslands | place: USA...
ACGAAGCACACCTTGTCGTCGCACGCTTGAAATTCGAGCGTGCCGGCGAGCGTCACCGTCGATCCCGATTTCAGCGATTTCCCGAGCGTCACGTCCTGTGCGAGCCGGAACGGCTTCTGATACACCGGCACCGTTTCGTTGAGCGGCTCGAAGAACATCATCTCGGATTTGGGATAGGTGGTCTTGCCGACCTTCACGTCGGCCTGCGGCTTCAACGTGACTTTCACCGGAAGATAGTCTTTCGCTCCGGGCGCGTACACGTGGACGCCGGGATTCGGCACCATCTCGACGAAGAGCGCGACCTTGCCGCCCGGCGCGGCGCTCGCGCCGGCCGGCGCCGTCGTAATTGCCGCGTGCTTGGAAAGTGGTTGAGTCCCGCGGAATTGAAGCGTGGGCGCGTTTTGAGCGGAGGCCGTCGCGGTCAACAGACAGGCAAGTGCGAATCCGAATCTGCTTCGCATAGCCACTCATTGTACTCACAGCATGGCTAATGGCTGATGGTCATGGGCAATGGCGCCGACCATCAACCATAGCCATCAGCCATCAGCCATCAGCCATCAGCCATGACGAGTTACCGTTTAGTGGCCTCGTAGATCGTGCTGGCGCCGCCGCCGACCGCCGCGCCAATCAGCGCGCCCTTCTTGCCGCCGAAGATCGCGCCGACTCCCGCGCCCGCTGCGGTCGAGCCGCCGATGACGAGCGCCGTCTTCTTCCAGTCGCGCCCCTGCCTTTCGACCACTCGCGTCGTCGTGGCTCGCGACGCCCCAGACGATGAGGTCACCACTCGGCGCGGCGAAGGAGCGGCCGCGATGTACGGATCATAACCAACCGTGCTGACTGGAGCCGCGCCGGGACGAACCATGTTGACTGGATATCCCATCGGCGTACGCGCAGCGTACGGCGAGTACGGATCCGTCAACTCGACGCGCTCGCTGGCGTACATCGGGCGCGCCAGCTCGTACGCCTGACCGCGTGCGTCGTACTGGATCATCCCAGGGGCCGCCGCGGCGCGCGTGCCGAGCAAACCGTAGGCGATGAGCAGCACGCCCACCGCAATGACACTCAGGACCGATGCGAGGAACGCTCTCATGACCTACCTCCTGGCGGCACAGAGGAGCGAGGGCGATGCCAGGACGAACAGCCATAATTCCATAATGATTTCAGTAAGTTACGTTCTTGTTACGGCTGTGATGACCTCAGCAAAGGTCAGCCGTATTCATCGCCGGTAGAATGTTCGCGATGTCGCCGCGCATCCTCATCGTGGAGGACGATTCCGATATCTCAGAGCTCGTCGCGCGTTATCTCGACAAAGCCGGGTTCGCGACCGACCGCATCGCGTCGGGGCGTGACGCGGTGACCGCCATTGCCGCCAAGCCGCCCGACCTCGTCATCCTCGATCTGATGTTGCCGCAGGTCGACGGTCTCGAAATCTGCCGCGTCGTCCGCTCCGACAAGAAGACTGCGGCGGTTCCGATCATCATGCTCACGGCCCGCGCCGAAGAGTCGGAGCGCATCGTCGGGCTCGAGATGGGCGCCGACGACTATCTGGCGAAGCCATTCAGCCCGAACGAGCTGGTCGCGCGCGTTCGCGCGCTGCTGCGCCGCGCGCATCGCGGCGCCACTCCAGCTCGCACCCTCGTGTACGGACCACTCGTCGTCGACACCGAGCGCCATGTCGTGTCGTCTGACGGCCGCGATGTCACGCTCACCGCGAAAGAGTTCCTTCTGCTGGAGTATCTGCTCCAGCATCGCGGTCGCGTGTTGTCGCGCGACGTCCTGCTCACCGACGTGTGGGGCTACCGTTACACCGGCGGCACGCGCACGGTCGACGTGCACGTGCGGCGTCTGCGCGAGAAGCTGCCGATGCTGGTCGATGCGCTCGTCACCGTGAAGCAATTCGGGTACAAGCTGATCGAATCCGAGGAATGAGGCTGCCGCCGGCCCGCTCGTTTCAAACGCGCTTCTTCTACGCGGCGTTCACCTCGGCATTGATCGCGCTCGTGGTCGCCGGACTGTTGGTCGCGACGATGATCCGCCGGCAGGTCGACGCGCGGATTGAGGACACGCTGGTCGCGGAGGCGCGCCTCGCGGCCGAATTGCTCGCGCAAGGCACCTCGTTCTCCGACGTTGCACAGCTCGACGCCGAAGCCGATCGCATCGGCGAGCTCATTGGCGCGCGGGTCACCTTCATCGCCGAGGACGGACGGGTGGTGGGCGATTCGGCGGAACCGCTCGACGGGGTGCTCAGCATGGAGAATCACGCGCAGCGGCCCGAGGTGGTCGAGGCGCGCGCATCGGGGCTGGGTCGATCGCGCCGGTTCAGCGCGACGCTGTCGATCGACATGTCGTACGTCGCCGTGCCGGTGAAGCATCCCGCGATCGCGTTCGTGCGGGTGGCGCTTCCGCTCACCAGCATCCGCCAGCAGCTGCGGCCGGTCTTGACGGCGACGCTCGCCGCGCTGAGCGTGGCGCTCGTCGGCGGCGCGCTCATCGCGTGGCTGTTCTCCGCGCGGATCGGCCAGCGAGTACGGCTCATCGCCGGCATCGCCCGGCGCTATCGCAGCGGCGATCTCACGCCGCCGCGTCTCGGCTTCGGCGACGACGAGCTGGGCGACGTGGCGCGCGCGCTCGACGAATCGGTGCAGGACGTCGGCCGGCGGCTCGAGGAGCAGGCGCGCGATCGCGGACGCATGGAAGCGATCCTCGCCGGGATGGTCGAAGGCGTCATCGTCGTCGACGCGCAAGGCAAGCTGCAGCTCGTCAACCACGCGGCGCGCGACATGCTGAAAATCGACGAGCCGGCTCTCGGTCGCCCGTACGTCGAGACCATCCGCCATCCGGCGATCGCCGAGCTGGTGGCGGCGGTGCTGTTCGGCCGCTCGCCGGACCCGCTGCAACTTTCACCGCCGCGCGATCCGTCCCGCACGATTCTCGCGCGCGCCGCGCCGGCGACCGGCACCGGCATGCACGGCGTCGTCCTCGTGCTCCTCGACATCACCGATCTGCGGCGCGCCGATCAGATCCGGCGCGACTTCGTGGCGAACGTCTCGCACGAGCTCCGCACCCCGCTGACGGCGATTCGCGGGTACGTCGAAGCGCTGGCCGACGGCGGCACGAGCGCGGACGAGAGCCGGCAGTTCCTCGACATCATCGCGCGCCACACCGAGCGGATGGAACGGCTGGTCAGGGATCTGCTGCGCCTGGCGCGGCTGGACGCCGGCCAGGAAACGCTGGAAGTGATTGCCTGCGACACGCGCGGCCTCATCGAGAGCGTCGTCGCCGACGTCACGCCGGCGGCCGATCAACGCGGACAGCAGTTCGAGGTGGCGGTCGCGCCCGGCGCCGAATCGGTCCGCGCCGATCCCGCGAAGGTGCACGACGCGCTGCGCAACCTCTTCGCGAACGCGATCACGTACGCGCCCGAGCGATCGACGATCCGCGTGGACGCCGTGCGCGCGGCGAAGCGCGTCGCGATCACAGTCGCCGACGAGGGACCAGGCATTCCGGATCACGATCTCTCGCGGGTGTTCGAGCGCTTCTATCGCGTCGAGAAATCGCGCGCGCGCGATCCGGGCGGCACCGGCCTCGGGCTGGCGATCGTGAAGCATCTGGTGGAGCTGCACGGCGGAACCGTGCGGGCGGAGAACGGCCCGCGCGGCGGCGCGCGATTCACGATCACGCTGCCGGCTATTTCGGCGTGAACTGCGACAGATCGTAGATGCCGAGCCCAAGCGACGATCGCGCCAGATCTTTCCGACGCTTCAATCAGGCGTCGCGGGCAGCTCGATCACAAACGTCGAGCCCTGGCCGAGTCCGGCGCTGTGGGCCGTGACCGTGCCGCCGTGCAGCTCCACGAGATGCCGGACGATCGCGAGCCCCAATCCCAAACCACGCTGAGATGCCGTCGATACCGATGCCTGCCGATACCGTTCGAAGACGTGAGGAAGAAAGGCCGCGTCGATGCCGATGCCGTTGTCGCGCACGTCGAGTCGAATACCGGGATTGCTCGACTGGGCCACGATGACGACGGCGCCGCCTTTCGGAGTGAACTTGATCGCGTTCGCCACGAGATTCCATACGACTTGCTTCAGCCGCCCTCCGTCACCCTTCATCAACGGCAGACCCGGCTCGATATCGTCGGTGAGCGCCACGCCTTTGTTGTCGGCGCTGAGGCGAACGGCCTCGATCGCTTCGCGGACGACTTCGCCGACGTCGACGTCCTCGATCGTCATCCGCATCCGTCCCGAGACCAGTTGACTCGTGTCCATCAGATCGTCGACCAGTTGGCGCAGCGCATCGGCGTTGCGGCGGATGGCCGTGACCGCCTTGTCCGACCGGTCGGGCCGCATCGTCTTCTCTTCGAGCATCCGCGCCCACCCGGCAATCGTGTTGGTGGGGTTACGCAGCTCGTGCGACACGACGGCGACGAAGTCGTCCTTTTGCTGCATCGCTTCGCGCAGTCGTAACGCCTGCGTCTCTGCGAGCCGTTCGGCACGCAGCCGCTCCGCCCCATAACGCAATGTGCCCACGAAGAGCGCGATCACTGTGAACAGCGCCAGGCCAGTCGTCACGAATCGCGTCACACGAGCGGTCTGAAAGCTCTGCGCGGCCTGTACTGTCCGCACGGCCATGAGCGCGTCTTCTCGGGCCTCCATTCTCGCGACAATCGTCCGCATGCCGTCCATCGTGCGCTTGCCCGCGTTTGTCGCCACGACGGCTTGAGCCGTCGCGAAGCTCGACTCACGACGCTGTCGGATCGCGTCGGCGAGCTCTCCGAGCCTCAGCTCCGCCGCAGCGGCCATCCGATCCAGGTCGGCCTGCTGCTCGCGGTTATCGGCCGTCAACGCGCGGAGCCGTGCGATCCGCGACGACGTCGCGGCGCGCGCGCGATCGTACGGTTCGAGATAGCTCGCCGCCCCGGTGATGATGAAACCCCGTTCGCCGGTCTCGGCATCGATCATCGTGGCAAGGAGCTCGTCCAGGCTGTCCTTGACTGCGAATGTGTGTGCGACGACTTCGCCGGTCTCGTACACGTTGCGAAGATTGGCGAGCCCGACGAACAGCGTGCCGATCAAGACGACGATGATCAGGACGAAGCCAATCAGCAATGTCGGCGTCAGCACCTGTGTCCAGCCACCGCGTGTTGCCAACAACTTCGACATCACGTTGAATTATAGGAGCAACAAACTCGGCTCTCCTTGAACATCGCGACCGCATCGATTTCAGACACTACACTATCGGAACATGCCGTCCATCAGCCCGGAACTGCTCTCCGACGCTCGAATTGTGGCGGCCTATCTGATTTTCTTGGGCGGTTACTTCGTCTTCGCCCTCGGTAAGTTTCCGTGGATGAAAATCGATCGCCCGGGCGCCGCGATCATCGGTGCCGTGCTGCTGGTGGCGCTCCGGATTGTCGGCGCGTTACCGGTGACCGTTGCGACGCTGCTCGTCGGATTGGCCTGGTTGTGGATGATTCGGTGAGGGTTCCACGGCGCTGCCGAACTGCAGCGCCGTGGACGGGGAACGCTGTCGACGCTGACTAGCAGCTTTCGGCCAGGTGTTTGACCGACGTCACGCGGAAGTGCGGCATTGCGTTGTCCACCTTCGATTTCTCCTTGATCTTCACGTCGTCGGCGTGCTCACGCTCGATCTTCGTTTTCGATCGCGATTTCATGTCGCCGGCCGGAAGCATCATGCCCGTCACCTCGACCTTGTGACCGACGTGCTTCTGCAATTCGATCTTCTCGCCTGGGACGAGCATGTACGTCGTCGTGGTCGACGTCGTGGGACCAGACGTTCCGACTTCGGTGCGCGTCGTCCGAGTCACGGGCACAGCTTTTTCGAGGATGTAGCTCTCCGTTTCGGTACCGGTCTGGACACAGCCTGTGTAGGTCACTACCTTGGCGTCGCTTCCGCTGACCTTCGTCTTCGACTTGATCGTCGTGTCCTGCGCGTGGATCGAGACCGCAAACGCACATCCCAGCGCCACCGTCGTGCTCGCGATGAATCGCCTCATCTGTTCTCCTCCATTCAAGTAGTCGAGTGACGGAGAAGTTCCATGCATGTCGGCGACCAGGATGGGCGTGCTGAGCTCGAGAAATCTTCGACGCGTCGGTTAGAACACGGACTGGACGCGGACCGCGAGACCGCGGGGCGGCGCGAGAGCCGTCCCCGAAAACAATCCGGCGAAATTGATCACGTTCAGCCGGTTCGTGAGGTTGAGCAGATCCACCTGCAGCCGAAGCGTCCGCGTCGCGGTCTTGACGAGCGTCGCGCCGAACGATGCATCGAGCGCGAACGACGGGCGCACGCGTCCGCGCGCGAAGTCGACGCGATCGACGATGCGGCCGCCGTACTGGTCGATCGCTTCTTCGCGGCCGCCGTTGAACTCGACCGGCAGTCCGCTGCCGTACGACATGGCGGCCGACGCCGAGATTCTCGGCGAGACGTCATAGCTCACACGCCCACGAATCGTGTGCCGCTGGTCCTGCGACACGCGAAACTCGCCGGTCGATTCGAGCACGTCTTCGTCTCTCCCCAAGAACAGGCCGCCCGTGATCGGCAGCTCGCCGACGCCGCGCATGTTCGTGTAGCCGGCGAACCCCGAGACGCGCCGCCACCGCGGCACGTCGAACTTGAGCTCGGTGCCCTCGATGTCCGCGCGAGCGAACGCGATCGGGAAGCTGACGCCGGTGTTCAGCAACAGGTCGTCGTCTGCGAAATTCGTCATCACACGCTTGAAGTGCGTGACGTCGAGCCGCGTCGTGGCGAAGAGCCGCTTCGAGAAGCCGGCCTCGTAGAAATGACCGAGCGAGGGCGGCACCGGCAGCCGCACCACGCGATCGCTCAACACGTCCAGCGCCGGCGAGCTCGCGAGCAGCAGGTTCTCGACCGCCGGCGTTTGGAACGCGCGATCGTACGAGGCGCGAGCCACGAAGCCGGCGCGCGGCCATGACCACGCCAGCCCGAGCCGCGGGCTGATCGCCTGTTCTTCCACCAGCACGGCGTAACGATCCCATCGCAGACCAGCGTTGATCGTCCAGGCCGACCATCGCATCTGGTCCTGCACGAACGCGGACTGCTCGCGATCGCTTCGTCGGTCGGCGAACTCGAACGCCGGCGGCGTCTTCGGATCGAACTGTGGCGGATCGGTCACGCGATAGCCGAAGCGCTCGCGAATCGTGCCGAACTCGCCGTCGACGCCCGCCTTCCAATCGTGCGCACCCGCATGGCCTGCGATCGTGCCTTTCACATACAGCTCGCGGAAGCCGCGATCCTGCTGCGGCTCAATCGGCGTCGACAGCGGATTGGACGAGAGCCTCGCCGAGATGTCGTGCGCCAGACCTCGCACGTCGACGACATGCGTGCTGAAGACGTGCTGATACGAAAACTGGCCGGTCGTTTCGCGCGCGTCGCGGTGCTGCCGCTGACCCGCTTCCTGCTGCACGCGTTCGTTCGGCACGGAAAAGCCGGCGCCGGCTCGTCGTCCGATCGCCGCGACGCGATCGGCATCGCCGAGCGCGCGCTCGAAATGCACCGCGACGTTCGTGCCCGTTCCGTCGTTGGTGAAGTTCTCCTCGACCGGCGGATCGAGGTACCGATTGGTGTGCGCGACGTTGCCGCTGACGCTCACGGTGTTGCGGCCCCACCCGTACTCGCCCATCGCGTAGCCGGTCGCGGTGGTGAAGCTGCCGATCGAGCCGGCGAGGCTGCCGTGGAATCCCTGTCGTGCATTCCCCGTGGTGACGACCTCGATGACGCCGCCGAGCTTCCGGCCGTACTCCGCCGGATACCCGGCCGTGAGTACCGTCATCGCATGCACCTCGTCGGCTTCGAGCTCTGGTGCGAACGACGGCGAGCGATTGTCGGTGAGCGGCAGGCCGTCGACGACGTATTGCGTTTGATATTCGGAGCCGCGGGGATGGAGGATGCCGTTGGCTTCGAGCAGCCAGCCAGGCTGCGTGTTCACGAGATCGGGCAGCGAACGCCCGGGCAGCGCGGTGATGCGCTGCTGCACGGCCTCGGCGCCGATGTGATTGAGCGTGCTGGTGCGATGTCGATCCAACACGGTGTCATCCGCGCCGACCGTCACCTGCGTCTGCACCGGCGCGAGACCGAGTGTGACGCGATACTCGGTCGGCAACGGCGATCGAATCTCGAGCAGGGCCGAAAACGCCGCGAAGCCGGCGCGCACGACTTCGATGCGATACGTGCCGAACGGCAGGCGCGTCGCCGTCAGCGTGCCGCGCGCATCGGTGTCGAGCTGCTGCCGAACCTCGTTCGCCTGGCTGACGATCTCCACCGTGCTCCGAACCGGCAAGCCGGCGGGATCGGTGACGGTCAGCCGCAGCTCGCCGGTGCTGCTCTGCGCGGCGTGGGCCGCGGTCCACAGGACCAGCACGACGCTTCGCATACAGGGTAGTGTATCGCGCGATGATGCGGGAGTCAGGAGTCCGACGCGCTCGGCGCCGGACTCCATCCGGTGAGGACTCGCGCCGGTTAGGGCTGCCGCTGATTGCGGTCCGCGATCTGCGCGCGGATCTCACCGCCTGGGAAATTCGCCGTATGAATATTGGCGTACGTCATTCCATCGCGGATCGCCTGAACGATCCTGTCGAACTGGCCGGCCGCAATGCCCTGATTGGCGGGGCCGATCACGTTGGCAGGCGTAATCGTCCCGGTCACCACCGCTTCGTCGGTCGTTCCGGGCGGGCACGCGGGCTTGCCGCCCCCGCCGCACAGGAAGAACGAGACGCCGCCCGCATCGAAGCGGTTTCCGAAATGGACGTGCGACGCCTGCGCCGGCGACGACAAGCCGGTGTACGTGAGCTCGAACGTGATCATCTGCGCATCGTCATCGATCTCCGCCCGCCAGGTTCCCGTCCCGGTGGACGAGACGCCTGGCGTCTCCTGGTATCCCGTGAGCCGATCGGATTTCACCATCCGATTCCCGGCGGCGTAGGCGGCGATGGTCAGCGCGCCGACGCCCAGCATCAGAACTGCGGCATGGATGAATCGTTTCTTCACGTTCTCCTCCTTTTATGTGGCTTAAAAGGGATCGGTGACCGGAGCGAACGGGGCGCATCGCGCAATCGATATGCCGCCGTTCTTTTGAGATCTTCCGTGTCTTCGCCCACGCCGGAGGATCGAGGCTTACCGTGCGTGTATGCAAGTTACGCGGGTCGTAATTAGGTGCGCCACCCGAAACCGACGACGAACACAGCGCAGCTGAGAAACCCGGTGCCGAGCACAATCCATCCGAGCGTCCGTTTTGGCTTCAAACGGTACCACATGTAGTAGCTGCCGAAGACCATCACGAGCAACCCGACCGACAGCGCATCCATCGCGACCACCCAGAGCGACGTCAACAGCCAGTCGCGCGACGTTCCCGGAACGTTGTAGCGCGAGCCGCTGAAGGTGTGTGAGATGCGGAACGCCGACCAGAGACTTCGATCGAATTCACGGACGGTCGCGCGGTGATGCGAGAGGTCGACCTTCACTTGAAATGCCTGCTTGGGATACGCGACGTTGAACTCGAGCGTCGCCGGCGCTGGTGACGTTTGCGGCCAGTCGAGCTCACCGCGCAGGCCGAGCTGCCGGATCACATCGTTCGCGCGCGCGACGTCGGTCGTTCCCGACGGCAATTCGATCGTCCGCTCGTAGAGCGGATTGGGTTCGTTGGGGATTCGCGAGATCGCCCAACGGGGATGATTGAGGATCAGTCCTGTGAACGAGAAGAGCCAGAGAAAAAACAGAAAGTACAGGCCCAGGTAGTAATGGAGCTTGCGGTTCCATGTTTCGAGATCAGAGCGCGAGGGCATAGAGAAATCCGATGAACGAAACCGCTCCCGCGCCCAGCAATGCCAATCCGATTCGCCGCTCGGCCTTGATGGCGAACCACAGATAGAGGCCGGTCACCGAGATGAACAACAGCAGATAGACGGCGCCGTCCGTCAGCCATCGCCAGACCCGCGTCCAGAACCAGTTGCCGCGCAAGTCGGCGTTGTGTGGTCCCGGACTCTTGTGAAGGTACGCCACCGATTCCAGGAGACTGGTCGTTCGCCGCGATACGACGGCGGTTCGCTCTGCGGCATCTACGTCGACGATTGTCTCGACGCCCGGCTTCGACACGGGAATGATGAAGCGCTGCTCCTTGCGAACGTAGCGGACGAATCCGATCTCGCCCGTCACGCCGACCTGGTTGACGATTTCTCGGGCGCGATCGACCGCCTCACGGCCGCGCGCCGTCTCCATTCCTGTGGGAATTCGTATCTCGGGAAATGTGGCGACCGACGCGGTCGCGGCCGTGTCGACTTTCGCGTGGTTGAGGAAAAACACACTCGCGGCAAACGCGATCACGAACGGGCTGACGAACAAACCGAAATAGAGGTGTAAGTCGCGGGTCCAGCGATAGAACGTTTTCTCCGCCGTTGTCTTGCTCATCGAAGATTTTTGGCTCGCAGGGACGGCATTATGATGCGTTGAAGTCGATGGTCAAAGCGGCAGTCTTTCTCGCGGGGCTGTTCTTCGGCGGCGCGATCGATCACGTCATCCTCGCCGTCATGGGCCGCACGGAAACGCCTTACGGTGTGCACTCCGGCATCACCGGAAACTGGGCGCTGGCGGCAGTCGATCTCATCCTCACCGTCGTTTGTCGGATCGCACACCGATCGTTCGAACGCCGCGCGATCCGCAGCCGCCATTGATCGCGAGCGGCACGACCAAGATGAAGTGCATGTCGTCGCGACGTGAAGACATCTGCGTCTTACGAGCCGCTCGTGGAACGGACCAGCAGCACGATCAGCGCGATGATCAGCGCCAGCAGCAGGGCCATCCACAGAGAGCCCCAGCCCATCATCACCCCGCCCATTTGTCCACCGCTCATCATGCCGCCCATGTGTCCACCCATCATTCCCGCGCCCATCATGCCAATCATGCCGAGCAGCGGGACGGCGGCGAGCACTGCGAGCGCGATCACGATCCAGACGAGTGCATTCCGGCTCATGCTCTTCCCCCTTAACGGATGAACATGCAAGGCACCTGACATCTATCGATGCAGACCTGATGGCCGGAGAGTGTCACGCCTGAGCGCGCGCGTATTCATGGGATAGAAAATCACCGGTGTGATGATCAGCACGTGAATCGTCGACGTCACCATGCCGCCGACGATCGGCGCGGCGATCGGTTTCATCACATCGGAGCCGACACCGGTGCTCCACATGATCGGCACGAGGCCAGCCATCACGACGCTGACGGTCATCAGCTTCGGGCGCAGGCGCAGCACAGAACCGGCGATGGTGGCCTCACGAATATCATGCGCGGTCGGCGGCGTGTCTTCGCGCAGCCGCTGGTCGAGCGCCTCGTGGAGGTAGACAACCATCACGACGCCGGTCTGCACGGCGACGCCGTACAACGCGATGTAGCCCACCCACACGGCGACCGAGAAGTTGTAGCCGAGGAGCCACTGGAGAATCACACCCCCGGTCATGGCGTACACGACCGACAGCATCACGATCGAGGCTTCGGCACCGGAGTGAAAGGTCATGTACAGCAGCATGAAGATGAGGAAGAACACGATCGGGAGGAGCACTTTCAAACGCTCGCGCGCGCGGACTTGGAACTCGTACTGGCCGGTCCATTGCAGCGTGTACCCGGCTGGCAGCTGAATCTTCTCCGCGACAGCGCGCTTCGCGGCGTCGACGTAGCCGCCGATGTCGCGCGTCGCCGTGTCCACGTAGACGTAACCCGCGAGCTGTCCGCCTTCGTCGCGAATCATCGCCGGACCCGGTGCCAGCGTGATCTCGGCCAGTTGGGCGAGCGGCACCTGCGCGCCGATCGGCGTCTTGACGAGCACGCGCTGCAGATCGGGAAGATCCTGCCGGAAGCCGCGCGCGTAGCGGACGTTCACCGGATAGCGCTCGCGGCCCTCGATCGTTCGGGTCACGTTCTGGCCGCCGATCGCCGACTCGATCACGTCCTGTACGTCGGCCACCGTCAATCCGTGACGCGCGATCGCGTCGCGATCGATCCGGATGTCGGTGAAGTACCCTTGCGCCACTCGCTCGGCATAGACGCTCCGCGTACCAGGAATCGGCCGGAGCGCACGCTCGATCTGCTCGCCCAGCCGCTGAATCTCGTCGAGATTGGCGCCGAGAATCTTGATGCCGACCGGCGTCTTGATGCCGGTCAGCAACATGTCGAGGCGATTCCGGATCGGCTGCGTCCAGACGTTCGGGAATCCCGGAAACTGAAGCTGCGCGTCCATATCGGCCTGCAGTTCGTCGAGCGTCATGTCCGGCCGCCACTCGTGCCGCGGCTTCAGCGTCACCGTCGTGTTGACCATGCCCATCGGCGTGTTGTCGGTCGACGTCGTCGCGCGGCCGACCGATCCGAAGACGGTCGCGACCTCGGGGAACTGACGCAGGATCTTGTCCTGGGTCTGCAGCACCCGCGTCGCTTCCGTGATCGAAAGGCCCGGCGGCGACGTCGGCATATAGAGTTGCGATCCTTCGTAGAGCGGTGGCATGAACTCGCTGCC
>Ga0066710_100004320_pt1 | contig 12538 bp, 8 predicted proteins | sample GraSoiAngelo_159_FD_79666 | JGI IMG/M metagenome (GOLD analysis project Ga0066710, IMG submission 79666) | Grasslands soil microbial communities from the Angelo Coastal Reserve, California, USA - 14_1009_16_40cm | ecosystem: Environmental > Terrestrial > Soil > Grasslands | place: USA...
GGCAATTTGTTTGGTGAAAATCGGAACGACGCTGCCGGAGGATCCGAGCACGTTGCCGAACCGGACCGCCATAAAGCGGGTGGCTCCCGGCTGGTTGACGTGGAGCGACTGCACACACATTTCCGCCAGTCTCTTGGTTGCCCCCATGACACTGGTCGGGTTAATGGCTTTATCGCTTGAAATCAGGACGAAACGGTCGGTCGGGTGTTTTGCGCATGTCTCGGCGAGCCGCAAAGTTCCCAGCGCGTTGTTTTTGACGGCCTCGCCCGGTTGCGTTTCCATCATGGGCACATGCTTGTGGGCGGCCGCATGAAAAATGACCTGGGGATGATAGTGCTGGAAAATATTGTCCAATCGCCGTTGATCCAGAATATTCGCCACCAGAGGCACGATCGCTTCGCCGCAGCTGCAATGCATCAAGTCCTGTTGGATTTGAAAGAGTTGAACTTCAGATTGCTCTACCAGCAGCAAACGACGCGGAGAATAGCCGGCGATTTGCCGGCACAGTTCGCCGCCAATGCTCCCGCCGGCGCCCGTCACCATCACCACGCGATCCCGTAGCAGGTGTTGAATATCGTCGGTGGCCAGCCGCACCTGCTCCCGGCCCAGCAGATCTTGAGCTTCCACGGACCGCAACTGGCTCACCTTGGCCTGGCCGGTAGTGAGTTCGTAGATGGAGGGGACGGTGCTGAATTTGATTTGGAGCCGCTGCAGAGTCTTAACAATTTCCGCCACCCGTTTGGCCGTGGCGCTCGGCATGGCAATGATCACTTCCTCCAGCTCCAAATCCATTTTGTCGTTCAGCAAAGTCTCCGGCGCGCCGACCACCGGAACGTTTTGCACGCGCTTTCCCCATTTCATGCGATCGTCGTCAAAGAACGCGACGGCCTGCAAACCGAGGTCGCGCCGCATGGCGAACTCCTGCGCCAGCGCTGTCCCCACCAGACCCGCGCCGATGATTCCCGCGCGTCGCGCGCGTTGGCGGGGCAGGCTTGGCGTGCGGGCGGCCGCACGAGTGCGCGCCTGGCGAAACGCCAGGCGGATGGCGGTCAGCCCGAGGATGGAGAAACTGAAGTCGACCAGAACCACGCTCCGGGGCGGCGCGTAATCCGAGCCCAGATTCGTGGAGATCCCGAACACGATGAAACTCGTGGCGAGCAGAACCCAGAACAGCCGCGAAAAATCCGGCAGGCTGAAATAACCCACGAGCACCTCGAACTGGCGCAATCGCCACAGACAAACCAGCTTGAAGCCGATGACCCAGGCGAACACGGGCAGAAACGTTCGCTCGGCTTCCGGCGGCACAGCAAAGTCGAATCGAAGTTGATACCCCAACCACAGACTGCCGACCAACCCGGCAGCGTAGGACAGGACAAGGCAGATGCGAGTAAAGCTCATGGAAATGTATCCCCGTTGAACAGTTGAGACAGCCGTGACGGGAGGCGTTAACGATGGATCACGAGGTCTGTTGCCGTCCCCAGAATTTGATCGGGCAACTGACCGTATAGAATCTCAAGCCGGTTTGGCGGAGCAGTTCATCCAGCTCACGGATTCGCTCCGCCGGAGCGCTGGGCATGGCGATGACCACTTCGTCGAGTTTTTCGCTCCAGCCGTCGAGCAGACATTCAGGCATGCCGACCACGGGCACTTCGTGGATGCGCTTCTGCCATTTCTGAGAGTCATCGTCGAAGAAAGCGACGATGACCCGGCCGAATTTCCTTTTGACGATCAGCTCCAACGCGAGTTTCGCGCCCGTGCTTCCGGCCCCGATGATGCCGACTCGCGCCGGCGGATCGACAGACGCGTCTTCCTCTCCCGCCGAGCGTTCGCGCCACAGCCGCAGCAAAACGCGGAAGCCACTGAGCAAAGAAACCGACAAGAGAAAATCGACGAGAATGAAGTTCCGCGGAGGGCTGCCCGCGCCGGCAGCCCACCAGGCGAGCAGACCGAGAGTAGCCAGGCCCAGCGCGGTGCCGACTTGCCGCAGTTCGGGAAAACTGAAGTAGCTGAGCAATCCCCGGCACTGATTACGCCACGTCAGGCACGCAAGCTGCAAGGCGAGCACCACGGAAATCTCGCGCCAAAACTGAAGCGCGGACATTGCCGGTGGCACGAAATCGTAAACCAGTTGGTAGGACAGCCAAAAGGATGCCGCCAGGATGATTCCATACGTTGCCAGCACGCCGATCCAATACGGACAGACGGTTCGCACAATGATCCAGGTATCGCTTAACAAGTTCGCGCGCAGGGCGTATTCCCGATTGAGCGCCAGCTTTCGCGGCATGCATTGCTGAATGTAAAACTCCTCCAGGTTGTCCGCGTTTCCCAACAACACCTCCTCGTCACGGAAACACAAAGATGCCAGATCGGTGATCCCGGGCTTGCACTGCAAAATGTCACGTTGTTCCGCAGTGTAATGCTGGACGTAGAAGGGAACCTCGGGTCTCGGGCCGACCAGACTCATTTCTCCCGTCAATACATTCCAAAGCTGTGGCAATTCGTCCAACTTCGTCCGGCGCAGGATCCGTCCGATCCAGGTAATGCGAGCATCACCGTCCTTCGTGACGAACGGCCCGACCTGCTCCGCCGCGGGCACCATAGTGCGGAATTTGCAGATTCGGAATGGTCGTCCATGAAGACCAATCCGTATTTGCCGGTAGAAAATGTCTCCCCCATCGGCAATTTTTATGAGCGCGCCAATCAGCAGAAATGCCGGGCTGAGCGCTACCAGACCGGCCAGGGAAAAAACAATGTCGTAGAGACGCTTGGCCGCGGGGAAGGCCCGGACCGCAGCGGTCTCATGCGCCGGCCCGCTCGTTCCCGCAAAGACGGGCCTTTCCACCCAACGCACCGCCGTGCGGAGAAAACTTGTCGCCCTTCGGAGCATCGCTTGGGCGGTCGAGAGGATGGCGGCGATCGGGCCAGGGACGGAGGCCGCACAAGGTTGCCCATTTCGCCTCGCCATCTGCCTGGAGGCGTCCCGGTTTACGAAGCCGGGTCGCCACCGATGTCTGCGCGGCCGGATTCGGAATGCGTTTGTCTGCGGCTGTAATTCGTTCATACGGTCGATTGAAGGTTGCAGGAGAATCCGCCAGCGGCGGAGTTTCACGCCGGCAAAAGCGACTTCGCACGCGACGTTATCTCGGGATGATGGCTTCCTTTTGCTCGGCCGCCGAAACGCCCGCGCCTCGGACTGCCAGGCGCGAACGGCCGATGATTTTCTTCAGGGTCCGACAGACCTGCTCCACCTCTTCAGAGGTCATGTCCGGGTAAAGAGGCAGGCTCAATAGCTCCGGGTAGAGGGTTGCGGAACATGGACAGTCCGATGGCTCGTAGCCGAACATGTGGCGGTAATAGGGATGCATATGGAGCGGCATCCAATGCACACTGGTGCCAATGCCAGCGCTCTTCATTTCGGAAATCACCTCCGCACGATCGACACTCAAACGGTCCAACCTCAAGCGGACAGAGTAAAGATGCCAGGAATGGATGCGGTTCGGCATCTCCTTCGGCAAGATCAACTCGTCCACCTCGCTGAGATACTCGGAGTAAAGTCGCGCCCACTGCGTTCTCTTCTCGTGCAACCGATCCGCTTTGCGGAGTTGATGCAATCTAATGGCCGCAGCGGTGTCGGGGAGGTTGTATTTGTATCCCGGCGCGATGATCTCATAGCGCCACGAACCCTCCGCGGTGTAGCGTTTCCATGCGTCGCGCGAGATGCCGTGCAGCGACATGATCCGCATTCGGTCGGCGTGCTCCTGGGATTCCGTGCAAGCCATTCCTCCCTCCCCGGTCGTGATGGTTTTATTCGCGTAAAAGGAAAAGCAGCTGATCTCGGCTTCGGTTCCAACAGTCTTCCAAGGCGATCCTGCGTCGTCGCGGTAGTAGGCGGGACAGCAGTGGGCGGCATCCTCAATGATTTTCAAATCGTAGCGCTCGGCCAAGGCGGTGACGCCGGCGATGTCCCCGATCTGCCCTCCATAATGGACGGGGATAATCGCCGTGACTTCTTCGCCTCGCGCGAGGGCGGCTTCGATTCGCCGGTCGACATCCGCGACGTCGAGGTTGAGGTCCGCCGCCCGGCAATCGACCAGCAGCGGCGTGGCGCCGAAATAGCGGACCACCTCAGCCGTGGCCGCAAACGTCATCGTTGGCACCACGACCGTTTGGCCGGCCTTCAATCCGACCGCTTCCAGCGCCAGATGCAGCGCGGCGGTGCAGGAATTGACCGCGACGGCGTGAGTGTGCCGTATGTAGCGGGCAAACTCCGTCTCAAACTGTTTTGCCTTCGGACCGGTCGTCAGCCAACCGGTCCGCAAACAATCCACCACCTCATTGATTTCCGCCTCGCCGATACTCGGCTTGTAAAACGGGATCGAGTGCATAAACCTCCTCCAACCGGCAAACCCTCTCTTCTCTCAAGATTTTATCAGCACCCCGAGATAATGGCTGCGCAAGAACAGCAAAGAGGCAAGCCAAGGGTATAACAGGTCTGTAAGACAGCCCGCCCGCCGGGCCAGCGGCGGCAGCAAAGTGACCGTCATCAGACGCGAATCATACTCCGGAAACAATCTGCGAACTCCTTTGCGTGAAATGCCTCGCACATGTGGATTAAACGGGTTGTTCATTCGAAAGTCATACCAGACGACCGCCCCGCCGGAGCGCAGGATGCGGTTGATTTCCCGACTGACGTTGCGCGCCATCTGATGATCGCGAATCGAAGTGAACACTGTAAACAATGCGACCAAATCAAAAAAGCCGTTTGCGAACGGCAACGCCTCGGCATTGGCCTCTTGAAACGTCATCTCCGGGAAATTGTCCTTTGCGCGTCGGATGCGCTCTGCCAGCAAATCAACGCCGAAAAGATTTTCCGGCCTGGCCCCCCACGCTTCGAAGCCGGCCAAAATTTCGCCCGTGCCGCAACCCACATCCAAAATGCGCCGGTTACCCAGCGGGAGAAAACCCGCGCGTTGCAGCAACTGTTCCAGCTTTCGGTCGCGTTCCTGTTGGATGGCTTGATTGCCTCGGTTTGTGACCGCCCATTTCTTTTTGCCCCAGCCGCGTTCACCATATTGCCGGTAAACGTCCTTAAGGCGATCGACTTCGAAGTGGGTTTCCATGCGGCTCTCCAGATTCCATCGGCTGCCGTCCTTTGAAATCAGCATGCCTTCAGGTCTGCGCCGAGTTATACGGCCGATTCGATTCAAGATCTGACACTGCCCGGCTTTGGTCAGTGTTTTCTGGTTAATTGGACAAACTGTGTGTCGGGCGCATTGTGGAGGAGCACCAAATCCAGGATTCCACGAAGGAATCCGTAGCCATAGCCGAAATGAAAGCACCAAACGACAACGGGTAAAACCGGGAGCAATGCCCATTGTACGCGGGCAGCGGTGACAAGCGAAACGGCCAGCGCTGCGGCGGCATAGAGGACTGCCAACCCGGCGGCCCCCCATAGTGCCGGGGACCAGAACAATCCCAGGGCCGCCAGCAAACTGAAACAACCGACGAAGGTTCCAGGCACGAGATGTCGGAAGGACGCGGGGGTCTGGTGTTTTCGAATGACCAGAGCTTTCCAGTATCCATATTGCATGTATTGGCGGAACAGAGCCTGGAGTGAGCCCCGCACATGGTACCAACTGCGAATGCGCGTGGACTGATAGATTTTACCGCCGGCGCGGGTGAGGCGAAGATTGTGCTCGTCATCCTGGTTGCGGACCAATTCTTCGTCGAAATAACCGATGCGCTCAAAAACGCTCTTCTTCCAGCAACCGTAAATCACGGTGTCCACATAGCCTTCATAACCGGCCTGGTGCGAGCGCGCGCCGCCCACTGCGAAAGCCGAATGAAACACGGCGCGAATCGCCCTTTCCATAAATGTCTCGGCCGTGGTTTGCATGGGTCCGCCAACATTGTCGGCTTCGGTTTCGCTCATGACCGCCAGGCACTGCTGCACATAATCGGGCGCATAGATGGTATGAGCATCCATGCGAACGATGATTTCACCGCGGGCGGCTCGAATGGCCGTGTTCAGCCCCGTGGAGACAATGCGACCGGGATTGTCGAGAATACGGATTTGGGGATATTGTGTGGCGATCTGCTGCAAGTACTCGCGCGTGCCATCGGTTGACATCCCATCCGCGACAAGGATTTCAAAGCCGGCCTCCGGCGGATCCTGATGGAGAGCTGATTGCAGGCAAGCCTGGATGTAGCCCTGTTCATTCCGGCACGGCAGCACGATCGAAACCAACGGATTGGGATCAGACGATTTCATAGTTTGTTCGACAGAGTCATTAGTTTGGTAGAAAGGGCGTGTTCCAAAGATCCAAAACGGGCCGAGCCAAATGCGTAGGGAGGTCAGATAGATTGTGGGCTTTGGCGAAGCGCACTCCTCCGCTTATCAACCTGCCGATACGCTCTTCCTGATCCGTCCGGGTTAGCCAAAACTCCTCGCAACCCTGCCAAGGCAACCTTTAGTTCGATTCGAGTCCGGGTGGATTCTCCGAAGAGCTGAATGCGGGGGAGCCGCCACAGCGCAGAATGGCTCTCGGCCCATACTGGTTCCGTTGTCATGACGGTGCTGGCCCCACATTGCAACGCGTGCTGCGCCAACTCCGGGCTGTAATTCCCGTTTGGAAAAGCGAAGGTTTTGCACGGAGCACCCAGTTCGGAGCTTACTTTTGCGAGACTCTCTTCGATCTCCGCGAAGGCCCTCTCTCTCGTTTCACGTATGAGGATGGCGTGTGTCAAGCCGTGGGCGCCGATAACGAATCCACGCCGACTCAAGCTTCGCGCGTCCTCCCAGGACATCGGCCGAACGTCATCTGATTCCATTTCCGGCCTGACTCCAAATTGAGCGCAGGCTCGATCCAGCCGCTCGTTCAGCGCGGCGAAGGGCAGTTGCTTCAGCGTTTCCAGTTCAAGCCCGGCCGGACACTGGCCGAGCGCGCGCACCAACGCCTTGCGACGGTCGAACCAGAGGGCTGTCCCGTTCGTGAGAAAGGCGGTTGTGACGTAAAAAACCGCCGGCACTCCGAGGCGTTCCAACTCCGGCGCGATCTCGGTGACATTGCAGCGCTTGCCATCATCAAAGGTTAATAGGCAAAACGGCCGTCTGCCCGGCTGTGCCAACCGGCGGGGCAGTTCGTCAAGGCGGATAAAGTCAAACCACCGCCCCAGCACTCCGACATGCCGGCGGGTCTGAGCTGACGTCAGGTCGTGTTCATTGATGATCACGCCACCGCGCTTCACCTGCCTGACCAGCGCCAGCAAGAACGACATAGCAATGGGAAACATTTGGAGTCCTGTGCGAGGAGCAACCGCGACGTGGCGATGGTGACCTGGATCAGACCGAGGTGCCCTGAACGACCCTGGTCGTCGAATGGCGCGTCGTCGGAACGGCCAGTTGATAGAGACCGCGCAGATACACGGGAAGCCGGTGGAGGCAGTGGTTTTCTTCAACATCGGACCGAGCGCATTGCCCCATTTCCCTTCTGAGTTCGGAATTCTTCACAAGCTTGACCAGTGCCGCGACGAGACCTTCGAGATCGTCAGGCTGGAGCAAAAAACCCGTCTGGCCGTGCCGGACAATACCTGACACCCCTCCCACCTTCGTGGCCACCACGGGCAACCCGCAGGCCATCGCTTCGAGCAACACGTTGGGTGTGCCTTCGAAATCTGAAGTGAGGACGCAGACCGCCGCCTCGTGGTAAGCCGACCGGATATCCGAGACACCGCCTCTGAATTGAAGACAGTCCGGAAATAACCCGAGGCTCCGGGCTTGACTTTCCAACGCCGGCCGAAGGTCCTCGTTTTGGCATCCTGGCCCGACTATCAGACCTCTTACGTCCAGACGGAAATCCGACCGCAAATGGGCCAGGATCGAAATGAAACGGTCCAACCTCTTCTGTTTCACCAAACGTCCCACTGCGACCAGGGTGAGCGGTCCCGTCGAACAGGGGCTTGAAGGCTTGAACCAGTCCGTATCCACGACGTTCGGAAGGAAATAGAGCCGCGAGGCCGGCACACCCTGGGCGATGGCGTATATCATGGCGACCCGCGAGTTCACCGCAATCGTTCTGGGCAGGTGCAAATTCAGCCAGCCTCCCAAAGGTCCACTATCACTCACCTCGGTACGTCCGTTGTTGCGCATTGCGCCGATCCCGCTCGCCTGCAAAAGCCACGCCGCCACACTGACATAAGCATTCGCGTAAAAATGCTGGCTCTGCAGGACATCGGGCGGGTTTTTCCACAGTTCTTTCAGGACCCGAAAGAGCCGCGTCAGGCGCGAGGGTTGGTCGCCCACCCAGGTGACGCAAATTCCCAAGGCCTTTATCTTCTCCTCCCAGAATTCGCTGTGATCCAGTGACAGCAACCGAGGAGTGGCTCCCGCCTGGCAGAGCGCCTGGAGAACATAAAAAAGTTGGCGTTCCGCTCCCCCATGCTCCAGCGTTCCTGCCAAAAAGCACAGCTTCAGTTTGGAAAGATTGCTCATAGCATCAAGCTCGCCGGTTTCACATGCCAGTACCCAAGGCTCCAAACACGGATCACGCTGCGGGCCCCTCGAGGAGCAATGCCCCTGAGAGCGTTTCGGTTTTCCTGGTGGGAACGCCGCGCTCCAACATTTCAAGCAAGCAGGCCCTCCGCTGTCGGGCGGCGAAGCTGTGAAATATGGCCACCAGGCGGCCCGCGAGTGATTCATAATCATATTCCTGCTCGACGCGTTTGCGGCCTGTTTCTCCAAAGTTCAATCTCGTCGAAGGTGATCGCGCCAGTCGAACCATGAACGCGGCCATGCCTTGGGTATCCTCCCTTTCAACCACATAGCCGGTTTTGCCATGTTGCACGACCAGGCTGGCATCTCCTGCCGGCGTGGTGACGACCGGGAGGCGAGCCGCCATCGCCTCGAGAATGACATTCGGGAAGCCCTCGTAATCCGAAGAAAGAACCAGCAAGGCAGACCGAGTGAGCAAGGCTGGAACTCGATCGCATTCGCCCACGAAAGTGAGATGCTCCGGCGCCAAGCCCAACGCGTTCGCTTTTTCCTGCAATGCTGCTTTGGCTCCGCAATCAGCCCCGGCGATAACGCCGGCCAATGCCGGCTCGCTGCGCCGTGCCAGCGCGAGCGCCTCCAGAAACCGATCAAAACGCTTGCACGGATGCAGGCTGCCGACGGCGGACGCGATTATACGGCCCGAAGGCAGAGAGATCTCTGAAGGCAGCGCACTCCGGGCATCAAAATCCTGCAGATCGATGACGTTCGGCAGCAATTCTATTTTCTCAGGCCGGATCCCTTGAGACACCAGAGTGAGCCTGCCGCGACAGGAATTCGCGACCAGACCATGAGCCAGACGGAGCATCCACTGACTCAGCCGACCCCGATCGTTGAGCTCGTACCAACCATCACTTCTTACGCCTCCCAGGGTTAGCGCATTGCAAAGCCGGCCTGCGGTGCCGCCATGAACAAGGTCGCCAAATTGACTCACCAGGACTATATGGGGCCGCAATAAACACAACGCTCCGATCAACCTGGCGAGAATGAGCCACGGTCTATTGGGGGCGTAAATCTGGATTATCGGGACGCCTATCTGTTGCAAGACAGTCTCGTAATGGCCACCGCCGCCGAGGTAAAACAATCGCGCATCGATTCCGGTCTGGACCAAGGCCCGGGCCATGTAAACGGTCTGCTTTTCGGCCCCGGCCAACCTCAGACTCGAAGTAACCAAGGCCACGCGCAGGGACCGCGACCGGGAAGCCTCGGTGAACAGCCCGCCTTTGTTCAAATGATGGGACATCGTGACGAAGTTTCAGGCCGCTCCAGCCAGGGCATACGCCATGGCAAACCAAAAAACCAAATCGTGACTGGGATCACACACGATCGCGCCCGCTATCGTGAGCGGCAGAAGGAGAGCTAACGGCAGCGAGCCGCAGGGATTGCGACGGGCCCTCCACGCCGCGGCCAGCGCCGTCCCGACCCCGAACGAGAAAAGCAGAAAACCAATCACGCCGGTCTCGACCAGCAGCAACAAAACGAGATTATGAGCGGCGATGGTCCTCTGCTCCTTGATCAGGTAAGGCAGCGCTCGGCGGGTCAACTCAAATTGATACCGATCCGGTCCGGATCCATAGATGGGGCTTCTCAGAAACATTTCCCAAAGAACAGGCGCCATTCGGACCCGCCCCTCCTGCTGGTAGATATTGGAGGAGTTCACCTTTTGAAACCGTTCCATGACTGTCGGTATCTGCCGGACGATCGCCGCCAGGACCGCGCCAATCAGCAGCAGACTGGCAAAGCGCTTCGTTCTTGAACCGAACGATCGGCCCTGGAAAAGCAGCACGAGCACACCCATGACGAGAATCAGAACGGCGGTCCGGGAACCGGTCTTGGCCATTCCAGCTCCAACCACGGCGGTTAAAACGAGCATCAGGAGCCGTTCGCGCAGTTTGACACCGGGGAACATCCCCAGTCCCACCAGGGTGATCACCGCTACGGCGTAGATCGCGCCGATCACGTTTGCATTCTGGCCAAAGACCGAGGAACGCCCTTCGATTCCATGATCCACTTCGACCACGCCGATCCCGGCGATGTGGAAGGAGGCGCAGAGCGAGCAGCCCCAGACCAAAGCCCACAAGCCGCCGCGGCGCGCCTGGGGAAATTGCAGGACGTTGAACATCATCCATAGCCACGGGAGCGAGAACTCAAGCAATTCAAGAGTGCTCGGCCACCAAAGCGTGGACAACTCGGGTGTGAACCATAAACCAGAGAGAATTCGGACCCCGCAATAAGCGAGAAACCAAATCATGGCCACCGGAACCAGCCGGAGGCAGACTCGCGGTTGGGAGAGGACGCCGCACAGGATGAGCAGCTGCGCCAGTCTGGTGACCCCGACTCTCTCGCCTGTGCCTGGCAGATAGAGATGGCCAAAAGGGACGGAGAAGATCGACAGGTAGAAGGCCCAACGCACAAGAAAGTTTGGTCGCAAGGCATCGTCGGCCTGCGCCCCGAAAAGGGGGCGGCCAGCCTTGGACTCCGTTCCTGCGTCCGGCTTCGGAAAGCCGCCGGGCGGCGAGCTTATTACCGGGGCTATGGCTGGCATAATTCCGCTTCCGTCATTCTTTCCGCAGCCAACTCGGCGGCGGTCTCTATTCGGTCCGGCACAACCTTTTGCTGGTCCAGCCACGCTTGGAACATGAGCGCGTGCCACAGTCCCGCCGACCAATCGCGCTTGCCGGAAAGGTGCTCGGTCCACCGTTGTCGCAATGTTTCAGGTTCGAGAAATCCCTCCTGACGCAAACGCGTTTCCCCGAGGAGGTCCTCGGCCCAGTCGCGCAGCGGGCCGCGCAGCCATTCCGCGATTGGCGCTGCAAAACCTTTTTTGGGGCGCTCCACGAGAGCGGGCGGGACATATTGATCCAGAATTCGACGCAACAGCCATTTGTCCTGATTCCGTCGTTGTTTAAACGAAGTGGGAAGACTATAGGCGAATTCTATGATTCGATGATCCAGCAGTGGAATACGCGTTTCCAGGCCGACCGACATGGCAGCCCGATCCACTTTCACAAGTATGTCGTCCGGCAGATACGAAACGAAGTCCAGATACGTCATCCTCTGCAATAGTTCAGGCAAGCTCTCCCAGAATGAACGCGACCCGAATTGGATTTGTGGTTCCATTGCATCCCTCAGCCATACGCGAGAATCACGGTTCGGGGACATCAGCCGTTGGTATAGTGACCTGTCAGTCGGCGCAGGCAGAATGTCCGATAGGTTCGAGAGCCGGTTCAAAATCTGCCTCACCGGGCGGGATGTGACTTCTCTGTCCAGTCCGGCGCTGGAGAAAGACTTCAAGCGGCGGGCAAGCCGCTTGCGAACGGGCTCGGGAATCCTCCCGATCGCCCTCCAGATGCGCTGGGCTTTGCGATAGTGGTCGTATCCCCCGAACAGTTCGTCACCCGCGTCGCCGGATAAGCTCACCTTCACCTGTTCTCCCGCCAATCGGCAGAGCAGAACTGTCGGAATCTGAGAAGGATCGGCCAAAGGTTCGTCGTAGATGCTCGGCAACCTGGAAATGACCTGCTGCAGTTCACTGGTCCGGACGTAAAACTCGGTGTGGTCGGTTCCAAGATAGCGGGCTACGCCTTTGGCAAAGGGGGCCTCGTTAAAGGTCTCCTGCTCAAATCCAATGCTGAACGTCTTGATCGGCCGCGGACTCTGTGCCTGCATCAACGCCACCACCAGGGAGGAGTCAATCCCGCCTGAAAGGAAGGCGCCCAATGGGACGTCTGCGACCATTTGCTGGGCGACAGACCTGCGCAACAATGCTGCCAGCCGCTCGCTCGCCTCCTCCTCGACCCCGTCAAACGGATGGGCTGTTCCCGCTTCCACAATCGTTTCCAACGACCAGTACGGCTCCGGCTGGGGCGTATTACGTGTGCGGATTTGAGCCTCGGTCAAGGTGAGCACGCAACCCGGCGACAACTTGCAAATGTTTTCATAGATACAAGACGGCGCCGGGATGTACCCGTAGCGAACCAACAGAGCCAA
>Ga0066710_100004321_pt1 | contig 12536 bp, 12 predicted proteins | sample GraSoiAngelo_159_FD_79666 | JGI IMG/M metagenome (GOLD analysis project Ga0066710, IMG submission 79666) | Grasslands soil microbial communities from the Angelo Coastal Reserve, California, USA - 14_1009_16_40cm | ecosystem: Environmental > Terrestrial > Soil > Grasslands | place: USA...
GATGCCGACGCGGGTCTGGGCGGCGCCGCGCAGCGCGCGGCCCACCCACGTCTTCTTGATCACGAAGTAGAAGAGGCCCAGCAGCACCAGCGTGGCGATGAGCGCTACGAAGCGATTGCCCGAGATCGGTAGCGTGCCGATCGTGGTGGGCCGGGCGTAGTCGGCCGGCGCGTACTGGTTGGGACCGCCCAGGACGATGGCCAGGTTCCGGAAGAGGACCATGAGGGCGATCGTGATGATCGTCGCGTACTCGTCACGCCGCTCGATCGCGCCCACGAACATGGGGCGGAGCAGGAAGCGCTGGATGACGACACCCAGCACGAACACCCCGGCCATCGCCACCGGCAGCGCCAGGTACCAGCGCCGGGGGCCGAAGAACGACACGATCAGCGCGTACTGCGCATAGCTGCCGATCATGTAGAACTCGCCCATCCCCCAGTTGATCATCTTCATCACGCTGTAAATGAAGGTGATCCCGAGCGCCATCAGGCTGTAGATCACCCCGATGACCACGCCCGACAACAGGTACTGGGAGAACAGGAACGCGTCCAACCCTGGCGCCCGGCGTCGTCAGCGCTTCGGCGCCGCCATCCACTCTCCGGTCTTGAGCTCGGATGGATAGACGATCTTGACCTCCGAGAACGCCATCTCCGGCTTCGTGTACTGCGTCACCAGCATCGGCGGCGTCCACTGCTGCCAGTACGGCCCCTCGCCGCGCGTGAAGCTGATGGTCCCGTTCCAGCCCTCGAACTTGTTGGCCAGCAGCGCCTTCACCAGCTGCTCGGAGTTGTCGCTCTTGGCGGCGTTGAGCGCGTCGGCCAGCAGCAGTACCTGTGCGTAAGCGTTGAGCGCGCCGTAGACCGGATCTTCCTTGAACTCGGCCATGTACTTCTTGCGGAATGCCTCACCCCGCGTCGTCAGCTTCATCGTCGGATGGTAGTACACGATGAACGAGGCCCAGGTGCCCTTCTCGCCGAGGGTCTTCCAGTACTCGGGGCGCGTAGGCGCGTCGTACGAGATCAGCATCGGCACCGTGGGATGGAGCCCGACGTCGTACGCCTGCTTCATGATCAGGTACATCGGCGTCCCGATGCCGCCGTTGAGCAAGATGTCCGGCTTCCAGTTCTTGATCTCGAGCAGCTGCGGGGTGAGGTCGACGACCTGGCGATCGAAGATGATCGTCTTCAGATCGGCGCCCGGGTAGAGCGACGCGAACGCCTTCTTGGTCTCGTCGACTAGCCCCACGCCGTAGTCGGTGTTCTCGGTGATCAGCGCAGCGCGCTTGAAGCCCCGCTCCTTGACCCAGCGCGTCCACATCTGGCACCGATCGGGGTCGATCACGTGGGTCCGGAAGGTGTATTCCAAATGCTTTTCCGTGACCTGCCGGGCCGAGGCCTGCGTGGAGAACACCGGAACCTTGAACTGTTCGGCGAGCGCCTGGACCGCCGTCATCACCGAGCTGTGAAACTGGCCGACCACCGCGACCGCCTGATCCTGGGAGGCGAGCTTGCGGAAGCCGGCCGCGCCCTTCTCCGGCGTTCCCGCGTCGTCTTCGATGACGAGCTCGATCTTCCGCCCGCCGAGCACGCCGCCCCGCGCGTTGACGTCCTCGGCGCCCATCTTGGCGCCGCGGGCGATGAACTGCCCGGCGGCGGCGTCACCCGGAGGCGAGAGCGGGGTGAGGACGCCGATCTTCACGGGCTTCTGCGCGAGCGCGGGCGCGGTGAGCCCGGCGATCAGCAGCGCTGTCAGGAGAGCGACTCGACCTCGTCCGATCATGTGGTCCTCCATTTGATAGCCGCGCCTCGGCCGGCGGGGCCCCAGTCCCGCGACGGCCTGCGGCGCGCACAACCGAAGTGCGGGTGTGCGGCGTCGAGCCGCCTCATGCTATGCGGGCCCTCGGTCAGCGTCAATACACTCACGGGCGCTACGGCCGCGACGCTCGAGGGGCTCCCGGATCGACCGCCCGGCCGATCGGTCGTTCGTCGCCGTGCTAGAGTTCGTTGCCGCGCAGTGAGCACGCCGAGGGGGGCCGCGCATGTACGAACACATCGTGTGGGAGCGCACCGAGAACGTCGTGGTCGTCACGCTCAATCGCCCACGAGTGCTCAACGCGCTCAGCCGGGCGCTCAAGCGAGAGCTCGCCGAGGCGCTCGGCCGCGTCAAAGCCGACGAGCGGATCCGCGCCCTCGTGCTCACCGGCGCCGGCGAGCAGGCGTTCAGCGCGGGCCAGGACCTCACCGAGGCCAAGGACATGTCCGGACCGGAGGCCGAGGAGTGGGTGCGGGAGTACGAGCTGCTCTACGACCATGTCCGGATGCTCGACGTGCCCGTGATCGCGGCGGTGAACGGCTGGGCGATGGGCGCCGGCTGTCAGCTGGCGCTGCTGGCCGACATTCGAATCTCGTCGGAGAACGCACGCTACGGCATGCCCGAGATCCGCGACGGGATTCCCGCCGTCTTCGGCCTCGAGCTTCTGTGGAACACGATCGGGATGAGCCGCGGACTCTATCTGGTCCTCAGTGGCGATGCGCTCGACGCGCGCCAGGCGCAGGAGGCGGGCCTGACGATCAAGACGGTCCCGCGCGCCCAGCTCATGACCGAGGCGCTGACCCTGGCGCGGACGCTCGCCGGCTACGCGCTGATCGCGATGAAGCAGAACAAGCAGTATGCGCGCCGGCGGACCGAGGCCGATTTCCGCGCGTGCGCTAGGTTCTGCGAGAGCGCGCACCACGCGTCGTTCGCGGCCGGAGACGCCAAGCGAGGCATGGAGGCGTTCCTGGCCAAGAAGCGCTGACTCAGCGCGCCCACTCCTTCAGCCGCGCCTCATCCACCTCGACGCCGAGCCCCGGGCCGTCGAGCGCCAGGATCGCGCCGTCCCGGTACTGCACGGGCGTGCGGGTCACGTCGCCCTCGAGGAGCAGCGGGCCGAACAGCTCGCAGCCCCACGTCACCGGCGTCGCCGCCAGCGCCATCTGGAGATACGCGGCGGTGCCGAGCGAAGTCTCGATCATGCAGCCGACGTAGCAGCTCATGCCCGCCGACTCCGCGATGCGGGCGATCGCCATCGTGCCGAGGATGCCCGCCGACTTCGTGAGCTTGAGGGCGAGGATGGACACGCCGCCCAGGCGCGCGATCGCGAGTGCGTCGTGCAGCGAGCAGCAGGACTCGTCGGCCATGATCGGTACCGTGACCGCCCGTGCGATCTCGGCCATGCCCTCCCGGTCCCAGCGTGCGACCGGCTGCTCGACGAAATCCAGCCGGTACGGCTCGAGCGCGCGGATGGCCTGGAGCGCGGTGGCGCGATCCCATCCCTGGTTGGCGTCGACGCGCAGCGAGACGTCGGGCCCGACCGCCTCTCGCAGGCGGCGCACGCGCTCGACGTCGTGGGCCACGGGATGGGCCGCGGTCTTGATCTTGAAGATGCGATGGCCGAGCGCCACCTTCGCCCGCGCCTCCGCGACCTCCGCCTCGGAGCTCTCCACCGCGAGCGACCACGAGAGCTCCACGCTCTCGCGCACGCGGCCGCCGAGCAGGCGGTGCACGGGAACGCCGAGGGCCTTGCCGTTGAGGTCCCAGAGCGCCATTTCTACCGCCGCGCGCGCGAACGGATTGCCCTGGACCCGGCGCGCCATCTCCTGCCGGAGCGGCTCGATTCCCGCGGCGTCGCGCCCCACGAGCCAGGGCGCGATGTAGCGCTCGATCGTCACCCCGACCGACTCCGCCGATTCTTCGCTCCACGTCGGGCCGCCGAGACACGCGGCCTCGCCCCAGCCCACGAGACCGTCCGACGTCTCCATGCGCACGAACGCGAAGTTCACCCGCTCGAGCGTGGTGAAGGACATCTTGTGCGGGCGCTTGACGGGGATGTCGGCGAGGATCACGCGGACGTCGGCGATCCGCATTATCTAGCGAAGCGTCCCGGATCGAACGGCGAGAGGTCCATCGACGGTGTGCCGTCGAGCAGCCACTCGGAGACGTAGCGGCCGGTGGCGGGCGAGTGCTGGAAGCCGTGGCCGCCGAACCCGACCGCCAGGAAGAAACCCTCGACGACGGACCACCCGATGATCGCGTGGTCGTCCGGAGTGAGCGGGCGCAGCCCCGCCCAGCCGCCGGCGATCCGCGCGTCGGCGATCATCGGCAGGCGATGAACGGCCTTCTGCACGGCATCCTCGACCTTCCCAGGGTCCATCGGCACGTCGAAGTCCTCGCCGATGTCCTCGACGTCGCCCGGGCTCAGCAGCACCTGCTCCAGCTCCTTCCTGAAATAGAAGCCGCTCGAGACGTCGGTGGTGAGCGGCACCGGCCCCGGGATCGCTGGAAAGGGCTCGGTGAAGAAGATGTGGCGGCGTCTGGGATGGACGGGCAGCTCGATCCCGGCCAGCCGCGCGACGCGCGCGGCCGACGGCCCAGCGGCGTTGACGACGCGCGGTGCGGCGATCGAGCCGTTCGAGGTCGTCACGCCGGTCACCCGGCCGTCGGCTCGCTCGATCGACGTGACCCGGACGCCCTCGACGATCTTCACCCCGAGCTCGCGGGCGCGCCGCGCGAAGCCGGTGGTGACCTCGGCGGGGCCGGCGAGGCCGTCACCGGGTCCCCACACCGCGGCGATCAGGTCGTTCACCCGAAGGGCGGGCACGAGCTCGCGCGCGTCGTCGGGCGTGATCACACGCACGTCGACGCCGAGCTTGCGCTGGAGCGCGATCCGCTGCTCGAACCCGTGGAGATGCTTCGCCTCGGAGATCAGGAAGAGGTAGCCGATCTTCTTGTAGCCGGGATCGACGCCGAACTCCTCGCGGAAGCGCTCGAACACCTGGATCGACTCCAGCGAGAAGCGGATCTCCGCCTCGATCGGGAACTGGGCGCGTATGCCGCCCGCCGCCTTGCTGGTCGTGCCCGAGCCGACCGTCTCGCGCTCGACGACGGCGACGTCGCGGAGGCCGCGCCGGGCGAGGTGGTACGCGATGCTGCAGCCGACGACGCCGCCACCGATCACCACCACGCTGGCCGTTTTCGGTGTGTCCATCAATTCTCCACGCTAGCAAACGCGCCTGATTCTATCGCGACTCCTTGCGTCCCGTGTCCGTGCAATCTCTGGCCAGCGTGACCGGGTCGCTCAAACAGGTCCAGATGCGAGGCGACGCCCGAAGGCCCGACTGCGGCGTATGCCGCATACGCCGCAGGGAGGGCTGAGGGCGTCAACGACGCAGCTGGGCCCGTTTCAGCGACCCGCCTCCAAGCGTGCGATCAGCTCGCGATCCGCGGGAGGAAACTCGAGCTCCGTGAGTCGCTCCGGAGCGACCCAGGCCATCGTCTGCGACTCCCGGGGCGCAATCGTGCCGGCCTCGAGCCGGCAGCGGTAGAAGGCGATCACGACCACGCGCTCCGGGTATTCCCACCGGACGGTGTCGACCAGCGCGCCCACGGCGAAGGTCGCCGACAGCTCCTCGCTCAGCTCGCGCCGGAGCGCCGCCTCCGCTGACTCGCCCGCCTCGCGCTTGCCCCCGGGAAACTCCCACAGGCCCTCGAGGTGCGACCCCCGCCGGCGCCTGGTGACGAGGTAGCGTCCGGCCTCGTCCTGGATGAGGGCGGCGGAGACATCGACAACCGGGACCGTCACGACGATCCCACGTAGGGATAGCAGGCGCAGAAGGATCGCATCGGGCACGGAGCGCAGCGCGGGTTGCGCGGCGTGCACCACGTCGCGCCGAAGTCCATGAGCGCCTGGTTGAAGTCGTAGCCGCGCCCGTGCGGCACGAGCGACTCGGCGAGATCCCAGAACGTCTTCTCGCCGCGGACGCGCGCGAGGCGGCGCCGGCCCAGGAACACGCGGCCCAGGACGCGCCGCACGTTCGTGTCGAGAACCGCCGCGTCTCGCCCGTAGGCGAACGAGAGGATCGCGCCGGCGGTGTAGCGCCCGACGCCGGGCAGTCGCCGCAGCGCCTCCTCGCGATCGGGCAGGCGGCCGCCGTAGCGGGCGACGGTCTCGCGGGCGATCGCGTGGAGGCGAACGGGACGGATGTTGTAGCCGAGCGGGTACCAGAGGCGCCGCACCTCCGCGACGGGCGCCGCCGCCAGACGCCTCATGGTCGGAAAGCGACGGAGGAACTCGTGATACTTCGGAACGACGCGATCGACCTGGGTCTGCTGGAGCATGATCTCGGACACCAGCACCCGATACGGATGCCGCGTCCGGCGCCAGGGAAGATCACGACCGTGCCGGCCGTACCACGCGAGGAGACGTCGCTGGAAGCGCTCGACAGTCGGGCGCGGCGGCGGTCGCACGGCGCGCAGTCTAGCACGAGGCCCGCGACGTGGGGCGCGCCGCAGGCCGTCGCGGGGCTGGGGCCCCGCCGGCCGCGGCGCGAGTATAGAGAGTAGAATGACGCCATGGCGAATCGCGAGACGTCGTCGGCGTACGGGCAGCCCGCCGACGAGTACTGGGCCGCGCGGCGAGGCGTCGGGCTCGTCGATCGCCGCGACTGGGGCGTCCTCGAGCTCACCGGCCGCGATCGGGCGACGTTCCTCCACGCCCTGCTGAGCAACGAGATCAAGGCGCTGGCGCCGGGGCAGGGGTGCGCGGCAACGCTGCTCGACGTCCACGGCAAGGTGCAGGTCGTCGTCTCCGTCTGGGTCGCCGACGATCGGATCTTCGTGGTGACGCCGCCCTCGATGGCGCAGAAGACGGCCGAGGCGCTGGATCACTACCTCTTCTCGGAGAAGGTGGCGATCCGTGACGTCTCCGACGAGACCGCGCTGCTCGTCCTCGCCGGACCGAAGGCGCGCGAGACGGCGGAGCGGATGGCCGGCGCGCGACCCGGAGAGGCCGCGTGGGCGCACGTCGCGAGCAAGCTCGGCGAGGTTCCCGTACGGCTCGTGACCGGCGGCCGGGAGACCGGTGAGGCCGAGGTGTGGATCGCCGGTCCCGCGAGCGAGGCAGCGCGCCTCTGGGATGCGCTCGTCGCCGCCGGCGCCCAGCCCATCGGCCGGATGGCGTTCGAGTCGCTCCGGATCGAGGCGGGAACGCCCGTCCTCGGCCGTGACGTCGACGAGTCCGTCCTGCTCCCCGAGATCCCGTTCGAGCGTCTGGTCTCCCAGACGAAGGGGTGCTATCCGGGCCAGGAGGTCGTGGTCCGCATCCGCGATCGCGGTCACGTCAACCGGATGCTGGTGGGGCTGCTGCTCGACGGTTCCGACCCCCCCTCGGACGGCGCCGAGGTGGTCGCCGACTCCGCGGCCATCGGCCGGGTCACGAGCTCGACCTGGTCGTTCGGACTCGAGCGGCCGATCGCTCTCGCGTTCGTCCGTCGCCAGCACGCCGCCGCCGGCAGCCGCATCCAGGTTCGCGTCGGTGAACGGATGCTCTCGGCCAGCGTGAGCGCGCTTCCCTTTGTTGTTGAACATCGGGGGGAGCGAGCGCCGCTGCCCCCGATTTCCCCCACCGGGTAGGTCGGAGAGCCGGCGTGTCCGAGAATCGGCTCGCGCGCGAGACCAGCCCGTACCTGCTCCAGCACGCCCACAATCCCGTCGACTGGTACCCGTGGGGAGACGAGGCCTTCACGCGCGCCCGGGCCGAGGACAAGCCGGTGCTCCTGTCCGTCGGCTACTCCGCGTGCCACTGGTGCCACGTGATGGAGCACGAGTCGTTCGAGAGCCAAGCAGTCGCCGAGGTGATGAACCGGCACTTCGTGAATATCAAGGTCGACCGCGAAGAGCGCCCGGACGTCGATCAGATCTACATGCAGGCGGTCCAGTCCATGACTGGCCACGGCGGCTGGCCGATGACCGTCTTCCTCACGCCGGAGGGCGTGCCGTTCTACGGCGGCACCTACTTCCCACCGGTCGACGGGCACGGGCTTCCGGGGTTCCAGCGCCTGCTCGCGGCGATCGCGGACGCGTGGACGACGCGCCGAGGCGAAGTCCTCGAGTCGTCGCAGAAGATCGCGGCCTCGCTCGCCCAGACGGAGCGGCTGCGGGCCGCGAGCGAGCCGCTCACGCCGGGCATGCTCGGCGAGGCGTTCCAGGCGATCTCGGCTCAGTTCGACGACGGCGACGGCGGTCTGGGCGGTGCGCCGAAGTTTCCGCAGCCCATGATCTGGGAGTTCGTCCTGCGCTACGGGAAGCGGACGCAGAATGCGCGGGCGCGTCAGATGGCCCACGCCACGCTGACCATGATGGCGCGCGGCGGGATGTACGATCAGGTCGGCGGTGGCTTTCACCGCTACTCGGTCGACGCGCACTGGCTCGTGCCCCACTTCGAGAAGATGCTCTACGACAACGGCCAGCTCGCCTCGCTCTACCTGCACGGCTGGCAGGCACTCGGCGATCCCGAGTGCCGGCGCGTGTGCGAGGAGACGCTCGACTACATCCTGCACGAGATGACCGATCCGGCCGGCGGTTTCTACTCGGCGCAGGACGCGGATTCCGAGGGTCACGAGGGGAAGTTCTTCGTGTGGACGCCCGAGGAGCTTCGCGAGGTGCTGGGCGACACCGACGCCGGGCGCGCGGGCCAGTACTGGGGCGTGGACCGCGGGCCGAACTTCGAGGGCAAGAACATCCTCTATCTCGCGGGCGAGCCCGACCCCGAGCGGATCGCGCCCCTCAGGAGAAAGCTCTACGAGGCGCGGGAGCGCCGGGTCCATCCCGGCCGCGACGACAAGGTGCTGGCGTCGTGGAACGGCCTCGCCTGCCGGGCGCTCGCCGAGGCGGGCGGCGCGCTCGGTCGCCCCGACTACATCGCGGCCGCGGTCAAGAACGCGGGGTTCGTGCTCGGTGCGATGCAGGCCGACGGCCGGCTGCTCCGCACCTGGAAGGGTGGCCGGGCCAAGCTCAAGGGCTACCTCGAGGACTACGCCATGGTCGCGGCGGCGCTGATCGAGGTGTACGAGGCGACGTTCGAGCGCCGGTGGCTCGACGAGGCGCGGCGCCTGGCCGACGAGATGATCCGACTCTTCTGGGACGAGCGCCTCGAGGGCTTCTTCGACACCGGGAGCGACCACGAGCAGCTGATTGTGCGGCCGCGCAACCTGTTCGACAACGCGGTGCCGTGCGGGACGTCGGTGGCCACCGAGACGCTGTTCCGGCTCGCGGTGCTCACGGGCGAGTCGCGATACGAGGCGACCGCCGCGAAAGCGCTCCGGCCGATGGCGGATCTGATGGCCCGCTACGCGAGCGGCTTCGGCCGATTCCTGTGTGCGCTCGATTTCCACCTCGGGCCGGTGGTCGAGATCGCGCTCGTCGCGTCCGCCGCCGGCGACGGGCTCGAGCCGCTGGTCAGCGAGGTCTTCGGGCGCTATCTGCCGAACCGCGTCGTGGCCGGGATGGTCGCGGGCGAGGCCGGGGACGCCGCCGGGATCCCGCTCCTCGCGGGGCGAGAAGCGGTGGGCGGAAGGCCGACGGCCTACGTCTGCCGGAACTACGCCTGCGAGCTGCCCGTCACCGATCGCGCCGGGCTGGCGCGCCAGCTCGATCAGGCTTAAGCGTGCGCGCCATAGCTCTCCTCGTCGGCGCGTTCCTCCTGACGACCGCCACGCCGGCGCCGGCCCAGCTCGACAGCATCCTGAAAGAGGTGGACACGTGGACGCGCCCCGGTTCCGCGACGCCGGGCGGCGTGAAGATCGGCGCGGCGCTCAAGCAGGCGCTCCAGGTCGGGAGCGAGAACGCCGTGAAGCTGACGGGGCGGACCGACGGTTACTTCGCGAACAAGGCGATCAAGATCCTGATGCCCGATCGCCTCCGCACGGTCGACCGAGGCCTGCGCACCGCCGGCTACGGGTCGAAGGTGGACGAGCTCGTGCTCAGCATGAACCGCGCGGCCGAGCGCGCCGCGCCGGCCGGCAAGAAGATCTTCTGGGACGCGATCGGCGAGATGACCATCGACGACGCGCAGAGGATCCTGAACGGCACCCCGACCGCCGCGACCGACTACTTCAAGAGCAAGACGTCGGTCTCACTCCGCATCGCCTTCCGCCCCGTCGTGGAGAAAGCCATGAACGAGGTCGGGACGGTGCGGCAGTACAACGACCTGCTCGGCCAGGCCAAGGCCATCCCGTTCCTCAAGACCGAGGACTACGAGCTCGATCGCTACGTGGTCGGCAAGGCCCTCGACGGCCTCTTCTACGTGGTCGGCGAGGAGGAGCGCAAGATCAGGAGCGACCCATCCGCCCGCGTGACCGATCTGCTCAAGGAGGTCTTCGGAAAATAGCGGCGCGGGCGACGAGGAACTCGCGCACCGCCGTCTCCTCGCTCAGCCCGATCGCTCGCGCGTACGCCTGCCGGGCCGGCTCGTCCTCCCCGAGGCGCTCGTGTAGATGCGCGCGAAGCGCCCAGTACGGCTGGTAGGTCTTCATCGATTCCAGAGGGATGGCGTCGAGCGCCGCGAATCCTTGGCGCGGGCCCCGCGCCTCCGCGAGCGCCGCGGCGTGGCCCACGCGGGCTCCGATCGTCGGCGCGCAGAGGAGCAGTCCCTGGTAGAGGAGGGCGATCGCCTCCCAGTCCGTCCGCCCGACCACCGCTCGCCGCGCGTGGGCCGACTGGATCGCGGCCTCGAGCTGGAAGCGCCCCGGCGTCTTCGCGCGCGCCGCCGCCGCCAGCGCCGCTTCCGCTTCGTCGATCGTCGAGCGTGACCAGAGCGCGACGTCCTGCTCGCCGAGCGGAACATAGCGCCCCGCCGAGTCCCGCCGTGCGGCTCGCCACGCCTCGCAGTGCAGCGTCAGCGCGAGCAGGCCGAGCGCCTCCGGCTCGTCGGGCAGGAGCCCGACGACCAGGCGTCCGAGCCAGATCGCCTCCTCGGCGAGGCCCTTGCGTCGCGCGTCGGCTCCCGCGACGTCGTCCCAGCCGCTCCCGTACGCGGCGTAGATGGCGTCCAGCACCGCGTCGACGCGTCCCGGAAGGTCGGCCGGGTCCGGGATCTCGAAGCGAATGCCGGCGTCACGGATCTTGGCCTTCACGCGCACCAGGCGCTGGCTCATCGCCGCGGGGGCCACGAGGAACGCCGACGCGATCGTGGTTCCGTCGAGGCCGAGCACGGTCTGCAGCCATCAGCGGTGTGCGGGCCGTCTCGTCGATCGCCGGGTGGGCGCAGACGAACAGGAGCTTCAGCCGCTCGTCCGGAAAGACCGCCTCGGACGAAGCCGTCTGCTGCGCGCGCTTGGCGACGAGCTCGAGGGCCTCGGCGGTCGCGGCCTCGACCTTCGCGTGCCGCGCGCCGTCGACGAGCCGGCGGCGCGCGGCCGCCAGCAGCCACGCTTCAGGCTTGTCCGGCACACCCGATCGCGGCCACGCCTCGAGCGCCGCCAGCAGCGCGTCGCCGAGCGCGTCTTCGGCCGCCGCCACGTCGCGCCATGAAGCGGCGAGGTAGGCGAGAAGCCTGCCATAGGAGGCGCGGGCCGCCAGTTCCGCCGCGCGGTGTGCGTCGATGTCGCCCTCGCGCCAATCAGTTGGGCAGGTTGGGGCGCACCTCGACCGTGCCCGTCGAGGCTGCCGGGCAACGGGCTGCCCAGTCGAGCGCTCGGTCGAGGTCCGGCACCTCGATGACGTAGTAGCCCCCGAGCTGCTCCTTGGCTTCGGCGAAAGGGCCATCCTGCACTTGGCGCTTTCCGTCCCTCAGGCGGATCGTCGTGGCGCGAGGCGGCACCTGGAGTCCGGCGCCGCCGGCCATCACCCCGGCCTGGGTCAGGGCCTGGGTGTATGCCCGGTAGGCGCCCCAGTAGGCCTCCTTTCGCTTCTCGTCGCTACGGGTGGTGAAATCGGCCTCGGTCTCGTAGATCAGGATCGTGTACTTCATGGGTTCCTCCTTTCTCGCTCCACCTTCATGACGGGCGAGCCCCGTGCTTTTCGACAACCGGACCGATTTCGCGTGCTCGCCCGCGCCGCGCCAGCCAGCAGACGAAGATGACCACCGCGGCGGGCAGCCAGATCGACACGAGCTCGCTCGACACGACCTCCAGGCCACGATGGCTGAAGAACGCACCGATCCCGATCGGTGAGACGACGATCGGTCGCCAGGGGAAGAAGTACCGCGCTTCCGAGAACGGCGCGAAGAACGCGATCCCGAAACCGCCGGAGGTCATCGCGTCGAGGAGCCCGTGCGACGCCGTCGCCACGAAGAAGAAGGCCCAGAGCCGGATCGCGCTGCTGCTGGCAGCAAGTCGTCGGCGAGCCGCGACCGCTGTCGCCACCAACGCGAGTCCGGCGGCGAAGGGGAGGGAGTGGGAGAGGCCCCGATGACCGAGCACGTGGCCGTACGGGAGCTCGAAGGCGAACGCGACGACGTCGAGGTCGGGCAGCACCGCGCACAGCGCGCCGAGCCCCCAGACGGCGAGCCGCGGCGGGGTGATCATCGCTGCGCCGATCGCGGTGGCCGCGACCGCGTGCGAGAAGACCGTGGGCATTCACTTCACCCCCACACGGACGCGGTAGCTGACGTGCCAGGGAAGGCCGGTATCGCCGAGGACCCTGGCCGAGATCTCGCGAAGGGGAGTCAGGCCCAGCTCGTCATCGGGCAGACCCAGGTCGAGCACCGGGAGCACGAAGCC
>Ga0066710_100004322_pt1 | contig 12536 bp, 6 predicted proteins | sample GraSoiAngelo_159_FD_79666 | JGI IMG/M metagenome (GOLD analysis project Ga0066710, IMG submission 79666) | Grasslands soil microbial communities from the Angelo Coastal Reserve, California, USA - 14_1009_16_40cm | ecosystem: Environmental > Terrestrial > Soil > Grasslands | place: USA...
AAGAATAATCATTCTCAGGGAGTTCAAAGCCATGGAACATATCATTGCAAGGCTCCTCCAGGAGTTCGAACACGGAAGAATGAGTCGCCGGCAGCTGATTCAGACCCTGGCAGCCACCGCCGCATCCTCTATCACAACCTCCTCGGCCAGCGCCGCTGGACCTGATGGCCAGGTATTCAAGGCGACGGCCTTCAATCACGTGTCGTATCAGGTGGCCGACTACCGGAAGTCCCGCGATTTCTATGCAGGGTTGTTTGGAATGAAGGTCACGCACGATGACGGCATGCAGTGCCGGCTCGAGTTCGGAGACAACATCCTGATCGCACGCAATCGGCCATCAGGCACGCCCAAAGTGGACCACATTGCCTACACCATTGAAGGCTGGGACACCAATAAGGCCGTCAAGCCCGCCCTCAGGGCCGAATTGCAGCGACGCGGCTTACAGATACGCGAAGGCGCCACCGGCGGGACCAGTTTCCTCGTGGCGGATCCGGACGGGTTCCAGGTCCAGATGGGCGGGAATGATCAGTAGCCCACGTCCGCGCCATCACCCAGTCGCCGTCAGCTGACCGTCGCCGGTAGCGCCCTGCCCGGCATTGGCCATGGCCGCGACTCGTGCGATGGAGAAACCTGCCATGGAAAAGTGGACGCCAGGAAGGCGCGTGCGCGGTTCTGCGCAAAGGTGCTCTGACGATGTACATCCAGTGCACCGGCCGAAATAACAATAACAAGGATTAATCGGGCAAGGTCGAGGTCAGCCATCTGAATTGGACGATGCTCGGCGAGCGCACCCGCACGCGTCGGCACTGGGGCACTCGGACTCACGTAACGGTAAGGCATGGCGTCGGGTGAGAAGGAGGGTTGTCGTGGGCATGCACACAGTTCGACGCGCGCGCCCCTTGATGTGTGCGGCGGCGCTCGCGATCGTGCTCGGAGGCTGTGGGAGCTCGAACAGATCCGGACCCCAGGCTGCCGCCGTCAACGACGGATCCCAAGGCCCGCAGCTCGAGTCGCGGCCGGCCGAGGCGCGACGTGCCGGCGCGCCCAGTCCTCGCGATCTCGCATTCGTGCGCTACGCGATCGACGTCTCCAAGGATCTGCCGCGCGCCTGTCTTGCGTTCAGCACGTCGCTCGACCCGCAGCGCGACTACTCGCCGTTCGTCGCGGTCGTACCGCAGACGCGGATCGCGCTCTCGGTAGAGGGAGCGGACCTGTGCCTTGGCGGCCTTGCCTTCGGTCAGTCGCGTGACGTCACCCTTCGCGCGGGGCTGCCGGCCGCCGATGGCCGCGCGCTCGTCGCCGACGAAACGATCACCGTCGAATTCGGCGACCGCCCGGCCTATGTCGGCTTCAAAGGCGATGGCGTAGTCCTGCCGCGTATCGATGCCGACGGCCTTGCGATCGAGACCGTCAACGTCGACAAGGTCAAGGTCATCGTCTCCCGCGTTACCGATCGGGCGCTGGCATTCAGGACGCTCACGAGTGGCTTTTCCTCGCCGGCCGGGACAGTCGCGTACCTGGAGGAGGACTCCAATCCCTCCAATGTGAAGCAAACGCTTTGGACCGGTACCATCGATACTCGCGGCTCGCCGAACGCCGCCGCCACGACCGTCTTTCCCATCGCGAAGGCCGTACCGAGGCTGCAGCCTGGCGCCTACTTCGTCGAGCTCGAACAGATCGACGCGGCGGGTAAACCAATCAGGCGGGGCGCGCAAGCGAAACGATGGCTGATCATCACCGACCTGGCTCTTACAACGTACTCGGGTCGTGATGGCCTGTCCGCGACCGTACGTTCGTTGCAGAACGCCAAGCCGCTGAAGGGCGTCCGACTGGAGCTCGTCGCCCGGAGCAACGAAATCTTGGCCCGAGGACAGAGCGACGGCGATGGCCACATCAGCTTTCCTGGGCCGCTCACGAATGGCAGCGAGGCGCTCGCTCCCAAAATCCTGACAGCCTACGGCCCGGATGGCGACTTCGCCGTGCTCGATCTCGATCGGCCGCCGGTGGATCTCAGCGAGCGCGATATTGGCGGGCGCGAGCCGACGGGCGCTGTCGACGCGTTCGTCTACACCGAGCGCGGGATCTATCGTCCCGGAGAGACCGTGATCGCGACGGCGCTGATCCGAGACGCGGCAGCTCATGCGCTCACGAACCGGCCCGGCGCGCTCATCATCTCCGGTCCCAACGGTCTGGAAGCTGGGCGCCAGCGTTTCGAAACGGAACGCGATGCCGGCGTCGTGCGCTACGACTTCGCGCTGCCAAGGGCCGCCGCGCGAGGATCGTGGCGCATGACGGCAGTTGTGGACGGCGTCGGCCAGGTGGGCGTCGTCCCGTTTGCGGTCGAGGATTTCATTCCCCAGCGCATCGCGCTCGAGCTCAAGGGCGATAAGGTCACCCCGCTCCGGAAAAGCGACAAGCGCGCCGTGGAAGCCAGTGTGCGATTCCTTTACGGCGCGCCCGGCGCCGGTCTCCAGGTGGAAGGCCGCGTCCGTGTCGAGCCCGACCCCAGCCCGTTCCCTCAACTCAAGGACTTTACGTTCGGGCGGTACGACGAGATGTTCCGCGAGGCGAGCTTCGATCTTCCGACCGCGACGACCGACGGCGCCGGCAAGGCATCGCTGCTGATCGATCCCAGCAAAGCAACAGCCGAGAGCTCTCGCCCGCTGCGGCTGCGCGCCGTGATGAGCGCGATCGAGCCGGGCGGCCGGCCGGTCCGTGATGACCTTCGCGTGCCCTACCGACCCGCGGAACGCTACGTCGGGGTGAAGGCGAATTTCGAGAACGGCGCCTCGTCTGACGGGAAGCCGGCCGTGTTCGAGGTCGTGGCCGTGGATCGCGGTGGGGCGGCGCAGGCCGCCAACCTCAATTGGCGCCTCGTGCGCCTCGATTACAAGTACGACTGGTACCGCGCGGAATCCGGCGGTTCGTGGCAATGGCGCAGGTCGCGGCGGGTGGTCGATGTTCAGCAAGGCGTGACACGGATCAGCGACGGGCAGCACGGCACGATCACCACGCGCGCGCTCGACTGGGGCACGTACGAGCTCCTGCTGACCGATGCCGTCAGCGGCGCTGAAGCGGCGGTTGGCTTCCGCGCAGGCTATGGAGGCTCGAACACGACCGGCGTTGAAGCCCCCGACACGGTGCGGCTGGGCGTGCCGGCCGCGCTGCCGGGCGTCGGCGGCAACATCGAGATTGGCATCGATTCGCCGTACGCGGGCGAAGCGGAGATCGTGGTGGCGTCGGAGAACGTCATTGCGAGGCGAGCGCTGTCGGTCAAGGCCGGCGCCGGCAAGATCTCGCTCCCGGTCACCCGGGAATGGGGTGCTGGCGTGTACGTGATGGCCAGTGTCTACACTCCTCGCGATCCAGTCCAGCGGCCACAGCCGAGACGCGCCGTCGGCGTCGCGCACGTCTCGGTGGACACTTCGCCTCGCACATTCATGCTGACCATGAAGGCGCCGAAGGTGCAGCATCCGCGCGGCAAGCTGACGATCGACATCGCGGCAACATCGGGCCCGAAAGAGGAGACGTATCTCATGCTGGCCGCCGTGGACGAAGGCATCCTTCTGCTCACGGGCTATCAGTCGCCGGATCCGGTGAAGTACTTCTTCGGCAAGCGGCGCCTCGGCGTTGCCCTCCGTGACGACTACGGCCGCCTGCTCGACCCGAACCAGGGTGCAGCTGCGGCCGTGCGCCAAGGTGGCGACTCGATTGGAGGCGCGGGGCTCTCGGTGGTGCCAACGCGCACGGTTGCGCTCGCCTCCGGACCCGTCAAGCTCCAGAACGGCAAGGCGTCCGTTACGCTCGACGTGCCCGATTTCAACGGCGAACTGCGGCTGATGGCCGTCGCCTGGTCGGCATCCGGCCTCGGAGCGGCAAGCCAGCCTCTGACGGTCCGCGACGAGGTGCCGAGCGAGATGATCCTGCCCCGGTTCCTGGCACCCGGCGACGAAGCGATTGCCACCGTGACCATCGACAACGTCGACGGCGCTGCCGGGTCGTACCGTGCCGCGATTGCCTCGAACGGGTCCGTAACGGCGACCATGCCGAATGTCCAGGCGAGTCTCGCCGCCAAGCAGCGTCAAGATCTCGTTCTCCCCTTGACCGCAAGAACTGAAGGCATCTCGACCGTTTCGATGCAGGTGACCGGACCGGCGTCCTTCTCCGTCTCGCACGCGTACTCCATCCAGACGCGTTCCCCATACTTGCCGGCCAGCGTCCTCGTCCGGCGCACGCTCCAACCTGGCGAACGCTGGAGTCCCGAGCCGGATGGGCTGTCCTCGTTCGCTCCGGGATCCGCGTCGCTGCAGGTGTCGTTCTCGCCGATGCCAATGGACGCCGCGGCCCTGTTCGATTCACTCGATCGGTATCCTTACGGGTGCACCGAACAGATCGTCAGCCGCGCCTTGCCGTTGCTCTACGCGAACCAGATGGCGGCGCTGGCGGGCCGAAAAACGCCAACCGACATCCGCACTCAGGTTCAAGAGGCGCTGTCTGTGCTGCTCAACCGCCAAGGCGCCGACGGTGCGATCGGGCTCTGGCGGACCGGTGACCAGGAATCGACTCCCTGGCTCGGCGCTTACGCGACGGACTTCCTCGCGCGCGCCAAGGCGCTTGGCTACGTGGTGCCAGACGCCGCGCTCGACAAAGCGTACGACGCGCTCACGCCCTTCGCCGTCCAGGAGAACGGCTACTCGACCGGTTACAACGTCACCGTCTATCAGGGCGGCTTCAACCAGGACACGAGCAGGCTCCTGCTCGATCGCTCGAGCGCCTACGCGGCCTATGTCTTGGCGCGTGGCGGCCGGATGGACAGGTCGCGCCTGCGCTACCTGCACGATGACCGGTTGGACCGGATCGCCAGCCCGTTGGCCCGCGCCCAAATTGGGACGGCGCTCTACATGATTGGCGACAACGCGCGGGCAAGGTCGGCCTTCGACAAAGCCGAAGGTGCGCTCGGTTACCAGAACATTGGCGACTACTACGCGACGCCCCGCCGCGACCTGGCGGGTGTCCTGGCGCTCGCCGCCGAGGCGAGGATGCAGGATCGCGTGACGCGGCTTACCGATCGAGTCAGCCAGGCTCTGCCTGAACCAGACCGCCTCACGACGCAGGAGAAGGCCTTCCTGCTTCTTGCCGCGAACGCGCTCTCGACCGGTCAGGCCGCTGTCGACGTGCAGGTGACTGGACGTGTCGAACAGGTGACGGCTGGTCGGGCCTATCGTCTCAACGAAGCGGACACCAAGACGCCGCCGACGTTCACGAACCGTGGAACGGGGCAGGTGTGGCTCACGTCAATCGCGCGCGGATCTCCTAGACATGCGCCCAGCGCGACATTTGAAGGGCTCACGATGGAGAAGAACCTGTGGACGCCGGACGGCCGCGCAATACGCGGCACCTCGTTCACGCAGGGCGACCGCATGATCGTGGCGATCTCGGTGCAGAGCGCTCAAGCGCGCACGACGCCGCTTCTCATCGCAGACCTCCTACCGGCGGGCTTCGAGATCGAGGCCGTGTTGAAGCCGTCGGATGCAGGCAAGACCGGGCCCTACGGATTCGCCGGCCAGCTGACTGCGCTCAAGGTTGCCGAGGCACGAGACGATCGACTTGTCGCTGCGGTCGACCTGCACAATCGTCAGCCCGCGACGATCGCGTACATCGCCCGAGCGGTGACGCCCGGTAAGTTCGCCATGCCCGGCGTAGTGGCAGAGGACATGTACCGCCCGGACACGTTCGCACGCACGGCCGCGCAAACGATCACGGTCGCCAAGCGATGATTCACCGGATATTTCGCCTCAGGACGGCGTGGCGGAGTCTGGAATGGTGGCGTCGAGCCGCTACGGTCGCCCTTGCGGTGTTGGTGGCCGGCGAGGCCGCGGACCACCTGTTCCCGCCGCCGCTCGTGAACGCTCGTGGAATATCAGCCGTCGTGACCGACAGACACGGAGTTGTGCTGCGCGCGTTCCCCGTCGAGGCCGGAAGATGGCGCGTCAAGGCCGACGTCAAGGCGATCGATCCGAGCCTCGTCACTGCGCTGGTGGCCTATGAGGACAAGCGCTTCCGTTCCCATTCGGGAGTCGATGTCGTGGCGCTAGCCCGGGCGGTCCAATCACTGATATCGAGCGGCCGCATCGTGTCGGGCGGCTCGACGATCACCATGCAGACCGCCCGGCTGCTCGAGCCGCGGCCCAGGACGCTCGGCTCGAAGCTGCTCGAATCGATCCGCGCGTGGCAGATCGAAAGGCGCTTGAGCAAGGACGAGATCCTCGAACTCTACCTCACGCTTGCGCCGTATGGTGGCAACATCCAGGGCGTTCGCGCTGCGTCATGGGCCTACTTCGGCAAGGAGCCAACCGCGCTGTCGCCTGATCAGATCGCGATGCTGATTGCGTTACCCCAGTCGCCAGAAGCCCGGCGACCGGATCGCCACCCGCAGGCTGCTGTTGTTTCTCGCAAGCGCGTCCTCGAGCGGCTCGCGTCTCAAGGAGTGTTCGCGCGCGACCGCGCCAGCGAATCGAGCGAGTACCCGGCGCCAGGACGTCACCCTTTTCCCGCATCGGCTTGGCACGCGTCGGAGGAGGCGCTTGCGCGGGCTCGCGAATGGCGTTCTGGCGCCGGAGGCGAGATCCGCACGACGATCGACCTGTCCCTTCAGAACGAGCTGGAAGGCCTCGCCAGACGCGCCGCTGCACCCGGGAATGGCGTGCAGGTCGCGATTATGGCGGTGGAGATCAGCAGTCGAGAGATCCGCGCGGCGGTGGGCTCTGCCGACCGCTCCGGGCCGGGAGGGTGGCTGGATCTCACCAACCGCGCTCGTTCTCCAGGGTCGACACTCAAACCGTTCATCTACGGCCTCGCGTTCGACGATGGTGTCGCGGTGAGCGGGACGCGCATCAACGATCTCCCGCGACGCTTTGCGACGTATCGGCCTGAAGATTTCGACCGCGTCTTCCACGGCGAAGTGACAGTGGCCGAGGCGCTCCAGCATTCGCTCAACGTTCCCGCGGTTGAAGCACTGGATGCTGTGGGCGCTCGCCGCTTCGCGGCTGCGCTGTCGTTCGCGGGCGCGCAGCTCTCTCTGCCACTCAACGCCCAGGACGACGTCGGTTTGCCCGTTGCGCTGGGTGGCGCGGGTCTCACGGTGCGGGATCTGGCGCTTCTGTATGCTGCACTGGGAGACGGCGGTCGAGCGGTGCCGCTCAGATGGCTCGCGTCGGAGGCCGTCGTGGCGGCGAAGGTGCCTCCGCGAGCCACGCAGATCATGTCGTCGCAGAGCGCCGAGCAGATTGTGCAGATCCTTGCCGGTGCGCCGGCGCCAGCGGGTCGTGTGCCTGCGGTCCTGACGAAGGAGGCGCCGGAGATTGCGTTCAAGACAGGCACTTCCTATGGCTATCGCGATGCCTGGGCGGCCGGCATTGGCGGCGACTATGCGGTCGTCGTCTGGGCCGGCCGGGCCGACGGCACGCCGCGGCCTCGCGTAACCGGGAGGAGTGGCGTGTTGCCCGCGCTGTTCGATGCATTCGATGCGATCGCGCGCGCCACGCCGACTCGCGGCGATGTTTCGGTCCGACGTCAGGTCGTAGTCGAGCAGTCGCCGCCCGCGTCGCTTGCGCTGTTCGAGGGCAAGGCCACTCCGCCGCACATTCTCTTTCCACCCGACGGCGCCGAGGTGTGGACGGACGGCGAGCACCGCGATTTCGTACTCGCTGCAGAGGGCCGCGGCACGCTCACCTGGTACGCCGAGGGCCAGCCCATCGGCCGCAACCCCGCGGGCGATGCGGTGTGGCGTCCAACGACCCCGGGATTCTATGTGCTGGCCGTTGCCGACTCGGAGGGCCGGACTTCGAGGACCCGGGTGCGGATCAAAGCGGCTGAATAGCGCCGCCAGGGAAGGGATACAACCCGCTGAGCTTGACGTCGGTCTGGAATGGCGGGCTGGCAATAGAGCGGGCTCGGCGACGCCAAGCCCGAGGCCCCAGTCTCTCCGCAGCGGGCTCCGATGGCGGCTCGACGAGCGGCGCGAGGTCGTCGGCGATGTCGTGGCGAGCCGATACATCGGTCTGGAGGAGAAGCTCATGGCGAGGCCAACCATCATCAGTACGACACCGCGCGCCGCCTGGCGGTCCGAAGTGAACTGTCTGAAGCTCGCCGCTGTGACGGGCTTGTCGCCCGATCTCGTCCTGCGGGCGGCCGGCCATCAAGCTATCGCGGATGTCCTGCGGAAGGCGTTCCCTGGACGAATGGGGCGCATCCCCGCGGATCGTACGCCGCTGAGCATCAAGGCCGCCGTGCAGACACTTTTGCAGGCATCGGCACGCGGCGTCCCGCTGCCGAACCTGACGAGGGCGTCCTCGCTCCCGGGCCGCCGGACGACTCGGGAAGATGATCAGCCCCATGCCGACGATGGCCCGGCCGCAGCAGCGCTATGACCACAGGCTTCGAAATCTCGTCCAACTTCAGGGGACGTGACCGTCGCCACGGACCTCGGAGTCCCTCGCTCGACGGCGCGTGGGTGGCTTGGCGCGGCGCCGACGGTCGTGGTTCCTCTTAAAGACTATTCATCAACGACCCGCACGATCTCGGGAGCGGTCGACACTCCGTCGGCGGCCTGATCGTAGCCACGGTTGTGACGTGACTGTTTGCCCTGTCGCTCCATCTTCTGATCGCGGTCGTTGGATTTCCGGATGCGCTGGCGCTCTTCCTCGTTGTCCTCGCCAGGGATCGGAACCACGGTCATGTTGTCGGCTTCGTCATTTGCCAAGAGTGAACCTCCGATGCAGCGGGCGAGCCATACGAGTACCGCGCGGCGTCCAGTATGGCACGTCAAGCGAGGTCATGCGCCCGGCGGTGGAGATGTGTTCGGGTTGTGCACCCATCGAATGCTGTTCGCACGACATTGCCGCTCCGAGCTGCTCGACGCGGATCCAGAATGGGAGCGACGGCGTGCGTTCACGTGACTCCCATTGACGGCTGACCAACCAGATCCGGCAAAATGGCATGAGACTGTGATGTCATTCATAAAGAAACAGGCTCTCGCAATAATATTTGCTGCTGGCCTCAGCCAAACGGTCGCACTGTCCCAATCACCGCTGCCCCTGCCCCAAACGGAGTCGAGTGTTTCCAGAAACCCCGCCCTGGTACGTGACTGGGCAAATCGCCTGCTGGCCAACGACCCGAACGTCCGCGCAACCGCCCAAGCCGCCCTGGTCCAAGTGGGGCGGCGTTCGTTCCCTATGCTGAGACGATTCCTCGGCCCTGAGCATGAAGACCTGCATGCTGTGACTTTTCAAATCATCCAGCGGATCGGTCCTCCTGCCATTCCGCTGCTGGTGGACCTGCTGCGGCATGAGTCGGACTCCATCCGGCGCCGCGCCATCGATGAATTGATTGACCTGGCACCGCATACAGAATGGATTCAACCGGCGTTGAGACGGACGCTCGGAGACGAGGATTCGATGGTCGCGGGCGATGCCGCGCGCGCCCTGGGCGCGTTGGGCAAGAGGGCCAGCCCTTCGGTCGGCGCGCTCGTCAACACTCTTTCTCACGAGGATCCATATGTCCGCATCTACGCGGCGGAGGCCTTGGCGTCCATCGGTCCGAGCGCGGCCAGGGCGACAAACGCCTTGTCAGAAGCCCTGGGCGATCCCATTCCCGGCGTTCGATGGGCGGCGTGTGAGGCCCTCGCCAGCATCGGTCCGGCTGCGCAGTCTGCAGTCCCGCAGCTAATCGAAGCTCTGGAGGATGAATTCCTCTATGTGCGTATCTTCGCGGCCGGAGCCCTGGGAAGCATCGGACCGAAGGCGCGGTCAGCCCGAGAAGCGCTAAGGGCGGCAGCAAACGATCCCGCACTGCGTAACGAAGCAGAGTGGGCGTTGAGTCGAATCGCTGGAGTCAAATCTCGAGCGTCACACGTTGTGCCCGCGCCTTCCGTGGCGCCCCCACTTAAGACGACAGTCGTCCAAACGGGCAATCCTCCGGTTGACTGGGATACGACCACCGGTCGGAACATCGTCTGGAGTGTCGAGTTGGGAAACGAAACGTTTGGTCGTCCCGTGGTTGCTGGCGATGCGGTCTATGTGGGCACCGACAACGCAAGGCACATGAACCCCGCCTACCAGGAAGACGCCGGCGTGCTCATGGCATTTCAAGCGAAGGATGGCAAGTTCCTCTGGCAGGACGTGGCTCCGCGAGTAGAGCGAGGTCTGCGAGAGTTTCTGTTGCCGTCGACGACAAGTACGCCGTATGTGGAAGGGAGCCGGTTGTACTATGTCACCGCCGAGTGCCAACTCCGTTGCCTCGACACACAGGGTTTCCGTGATGGCGAGAACAACGGTCCGTATCGGGATGAGGTCTTCCAGGACAAGGCTGCGGCCGACATCGTCTGGGAGCTGGACATGTGTGGCCGCTTGGGTGTCTTCCCGCATGAAGCCACCCATAGCGAAGTGTTGCCCGTGGGTGATCTGCTGATCGTCTCTACCTCCAACGGGCAGAATGAAGGGCACACGCGCGTCCCATCACCGCGCGCCCCAAGTCTGATCGCAGTGGACAAGCACTCGGGCGATGTGGTGTGGCGCGCCATTGGCGCGGGCGAGCAGGTGCTGCACGGCCAGTGGTCCAGCCCTGTGGCGGCCAACGTCAACGGGCGCATGCAGGTGCTCTTCGGCGGTGGAGATGGCTGGCTTCGGGCCTACGACGCGGCTTCGGGTCACGAAATCTGGCGATTTGACGGCAACCCGAAAGATGCCCGCTGGCTTCCGCGCCCCGGCGTCCTTTCGCGCAGTTTTATCATTGCTTCACCGGTCTTTGCCGACGGCCGTGTCTTCGTTGCGATGGGACAGAGTCCTGGGCACGGCAACGGACCTTCATTTATTCACGCGATCAGTCCCAGCGGCCAGGGAGACGTCACCGAGAGCAGGCTCCTCTGGACTTCTCGCGAGGTCGGTCGCGTGGTGGCAACGCCCATCGAGAAGGACGGTCTGCTGTACGTGGGGGACGTGGGCGGAACGGTTCATTGTCTGGACGCGGCAACCGGCACTCACGTCTGGAAACATGAGACGAACGGGGCCATTTGGGGATGCTTCCTGTTGGCCGGCGACCGGCTCTACGTTGGGAACGAAGACGGCACCATGACCATCCTTCGTACCGGACGGCGAAAGGAATTGCTGGGGCAGATCGAGATGTATGCGGCGCTCTATTCGCCTCCGGCGCTGATCGGCGATGCACTTTATCTGGCCACCGCGAAGCGGTTGTACCTCATCGCGGCAAAGCCTTGATCCTAAACGATTCCCATTGATAGACGACAGCTTTGCTGGCAGCCCAATGCAGACTCCTGCCCGGGCGGAGGCGATCGAGTTGTGCGCGATTGATTCGGGACAGAGACCGTGAACCGCGCGCTGGTCCGCCACTTCGTAGCGTAAGCGATCTCTTTTCGCCTGTACCCTTAGACGATGCCCCTGGTTGCCCTCGACCGCGTTTCCCTCGCTTTCGGACACCTGCCGCTCGTCGATTCAGCGGCGCTTCGGATCGAACGGGGCGAGCGCGTCGCTGTCGTCGGCAGAAATGGAGCCGGCAAGTCGACGCTGCTGAGGATCGTAAGCGGCGAACAACCGCCCGACAGCGGAACCGTGTGGACGGAACCACACCTGCGCCTGGCGCGGCTCGAGCAGGACGTTTCTCTCTCGACCGATCGCACCGTCTTCGACGCCGTTGCCGACGGGCTCGGCTACCTGAGCGATCTGGTTGCGGGCTATCACCACACATCGGTCAAGGTCGCGGAAGGCAGTACGCCGGCTCTCCTCGAGCAGCTCGGGCGTTTCCAGCATGAGCTGGAGGAGCTCGGCGGGTGGCGCATCGAACAGCGGGTCGAGCTCGTGCTCTCTCGGCTCAAGCTGCCGTCGGACGTTCCTGTGGACGCGCTTTCGGGCGGATGGAAGCGACGCGTGCTGCTGGCGCGGGCGCTGGTCGCGGAGCCGGACGTGCTGCTGCTCGATGAGCCCACCAATCATCTGGATCTCGACGCGATTACGTGGCTAGAGTCGTTCCTGACGGAGTACCAGGGCGCCGTCGTGTTCGTCACCCACGATCGCACGTTTCTCCAGCGCGTCGCGACCCGCATCGTCGAGCTCGATCGCGGGCGCCTGACCTCATGGCCGGGAGACTACCCGACTTTCCTTCGCAAGAAGGACGAATGGCTGACCAACGACGCCGTCAGACGGGAAAAGTTCGACAAGCGCCTGGAGGAGGAGGAAGCGTGGCTGCGTCAGGGTGTCAAAGCGCGGCGGACACGGAACGAGGGGCGCGTCCAAGCGCTGCTGGCGATGCGTCAGGAGCGGGCGGCACGGCGCGAGAATCTCGGCTCGGTGCGCCTGCGGATCGACCGTGCGGAAGCGTCGGGGCAGGTCGTGCTCGAAGCGCACGACGTAAGCAAGGAGTTCGGGTCGAAGCACGTGGTTCGGCGATTTTCAGCGCGTGTCATGCGCGGCGACCGCGTTGGTCTGATCGGGCCGAACGGGGCGGGGAAGACGACACTGCTGCGC
>Ga0066710_100004324_pt1 | contig 12534 bp, 7 predicted proteins | sample GraSoiAngelo_159_FD_79666 | JGI IMG/M metagenome (GOLD analysis project Ga0066710, IMG submission 79666) | Grasslands soil microbial communities from the Angelo Coastal Reserve, California, USA - 14_1009_16_40cm | ecosystem: Environmental > Terrestrial > Soil > Grasslands | place: USA...
CGGCCACTGGGACGTGAGCGAGCAGAAGGCGCTCTTCGCCATCTGTCCCGGTGACCCGATCGGCGTCAGCCTCAACGAGGCCTGCTTCATGAGCCCGGTCAAGTCGATCTCCCTCCTGGCCGCGGCCGGAGCACACGCGAAGATCGACCATTACTTCAGCCAATGCGCCCGCTGCTGGATGCGCGACTGCGCCTACCGCCGCACCCCCGCCCCCAAAACCGTTCACCGCTGACCCCCGAAGAGTGCACCGGACCCAACCGGAATCCGCTCCGCGCCTAAGCCCCAAAAATCACCCCGCGACCTCGCGTAGCCGACATGCGCACCGGGGCGGCGAGGTGGCTTGCGCGAGCGTGCGACGGAGCCGATCGCGTGGGTGCGCCCCCGGCAACAGGCCCCGTTCGTCGCGCTCTACCGCGAACCCACCTCACCGCCGAAGTGAGGATGATCTGATACGATGCGTGGATGCGGCGGGATAACGTAATTCTTGTGGGCTTCATGGGCGCCGGAAAGTCGGTCTGCGGGCGCCTGCTCGCGCGTCGTCTCGGGCGCTGTTTCGTCGAGACCGACGACATCATCGTGGCCAGCGAAGGCCGCTCGATCCCCGAGATCTTCCGTGAGGCTGGCGAGCCGCGCTTCCGTCAGCTCGAGGCCGACACCATCGAGAGCCTCAGGCTGAAATCGGGCGAGGTCATCGCGACCGGCGGCGGCATGCCGTGCCGTGACGGCCGCATGGAGCTCCTGCGCGAGCTCGGCACCGTGGTGTGGCTCGACGGCGATGTGCGCGAGCTGCACGCGCGCGCCAGCCGGATCGGTAACCGCCCCATGCTCGAGGGCCGCTCGATGGCAGAGATCGAAGAGCTCTATCGGGCGCGCCAGCCGTATTACCGGCGGGCGCACATCGTCATCGACACGACCGGGATCGGTGCCGACCAGGTCGTCGGGCGCATCCTGAGCGCGCTGCGGGAGGCGCATGCCGTACGAGCTTAGCCGCCGCCTCGCCGCCGGGCCGCTCTTGTGCGACGGCGCGATGGGCACCTTGCTCTACGCGCGCGGTGTCTCGCTCGACGCGTGCTTCGACGTCCTCAACCTGAACACCCCCCGGGTCGTCCAGTCGATCCACGCCGACTACATCGCCGCCGGCGCCGATTGCATCGAGACCAACACCTTCGGCGCGAATCGGTTCAAGCTGGCGGTGCACGGCCTGGAGAAGCAGGTGCGCGAGATCAATCGGCGCGGCGCCGCGCTCGCGCGCGACGTGCGCGAGAGCTCGGGCCGGGACGTCTTCGTGCTCGGCTCCATCGGGCCCCTCGGGAAGTACCTGGCGCCGCTCGGAACGGTCACTCTCGACGAGGCGTGGGCGGCGTTTCGGGAGCAGGCCGAGGCGCTGCTCGAGGGTGGCGTCGACGCGTTCATCGTCGAGACGTTCTCCGACCTGGACGAGGTCGCGCTCGCCGTGGCCGCGATCCGCGCGATCACCGACGTGCCGATCATCGCCCAGATGGCGTTCACCGACGACGGCGTCACCTTCACGGGGCGTCCGGCCGCCGAGGTCGCGCGAGCCCTGTGCGCGCTGCCGGTCCAGGCGCTCGGGGCAAACTGCTCGGTCGGCTCGAGCCCCCTCTATGAAGTGCTGGAGCAGATGCGCCCGGAGGCCCGGAATTTGCCGCTGTGCATCCAGCCCAATGCCGGCCTGCCGAGCCGGATCGGCGAGCGCCTCATCTATCTCTCGTCACCCACCTATATGGCGGAGTACGCCGAGCGCATGGTCGGCGCCGGTGCTCGCCTGGTCGGTGGCTGCTGCGGCACGACGCCCCAGCACATCGCCGCGATGCGCGAAGTCATCGACCGCAGACGCCCGGCCCGCGCCGAGGCGCGTACTGCGGCCGTCACGGTCCGGCCGGTGGCGGCGGATATTTCGCCCGGGCTCCACGTCGCCCGCCCCCCGACTTTGCTCGGCCGCAAGCTCGCGGCTCGCGAGTTCGTCGTCACGGTCGAACTCGATCCGCCGCGCGGCCACACGGTCGAGAAGCTCGTCCAGGGCGCCAAGCTCTTGAGAGAGCGCGGCGTCGACATCGTCGACATCAACGACGGCTCGCTCGGACGGGTCCGGATGGCGGTGTTGCCGACCGCGCTCCTGGTGCGGGAGGCGACGGGCCTCGATATCAACATGCACTTCACCTGTCGCGACCGGAATCTGATGGGTATTCAGGGCGACTTGCTCGGCGCGCATGCGCTCGACGTGCGCAACATCCTCGCGATGACCGGCGATCCTCCCCGCGCGGGCGACTATGCCAACGCGACCGCCGTCTTCGACGTCGACGGAGTAGGGCTCATCGAGATCCTCCGCCGGATGAACGAGGGGCAGGATGCGACCGGGAGCAGCATCGGCGAGCCGACGTCGTTCTACGTGGGCGCCGCCCTGAACCCGGTGGCCGAGGACGCCGCGCGAGAAATCGATCGCTTTCAGCGAAAGGTCCGAGCCGGGGCTCGGTGGATCCAGACGCAGCCCGTGTACGACCTGCCGCTGCTCGATCGCTTCCTGGAGCGAGCCGGCGGCTCGCCCGTTCCGATCCTGGTGGGCATCCTCCCGCTTCACAGCGCCCGACACGCCGAGTTCCTCCACAACGAGGTCCCGGGGATCACGATTCCCGAGAACGTGCGCCGCCGGCTTCGCGAAGCCGGCGACAGCGCGCTCCGGGTCGGGATCGAGATGGCCCAGGAGCTCGTCCGCAGCGTGAGGACGCGCTACGCCGGCGCGTACCTGATGCCCTCGTTCGGCCGATTCGAGGTCGTCGCGGAGGTGCTCGATGCGATCCGCTGAGCCCGCGTCGCTCGGCGTGCGGCAGGCGGTGGAGGCGATTCGCGCGCGCGCCGTGAGCCCGGTCGAGCTGGTCGATGCGTGTCTGGCGCGGATCGCCGCCCTCGACGGCGAGCTCGTGGCGTGGGCCCACGTCGACGCCGACGGCGCGCGCGCGGTCGCGCGCGAGCGCGAATCGGAGGCCCGCGCGGGACGGCTTCGCGGCCCGCTCCACGGTGTCCCCGTCGGCGTGAAGGACATCTTCGACGTCGCCGGGATGCCGACGACCGGAGGAGCCAGGCCCTTCGCCCACACCCGGCCGACCGCGGATGCCGCGGCGGTGGCTCGGATCCGGGCGGCCGGCGCGATCGTGCTCGGCAAGACCGTGACGACGGAGTTCGCCTATCGCGACCCGGCACCGACGCGAAATCCGTGGAACCCCGGCCACACGCCCGGAGGCTCGTCGGCGGGCTCGGCGGCGGCCGTCGCGGCCAGGATGGCGCCGCTGGCGCTCGGCTCGCAGACCGTCGGCTCCGTGCTACGGCCCGCCGCCTACTGCGGTGTCGTTGGATTCAAGGGTACGCACGGCCTGGTGCCGGTGCAGGGCGTCATCCCGCTCGCGTGGTCGCTCGATCACGTCGGCGTCCTCACGCGTTCGGTCGCCGACGCCGCTCTGGCGATGTCGGTACTGACCGGACTCGATCTCGAGCCGTCGGCGGTCAGCGCGCCACGGCTGGCGCTCGCGCCCGAGCTCGTCGTCCGGGCCTCGCGCGAGGTCGCGGCGCATATCGAAGCGATCATCGACGCCTTCGCGCGCGCCGGTGCCACGGTGTCGAAGATCGAGCTGCCGCCGTTGTTTCGCGACCTCCCGGCCGCGGGGTTGACGGTGCTCGAAGCCGAGGCCGCGGCCTACCACGAGGCCAGGTTCCTCAAGCACGCCGACGAGTACAGCCCCCAGATGCGGAGCCTCGTCGAAGCCGGCCTCGGCGTGTCGGCGACCGCGTACGTCAGCGCCAACCGGCTGCGTCTCGCGTTCCGCGACGACGTGATGCCACTGCTGAGCGCGCACGACGCGCTCCTCGGTCCCACGGCGCCCGCGCCGGCGCCATCCGGGCTCGGCTCGACGGGCGACGGGTCGCTCTGCGCACCGTGGAGCAATGCAGGCGTGCCGGCGATCAGCCTGCCGAGCGGCGTCGCCTCCTCGGGGCTCCCTCACGCCATCCAACTCGTCCAGGCCGCCGGGGCGTCGAGCCGCCTCCTCGGAGTCGCCGCCTGGTGCGAGCGGGTTCTCGAGTTCACTCAGGCCCCGGTGTCTAGCCCACTCGGCCGTGTTTGACCTGAAGATCGAGGGCGCTGAGGTCATCGACGGCACCGGACGTCCTGGCAGCCGCGCGGACGTCGGAATCCGGGACGACAAGATCGTGGCGATCGGTGACCTGCACCGCGAGCCCGCGGGCCGGAACCTGCACGCGTCGGGCAAGGTCGTCGCGCCCGGCTTCATCGACATGCACTCGCACTCGGACTGGCGCCTCTGGGAAAATCGTCGCGCCGAGTCGAAGGTGAGGCAGGGCGTGACGACCGAGGTAGTCGGCAATTGTGGTTTTTCTCCGGCACCCGTGTCCTCCGAGTTCCTCGAGGATCTTCGAGGTTTCGCGCTTCATGTCCCCGCGGGCATGGACTTTAGCTGGCGCTCGGTCGGCGACTATCTGCGCGCGTTCGACGCTAGCGGCACGGCGCTCAACGTGATCCAGCTGATCGGGCACGGCACCCTGCGGGTCGCCGCGATGGGCTTCGCACGCCGTGCCCCGACGGCAGCCGAGCTCGGCCGAATGCAGAGGCTCCTCGCAGACGGGATCGAGGACGGGGCCTGGGGACTCTCGACCGGGCTCATCTATGCACCCGGCTCCTACGCCGCGACCGACGAGGTGGTCACGCTTGCGGCGACCGCCTCACGCCACCGGGGTTTTTACGCAAGCCACATTCGAGGCGAAGGGGCCACGCTCCTGGACGCCGTCAGAGAGGCGATCCACATCGGACGCGAGGGCGACCTGCCGGTCCAGATTAGCCACGTGAAAGCGGCGGGACGTCCCAACTGGGGAAAGGTGGCGGATGTCCTCGCCCTGATCGACGCGGCGCGGGCCGAGGGACTCGACGTGATGGCCGACGTCTACCCGTACACCGCCTCGAGCACGACGATCCGGACGCTCTTGCCGGACTGGGCGCTCGAGGGTGGGATCGACGCCATGCTCAAACGCCTGGCCGATCCAGAGGATCGCGCGCGGATCCGGCGCGACATCGAGGCGCCGGCGGGCGGCCAGAGCCTGCTCGACCGCATCGGGTGGGAGAACGTCATGATCGCCTCCTCGGCCCGGCGCAAGGACGCCGAGGGGAAGCGAATCTCGGAGATCGCGGCCGAACGGGGGATGGACCCGCTCGACGCCTCGCTCGAGCTGATTATCGACGAAGGCGGCAAGGGGTATATGATCCTGTTCCAGCTCGACGAGCGCGATCTCCGCCGCGCGCTGACGCATCCGGCGGTCATGATCGGGTCCGACGGCTCGGCGCTCGCGCCGTACGGCGAGCTGGCGGCGGGCAAGCCACATCCCAGGAGCTATGGCACGTTTCCACGCGTTCTGGGCGAGTACGCACGTGAGCAGCGCGTGCTGACGCTGTCGCAGGCGATCCACAAGATGACGCAGCTGCCGGCGCGGCGACTCGGACTGAAGGACCGCGGCGTCGTCGCCGTCGGCAGTCGCGCGGACCTCGTCGTGTTCGACTCCCGCAAGGTCGCCGACCGCGCCACCTACCAGGCGCCTCACCAGTATCCGCTGGGTATCGAGCACGTGCTGGTGAACGGGACTTTCGTCATCAAAGACGGTCATCACACCGGAAGCCTCCCCGGCCGGTTGCTGACGCCGCCGTGACGACGTGAAGCGCGGGGGAGAGCTTCACGATCTGGTGGCGCCGATCTTCTCGGCTCCCACGGTCGCCGAGGGTCTCGCCACGACGTTGCGCCGCGTGGTGGACCTGACCGGAGCCACGGCCGGGGCGCTCGCGTTCCGGCCGCGGTACCACGAGCCGATTGTCGTCACCGCGGGCGCCGGACGGACTCCGGCGGCGCTCCGGGACTGGCTCACGACGATCGCCGCGACGCCGGCGTCTCGCCCGCAGCTCACACGGATCGTTCCGCCGGACGCGCCGCCCGGCGGCTGGGCGGCGCTGCTCCGGACGCCGCTGGGCCCCGCGAGCCGGCGCGTCGGCGAGATCCTCCTCCTCGGCCGTGTCGGGGGGCTGACCGCCGCCGCGCTACCGGCCGATCTCCCGCACGAGCTCGGGACGGCTCTCGACCATTTCGGCGAGCGCGACCGGCGAGCGCGCCTCGCGGCCGCGCTCGGCGAGATCACCCGGTTGCTCGCGGCCCGGCATTCGGTCGAGGACGTGTTCGCCGCGTTTGCCCTGGGTGCGGCGAAGCTCGTCGGGTTCGACTCGCTCAGCATCGCGTTGCTCGACGCCGAGCACCGTGAGTTCGAGCTCGTCGACGTGACCGCGCGCGGTTTCATCGCCCGGCGGCCGCGCGAGCGCTGGATGACGCTCGAGGGAACCTTGCTCGGGCGCGTCGCCGCCGAGGGTGGTCCGGTGCGGGTCGACGACGCCGAGCGCGATGACATTCCCGAGGCGAGCCGCCGAATCCTCGAGGCCGGGGGCTTCCGCGCCGCGATGTTCGTCCCCCTGGTGTCCAGCGGGCAGATTCTCGGGGCGGTCGTTGTCACCGCGGCCCGGCCGCGTGCCTTCGACGACACGGACGTCGTGACGATCACCGAGCTCGCGGGCCCGCTCGCCCTGGGGATCGAGCAGGCGCGCCTGGCCGACGAGAGCCGCCGCCGCGCCGACGAGCTGGCGGCGCTCCACGCGACCAGCCAGCTCATCACCGCGCGCCTCGACGTGGCGTCGGTCCTCACCCGGATCAGTCTCTCGATACCGGCGCTGATCGGCGCCAGCGGATGCGGTATCGGGCTCTTCAACAGCGAGCGGACGCACGTCGTCCAGGCGGCCGCCCACGGCTTTCAGAGCGAGGAGTGGCGCACGCTGTCGGTCCCGGTCGGCGAGGGGATCATCGGGCGGGTGGCCGCCGAGGGCGTCGCGATCCGGATCGGTGACGTGCAGAACGACCCGCGCTCCGCGCAGCGTGAGGTGGACGAGCGTGAGGGAATCCGGTCGATGCTCTGCGTGCCCCTCAAGGTCGTCGGCGTGGTCATCGGCGCGGTCTCGGCCTTCTCGACGCGGCCCCGCAGCTTCACGGCCCATCACCAGCGAGTGCTGGAGGCCTTCGCCGAGCAGGCAGGCATCGCCATCCATGGCGCGCGGCTCTTCGACGAGAGCGCCCGCGGCGCCCGCGAGACGCGCGCGCTCCTCGAGGCGGGGCGGGCCGTCACCGCGAGCCTCGACGTCGGCCGAACGATCCGGATGATCCTGGAGGAGGCGAGGGGAGTCCTGGGCGTCGACTCGTGCAGCGTCTCGACGTTCGATCCGCGGACCAGCGAGCTGGTCATGGTCGCGAGCCTCGATGTCCCTCAGGAGCTGGTCTCGACCGTCCGGCTGGGGCTCGGCGAGGGCGTGTTGGGGCGCGCGGTGAAGGAGCGGCGGCCGATGCAGAGCCCCGACCTCTGGTCGGACCCGCGCCACAAATACCCGCACCTTGCGCGCACGGGCGGGTTTCGCTCGATGCTGTCGGTCCCTCTGCTGATCGGCGAGAAGGCCATCGGGGGCATCAGCGTCTTGCGGCGCGACATCCACGAGTTCTCAGCGCACGAGGAGGAGCTGCTGGTGGCGCTGGCCGACCAGGCGGCGATCGCGCTCGACCATGCGCGTCTCTACACCGAGCTCGAGGCCATGGTCGCCGACCGCACCCGCGAGCTCGACACACAGAAGCGGTTCGTCGAGGTGGTGCTGGAGACCCTGCCGCTCGGGGTGTTCGTGCTGGATACCGACTTGAACATGGTCCGGGTCAATCCGGCTGGCGGCCGCGCCCTGGCGTGCGACGCGAGCGTCCGCGGCCCGCTGGTCCGCCTGCTCCCGGCCGACAAGGCCGCGCCCGTCCAGGCCTTGGTCCGGGACGCGTTCCGCTCGCGGCGCGTGGGCTCGATCGAGGACGAGATGGTGATCGCCGGCGAGGCGAAGATCTTCCGCTGGACCGCGGCGCCGGTCGAGGCCGCCAGCGATCGCGGCACGCACGCCGTGCTCCTGGTGGAGGACGTCACGCTCGCGAAGCGGCTCGAGCGCCAGATGCTCCTGACCGAGCGGCTCACGACGGCCGGGCGCCTCGCGGCCGGTGTCGCGCACGAGCTGAACAACCCGCTCGCGACGATCGCCGGGTGCGCGGAATCGCTGCAGGGTCGACTGGGCGAGGGGGACCCGGCGACGGTCGCGGAGCCCGAGGAGTTCCGGCACTACCTGCGCCTCATCGAGGAAGAGGCGTATCGCTGCAAGGAGATCACCGGGAGCCTGTTGCAGTTCGTCCGCGATCCCGGCAGCCGGCGGACCGCGACCGATCTGAACGGCGTCGTCCTGAAGGCCGCGGAGCTCCTGTCCCACCAGTCCCGCTTCACGCGGAGCCGCATGGTGACCGAGCTCGATCCCAAGCTGCCGACGGTGGCCGTGAACGAGGGCCAGCTCCGTCAGGTATGCCTCGGGCTGGCCTCGAACGCTCTGGAGGCGATGGAGGGCCGCGGCACCTTGATCATCCGATCGCGTCAGGCACACGGCGAAGTCGAGATCGAGCTGGAGGATGAGGGACCGGGTATTCCGGCCGAAAATCTCAGCCGGATCTTCGATCCCTTCTTCACGACCAAGCCGCCCGGGCAGGGGACAGGGCTCGGGCTCGCCATCGCGCAGGGGATCGTGAACGATCACGGCGGTCGTATCGAGGTCAGCTCGGTGGTCGGCAAAGGCAGTGTCTTCCGCGTGGTGCTGCCGCTGTGAGCCGCCAGATCCGCGTGCTGGTGGCCGACGACGAGCGCAACCTGCGCGAGCTCATCGTCCGCGAGCTCGCTCGGCGCGGTCACGAGGTCGACGGCGCGGAGGACGGCGTGGCCGCGCTCGAGCGAATTCGCGAGACGCCGTTCGACGTGGTCGTCCTCGACATGCGGATGCCGAAGAAGGAGGGGCTCGACGTCCTGCGCGAGCTTGCGACGTTCCCCGAGCCGCCGCAGGTGATCATGCTGACCGGCTTCCAGGAGGTCTCCGCCGCGGTGGAGGCCATGAAGCTCGGTGCGTACGACTACCTGACCAAGCCAACCAAGATCGAAGAGCTCGACGTCGTCGTACGCAAGGCGGCGGAGAAGGCACAGCTCGTCCGCGACAACGTGGCCTTGCGCGCCCACGCCCCGGGTGCGGCGCCGTTCGGCGGCCTCCTGACCCAGAGCGCCAGGATGCACGAGGTGCTGAGGGTCATCGACCGGGTGGCGCCGACCGATTCGGCCGTGCTGGTTCTGGGGGAAAGCGGCACCGGCAAGGAGCTCGTCGCCCGCGCGATCCACGAGCACTCCCCCCGCATCGCGCGGGCGTTCGTGCCCATTCACTGCGGCGCCTTGCCGCGTGAGGTCTTCGAGTCCGAGCTGTTCGGTCACGAGAAGGGAGCCTTCACCGGCGCGGTCGGGACCAAGCCCGGGCTCGTCGAGCTCGCCGACGGCGGCACGCTGTTCCTCGACGAGATCGGCGAGATGGAGCCGGACAGTCAGGTGAAGCTCCTGCGCGCGATCGAGACCGGGACGTTCTACCGAATCGGCGCGACCCGACCGCGCCGAGTCGACGTCCGGCTCGTGGCCGCCACCAACCGTGATCTGGCCGAGGCCATGAAGTCGGGGGAGTTCCGGCAGGATCTCTACTATCGCATCAACACGATCACCGTCACGCTGCCGCCCCTGCGCGAGCGCCGGGACGACGTGGCGCTTCTCGCCAGGCACTTCGTCGAGGCCAACGCGAAGTACGGGCTCAAGCGTCTCGCCGCCGCGACCCTGGCGGCGCTCGAATCGTACGCGTGGCCGGGCAACGTGCGCGAGCTGCTTCATGCCGTCGAGCGCGCCGTGATCCTGAGCAAAGGGGACGAGATCTTTCCCGGGGATCTTCCGCCGGAAGTCCTGGGGCCGAACGCCCCGGCCGCGCCGTCGGCGAGCGGGAGCCTCGAATCGATGGAGCGACAGCACATCGTCGCGGTCCTGCGGCAGGTGAATGGCCATCGCGGCAAGGCGGCGGCGCTGCTCGCGATCGATCCCAAGACGCTCTACCGCAAGATCAACTCGTACGGTATCGTCGGCGTGGAGTTTCGCTGACCGTCGGCGGGTGACGCGGAGCGACAAACCGCGCCGTCCAGTTGCGCGTTGCCTCAGCCTGTGTACACTTGATGCGTCCGCCGCTTTGGGTGGACCTCGCCTCCGATGAAAGAGAGCTTCCGCGTTCGCGGGGCGTGCCAGAGAGCGGAAGACAGTCCGAGGGGGTTCCGATGGCATCTAAACTCTACATAGGCGGTCTTGCGTACTCCACGACCAGCGAAGGGCTCCGGGAGTTCTTCACACAGTGCGGTAACGTCCTGTCCGCAACCGTGATCACCGATCGCTTCTCCGGGCAGTCACGGGGATTCGGGTTCGTCGAGATGAACACGGCGGAAGAGGCCCAGGCCTCGATTTCTCAGCTGAATGGGCGTGAGCTCGATGGCCGGAGAATCACGGTGGAGATCTCGAATCCACAGGCCGCCCGCACGGGTGGCGGCGGCGGCCGGCCGGGCGGCGGTGGCCGACCGGGCGGCGGCGGGCGCGGACCCGGTGGCGGTGGCGGGCGGGACAGCGGCTACGCGCATCGGCCGTCCAAGCCCGTGAAGTGGTAGCAGAGTAGGCACAGACCGAGCTGCCGAAAGCGTAGGCACAACGGGGGTCAGCCATCCCGGCTGATCCCCGTGTCGTTTTACCGGCCCGCCCGCGTCGACTCGGCGTTGCCGCTCACGAGGTCGGCGCCGGCTCGGCCCCGTCGAAGATCCGCTCGTAGCGTCCGTACTCGCGCGCGGCGTCCATGAACCACTTGACGATCTCGGCGTCGGAGCGCGGCGGGATCTCGCACGACGTCGACAGGATGAAGGCGGAGTGCCTGGCCGCAGCGTCGAGGCAGCGGCGCACGTCGGCGACCATCGCCTCCTTGGTCGACCGCTCGAACTTCGTCGCGTCGACGTTGCCGATCGCGACGGCCCGGCCCTTCGAGACCTCCATGAAGCGCGTGAGCTGGTCCACGTAGAGCGTCGGATCGGCCTGCTGGTCGAGGTCGAACGAGACGGTCGTGAAGCCGCAGCGGATCAGGTCCTCGTAGATCGGATAGGTCGTTCCGCAGATGTGCGTGGTCACGCCGACCTTCTTGGCCTTGAAGTGGTCGACCAGCTCCTTGTGATAGGGCGCGACGAACTCCCGGTAGTTGTCGGGCGAGATCAGGCTGATCGACGCGGTGGGCTCGGAGAACGAGAGGCCGATCCCCGTCTTGGCGATGGCGTCGCCCCAGAGCATGCAGAAGTCGGTCGCCACTCGCATCAGGTCGTGGATGAACTGCGGGTCCTCGAACGTGTCGAGCAGCATCGTCTCGGGATTGCGCAGCAGCATCGCGATCGTCCACGGACCGACCGCGACCGCGCCGATGGCCGTCGGGGGCTTGGCGCGGACGAGCGCCTCGCATTGCTCGAGGAAGCCCGGGAGCCGCGCCGTCTTGTAGGGATCGGGCATCGCGAGCCGCGCCAGCTTCGCCTTGTCGTCCTGCAGCACGTGCTGGTCGATCGACGGCACCACGTAATCCGAGTACTTCACCCGGCTGCCGAAGGCCTCGGCTTCCTTTGCGAGGTCGTTGTAGGCCAGGACCACGTCGGGCTGGTAGCGCTCGTAGTAGTTGAGCATCGCCGTGATCGCCTTCGGGACGTTCGTGCAGTACTCCTCGATCGACAGGCCGTCGAGGGTGCCGGCGAACGAGGCGACGATCGGATAGACCGGCACGCGGTCGGCGAACGACCGGCGGTAGGCCGCGACCACCCGCTCACGATTCGTGAATTGCGCTCGGCCGTGCTCGACCTCCCAGATGCGGCTCGCCTCCATGTACTTGGGCGGCAGCTTGGCCTCGTACTCGAGGAACTGCGTGATCGGGTAGCGGATCCCGCCGTCGTGAGTGCCCTTGAGGCCCTCGATGACCTCTTCCATGTGGGTCCACGGAATCGTGAAGGCCATCTCGTGGTCCTGCGTCTGGCCGAATATCCGGTCGCCCGAGCACGGCAGGATCACCTGCGGCTGATCGGTCCGCATCGTCGTCACGATGATCTCGGAGCAATCGATGCGGCCCCCGAACGAGGACGTCAGCTTGCCGCCCCGCTTCCAGAGCGCGGCCTGCGTCAGGCGCATGACCTGCGCGGGGTTGGCGTAGATGCACACCAGGTGCGGCTCGAACGTGGTGCGGTCGAGCGGCGCCACCAGCAGAGTCGAATACTCTCCCGGGGCGAATTTGTCGACCGCGGCCTCGGAGCGCTGGCCCGCCGACTTCGTCTCGGTGTACATGCCCTCGCAGAGCGTTCCGGAGCTGTGCAGGTGGGTCGGTTTCTCGAAGCCGAGCGCCGCGATGCCGAGCGAGCAGATGTGGTCCTCGCGCGTGAGGGCGATCATCCAGCCGTAGCGCCGGGCCATGTCGATGACCTGGCAGTTCATGCTGAGCTTCTTGAAGTC
>Ga0066710_100004325_pt1 | contig 12534 bp, 17 predicted proteins | sample GraSoiAngelo_159_FD_79666 | JGI IMG/M metagenome (GOLD analysis project Ga0066710, IMG submission 79666) | Grasslands soil microbial communities from the Angelo Coastal Reserve, California, USA - 14_1009_16_40cm | ecosystem: Environmental > Terrestrial > Soil > Grasslands | place: USA...
CAACGCTCGTCATGCTCGTGTTTCTTTGGCTCATGTTAGGAGTGCGTCGCCCTACTCCTACTCGCGTTTTCGTAGAATTTCATCCTGGAACTCACACCAGTGGCCTTTTCAGGTCCGTATGGTCGGATTCTCACATGGACGAAGGACGAGGTTGAGGGATATGCCTGAGTACCTTCTTGAGATAGATCAATCCAGCTTCCACCAATACTATCAAGAGAATTCCGAAGCCGGGGTCTTTGCTCTACAACTACCTAACGGCCGTGTTCCTCTTTCTTGGGATTCTGATCAGCGTTCCCTTCTTTATGGCCGCAGATTGGGCTAAGGATGGTCAGGAATTTGACGAGTCTCAGTGGAAGAAGAAACAGCGTGTCCCTAGTATCTTCAACCCAGAGTTCGTTGTGAGGGACTGAATTAGCGGCTTCGCTGGAATGAGGTCAGTTTTCGAATTAGCCTGTTACGTCGATAATTACGAAGAGTTCCCCGGATTTGTACCGCTTCAAATGTGAGAGTAATCGCCAAGAGCACGAATCCTATGAAAACCCAGTTGAATAGTGAAAGTGACGACTTCATGTTCAACCACTCAGCCATTGCCATTAGCAGACCGAGAAGGTAGGTTATTTCTCCTTTCGAAGGCATTATCCATGATGTCATGACTCGATCTCGTGTGGACGTTTCCTTTCAAGTTTTCCTGATGTCGAAGAAATCACGAAGAGGACCCCGATACATGGCTTCCAGTTCGAAGAAGAAGTTGAGAGAATACTTAGTGACATCGTCAAGCAACGGAAGGGCGACATGTTGGAATCGACTGCCACCGCCACTGGTAAGGTGACGAGGAGCAAGAAAGGAGACTTCGTCTTACGATTCCATGAGAAACCTGAAGCGGCTCTAGTCATTGAGGCCAAAGACGAAGCCGTCTGTCACTCCCCGAGATCCAGCGGACCCTCAAAGAAGCAATGGAGAACCGCGCCGCCGCCTATGGCATCCTCCTGTCGAAGACCATTGAGGCACTCCCAAGCTCCGTGGGCTGGTTCAACGAGTATCCCGAGAACCAACTAGTCATAGCGCTGGGAGAATCAGGTTCAGACGAGTTGAAGGAAAAGATTCTCAACATCGCCATAACATGGGCCCACTTCAAGATACTCCTGCAAACCGCCAAGACAGGAACCCTAGATGTGACTCGAATAGCTGCCGAGGTTGAGAAGGCAGAGACGATCATCGGACGCTTCAAAGAAATCCTGACGCAGTGCACAAACCTAGACAAAGCTTCTCTGGCAATACGAGGAGTCTGTGACGAGATCAAACGGGACCTTCATACAGAACTCTCGGCGATCTCAGCACTGGTACACGCTCCAACCACCTGAGAGCTTGGTCTTCACCGTGACAAACCGGGTCTTGGACGTAACCCCGATTCTTTTCGCTCTAGCCGTCTGAAATGAACACTAGCATTATCGCCTGAAACTTCTTGGCCTCTGGGGGACGCCTGATGTCATTCCGTCTTGAGACTCGCTAGGCGTTTCTTGATCTCCCGGTCATCGGTGCTGGGCGGAAGTCAGCCCATAGCATAGTCGAAGTGAAGATCGGCGCAAGAACCAGGTGAGCTTTGTCCTGGTTCAGGATTGCCTTTGAGAAAGCTATGTTTTCGTTAAGTGTCGAGGGAGAAACCGCTCAAACAAACAGAGTCTGGTTCTTCGCTCCGACACTGAACGGATCGCTCTCGCGAATAGCGCAGGGAAGGATTCAGTCGCTGGAAAGGGGTCCCAGTAACAATTCCCAAGTCTCGCTTGAGGGGTTGGGGGGCTGTGAAGCCTCGCGTGGCATCTACGGGGGCCGCCCAGTCATGACAAAGACGGGCTGGCAGGTACATAACCGCTGGCTAACTCGCCTTGCTAAAACCGGATAGCCCGCGGTATATCTACGATGAGGGCTCACTGTAATGGCTCAAAACGCAAAGGTTTCAGATGGCAAGCCCGAAATCGGGTTCGTTTTTGGCTAGAACCTTAGCAGAAGCTTGTCAAATTCGTGAGAAAACGGTCGGACTCCCCTTGTTGAACGAAGACTTTCTTCATAGAAGTAATAGTTGACTGTGGCGTATCCGTGGATCTCCTCGCTGGCAGGTCCATGCTCGAATGTGGTTGACAGATGAATCGGAGGAGCAACCGCCCCAGTGCTGGGGTCGACGTCTGCGCCGGCATGAACAGCGAGAGTTTCGATCTTCATGCTGATCTACGACATAGTCTCTCTAAAAAGGCCCTGACGGCAGACTTTATGCGCTTTCCGAGAGGAAGCGCTTGCGAGGAAACAAAATGGCCAAACTGGATTGGGTGCAGCCACACCTGGCGATAGGACCCAGGCCGAACGATGAGCTGGACTGGCATACCCTCAAGGAAGATGGGATCACGATGATCATCGATTTGAACGACGACTCCCTTGAGGCAAGGAAGTCTATGGAGTCGGGAATTCAGCACAAAGGCCTAATGATAGATGATCCACCGAGTAGTCCAGAATGTCTTGTATCATCATTCGGCCAAACCGTCAAATGGATAGAAGATGAGCGTAAGGCAGGAGGCAGGATCTACCTTCACTGCACCGCGGGCCAGCAGCGAAGCCCAACATTTGCCATGGCTTATCTAATGGCTAGCGGTGAGTCCAGGCAGCAGGCCGAGAGGGTAGTGAAGGAGGCTCGTCTTGGAGTATGGGCTGGACCAGTTAGAATCGACCTGTGGAGACAGGCTCTGGACATTTGGGCCCGTGAGCTGTCGAAAGCGGGGCCGTAGGACCTGAGAATGGTCACAACTGGTCTTGTCGTCGCTGAGGAAATATGTTGAGAACCTCAAACTGGTAGCCCGCGCCAAATGTCCTCCAAGGAGGTCGTGGTCTGTCATCGAGGAATAAAATCACGAAAGATGCCTGAATAAGTTGCCCATTTTTCAAGCTCTGTCATAGGGAGACAGCCGAGCACAACTATTCAGGTGAAGAACGAGGTTGGTGCGATCACCAGGACCAAAGCTGAACCTTTGACTTTCTATGAACTTGCGGGGGATAGCACATCATGCTCAAATATTCGTTACCCCGTTAGCCAGATTTGATGACACAGGTTCCGGAAACCGAGATCAGGAAGGCTGTAAAAGAAAGATACGCCAGACTCGCAACTCGCGAGGGTAGCAGTTGCTGTTCTCCGTCAAGAACCGAAGACTTGGGTGTTCCAACTGAAGCCGCATCAATCAGTGATGGCAGCGGAGAGCCACTCGAACTCATCAATCCAAAAGAAGGAGACACTGTGTTGGATCTGGGAAGCGGAGGAGGAGTTGATGTCTTTCATGCTTCACGTTTAGTCGGTACTACAGGCAAGGTCATCGGCGTTGATGCTACTCCAGAAATGATCTGGAGGGCGCGAGACACTGCCCAAAAACACGGTTACACTAACGTAGAATTTCGTCTGGGGAAAATAGAGCACCTCCCCGTCGAATCGAACAGTATCGATTATGTAATTTCCAACTGCGTTATCAACCTCGCTCCTGACAAAGGTCTTGTATTACAGGAGGCGTACCGGGTGTTGAAACCAAGGGGCAAGCTTGCAGTCTCCGATATTGCCCTTGAACACGGTGTTGAAGTCGAACGAGACCTTGATAATTGGTGCGCTTGTGAAGGTGGTGCGATTACAGTCTCGAAATACAAGGAACTTTTGACTTCATCAGGGTTTCAGGATATTGAGACAAAGCCGACTTCGAGGGATGGGCATTGTGTTTCTCATCACGATATCTACGTAACTGCAACGAAACCTGCTTAGGCAAAGCCCGAGTCTAGTAAAATCGCCACCGTTATCTCAGTTCTGAGGATTTTTTGTCGGGCATAATAGTGTAGTCTTCTCCCTTTGCTTCTCTAATTCTCTCAGGAACTTCTCTTTTGCATCTGGAACCAAGAGAAAGTAAGCGAGAGTCATCCTGAAGAGAAGATTTTGTCAAACCTTTGATTTCTCCTCTCCTAACTCACTGGAAAAACAGCTCAGAAACGCTTGATGAGATAGAACTTCGTGTTTGAGTTCTTTCAGGGCTTGAGTTATGTTCTCATAGGAATTCCGTGCCAAAGGCTTAGCTCGATTAAGAGGAAGCCTTTTTCCAGATAACCTCTTTGCCCGCTTCCTTTTTGCACATTTTGGGCCGAGAAAGACTATCCTTTGTTAGGCATCAATAAATATCGGATTTCACCGACAAGTCTCGGGATTGAGCTGCGGTGGTAGAGACAATAGAGATGGAAGGCACCTCTTTCAAGGTCAGCCACATCTGGTTGTACGTAAAAGACACGCAGAAATCTATTCAGTTTTACCGAGATATTATTGGCTTCAAGGTCGTTGAAATGTTCCCGGACGGTGCTCTGCTGAAGGCTGGAGAAATCCTGATTGGAGTCCACCGAGAAGAGGACGATAGAAAGAGCCTGCCAGGCGGAACCTCAGTCATCATCTACACGCAGAATATTCAGAAAGGCTATGACATACTTCGGCAAAGAGGAGTAACCTTTCTTACACCCATCGAAAAGGAACCGTACGGATTAATAGCCAGTTTCAAAGACCCTGATGGATACCTCCTAGAACTTTGGCAACCCTCATAGTTGTCCATTGAAACTGCACTTTCTTCAGGTAGGAAACTTACGGCGAGAAGAGATACCTACTTCGGCTGTCTCTTCCAGTCCGTCTTGGAGGAAATACTATGCGATTGATTGTTCTGAATGTATGGGGCGGTAGCAGGCTTGACGAACTAGCGGATTTTGTAAGACTAGAATCGAGTACCACGGAAATCTTCTGTTTTCAGGAGGTGTTGGATCGTAATATGGACGTGATAGACTATCCACTCCAGTACAAAGGCGGAACATTCAAGAGGCTCGAAGAGGAGCTCCGTACGTTCCACCCCTACTTGACCGAACCGTAGACTTCCTTTGGTGAGCGCCTCGCAACATTCGTAGGAAGTGATATTCAAGTGTTGGAAAACCATTGGAAGATATTGGTTCCCCAACAAGAAACCGACGACCACTCTATAGGCTCGAACCTTCAGTATTCTAGGCTAAGGAGTAAAGACAGCGATTTTCTCATAGCGAACGTCCACGGCTTCTGGCTCAAAGGAAACAACAGAGACACGGAAGAAAGAGTAACCCAGTCGAAGAAAATTGTCAGTCTGCTCTCCCGGTTCAACGAGCCGAAGATACTCTGTGGAGACTTCAACTTGGCACCCCATACGAGGAGTATAGGGATGCTTGAAGACCACATGAGCAATCTTACAAGAAGTATTCGATAGGAACCACAAGAAGCGTGTTAGCTGAGAAGAGCAAGGGCCGGATAGTTGATTACATGTTTGTCTCGTCCGGGGTGGATGTAAGGGATTTCAGAACCGCGGACAGTAGGGCATCGGACCATCTGGCCTTGCAACTTGACTTCCGGATTGTCTGAGAGAGCAATGCTGTGGCGAAGAATTTCGTCTCCTAGCTCTGGGCTTTCTCAGCTACGCATGCGTCGAGGATCTTCCACTCCTTCTTTCCAGCATCCAGGCTTGCCATCCCCCCTATCGGAATAACAGTGTTTGGGCAGTTATGTCCAAATTCGTTCACCTTCAGAATTGGAAAGTCATAATCACTAGTTACGTTGAGTAAGACATCCTCCATCTGAATCTGCTTCGTCCTAGAGCTCTGCAGACTGTGTATGTAGCCTACAATAACGCCCCTTAACTTGTCGAACACGCCCATCTGCTCCATCTGCGTAAAGTATTCGTCACACATCCCGGGTGTGAGCGTGAATGATTCGATGAACATGATGGAGTCAGTGAAGTCTGGAAAATAGGGCGTTCCCGCCGAAACGGCAAGACAGCCAAGGTTCCCTCCTACCAGTCTCCCCTTTGCCCTTCCGTCTCTCACTGTTCGCCACTCAGACTCTCTACGGACGTTGCCGATTCTGCTTCTCATGAGTCGATCCAAGAATTCGCTGATGTCGTAATGATAGGGTCCGCTTCTTCCGAAACACCAGACAAGGTTGGGGCCGTGGAAGGTGATGAGGCCTGTTTTCATATGGATGGCGTTTAGGAGGAAGGTGAAGTCGCTGAGCCCTAGAACTATTTTCGGGTTTCGTCTTATCAGCTTGTAATCGAGGAGGGGGAGAAGAGAGTTTCCGGTCTCGCCTCCCGCGGTATCGATGATGGCTTTGATGCCTGGGTTCGCGAACATCGAGTTGATGTCTTCAGCCCTTTCTCGGGAGGATCCGGCCGAATAGTCGCGAGTTTTGAGGGCACTTTTTCCCAGCAAGACCTTGAAGCCGAGGCTCTTGAGAACCTTAATGCCTCGTCTGAGTTGAGGTCTCAGCTCTCTAGCGATGACAGAATATGCGGAGACGACACCGATTGTATCGCCCGTATCCAAGGGTCGAGGAATGAGCAGCCTTCTGACTCGCATGACCTCCAAAGTGACGTTCGTTCCCGAAGATAAATCCCAGCGCGACCCGGGTAAAATCTCGTGGCAATAGTCCACTGGAATGGGCAATCTCAAGCCCGGAGTGGCGGGTCAGCATTGACTCGCCTCGAGTTTCGTCGACTCTCAAGATCTTGGGTTTGGGATCGCTGTCTGGTGGTGGTTAGAATCCGCCCGGATTCCCAGCGCTAACGGTGAAACATCGAACGGGTTCGAGAGGCCCCAGAGCTGAAACCCCCTTTCAGCGCCGGCTCAAGACCCGTGGGATTCAGCCGCTGTGGAGTTGGTCGGTTCTACAGTTCTGATTCCCAGCTGCGTATAGGGAAGCAAATGGTCTACTCCCGTAGGCTCCATTGTGTTTCAGCCGTGCTTCGTTATGAAAGACGAAGTAATCTGGTTGAATGAGTCTGAGTTGAAGACGGTCATCAAATGAGATGCTCCAAGGACTTCCTCTATCTCAGCGTTCGGCAGACACTTTTCAAGCTCGTCAACAACCATTCTAATGACTCTTGGTGTCAACTCTCCCGTCACCAATAGAACTGGAGCAGATATCTTCTCTGCATCTTCTCGGGTGAAAGGCGCTGATGATGACGGTATTGCTTGTACCCGAATATTGTCCATGTATCTGCGGCGAATATTCTTCGGAAGCTTCTCAAACGACCCTGGTCCATCAATACCAACCACGAACAACCTTGTTGCTAGTTCCAAGTCTCCACTCTCAATCGCTTTCTTTGCAGGTTCAAAGTAATTCTTCCTAAGGTTCTCAACAAGAACGGGCCCGTCGGGGGTCTCTTGAAGCCAGGCAAAGAGAGCAGGCTCCGCGAGCGTCAGGGTCCGGACGAGGTCTGGTCTATCGCGTGCAAGGTGCAGGGCTACTCTTCCACCATAGGAGTGCCCGACTATGTGAGCTGGTGAGGCATTGAGAAGTTCGATTAGAGCTGCAAGGTCCTTAGTATGGACGGGTAAGGCATAGTCAGTTCCATCTTTTCCCCATCTATTGGGGTAATGATAACGCATACTGTAGGCTATTGCTCGGTAGTTTTTCGAGAATGCCTGAACTTGCGATTCCCAACAGCGATAATCGCTGAACCCTCCGTGCACAAAGACCACTGGGAGTCCTCTTCCTCGTTCAACATAAGCAAGGTCTGTCCCATTGACTCTTGCATGCCTCAGGTGTGGCTGCAAAGCCAATCGTATTCTCATTTTGAGAGCGCGATAGATTAGGTTCTGGATATAGGCTCGCTATCGACGAATCAGCCCTAGCGGTCCAGACCGGTGGGTTTATTCCTGCGCGTGACGTAGTGTAGGTTAGTGATTGGTTTGACCTACAAAACAGCTAACTCACTTTGACCAATCGCCGCCGAGCCAAACTTACCTTTCTCACGTTGCCTCTTGAGGATGACTGCGGTCAACGTTGCCACTCCTGCAACTGCTAAACCTAGACCGATGTATTGGAGAAGAAGCATTAGCTTGTTAACAGGGACCACGTTTCCTCCAACCGTTGGTGACCTGATCTCTGCCAGTATTTTTGCGCTAGGGCACCAGACGTTACCCAAGTCTCGAAACTGCCATGGCCAGAGCGTGGCTGCGCATTGATGGCGCAGAAATTCGGCCTTTCCCGAACGTTCGAACGCGCGAACGCTTCCAACAGCGCGAAATTCGCGCGAACGTCCATCCGAGATTGGATCCGGTGGCCTGAAGGCCTGGCCGATCCTGGCCGCGAATTTTGGCGCACGTAAGCTGGCCGACCCTGCCAGGCTTCTCGCATTTGGTTTTTGTTTCTACTGATCGTATTTCATCGTCGAGTGGATCCCTCAACTCTTCGAACGCTGACCACCCAGAAGCAGCTTCCCCTTCAAGTTCAAACCCTTTCTGGGAGTTCGAAGTCAGAGTAGCCGGATGGTGTTTGGGAGTACCCAGAAGGGTTTGAACATGAATTGGCTTGAGGCTCCGGATATCAACGGCACTGCCCAAGCTGGGAGCTTGACCAGGGGTGGATCCATGGCCTTGACGATCGTTGGATAATGACGCTAGTCGGTGAGTCCATCTTGCATTGTATGCTGCGGCCGGTAAGCTTTGGTAGCAAATCGCTCTTGTAGCTACACGAGCCGAATCCTGCTGAAGAATCTTGCCTGGAGAGGGCCCCAATAATCCAAATGATCGAATCCGGCAACTCATCCTCGAATATTTCTACGGGCTTCACCAGAATGCGAAAGGGGTGTCCTCCATTGGACACCCTATAAGCGAAACCAAGGCTGACTTGAAGTCGAAGAGGCTCAAGACTGCAGAAATAGTTCATAATCTCCTGTATCTCGTTGAGACAGGGTGATTGCCGAGGAGGCAGTCTCCTACACGATTCCTGGAAAAGGTGTAACTGCAAAGACGGTGAAATACCGCATATCAGACTTGAGAGTTGACTATTTCGAAGGCCCTTCTAGGTTCCAGAAGAAGAGAGACGTAGGAGGCATTGACGTGAGTAATGTCAGCGGCATCGTAGTGATCGGAAATGATAATCTGGTCCAGTCGCAGTTCGAATCGCTTTATCGCCACCTAGACTATTGGAGCAGTCGATTCGTATTAACGACAGCATATCCACTGAACAGAAGATTGAATATTTTGCGGAAGTGGAAACTATCAAGAGCCAGCTTGCCAAGCCCAGACCTGACAGGAGCATTCTATCCAAAGCGTGGAACGTCGTATCCGTACTATCTACAGTCCCTGGGCTAGTTGAGATCATCGAAAAGGTGCGGCAAATAATTGGACCTTTGGTTGGAGCAGCGTAAGACATTCGGGGCGTGACAAGGTTTTTATGAAATGGCTCTGCGTCACTTGCGGCCTTGGTTCTGGTTAATCAGACTCCCAAGACCGCTCCCCATGCTGCCTTAGAAATGAACCTTATCCTACAGGGAACCTGCATCTTTAATCGTAGCATTGGGCAGAAATCCGGTACGGCTGATTTCAGGTTCAACGGTTCCGACTCGTCTGCCTCACTTAAGGGTCACTTCGTGAACACCGACAGAGGTGGCCCTCGAGATCAAACGCTCTGAACTATCAGAGACCAGAGCCGATTTGAAATACTAACGGAACACATGCCAGGTCTACGTTACAACCCTGTCGGCGCGAAGAGCATATCGGCGACATCACTAAAGCTATAGCATCGATGGAGCGAGAACTCTACAATCTAGGGTATCGCTGAACCCCGGAGAGTAAGGACATATGGTGCGGATCATCGAGATCTCTTTGTAGACCTCTTCTCGTTGCTTTGCGTACGTATCCAGTCGGGAATGATTAGAGCCCGAATCAGCTCTTGAATTGATACCCCCTTCTGCTTCGCAACTAGCTTCAGTTCTGAGTATACGTGTGAGTCGAGAAATTGCATAAATTTGGATTTTACCACGAACGCTCGGCCGCAGGGGCTGGCGTTCGAGGCTATATGTTGATTCAACTGTCCTCCGGATTGATCGACAGGGGGACCATCCTCTCTCCTGTTAATATTCCAGTGACGATGACAGTAGGATCTATGCTCTCAAAATCTATTAACATCCCAGGTTATCTTTCCGTTTTCATGGAGAAACATGATTCTGCCAGGCGACATGACCGGTTCAAGATTGCTTCTAGCGAAGGCAAACTTGTTTCGATGGGCGGAGTAGGTGTCAAGTTCAAGATTACAGGCGAAGAGACCGGCCGTGCCTTCTCAATAGTCGAGCACCCGTTGGAGCCGAGGACTCTTGTGCCGCCTCACGTTCACCCTGATACTGACGAGTATTCGTAGGTGGTGGAGGGTCAGTTGGGAGCAAGGATTGGTGACGAGATCATTCTCAGGGACCCAGGCGACTATGTTCTGAAACCGCGGGGCATCCCCCATACTTTCTGGAATCCGACAGACAGGCCGGCCAGACTCGTCGAAATCATTTCGCCCGCAGGCTTCGAACAATTCTTTGCCGAAGCAGGCGAACTATTCAAGAAGACTAGGCCCGATCCAGAAAAGATCCAAGCCCTCGGCGCCAAGTACCATGCGAGTCTAGGATGGGCGAGTGGGTCCCTGAATTGACGAAAAAGTACAAGTTCAGACTCTTCGGCTGACACAGCTTGAGATCACTCCCTACATCTCACGAAAGGAATCGATGAGTACGTCAATGAAAGGCTCAAGTTCTATTTCACCGCGACTCAATTGTTCTCACCGGGTCCAGATTCCGCAGTCCGGAGATACCTGGAGACAGAGTATTATTCCACAGGCTTAAGAAGATTGACCACGACCAACGGCTGAAGAAAGATTGAACAAACACATCGGAATTTTGACCCTCACAACCACAGTCAGTCTTCTACTACTAGCGTCCATACTGGCGAGCGCTCATGCCGCCTACGGCAATACTGCCCAGTGGCAGGTTGGATTCTCCGGCAACTGCCAGACGCCCACAACGTGCAACGGTACCTTCGGATTCTGGGGCTGGTGCGAATTCGGCGGAAGCAGCGGAAGCACCGCAGCAGGTACAACGGGAACATCAGGCGACTGTCAGGTCACGGTCTATGCTCGCAGCGCTCTAGGAGAACCTAACAATCCAACACATCTGAGCATCGACGTCACTGGCTGGACAATCATGTCTAGCACCGATAGCCCCACAGGCTTCTCGTTTCAAATAACCGCGTTCACCCTTCAATGCACCGGGCCGGGATCGAAGCTTCCTCCAGGTCCTTTCAGCGGTTGCTCTCTACCGCCAGGTGGAGATACAGGCATTCCACCGATTGGCGGCCACTACGCGTTCAGCCCATTCCCCGGCTACAATATCAACGTCCAAGTCAACCAGCTACATTGAGATAGTCCCCGTCTGAAGACCAGGCCGGGAAAACCCCCTTTCTTTTTCGACTATTCGGTCGCGCGCAGTTCAGGATTTGGTAAGAAGCTGCCATCAGCTTATTCCTTTGCCTCGGGGTCTACCTCTGCCCCACGCGGGCACTTCTCTTCCTGGACTGTCCATGAAGATCGGCGGGAAGGATTGACAGAGCTTCTCTGGAGCTGTTGGAGACATCTGCCGGAGGTGTGGGCCCAGTTCCTACCAGGGTTGGCCCCGACACCAGATTTTCTCGGCGCAAACGCTTGAACCAATCCGGGATTATCACTGCACGAATCAGCTCTTGGATTCTTATTCCTCGATTTGAAGCAATCTCCGAGAGCATTTGAAAGGTTCTGTCTGACATCGATATGATGAACTTCGCCAAGATGCGGTCAACCATAAGAGGGGAAGGAGAGCGTCCGGCAGAAATCTATAAGAGGCTATCGGATATAGAGGGATATACATCAACAGAAATGCCTCTCGGCCAAGCTCCAAGGTAGAAAAAGTCAGTTTCCCGTTAGAAACGGGTCCAAGGCTCCACTCTAGGCGCATGGATTGAACCTGCGCAGGTAATAGGTTCGATGCCAGCGTGTTGGCGTGTTTTACGCTTGGATCAGATTAAGGTGGGCGGCTCGGGAAGACAACGAGAAAGCCGATGCTCTCAGTACAGAGGCGTACCTGAGGGCGACGAGAAACTCGCTGGACTCGACTAGTTTCTGGTCGATTCATTCTACTGTGAACGAGAGTTACAGATTGACTCTGTACTGAACCTACACGTCGGACGAGCTGGTGGACGTCTTTGTCACACTCGATTGTGTGGGCAGCTAGTATCTTCTAAAGGGAAGTATCCAGCTTGGCCGCGGACCGAGACCTACGCGGCGCACTCGCTTACCACCTCGATAATGTATTGTCGCGGGACAACAATCGCACGCATGAGGGGTCAAAAACTCAAAACTCTACCACACGCTCAACACGGCGGTTCTTGCTCTGCTGATCCTATTTCTATTTAATCGCCGAGTGAATCCTTGAAACTCTTTGAATGCTGATTACTCAGAAGCATCTTCTCTTAGTGTTCAAACCCCCGAAAGGAGTCCGAAATCCCAGCGACTGGATTACGTTTCGGACGTACTTCTCGAGCTTTGTGATCGAAGGTTGTAACGGAGTGTTCTACTCATCGCCTGCTGGGCCAAGGACTAGCACAGTTCCAAGAGTTGCAACTATTTAGTTCGACCATCGCAATCGCAGCATTGGGAACGTA
>Ga0066710_100004326_pt1 | contig 12532 bp, 12 predicted proteins | sample GraSoiAngelo_159_FD_79666 | JGI IMG/M metagenome (GOLD analysis project Ga0066710, IMG submission 79666) | Grasslands soil microbial communities from the Angelo Coastal Reserve, California, USA - 14_1009_16_40cm | ecosystem: Environmental > Terrestrial > Soil > Grasslands | place: USA...
CAACCAGTCTCAACAATTTCATCCCGACAAATTTCCCGCTAACGAACGGGAAGCAGCTCACAAACAACACGATCAACCAGATCGGGTTCGAAATTCTGTGCATCACAGGCGGCATGGGAACGTTCAACTTCACGGTCCAGCTGGACTTTGTCTACATCTTCAAAGAACTCCTAACCTTTCCGTCGGTCAGGCAGCCGATCTCTCTAAGAAAACGCCGAAACATCATAGAGATTCCAATTCTTCAAAGAGAAGGAGGTCTACAGCAAGATCTAGGGTCCATGTCTTGGGACATAACCGTCGGTGGACACCTTATCTCGACAATCACCGGCGTTGGGAATTGGACCAACACCTACACGGCAGACCAGTGGTGGTTCATTTTCAACGGTCTCATTCTCGAGAGCGGAATCATCACGCCTGACGGCAATCCGAGATGGCAGTGGTTCCAGAGTGACCAGATACAGGCAAAGGTGCTCGTTACTGACTGGATGCCCCAACAACCAATGGGACGAGTCCAGTTTTGGGACTACGCCATTCAGATGAAGAAATTCGACATCCTGCCGGAAACCCATCTCAAGGATCTCGGGTACGCGGGGATTCCAGGATTTGGTTACTAGTGGGCCAAGTTCGGCTACAAGTGGCCGCTACCATTGAACTGGAGGATCTCGACGAGCTCCCGGACGAACAGTCCCAAGCTCTCGAAGAAGAAGTCCACAACATAGTCGAGAATGCGGGAGACAGTATGGTGACTTATGCTCAGGGCATTGTTCCAGTGAGAACCGGGAATCTCATGGCTTCGATATTCGCTGACGTCGACGAAGACAATCTCTCAGTGACAATAGGGGCGACCACAGATTACGCCAGCTTCATCGAATACGGCACTGCGAAGATGCGGGCGCAACCCTTCCTTCAACCCGCAGCGGATGTTGGCGAGGAAGAGATGAACGCTAGAATTGAGGAAGCCATCATACAGCGCATGGAAGGCCAGCTCAGCAGCAACGAGGAAGGCGAAGACGTCACAATAGAAATGGAAGGAGCAACAATTGCAGACACAGGGATCGAATGAGAAAGCCGAGCATGGCTACCCATCTGCCTCACCGCAGATTCAGGAAGAACTTAGCAGGCTAGCGTGTCAACGCGACGCGATGATCGTTGCGGCATTTTACCAGCAACTCATCACTGAGAAGATTCCGGAAGACGTCGCAAAGGATCTGACGATCGCCTACATTGTGAAGCCAAACCCATTCGGCCAGTGAGAACCGCATGTCATTCAGCGAAATCTTCCATGTTGTCAGAACGGTCCGGAAAGCCTCTGTCATTGGAAGAGAGGTTGCACGCACCGAAATAGGAACTGGAGAGATCTCCCCACTCTCAGCGTTCGAAGCCATGCGAATGACAAGCCTCGTATCCCAGGCATCAATTGCAGGAGGACCCGGCGTAGCAGCGGCCGCAGCTGGGGGACTTGCAGTTTTGGGGATTCTCGGCTACTTCAGCCAGTTCATCCAACCCGGAGGAAACATTCTGCTTTCAGACCCTAACAGCGGAATGGCCTATGCAGACCAGTCCCGGCAAGCACTACTTGTCAGAATCTTTGGGTCCCAGGCTGGCAATGCGATCTTCCAGAACGAGTTCACGAACCGCACGATCGAAGTGGACCTTCGAAGCAAGTACCCGTGACAAACCATGCCACAATTCTACGCCGAGATACTCCGGAATCCTGGGCCCCATGACAACAGCTTCAGACTTCTCAACAGTAATGATCCTTCGCCGTCAACAATCGCCTGGGCAAAAGACATCGGAGTAAGTGCAACTAGTGACGGTGATATTCTTACTTTAAGCGGTTCGAGTCCGGGCCTCGGAGTAACCTGGTTCCCCGGGTCCACCAACTCTACGACCTACCCCTACCTTATCGTCCGGGCGAAAGCTGCCAGCGGCGGGACCCTAGCTGTCGCCGTGTTCAACAGCGGCGCAACCATGAACCTCAGCTTCACTCTAACGCCTACCTGGCAGACGTTCACATTACCACTTACAACGGGAAGAACGATCAGCTCGATACTGTTCGGAAATCAGAGCATCGCAGGAAACATCCTACTACACTACGCCTACTTGTGCGGCAACACTCCACTGCAGCTCAGCCAGAAAGATGTAATCAGTGGAAGCGTAACTCGAAGCTCCCTTGGAACAGACCATGCTGAGCTACGGCTGAACAATTATCGCGGAAAATTCTTCAGCTCAGCAAACGCACTCTCATTTGGAGATCATCTCCACATCTACCTAGGACAGGGAACCGAGCCATTCCATGTCTATGCCGGCGAGACAGAACATCAAGAACCGATGCAACCGAACGACGAGATGATCATTACCAGTCGAGGATTCGGAATAGCCCTCCAACAGGCAGTAGTAGAAAATCAGCCTTCAGCTGCCCCAATCTATACCAACTCGACCCCCTTATCGATCATCAACGACTTCATCGACAGTCACGTCAACAACGCGACGAAGAACGGCGTACCGATAGCAACCAACTATCGGATATCTCGAAGCTACGTGCAGAACATCGGTAACACGATTCCACTCTACATTAGCCAGTTCAAGAATGTCTGGGACAGCATGAGGGAACTGATGGACCTCTCCGTTGCTCAAGGCTTCCCAGGAATATTCTTCGTCGACCCAGCCGAAAATCTCCACGTTGTTCCCCTAGGGGCTCAAGGAGCGGCGAATTGGGGAACGGATCCCATTCCTGCGACATATGTCAGTGGGCTCTCCACCGGGCTGAACCTGGTAACATACCGGTTTCCTCGAGACGTCAAGAGTCTGCGGAACCGGGTTCATTACTTCGGCGTGAGCCAGAACCCGGGCAAGTATGGGGCTTGGACGGAACAGACGGCAAGTAGCTGGGGTAGCGAGAGGCTGATCACTGGAACGACAGCTACCTTCTCAGACGATAGTTCAATCGTTGCCACTGGAAAGTATTCAGTGAAATGTATTCTCACAAACGCCGGAAGCGCCCACTACGGGGGCGGCATGTTTTATCCTGCCGCCAAGAATCTAGGGCTCAACATCGCCGCTCTAGGCAGTGTGTACTCCCCTCCACTCTTTGACTTCTACTTCCGAGTAACTCAAGGAGCCAACTGCAAGACGACCGCCCTGGGTTCTCCACCTACGATCTTCTTCTCAACTGATGCCACTAATCGATTCGAGTATAATTTCGTAAGTGATGGAAACACGGCAGCTCTACAGTCGATACTTGGAGTCCAAGGAATCAACAACGTCACGGACAACTACTGGTACCATGTCTTACTTCCGATTGGACCCAACGGAGGGGTCCTGTTCAACTCTACGCCGGTTGCCAACACTGTGGCACCGACGATCTATACTGGTGCGAGTCAGTATCAGCGCACAAACGTTGGTAATCCATCGTGGAGTAACATCAACTACGTCGGGGTCTATTGGGAAGACAGTGGTGGTTGCGGCAACCCGAGCGGTAGTGCCCCTATCTGGCACAACGGCTGGAGAATCATCGGAGGTCGACATATTCTCGCATACGACAACCGGGCAAGCCCTCCAAGATACCCGAACATGCGTGAGATTCACTTCTTTGACCCGATCACCAAAGACGACACCGCACTGAACAGCTACGCAATCGCAGAGCTCAAGCGTCTACGCAGCGGGATACTCAGAGGAACAGCTACAACGCCGCTACTAGGAGACGCCTATCCGGAACAGCAAGTCCAGGTTACTACACCAAGCGCGAACTACTCCAACACATCTCTCCGCGCTACTTCGATCATTCATCGGTTCAGTCCGCAGGGAATGCTCACAGAGTTTCAGTTTAGCGACGACTTCACAAACAGCCAGCCGTTGGACCTGTGGAAACTTAGTAATGCTCTGCTTCAGATGGGAGAAAACGCCATCATTAGTCGAGAAGTCTACGACCTAAAAACAGCCATATTGGACCCGACCTTCACACCCCAACTCGTACCGGTGACGTAAGGACGGGGTTTCTTTGAGTTTAACGGCGCAGTAGAAGCCCAATTATGGCTTTCTAACAAAAAATATATTGGATTGGTCGAGATTGACTGAAAGCGTCCGATTTAGGCGATCCTACCAGGCCTCTTTCAATAGTCGGAGCGTTACTCTCTCTTGGGCGAGTTGAAATCGCAGGTCACCCTCCAACTTCCAAGTCCGCTTGTCTGTTTCGGAAAGCCATTTGCCGATCTTGATCAGATTCACGGTTGCATAAACCGCAAGCAGGAAGAGTCCAGTCCCCGCAATACTATGCAGAGTGTTGGGCGTTTTGGGCGCAGGCGCAGAAGTAAGGACCAATGGAATGCTGACGGCGGCGTATGCGTAAAACGACCCCGCATAATAGAGAAACGCTTTCTGCCATCTCCTCGATTTGATCTCCTGTCTGATTCTCATTCGGAGTCTTGCCATTCGGATATGACACGCAATAATCCGAACGATAAGTCGAAAACGAGGTATGATTCGTAACATAGCTTGTATGGACCTGCTTGTCGCAAATATACGCATTACGCGGCTCATGCGTCTTGAAACTCCCCGAAAAAGATCATTGGTTCTTCCTCTCGCGACGGGCTGAACGGATGACTCTGAAAACCACGACGTACAGGTAGAATATGGGAGCGACGAAGGGTATGAACAAAACGAACCCGAAAAGCCATGGCGGTACAACGAATATGGAAGGCGTAATTACCATGACCCACAGTAGAACCAAAGGTGTCTCAAATGCGATTCCAAGACCGAACCAGCGACAAATTCGTCTTAGCGGAATCCATCTTCTTGCCATATCATCTGAAATGAAAACCAACAACAGGGCGGCATATGCGATCCATGCTAATATTAGGATGTTCAGAACAGGAATGAGGTTGTACTGAATGCCAAAAACCGTAAACTGGTCCTTACCAGTTGCGCCAATTCGAAGACTGACGATTACCGCGAGCATTCCGAGAAGGAAGACAGACCTTCTCTCCTCGCGTTTGAGGTCTCGTTCAGTAATCGGAGCCGTCAGCTCTTTCTTGATTTCCCATAGGAGCTTGCGGTTCACTCGTTACTCCGCTCCGATCTTACTGTTTCTTGACTCTCGGCGAAACCAGGAATGCAACAAACAGAGTAATCGCGCCGCCGACCCCTGCGGCGAACCCCGTTGATGGATAGCCAAGGAAATTGCCGAGAGCCGCAATTACGACCCCGACTAAGGCGCTTCCACAAGCGATTCCAACCGACCTAACGGCAGAGTGGTTCGCTACCCATACGCGAATTTTCACATGAAGCTTGATTTTCGAGACTTGTTCCCATTTAGGCAGTTGGGAAAGTTTGCTGTTGATCTCTTCGATCTGAGAGACCGTCGGATGCTCGTCGATGAGAACCTGGCAAAGTTTGGCGAGAGTCCATACTGACAACTTGACATCGTCGGTTTTCCCCTTCACCACTGCTTGCAACACTTTGAACCGAAGATTCTTGATGAATTCAGTTACACTGGAAAGCGCTTCCTTTGCGAGGCGGAACCCGAGAGTCCAATTCATCTCCAGGTCTCCTATGATGTAATCCAGATCACTCGCGGGACCAGTCATGTCAATCGGTAGCGGGTATCGTCTGAGTTCACTTGCCAATTCGTAAACATCAATGAAGACTTTCTCATCAGGACTGAGCGAAATCTTCTCGTACTTTCGTTGATAGCGGAGTGCAAACAGAAGTGATACTGCAACCCAAGCAACGACCGCGAAGAACACAGGAGATTTGTAGACACTTGAAGAAAAGAGTACGAGATACCCAAGCCCAATTAGTGCCGCGATTGCGGCGGCATTGAGTCTTCGACCGTAACTCCTCGCCTTTGTTACCTTTCCTCCAATCTCTTGATACGGACCTGCAAGACTGTCGATGATCTGTTCCGCTTCTGCTTCCGTTTGGGAAGTTATTGGGTCACGCGGAATCGACCGAAAAGCTACCATTCGTTTTCTGAACGCCTCGACCAACTGCGTCTGTAGGATTCAAAAAGGCTTCCAGACTCAAGCCTCGAAGATGTTCAGGATGACTCTCGCTATTGAGTTCTAGTGATACCCCGGGGCTTCAAAGAAGCTACCTTGGCCCTTTGCGAGCTATTCCCGACCAAGCCCATTCAGAAGTTGGCTAAAGAGTTCGTCTCGCTTCCTGTCTGTGTAGGCAAGGTATGCCAGTTCGACCACTTTGTATCCGCGTTTTCTGAGGAGAGTTCGAAGTTCTTCGTCTTTGATCATCTGAGCAATTGTGAGATGAGGTCTTCCGTCTATGAAAACCAGTGTCGGTCGGGGCTCTGTGGCGAAGTAGAAATCGGCAGTTGTAATAGGAACTTCGACTTGTGTTTGGTATTGTATTCCGGAGGATTCTAGCTTTGCTGCGAGTTCGAGTTCCATGCGGCTGGGATTCACACAAAGTCGTTCGCGCCAGTTGCTCCGCTGGTTCGACATCTGTAGGGTTGAGGAGCTTTTCGGCTATTGCTCAGACACGAGAGCGAAACTGCTGGTCTACTTGGCGAGTGGGATTTTTCTGAACCTCTGCTTCTTCACAGTCTTGTTATAATCTTTGACGGTAACTATTTGACCATCGCCAGCACCAAATGGGTTGACAGTCATCGGAATCCGAAAGTTCTCGGCCCCTCCTATCGGGATCTTTGTTTCCAAAGGGATTGGTCCACCCCTTGCAACTGGAATCTTCATCGTTCCGACTTGCACATTACAATGTTCCATCATCCTGCTTGGCCGAACCCTGATTGTCCATGCGGTCTCGGTTGGAGACTGTGGAGGACTCATGCGTTCTTCGAACCTTTCAAGTTCCACACGAAGCCGATCTTTTCGAACTTGATAGACGATGGCAAAAGCGGCCACTACTACGGCGGCCAAGCTGACGATTACTAATGGGTCGTCCCACGAAGTCATGGCGTAGGGATTCCCCTAGCAGAGTGGCAAGGGCAACCTTGGTGGAGCTCATCGAACCAAGCCTCCAATTCTTCTTGGTGCCTATCCAAATGACTCCTATATCGCGACTCTTCACTCTCAGAGGGCTTGAACAAAACCCGCCGCCCAGAATTTTTCGTTCGTTCAATCTTACCTTTCTCCTCCATGTTGATTAGTGCATGCCCTATCGTACCTCTGTCCTTATCAAATAGCCAAGCGAGTTCGTATCCGTAAGAGCCTGTGCGTTCATGCACCCATCTCTCAGAGACGACGAGTTTCACAAGAAGGGCGAGATCCCCTTGGTAGCAATCCCGCAACTGATGTTCGATGATCCACCGATAGTGAAGTCGTTTCTTGATCATCGATGGATCATCTTGGAAGCGCATGATTCGTTCCTGTCTCGTCATGTAGGCCTAGCCAGATAAAAACAGGTAGTGGTAACAACCAGAATCCCCGAGCCACTGCATAGTCGGCTTCGTACCACAGAAACAAGACGCTCTTGCCAAGCCGAGGTCTCGGCATGGCCTCACTGACAGAACAGAATAATTTGACTAAGAATTACTGATTCAGCGGCTGGCGGGTAACTTTCGACGATTTACCCTTGGACCCTCGACTGGGGAACTCGTATATGATCTTGAGAAGCATCTCCGCGAGACTGAGTAGATCATCGGCATCTGACTTCTCCATCAAAACGATTTCATGATTGGCGTCATTGCCTCTTCGTCTGATTCTATCTACCCATTCCTTGCTGTCTGGGGAAACGTAATGCTTGCTCGCTAGATAATCGACATAGTACCGGAAACTCCCGCGTTGTCTTGCCCCCTTGTTGACAGCGATGTTCATCAACAATTTTCTCAGGGATAGAACTGCGGAAGTATATGCCTCGACCGAAGTAGCAGCTCGAGCCTCGTTGTAGAGTCTCTCGATTGCGTTAGGGAGGGATTCCACTGGATTCCCCGACATTATTCCCGGGTACTGTCTCGCTTCGCTCTCGTCGAAGAAGGTGGGTCTGTTGCAGTGCGAACAGACGTAGACGTAGCCGACTCCCACTCCTGTTCCCCCAATTTCATAGCACCACCAGCCCTTATCTGGTCCCACATCGGAATCGCAGTAGCCACACTTGTACCTCCTTCCACTAATCGTGTGGAGTTCCTGCCAAATTCCTGCTAGCGGCGTAGTCATCGTTGATTTCTCTCCGGCCAAAATCTAATTAGATGAAGAACGCCCCTTTCGGTAGTGGGTGTGACTCTGGCAGGGCTGGATACCACCGAAGCTGGCCCTGTCATGAGTCTCTTCAACTCTTTCCGGAGGCCTCTCCAATTCGGAATCATTCTTCTTCTTCCGCGTCCATTTCATCCAATTCGTCGATCAGCTTGTCCTCGAAATCGTCTAGAATGTCTTGGATCTCTGCCTTATCGTAACCCTCCTCAATCAGGTCGTCGTAGAGTTGGTCGAACCTTCTCCGAATCTTACTTTCGAGCTTTCTTTCCACCAAGCGTGATTCCTTCTTTCTTCTCATAGTCTCTCAGGCCCTTCCACAGAAGCCAAGTTATCGACGTAGTCCTGTCAGGAAGATCCTCTCGCTTTTCGAATGCCTCTAGCTTTCCCAGCATCCTATTCGGCAAGCGGATGACCACGTTCTGCTTTTGCAATGCGTTTCTGCATCACACTTACGCATCGCGCTATTTAAACTACTCGGACGGTTTTTGGCATCAAGTCCTGATCGAGACTGACCCACTCCCACTTCACCCCTAGCACATATTCGTGCATCGCCCAGGGCCATAGTCTTTCTAGCCGTCTCAATATCCAGAGAAGCGACCTCGGGCACTTTCCATACAGAGTTACAGGTATGCGCATTACAGCCCCGCTTTTCATCACTTGGAACCCCGCTCTAAGAAACATGTCTTCAGCATCGGAAATCTTGTAGTAGTATCGTTTGGAATTCTTTTAGAGAGAACAATTTAGCTCTGGAGCACGACTGCCAGGCCCAGTGCTATGCCTCTGACCAGGCCAGATATCCGAAAGCCCTTAACAAGCATGTAGGCCCCGAATCCAGCGATCATGGCCAACGCGGCTATGCCCCCGCTTCTGAGAGCGAAGATGGTTTGGTTCCTCATGAAATAGATGTCTTTTTCGGAGTGCCTCTTCTCTTGGCCTCCCGGAATGTTGAGATGTTGGAAGAACGGGTTCTCTACATAAATCAGTCTCCCCCCCATCTTGCGTGCTCTCCATTGCAGATCTGATGATTCCCTAAATCCATTGCCACCGAATGTACGTGAATCGAAACCTCCGAGCGAGGAGAAGAATTCGGATTGAAACATCATTGCCGGGGCCGGTATGAACCGGGAGGGCCCTGTGTTGGGCGATATATCGACACCGAAGAGGATATTGATAATTCGGGAGAATATCGTGTCCCGATATTCTACCGTTCTGCCTCCTATGATATTCGAACCAACGAACCTAAAGCCGACGACGTCCTTGGTCTTTAGGCTTCGAAGGAGCTGATCGATGAAACGGGCCAGGCCCGGACTCGGAGCCATGTCGTCGTCCAGGAGCAGAAGCCAATCGGATTTGGCTTCTCTGCAGCCGATGTTCCTCGATTCGCCAACTCCGAGCCTACGCGGATTCCTTATGATCTTCGCTCCATCAACCACGATGGGGAGTTCTGAGTGATCATCGACCAGTATTATCTCGCAGTTAAGGTCCTTTAGCGCTTTGACCAGTCGCTCTACATGTTCAGCCCTGTTGTACGTTGGGATGACAACGGGGAGATTCAAGCGAAATTCACTAAAAACCAGCCGAGACTGACAAAGCCGACAACGAGTATGGAATTGAGCCAGAGAGGGAGACTCTTGTAGGCACGAGCGAGAAGTCCTGCGCTGACCACGAGCAGGCCGAAGGCGTAGAACTTCAAGTGCTGCCCACCCTCGATCCAAGGTATCATGTAATATCCATGTCCTGTCAAGAGGTAGGCAAAGCTCTGCGTTCCTACTATGCTAACGAAAGCAAGGACCGCTCCAGATATCCAAACAAACAAGAGTCCTTGCGCATCATTCCTCGAGGCGAAGAGCAGAGTCATGAGACCTATGGGGATAATCGTGAACTGGGGATGATTGAATGCGAACAATTGAAACGAAACTATCGCTGCAGAAACGGGGGTGAGGGTGCTGTAGAATGTTGACGTGCGAAATAGGGAATGCACTGCAATGGTAACAGAAGCCGTGACAGCCACGATGAGGGGAAGCTGGGAATTGATACCGAAGACACCAGAGAACGAGTAGATGTTCGGCTGAAACAATGGGCTTGAGAGGCTAAAGCTGAATACGTACGCGCTGAGGCTCGATGGAATTAGAACAGCAAGTATCGTCGCCGAAATGGGGAGAATTAATTCCACGTAACGCTTCTTGATCCCGAGATACAGAGCCATCAGGGGAATGACGAAGAATCCGAACAGCTCAACTAAGCCTGCTAGGAGGAATCCCCCGAAGCTTACCAATGTAGAGAGTCTTGGTTTGAGCTTCACGATTGCAACGTAGCCAGCTATCAAAGCAAGAGTTGTCAGCCCTTCGTACTGGCCCCAAACAGCTGAAACGTAAATCGAGAATGGGTTCAGGAAAAAGAACATTCCGTACATCTTATTCCCTGACACTCTTGAGAGAATAACTGCGCTCGTCAGATCAGCTAGGAGGAAAGGCAATTTGACGAAGAACGTGGCCAAGACACCGCCGTAGTGAAAGAGGAAAGTGGCGTCGATTCGGTCCAGGCCCAATAGATAGTAGAACTGCATTGCACCCACTGGAGCGGAGAGCGCGAATATGGTTGGCGGGTTGTAAAATATCGGTCCCCATCCCTGGTGGTACCACAAATACGCAGTCCGAATGAGTAGCGTGGTGTCAGACCTGTGGCCTGTCCAGGGCATTATCATCACTCTCGCGATGATTCCAGCGATTAGACCGATCTTCCATTGAGGTCGGAGGATTAGAAGCTCTGCCGGTATGGCGAAAACGAGGATCAGTTCCACGAAGAGCAGTGTTAGATTGGTTTGCCAGGGGACGGGTGGACCGATAGACGTTACAGGAAGCGGTGTGAAAGTTAGCTTGAGATCCTGAAGACGAAAGGACGTTGGTGGGGTGCTTGAAGCTATGTAGAGACCCGTCGAGAGAATTGGTGTTAGAGCCAAGATAAGGCGCTGCAGGGTGGCATTCTGTGAGTCGGCCGTCAATGATACATGGCTGGACCCGTTTGAATATGACCTTGAGACGAACATCTGATCATGGTACGATAGCGCGATGTTGTAACTGGATGCCCCCGTGAAGACAGTGTCAGTAACTAGGGTGTCGACGTAACCAGTGTTGTTGGGTAATTCGATAGGAATGTAGCAAATGGGGGAGGAGCAGTTAGGAACTTGGTTCAGACTCGATACGATGATAGAGTTGATCTGGATTGAGTACTCAGAACTGATTCCGGCACGCTCCTCAGCATAGAAACGTATCCCAATAATCTCGTCGATGTTGGGTTGATAATTTGGGACGTAAATTCTCAGCGCGATGGTCCCCCCTGACTTTACGTGCTCGATTGGCAGTTGATCATTGATGAGTTGGATCACAGACCCGTCTGCTAAGCGGACTAGAAACCTCAGACCGAAGCCAAATCCTGACGTAGAACTATAGTACGGCGCGGTTGTGACAGTAGCCTCGACGTAGGAGTATTTGGAAGCGTTGACGTTAACGTTCTCCTGGAATACTGCTGAAGTAGAGTTCGAAGAAGAGAAAGAGCCGAACAGTGTACTAGATGAAACAGTATCGTTGCGCGATTGTGAATGATATAGAAGGGTGAAGTTGTTCGTGGGTAATGAAACGCTATCGCCGAGCGAGAAAGAATAGATTGTGCTCAGCTGGCTCGTCGGTATGTCGAATGCTTGAAACTCGCTAGTGGGAGCGAAGAATCCTTTCAAAGCAAACGCTGATGTTCCGGTGATTATGATAACGACTAGGATGGTTACGAGCGCAACCCTTGAACGATCTAGCGACGATAGGATACGAGACTGTTTGAGTATCAGGCTTCTAAGAGATGACAATCCTCGTCGGAAACGTGAGAACAACGGTGCACAGCCTAACGGACTGTCGCAAGTAGATGGTCAGGATCTATCCACTCAACAGCATAGCCACACTCGGTGAAAGTCGACTCCAGCCGAGACTTGTTCTCCTTGTTGTGAAGTTCTACCATTAACTGCTTAACCGAGTGGTTCTGGAGGTTATTTCTCATTCCTTCTAGAACAAGGAATTCGGCTCCCTCAACATCAATCTTGACTAGGTCCACAGAACCGGCGCTCAGTTCATCAAAGCTCTTCTGCAAAACCTGATACGAGGGTCTATTCGCGACCACTCTATCGTTGGACGGGTCCCGAGCGGATTTGTATTCCACCCTCGACACGAGACTATCAGACCCGTTTTTGTTGTTAAAACCAGGAATCGAGAAATTCTCTTTTTGTGTGTAGAAACTCACTGGACCACTGGCGTTGGAGAGTGCAATTTCCAGAACTTGGATGTTGCCAGCTCCTCTCGTCCTCTTTCTCAAGTTGGCTGCGG
>Ga0066710_100004327_pt1 | contig 12529 bp, 9 predicted proteins | sample GraSoiAngelo_159_FD_79666 | JGI IMG/M metagenome (GOLD analysis project Ga0066710, IMG submission 79666) | Grasslands soil microbial communities from the Angelo Coastal Reserve, California, USA - 14_1009_16_40cm | ecosystem: Environmental > Terrestrial > Soil > Grasslands | place: USA...
GCGCTGGTGCTCTCGGCCAAGGACGCGGTGCGCTGGCCGGGTGAGGTCGCCGACGCGCGGATCGTGATCGTGGAGATCGCGTGGCAGTGGGTCTCGGAGGGAGAGGCGGTCGAGCGGGCGGTGTTCAGAGAGGAGGAGGGATGATGTCCGACGCCGACGTGCTGGTGCTGGGGAGCGGAATCGCCGGGCTGATGGTCGCGCTCGAGGCGGCCGAGCGGGCCGAGGTGCTGGTGCTCAGCAAGCGCCGGGCAGACGATGCCAACACCAACTTCGCCCAGGGCGGGATCGCGGCGGTCTTCGGCCGGGGCGACTCGTTCGCGGCCCACGAGCGCGACACGCGGCGCTGCGGAGCGGGCCTGTGCGACCCGGCCGTGGTCCGGCAGGTGGTGCGGGAGGCCCCCGAGCGGGTGCGCGAGCTGGAGCGGCTCGGAGTGCGCTTCAACCGCGCGGCGCGCGGCTACGCTCTCGGCCGCGAGGGCGGGCACTCTCATCGTCGCATCGTGCACGCCAGCGACTTCACCGGCCGCGCCATCGAGGCGGCGCTGCTCGAGCGTGTGGGCGCCCACCCGCGCATCCGGCTGCTCGAGAACCAGCTCGGGGTGGACCTGATCCTCGAGTCCAGGATGAAGCGGGGACCCGATGCCGGAGAGCGCGCCTCCGCCCGCGCGCGGCGCGGGATCGACGCCTGCTGGGGAGTCTACGCCATGGATCGCGCCACCGGGCGCATCCGGCCGGTCACCGCGCGCGTCACCGTGCTGTCCACCGGGGGCTGGGGCAAGGTCTACCTCTACACCACCAATCCCGACGTCGCGACCGGCGACGGGGTGGCGATGGCGTATCGCGCCGGGGCGGCGGTCGCCAACCTGGAGTTCGTCCAGTTCCATCCCACCTGCCTCTACCACCCGCGCATCAAGTCGTTCCTGCTGAGCGAGGCGCTGCGCGGCGAGGGGGCGGTGCTGCGCACGCTCGACGGCTCGCGCTTCATGCCGCGTTATCACCCGCAAGCCGACCTGGCGCCGCGCGACGTGGTGGCGCGCGCGATCGACCGCGAGCTCAAGCGCCGCGGCGAGCCCCACGTGTGGCTCGACATCACCCACCGTCCGGCCGCCCTGGTGCGCCGGCGCTTCCCCAACATCGCCGGGACGCTGGCCTCCTACGGCTTCGATCTCACCCGCGAGCCGATCCCGGTGGTGCCGGCGGCCCACTACATGTGCGGCGGCGTGCGCGCCACCCTCGCCGGGCGCACCTCGATCGCGGGGCTCCTGGCGATCGGCGAGACCGCCTGCACCGGGCTCCACGGAGCCAATCGACTGGCGAGCAACTCGCTGCTCGAGGCGCTGGTCGGCGCCCATCACGCGGCGGGCGAGGTGCGACGGCTTCTCGGCACCGCCCGTCGCGTCCCGCGGGCCGCGCCGTGGTCCGCGCGCGGAACCCGGCCGCCGCTCGAGAGCGTGGTGTTCGACCACAACTGGGACGCGGTGCGCCGGGTGATGTGGGACCTGGTGGGCATCGTGCGCTCCGACCAGCGCCTGGCCTTCGCGGCCCGCCGGCTGGCGCTGCTCCGTGAGGAGATCGAGCACGACTACATCCGGCTGCGGCTCAACCCGGATCTGATCGAGTTGCGCAACATCGCCCTGGTGGGGAGCCTGATCGTCGAGTCGGCGCAGCGCCGCCGCGAGAGCCGCGGTCTCCACTTCAACCTCGACCACCCGCGGCCGGTCGCGGCCCTCGGCCGGCGTCCCACGGTTCTGAGGCGGGGGCACGGCCCCGAGGGCCGGCCTCTCCTTGCCGCTCGAGCGGCGGCCGCCCTATAGTCGCGGCAGCCCGAGCCGGCTTCGCCGAACCTAGGGGCGGGGCGAGATGATCGAGGGCCCCGAGAAGCTCCCCGCCGGGGCGAGGGGCCAGGGCCGAAAGCGATCGACCATGAGTTCAAGCCAGAGCCAGCTGTGGGAGACGGTGGACGTCATCCGCGAGGCGGACGGGCGCTACGGCCGTGAAGCCTATTTCTTCGTCATGGCGGCGCTCGGCGCCACGATCCGGACCCTCCCGCCCGAGCGCCTCCGGGACCCCGAGCGCCGTCACCTCTCGGGGCGCGAGCTGCTGCGGGGTGCGGTGGCGCTGGCGCGGCGGGAGTTTGGTTCCCTGGCTCCCACCGTGTTCCGGGAGTGGGGAGTCCTCCTCGGCGAGGACATCGGAAGAATCGTCTTCCAGCTGGTGGAGTCCGGGCAGCTAAGCGCGCGCCCCGAGGACACCCTGGAGGACTTCAGGGAGGGACCGGATCTCCTCACGGAGCTCGGGGAGAGGGCCGGTCGTCCCTCGAACGACACGGGAAAGGCCGGCCCCGGCTCGCGGGGCGGCAGGGGACCCGAGCACCGGCCTTGATCGTCGAGCCTCCGGCCGACCCGCGACCCCTGGATCGGCGCGCGGGGCCGATCCTCGCCGCGCGGACGCGAGACCGCGCGTAGCGCAACCTTGGCGATGGGCACCTACCTCCGGCTGCTCTCCTACCTCAGGCCCTACTCGGGCCGGCTCGCGGCGGCGCTCGCGTGCATGCTGCTTTACGCCGCGATGAGCGCGGTCTCGCTGGGAATGATCTCGCCCCTGATGCGGGTGCTGTTCGAGGGCGGGAGCGGGCCGGCGAACGCCGTGGCGCCCGCGGGTCCTGCCGCCGAGCGGCCCGGTGGGGCGGACCCGCCTCCGGCGGGTGCCCGCGCGAGCGCCGCCGCACCCGGAGCCGAGGGGGCGCCGCGGCTGATCGGCTGGCCCCGGCCGCTCCGGGCGTGGGCCGGGCGCACGCTCCTCGACGCCCGGCCGCTCGTGGCGCTCGGGCGCCTCTGCGTCCTGATCCTGGTCGTCCTCCTGGTCAAGAACCTGGCCGACTACCTGCAGGCGTTCCTCATGGTGTTCGTCGAGCAGGCGGCGATCCGCGACCTCCGCAGCCAGCTCTTCGCTCACCTCCAGAGCCTGCCGCTCTCCTTCTTCCACGGCCGCCGCACCGGCACGCTGGTGTCCCGCGTCACCAACGACATCGAGTACCTGCGCGCCTCGCTGGCGGCCGGGATCAGCAACCTGGTCAAGGACTCCCTGACGCTGCTCGGATGCCTGGTCTGGGTGTTCGTGGTGTCCTGGAAGCTGGCGCTGATCTCGCTCGTGATCGTGCCGCCGGCGGCGCTGACGCTGGCCGCGATCGGGCGCAAGATGCGCCAGCGCTCGAGCAGCGCCCAGGAGCGCATGGGCGACCTGACCAGCATCCTCCAGGAGACCATCGTCGGAGCCCGCGTGGTGCAGGCGTTCGGGATGGAGCGCTTCGAGAGCGCGCGCTTCGACGCCGCGAACGGCAGCTTCTTCCGGGCGTTCGTACACCTGCGCCGGATCTCCGCGGCCGCGCGGCCGGTGAGCGAGTACGCGATCGTGCTGGTGGCGGTGGCGGTGCTGTGGCTCGGCGGGCGCGAGATCTTCGTGCACCGGAGCATCGCGCCCCAGCAGTTCGTGCTGTTCGTCACCGCCCTGCTCAGCACCCTCTCGCCGATCAAGAGCCTGGCCGAGGTGAACGCCAACGTCCAGCAGGGCATGGCGGCCGCGACCCGCGTGTTCGGGCTGCTCGACACCCCCTCCACCATCGTCGATCGCCCCGGCGCGCGCCCGCTCGCTAAGTTCCGCGACCTGATCCGCTATCAGGACGTCTCGTTCGAATACAAGCCCGGGTTCCCGGTGCTGTCCGGGGTGTCGTTCGACATCCGCCGCGGCGAGGTGGTGGCGCTGGTGGGAAGCAGCGGCGCCGGCAAGAGCACGGCCATGGACCTGCTGGCGCGCTTCTACGATCCGACCTCGGGACGCATCACGATCGACGGGCTCGACCTCCAGGAGGGGACCCTGGCCTCGCTGCGGGGGCAGCTCGGAATCGTCACCCAGGAGACCCTGCTGTTCCACGACACGGTGCGCCGCAACATCGCCTACGGGCGGCCGGACGCCGAGGACCGCGAGGTCCGAGAGGCGGCCGAGGCCGCGCACTCCCACTCGTGGATCGCGCGGCTGCCGCAGGGCTACGACACCGTGATCGGCGAGCGCGGCACCAAGCTCTCCGGCGGCGAGCGCCAGCGCCTCGCGATCGCGCGCGCGCTGCTCAAGAACCCTCCCATCCTGCTGCTCGACGAGGCGACCTCGTCGCTGGACACCGAGAGCGAGCGGCTGGTCCAGGAGGCGCTCGAGCGGCTGATGCGGAACCGCACCGTGCTGGTGATCGCGCACCGCCTGTCTACGGTGCAGCACGCCGACCGGATCGTGGTGCTCGAGCGGGGGCGCGTGGTGGCCTCGGGCACCCATGCCGAGCTGATCGCGCAGGAGGGTCTGTACCGCCGCCTCTACGACCTCCAGTTCGTGGCCTAGGCTCCCAGCGCCGTGGATAGAGACGCGTCGCGCAGGCCGGCCGCCCCATGAGAATCGAGACCCCGGCCGGAGGGTTTCGCCGCATCGACGTGCTGCGGCTCTCGTCGCTCGGCGACGTGGTGCTGACGCTGCCGGTGGTGCAGGCGCTCGGGCGCGCGTTCCCGGCGGCGCGCCTGGTCTACTGGGTCAAGCAGGAGTACGCCGACCTGGTGCGGTTCGATCCGGCGGTGTCCCACGTTCGAATCCTCGAGAGGGACGCGCGGCGCCTCGAGGACGTGGTGGCGATGGGGGCGGAGCTCGAGGACAGCGACCTGATCGTGGACCTGCACGGCAACCTGCGCACCCGCGTGCTCACGTTCCGGCAGCGGGCCCCGGTGCTGCGGGCGCGCTCCGACCGGCTGCGCCGGGCGCGCTGGGTGCACGCCCGCTGGAGCCGCCCGGCCCCCGGCCCGACCCTCGAGCGCTACGCCGCCACGCTCGCCCCGCTCGGCATCCCGGTGCCGGCCGCGCCGCGGCAGTGCGCCGGAGAGGAGGCGGAGGCCTGGGCCGAGCGCTGGATGGAGGCGTGGAAGCCCGATCGCCCACCGCTGGCGATCTGTCCCTGGGCGCGGCACTTCACCAAGCGGTGGCCGGAAGAGCGGTGGCTCTCGCTCCACGAGCGGCTCGTCGGGGCGGGGGAGTGGCTGCTCTACTTCTCGCTCGAGGCCGAGCGCCGCGAGCTCCCTTCGCTGGCGGAGCGCGTCGCGCGGGATGCCCGGGCGCACTGGTGCACCGAGCCCTTGCCGCGCATGGCGGCGCTCCTCGGCCGCTGCCGCGGGGCGGTGTGCTGCGACAGCGGCCTCATGCACCTGGCCGCGGCGCGCGGGATCAAGGTGGTGGCGCTGTTCGGCAGCACGGCTCCCGAACTGGGCTTCGCCCCCGCCGGGACCGGCCACGTGGTCCTCTGCCGCCATGAGCTGTGCCAGCCCTGCACGCTGCACGGGCGGCGGGCGTGCCCGAAGCGGCATTTCCGCTGCATGCTCGAGATCCAGCCGGAGGAAGTGGCCGGGGCGGCGGCCCGGATCGGGTAGCCGCGAGCGCGGGCCGAGCGGGACCGCGCCCCGGGGCCGCTCGCGCTTGTTGGGCCTTTGCGCCACCACCTATACTGCGAGGCTCGACTGTCAGGCTACGAAGACCGCCCCGATCCGTGGAGACACCGTGAGCGATACCCAGGCTCAGAAACAGTTCGTCGAGGATCTCACCGACCAGTCGGACGATTTCTCGCGCTGGTACACGGAAGTGATCCGCAAGTCCCAGCTCGCCGACTACGCGCCGGTGCGCGGCTGCATGGTGATCCGTCCCTACGGCTACGCGATCTGGGAGCACATGCAGAGCCTGCTCGACCGGCGCATCAAGGCGACCGGACACCAGAACGCCTATTTCCCGCTTCTCATCCCCGAGTCGCTGCTCGCGCTCGAGGCCGAGCACGTCGAAGGCTTCGCCCCCGAGGTTGCGTGGGTGACGCACGGGGGCAAGGAGAAGCTCGAGGAGCGCTACTGCGTGCGCCCCACCAGCGAGGCGATCATCGGCCACATGTACTCGCGCTGGATCGAGTCCTACCGGGATCTGCCGGTGCTCATCAACCAGTGGTGCAACGTGATGCGCTGGGAGAAGGTCACGCGCCTGTTCCTCCGTACCGCCGAGTTCCTTTGGCAGGAGGGCCACACCGCCCACGCCACCGGCGAGGAGGCGCACGAAGAAGTGCTGCGGATGCTCGAGGTCTACCGGGACTTCGTCGAGACCGAGCTGGCCATCCCGGTGTACGCGGGCCCGAAGAGCGAGATGGAAAAGTTCGCGGGCGCCGACATGACCTACGCGATCGAGGCCCTGATGCGGGACGGGAAGGCCCTCCAGGCCGGCACGTCGCACAACCTCGGCCAGCACTTCGCCAAGGTGTTCGACATCACCTTCCAGGACGAGCAGGGGCGCCGACAGTACGTTTACCAGACCTCGTGGGGGCTGACGACACGCATGATCGGCGCTCTGATCATGACCCACGGCGACGACCAGGGCCTCAAGCTGCCGCCGCACGTGGCGCCGATCCAGGCCGTGGTGGTGCCGATCTGGCGCAAGCCGGAGGAGCGCGCGGCGGTGACGGAGTTCGTGAATCGCCTGCGTCACTCCCTCGAGGGCCGCGTGCGCGTGTGGGTCGACGATCGCGACCAGTACACGCCGGGCTGGAAGTACAACGAGCACGAGCTGCGCGGGGTGCCGGTGCGGCTCGAGGTCGGGCCCAGGGACGTGGCGCAGGGGGCGGTCATGAGCGTGCGCCGGGACACGCGCGCCAAGGAGTCCATCCGTCTGGAGCATCTGCCCGAGCGCTTGCCGGTGCTGCTGGAGGACATCCAGCGCGCGCTGTTCCAGGCGGCGCTCGAGTTCCGCGACCAGAACACGAGCCGCGTGACCTCGGTGGCCGAGCTCGAGGCCCACTTCGCCGAGCGGCGTGGCTTCGTGGCGCTGCCCTGGAAGGACGACGCGGACGCCGAGACCGCGATCAAGCAAAAGACCGGCGCCACGCTGCGATGCATCCCGCTCGATCAGAAGCCGTTCTCCGGGTTGTCCAAGGACGGGGCTCCGGTGGCCCTGTTCGCTCGCGCGTACTAGCCCGGCCCGGAGACCACCGGGGACGCCGGCCGGCAGCCTGAGCACCGTGGCAGTGCTCCCACCCACCGAGGATCCAGAGCGGGGCGGCACCGGCCGACTGCTGGTTCGCCTGTCCAACTGGCTGGGCGACGTGCTGCTCGCGCGTCCCTTGCTCCACGCGCTGCGGCGCGCCCTGCCCGAGGCCGAGGTGGCGGCGGTCGGCCCGGCGGCGTTGCTGGAGTTGCTGCGGGCCGACCGTACGATCGATCGTGCCGAGGCTTGGCCGGCCCCGGGAGGCGGAAGAGAGGACCTCGCCCGCCGCCTGCGAGCGTGGCGCCCGACTGCCGCCGTCGTGCTGCCGCCCTCGTTTTCGAGCGCCCTCTTCGCGTGGCAAACCGGGGCTCCGGTCCGGATCGGCTTCCGCGGCGAGTGGCGCGACGCCCTTCTCACCCACCCGTTTCTGCGCCCCGCCCGGGGCGAGCTTCACCTGAGCGGGGAGTACCTGGCGCTCGGCGGCCCCCTCGGAGCGGCGGCGAGCCCCCTCCCCGCGCTCGAGCCCTCGCCAGAGGCCCGCGAGCGCGCGGCCGAGCTGCTGTCGCGCCGTGGGCTTAAGGGTGCGCCCTACGCCATCCTGGGCCCCGGAGCGTCCTACGGTCCGGCCAAGCGTTGGGCGGCCGAGCGGTTCGCGGCGCTGGGCCGGGCTCTCGCCGGGCGCGGCCTCGGGGTGCTGGTGTGCGGGAATGGCGCCGAGCGGGAGCTCTGCTTGAATGTGGCGGCCGAGGTGGGTGGGGGTGCCCTCGCGCTCGCCGGGGAAACCGACCTCGGACTCCAGGCCGGCCTCTGCGAGGGAACCGCCGTGGCGGTGTGCAACGACTCCGGGCTCGCCCACCTCTCCGCCTCGACCGGGGCTCCGACGGTGGTGATCTTCGGCTCGACCAGCAGCGCCTGGACGGCGCCCCTCGGTCCCCGGGTGCGCATCGTCCAGCGCGCTCCGGTGTGCGCGCCCTGCTTCCGGCGCACCTGCCGGATCGGCTACCGCTGCCTCACCGCCGTCGAGGTCGGTGAGGTGTGGCGCGCCTGCGCGGAGGCGGGGGCCGCGACGTGAGGCTCCTGGTCCAAGGAGACTCGCTCGGGCCGGGCATGGAGCGCATGCTTCTCGCGGCCTGGGGTCTGGCGCTGCGCGGGCACGAGGTGAGGTGGCTGGGACGAAACGCGCCGCGCGCGGCGGCGTCGCCGGAGGCGCGGCTGGTCCGGGATCACCACGAGCCGGATCGCCGCGGAGCCGACATCGTGATCGGCTCCGACCGGGCACTCGGGGCCGCGGCGCTCTCCGGCTGGCGTGCCGGAGCCCACGGCATGGTGGCCGCCCTCGACCCCGCGCGGAGGAAGGCCTGGAGCCCGCTCGAGCGCTGGTGCTGGAGCTCCCTCGATTCACGCGCCATGGTCGAGGAGACAGCCCGGGACCTGGCGAGCGCGCCGGCGTCCGCGCTCGAGCCGGAGCGGCTCGAGAGCTGGTCGCCGGAGGCTCCTCCCGAAGCGCCGGAGATCGCGCATCCCGACGTGGACCGGCTGGAGCGCGCGTGCGAGAGATCGCTGGCCCGTCGCCGCGGCGAGGGCCTCTCGCCCGCCGTGTTCCTGGACCGGGACGGCACCCTGGTGGTCGAGAAGGGCTATCTCGCCGACCCCGACGACATCGAGCTCATCCCCGGGGTCCCCGAGGCGCTGTACGCGCTGCGCCAGGCCGGGTACCCGATCGTGGTGATCTCGAATCAATCGGGTGTCGGGCGGGGGCTCTTCCCGCTCTCGAGCGTCCACCGCGCGATGGGACGCCTGAGGAACCTGCTGCGGCCCTACGGTGTCGAGATCGACGCAGTGCACTTCTGCCCGCACCTCCCCGACTCGGGCTGCGGATGCCGCAAGCCGGGAATCGAGCTGCTGGAGCGCGCGGCCCGGGACCTCCGCCTCTCCCTGCGCCAGTCGGTCATGATCGGCGACAAGCTGCTCGACATCCGGACCGGGCACCGAGCCCGCGCGCTCTCGATCCTGGTGCGGACCGGCTACGGGCGCGACGAGGAGCGGAGTCTCGGGGGCGCCGGGATCGAGGCGCGGCCCGACCACGCGTTCGACGATCTCGCGGCGGCCGTGAGCTGGATCCTCGCCCGGGAGCGGGTCGGGCGCTGGGAGTGATTCAGGCGGGCCACTATCGGCTGGAATCCGCGTCGAGCTGGTAGGCGTCGCTCTCCGGGCTCGGCCGGTAGCGAAGCGGCCGGCCGTCGATCCGGACCTGATCGGGAGCGAGCCAGCGATCCGCCACCAGGTCCTCGAGGCTCCGGGGATAGCGTCCCCGCTCGCGACGGTAGAGCTCCACGGCGAAGCGGATGTCCCGCATCTGGGCGGCGCTGAAGACGTCGCTCGCGGCCGGGGCCGCGGGCTTCGCGACCAGCGCTCGTCCTCCCACCCACAGCGCGAACGCCGCGCCGACCGCCAGCACCGTGACCATCAGGTCGCGCGAATTGAACCGCGTCTCGTCCAGCGGGGCGAGGGGGCGTCCGGAGTCGATCGCCGACGCCGTCGCGGGGACACTCGGCACCGGAGCCGGGGCACTCACGTCGCGACGGCCGACGAACTCCAGCCATCCGGCATCGAACATGCGGTAGAGCGCCTCGTGGGCCTCGTAATCGGAGAGCGGGGCCGCCTCCACGATCTCCGCCAGGGTGTGTCGGCCGTCGACGATGCCGAAGAGCTCCGACTCCTCCTCGGAGATCGGGTCGCTCGGATCGGGCAGGTCGCGCACTCCCAGGAGCCGCTGCGGATCGTCGAAGGTCTTGATGAATCGGGCGTGCTCGTCGACACGTCGCGCCACGTCGATGAGCGCGCCTTCGATGCCGAGTCGCGCCACCGCGGCGTGGGTCCACTTGAGCTCGGGATCGAACGTGTAGGTTCCGCCGGTCCAGCGCGCCACCTTCATCAGATCGTCCAGGATCTGGCGCTCGATGTAACCCGCCAGCTCCTCAGCTTCCAGGTAGCGGCCGTTGACCAGCAGGTCTTCCAGGTCGCGGTGGGTCTCGTTCTGGATCGACCGGATGCCCCGGTACTGCTCGCTCGAGAGGCGGTGGATCTTGAACAGGAACTTGAGCAGCGGGTCGTCGCTCGTGGCCCCGGGCGAGCGCGACGAGACGATGCGGCCATCCTGCACGAAAACATGGAGCTTCTGGCCGCTGAGCTCGAGGATCAGGCAGCCAGTCTTCTTCTGGGTGGCGAGGAGCTGGAGGATGTCGGTGGCGGAGAACTCTCGCAAGGTTCCCTGCAAGGCCATGGCGGGCTCCTAGGCGGCGCGACGCGAGTGAGAGCCGCGGCCCCGCGCCGAGCGGAGGGAAGCCACCACCTGCGCCTCTGCGCGCGCCGATTCGACCACGTAACCGAGGATCGACACGGCGTAGATGGCGAGCCACGGCGCCAGCATGACCAGTGGCGGAGGCATCTGGTCGGGAAGGCAGAGACGCGGCTCGTAGGCGAACGGGGCGGCGATGTTGAGCGCCGCGCTCGCGAACGCCGCCGCCACGCCGAGCAGAAACACCGCCGCCCAGACCTTGCGGAACGCCAGCAGGCCGAAGCCCGGGATCAGGGTGGCGAAGGCGGTGCGGATCCATCGCCCCGTGCGCCGCACGCGGGGACGGTGCGCCACGAGCAGCGTGCGGGCGAGCTCCGGAGCCCGGATCCCGCCCGTATCCCCGGCGCACGAGCGGCAGAAGGCCTCGGCGCGGCGGCGCTCCGCGCAGCGGCGGCACACCACCCGGCCGCAGTGGGCGCAGTGTCGCAGCGGCAGACCCCGGTGCATGAGGATCCCGAACAGCAGGCCGGCCAGGGCGCTGCCCAGCACCGCGAGGCCGAAGGGCCAGCCCGAGCACTCGACGCGCTCGCGCCACGCGGGCGGCAGCGCGGGCCGGGCCGCGGGAGGCGGCTGATACTCCATCAGCGCGCTCCAGAAGTGTCGCGGGGAAAGCCACTGGTCCGCGACCGTCATCACGCCGCTGTCCGTGGCCTCTCCCTGGAACGAGCGCAGCAGGTCGAAGTCGAGGGCCGAGGCGTGGGACAGCGCCTCGCTGGCGCCGCGGAAGTCGTAGCGACGCGTCTGGGCCTGCGACAGGTTGAGGTACGCCGCGGCGTTGGAGGGGTTGTCCGCGATCGCGCGCTGGTAGTACTCGAGCGCCTCGTCGTACCGGCCCTCGAGGGTGAGCACGTTTCCGAGATCGTTCGTCACGCGGTCGTCGCCCGGCCACAGCTCGAGGGCGCGGCGGTAGGCTCCCTCGGCCGTCGACAGATCGCCGCCCAGACGCGCCGTCCACGCCAGGCCGAACTGCACGAACGGGTTCCCGGGGTGGGCCCGGCCGAGGGCCGCGAGGCGCTGCTGCTGCGCCGGCGAATAGGGCTCGTTCTCGAGCGCCATGACCCCGTAAAAGGGCTCGCGGTCCTGAAGCGGGGCGGCGTGCCGATCCATCTCCACGGTGATCCAGGGCACCGCCACCAGCGTGGCCACCAGGGCGACGAGCAGGGCCCGCTCGGCGGCCTTGAGCAGGGGCCAGAGGAACGCGAGGAACGCCACCGTGGGCAGCGCGAGCCCGAGCCCCAGGGCGTACGGAACCACCAGGAACGCCCACGACAGCAGTCGCGCGTAGCCGGGCGTGAGGGTCCGGGACAGCCGCTCGTGCCAGCCGTGGCGCAGCTCCGCCTGGCGCAGGGCCACGATCAGGATCCCGGCCGCCAGGATGGCGAGGAACCAGGTCTGGAGCACCAGGTAGAGCGCGTTGGCCACCAGCGCGAGCTGCAAGGTGAAGCTCCGGCGCACCAGCTCGATCAGGCTCGCGAGCTGCGCCACCGCTTGGCCGGGCTCGTGCAGCACGAGCCAGGAGGCCAGGGTGAGGTGCGGGGCCACGAAGGTGGGATCGAGCTCGGCCGCGCCTCGAACGAGCTGCACCGCCTCGTCGAGACGGCCGGACTCGCGGACCATGAGGCCGCGGCGGTAGAAGAGGCGCGCTTCCTGGGGAAGCGCGGCGAGGCGGCTGATGGCCCTGTAGTCGAGCCACGCCGACAGGTCCCGCAGGTCGGCGGGCGGGCTCAGGGAATCGGTTCTCGAGCGCCGCACGGAACCCGGGCGTGAAGAAGCCCGGACCGCCCTGGCCGTTCCCGGCGGAGGCGTGGCCCTGGCCTCGGCCGCGGGCGCGGTGTCGGGAGCGGTCTCGCGGGCCCCGGCCGCGCCGCCGAGCAGCGCCGCGAGGAGCAGGGCGGCGCCGAGGGCGGCCGCCGCCGGAGCGCGGCGATCGAGCCGGCGCGATCGAGAGTCTCGATGAGGGTCGGGTCCCGGGGCCTGGGTGCCGGCTCCGGAAGCGATGCTGAGAGGGTCGTTCTCGGGCGGGAGGGCCATCGGGCTCGCTTGACAGTGTGCTCGAGGAGTTCCTAAGTTGCCGCGGGTTCTAGGCATGTATCGGCGGGTCGGAGCACCCGCATGACGGCTTTTTGCACC
>Ga0066710_100004328_pt1 | contig 12525 bp, 10 predicted proteins | sample GraSoiAngelo_159_FD_79666 | JGI IMG/M metagenome (GOLD analysis project Ga0066710, IMG submission 79666) | Grasslands soil microbial communities from the Angelo Coastal Reserve, California, USA - 14_1009_16_40cm | ecosystem: Environmental > Terrestrial > Soil > Grasslands | place: USA...
CAGGCTTGCTTCATTCTAGCGACGCTTCGCAAAGAGGAGGCGAAATACGGCGCGAACAAAAAGGCAAAGGCAGAGGCGGAGAACCTGTTTGAGCGGATGATAAGTCAATTTGGCGCGGCGGGCCCCAATGCTCCGGATCTGGTCGCCAAAGCTAAACGCGAGCTCTCCGCGTTACGCCATCTGACGATTGGCAATCCGGCACCCGAGATTGAAGGCGAGGACCTTGATGGCCAGCCGATGAAACTCAGCGATTATCGCGGAAAGGTGGTCGTGCTCCATTTTTGGAGCCATTATTATGATGAGGTGGAGCATCATCGAAAGCTCGTCGCGCGCATGAATGAGAAACCATTTGTGCTGATTGGTGTCAATTCGGACAAAGACCTTGCCCGAGCCAAAACAACGGTTGAGACAAACCACATCACCTGGCCTTCGTTCCGCGACGGAAACTATCCAGGCCCTATTCACACTGCGTACAACGTGAACAGTTGGCCCAGCATCTTCGTGCTCGATCGCAATGGCGTGATCCGCTATCGCGATCTGCGCTGGAAGGAATTGGACGATGCTGTGGACAAGCTGCTGCAGGAGTGAGGGAGCGTAGCCGCCGACATGCTGGCGAGACGCCGGCGCTCCCTGGGCGAATTTCTGGGAGCGCCGGCATCCTGCCGGCTCAGGAAAAAAGCGCTTGAATAAATGTTGTGCTGCGCCTATCCAACTCGTGGAAATGGGTATGAAGAAAACGCAAATGGCTGCACTGGTTTGTTTGGGAGCGATTTTTATGTTTGGGTTGAAAGCAAAAGCCGCAGATATGCCGAAGGCGGGCGATCCTGCGCCCGATTTTTCGCTCGAAGGAAGTGACGGGAAGACTTACAAGCTTTCCGATTTCAAAGGCAAGAAGCCTGTCGTGCTGGCATGGTTTCCCAAAGCATTCACCGGTGGTTGAACGGCTGAATGCAAATCGCTCCGTGCGGGCGGTGAGGAAATCCGAAAGTTCGATGTAGCCTATTTCGCCGCAAGTTGCGACGACCCGGAAACTAATAAGAAATTCGCCGAATCAATCGAGGCCGACTACCCGATCTTAAGCGATCCAACTCGCGACACCGCCAAAGCCTACGGCGTGGTCTCAGGTGAAAAGAAGACGGCCTCGCGCACCACCTTCTACATCGGAAAAGATGGCAAGATTCTGTCCGTGGATGACAAGGTCAAAACCGGAACGCACGGCGCTGATATCGCTGCGAAGCTGAAGGAACTCGGTATTCCCGAAAAGAAAAGCTGATCGGTGCTACTTCTCCGGCTGATAAAGGCCAGCGTCGATAAACTGGCCGCCGCGGACCTGGCGGCAGTGGACGGCGATTACGTTTCGGCCCGGCTGCAGCGCCTTTGTTGCCTGCTCGGTCGCATCGAATTCCTCGTATTCGGTCGTGTAGTTGCGCACTTTTAGTGCCTGTACGCCGTTGATGTAGAGTTCGGCATCGTCGTCGTGGTGCATCAGAATGCGCAGGTCACGAGGGACCACCGAAACCAAATTGAATGCACGCCGCAGCCAGATGTCGCGACCCTTCCATTCCGTGCCGATGATGCTGCCGGGAGTTTCCTTAGTTCCAAATCCGGACGGCCCTTCCTTCCAATTCCCGTCGTCGAAGTTTGGCTGGAACCAATCGTCCGGAGGCTTTTCGGTCGTATACCGCCACTTTACTGGCCGGTCCTGCGCCGTGGGCGAAAGAGCGCTCAGCTTGGGCTCGGGCAGAAATCGCCCGCGATTGGCCGAGGCAATATCGTCGGCTTTCATTTTGATGACTTCGCGATCGTAGCTCAGCAAACCATTGCCCTCATATTCAACGTCGGTCGTCTGCGTATAGACCGCGGCGCTCAGGCCGGGCACTTCCTTGAGCTGGTAAAGTTTGCGAAACAACCTGGTGTACTGACGCGTCAGCTTTTCGACGCTTTCCATTCCGCGATAGCCCCACGTTTTTCCCGCCCAGGTGTGGCCGTCTACTTTGAAGCCGAGGCCGCCGAATTCGCCAAGCACCGCCGCGCGCTTGTCCTCGGGCTTGGGCGACCCTGGCCCGGGATAGCGATGAATATCATTCACGTCGCCGATGCCACGATCGGCCCAGCCGCTCGCATTGTTAACCAGCCGCGTTGGGTCATATTCCTTGGTCCAACGGCTCAGGCGCTCGGTATCATATTGGCCCCAGCCTTCGTTGAAGATCACCCACATGACGATGCTTGGATGATTGTAGTGGCTATCGATCATCGCTCGCAGTTCGCTTTCGAATTCAGTGGCCGATTCGGACGTGCGCTGGATGTCTGGAGAGCGCGAATCGATGAACTTAACGCCGCTGAGCATGTCCTGCCAAACGAGCAGACCAAGTTTATCGCACCAGTAATACCAGCGGTCCGGTTCCACTTTGACGTGCTTGCGCGCCATGTTGAAGCCCAGCTTCTTCGTCATATCGATGTCCGAACGCAAAGCTTCGTCAGTCGGCGCGGTGTAAAGGCCATCCGGCCAGAAACCCTGATCGAGCGGCCCGAGCATGAACAAAGTCTGATTGTTCAGAAAAATTCGCGTGATTCCATTCGTGTCCTTGCCGAGCGATACCTTGCGCATACCAAAGTAACTCGTCACGCTGTCGATCGTCTGATCACCCTGCCGCAGGACGACCGCCAAATCATACAAGTCCGGGAGTTCCGGCGACCAGAGACGCGGATACTTTATTTCCAACTCAAACGCGCGGCCAGGCGTTCCTTCCGCGCGAGCTACCTCGCGGCCTTTGTCAGTCACCACAACATCAACTCGATGATCTGCGCCGGCGCCTTTAACAACCGGTTGCACGATCGCTCGCTTGCCATCCAGGTCCGGCGTGATCTTGAGATTCGAGATGAAAACCTGGGGCACCGGTTCGAGCCAAACCGTTTGCCAAATCCCGCTCGTTGCCGTGTAAAAGATTCCCTGATCGGGCTTGCGCACTTGTTTCCCGCGTGGAAATGGACTGGCATCGGTTGGATCCCACACGCCGACCACGACATCATTGGTGCCATTTGCGTTCAGCGTTTCAGTGATGTCCATCGTGAATGGGTCGTATCCGCCGCGATGGGATCCGATCTGCTGGCCATTGATCCAAATCGTTGCTTCAAAATCGACCGCACCGAAATGCAAAAGAACACGCTGGCCATTCCAAGCCTTTGGAATTTCAAAACGGCGATGGTACCAGATGCGATTCGTCTCAAACACCGATTGCATCACGCCAGAAAGTGAGGATTCGACGGGGAAAGGAACCAGAATTTGCGCCTGAAATTCCTGTGGCGCCGGATCGTCTTTGCCAGTGATAGCAAAATCCCATAGACCATTGAGGTTCAGCCATTCTTTGCGGACCAGTTGGGGACGCGGGTATTCCGGATGGACCTTGGCTGGAGAAACATCCTTCGCCCATTTGGTCATCAACGGTGCCTTAGTCGGCGGCCAGCTATTCGTGTTCGCCACCGCGCCGGAACTGGAATTCAAGAAAAGCAATTGAATGCTGACAGCCCAAAGCGCCAAAGCGCGCATGCCCCGTTTCATATCGCAGTTTGCTTCGGAAGCTTTAAGCCGTCAAAAGCTTTGATTATCGTGAAGCCGTCCAGTCGCCGGTGTACTGATCTTCGAGGCCTTTGACGCTGGCTTTTCCGGAAAGCTTGCCGTCGGCGAGCTTGCCTTTATAGATAATGCTCACTTCATTGCCCTGAATTTCGCGATCGACTACCATTTCAAAATTGCCATCTTTGAAAGTCACTGACTTGGCCTTGTGCTCGCCGCTCCGCGGACTGATGACTGTCGCCTCCAGTTTGTCGCCAGATGTATCGATCTTCAGCTCGTAATCGCGGGTCTGATCTCCCAGGGACAATTCCATTTTCCATTTGCCTTCCAACTTTTGCGTCGGCGTGCTGCTCGCCGCGCCTTTGGCAGATTCTTCGCGCGAATATTCATCGACGCGCGGGCGTTCATTTTCGCGCTCTTTGTCAAAGTTAGACGCAAGCAGCAGGTTCCCATCCCGCAAAGTATAAACGGAAGAGCGCTGGTCGCTCACCTCCTGCAAATCATCTTCGCTCCGGCCTGCGGTGATATCGGTGAGCGTCAGCACGTTGAATGGACCGGCCTTCTCGATCCTGGCGGTCCCTTTCGCGACGAGGTGTGGTTTACCTTCCGCATCTTTTGCGTGGAACACGATTTTGTTGTCTTTGAACTCGAGGCTGAATGTATAGCGCTCGCCTTTGTCATTGGTTCTCGAAGCAGTCCATTTCCCAGCCAAGGCCTTAAGTCCCGTCGAAGGTTCTGCTGCGCTCGAAAGAGAGAACACACCAGCCAACAAGGAAAGAGCTACTGTAAATCGCATCGTTCTTTTCATAGAGATGTTTGTGCCTTGGCGGTCAAACACCTGCAATGCAAAAGTTTCCAGATGCGCCTCTTACCTCAGCAGCTACGAAAGAATGATGTGCTACTTTGACCTTGGCCGTGGCGCATTCTGACCAGGAAGGGGGGCACCGACTGGTGGAGGAAGAGCGGGTGGTTGCGTGCCACTGTTGCCTGCGGACGGCGGTGTGGTGATCTGGTTTTGTTGGGAATTCGCGTTTTGCTGGCCAGCATTTGGGCTGCCGGAAGTTCCGGGAGGCGCGTTGAAGCCGTCGAAAATCCCATTCGTCTGCCCTGTCGGAGATAACAAGCCGCTGGTGGTGTTTTGCGCTTGATTAGTGCGCGTGGTCCCGGGAGGAGGGGTAGTCATCGTGTTCGAAGCGCCGCCGGAAATGGTGCTGGTTTGGGTTCCGAACGCGCCCTGAGCTGCGAAAGTCGTTCCGACGGCTGGAGCCGCAAGCCCAAAAAAGCTAAAGATTCCCTGGCGGGTCGGATCCAAGGTCAATTGCGACAATTGCGTCGCGGTGATGGCCGGAGCCTGGAGCAAGCGCTGACGATCAAGGTTCACCGTCAAAGCTGCGCGAGACAGTGCGCTGGAATTAGCTGCAGCACCGGCGACGACGAATTGCCAAGGTACCGGAACGAGGCGACCGCCGATTTGCAGCACTCCAAGGTCCACTGTCCCATTTGGATTAAGAAGGACGTATTGCAACGGACCAAGCGGCTGGCCGGAAATATCACTCGCCGTAACACCGGAAATTGTGAGGAAAATCGGGCTGGTCCCAATTGCGACCTGCGGATTGGCAGTAGTCTGCGCATTGATGTCAGCGGCCGTTCCCGGTACCGCTACATTCTGGGTGCTTTGGGCGCTGCTCTGAACGCCGAGGGCCGGTATCCCATACGCGCTTCTTTGTTGCGCGAGCGTTGAGCCGGCCCCAACACAACTGACAGCCAACATGCTCAAAAGTAACTTCTTCATAAGTAACGCTCCTCCTCACAATCAACTTTCAGCGCGGGCTGGTTCAATCAATGGGGGTCAAACCCTTACGGATTAGCGCAGGTACGTACTTTTGCGGAGTGTCAGGGCCGTAAGCGGCTCGATTTCCTTCCCTGCCGTAAAGAGCTATAAAGAAGGCACGTGAACGGTGCTCACGCAAAGCATCGGGATCGCGACAATTTAACTCTGCTCCAACCTTGGCCTGCTGCTCTCAGCAGGCCTAAATTTTTGCGCCGGCCGCGTATGTAGTCGATCCTAAACCCCTCGCCCCCGCCCTCTCGGGCGCATCTCAATTTTGGCTGATCTTCTGGCATCCCTTCAGGATGCGAACTTTCGCTGCTGTTTACCTGGGGTTTCGCGGACTCAACCCCCGGCTAATATCTGTGACCCCTTCTGGGTCCTCAAAAACTGAGACGCGCCCGGCCCGCTCCCCCAAGGGGGAGAGGGGGTTCTCCTCTGCAGGAAGTCGTGCCTAAACGGCCTTTCACTGGCAGTAATCTTCCGTATCGACCAGTCGCTATTTGTTTTCCGACTCCTCTGGAGCAGGCGCTTTTTGCCGAACGAGAAAGTCCCGGCACTTACTGCCCGTGCCTTGTTTGTGGGCAGTATGTCCTGAAGTGGAGCAAACGGACGGCCGTAGCCCGGTCGCACGGGCCTTTAACCCTATGCAGGTGCTTGCAAACCAAGGGTTACCGAAAGCGTCGCGCCTGCCTCCCGATGTCCCAAGTCTGGCGCAGGCATTGCTCTCTCCCACGGCGGAATTTGAGACATTTTGTATGAGAATTGGTTACCCTGGCACGAAACGTCGAACATCTTGTGGCATCGCCTTAAGTGAGGTGGTCATCTCGATCGCGATCAGCGCGTTGAGCGTTGCTGCCGTGGTGTCCAGTTATGTCCTCTCGGCGCGGAGCGCGGATTTTATTGCGTATTCGTCGGCTGCCGATGCCGCGGCTCAAGCACGCATGGAACAGAGCCGCGCAGCCAAATGGGACACCAGCGCCGATCCGCTGATTGACGAGCTGGTAAGTACAAATTTTCCGCCAAAAGTTGATGTGCTGGACGTTCCGGTCGTTGGCAGTTCTGGCTTTTACGCCACGAATAAAACAACCATCACCGTTGTATCTGCCAATCCTCCGTTGAAAATGGTGCAGGTCGATTGCATTTGGAGCGATCCGACGCGCAAGCGGACATTTACGAATACCGTGACGACGTATCGCAGCCCCGATCAATGAGGTGGTTTCAGCATCGAAACAGGCCAACCCGTTACCAGAAGAGCGCCGCGACAGCGCGCGCGTTTTCGCTTCCTGAGCTGCTTGTAGTCTCCGCCCTGGTGTTGCTGGTAGGCGGCATGCTGATTGCCGCGCAATTGTTTGGACGAAGAATGTGGGTCATTACGCAGACTAAAATATATACCAGCGACAAAGCCCATCAGATTGTCCGATTGCTGACTACCGACGTTCATGCTGCAAAACTTCTCCGCGTCGGCAACGGCGGTTTTAATTCCTTTACGGAGGCGCCCCTCGATTCGCCTCAACAGGGTAACTCGCTCCAGATTTATCCTGCATCGGGCAACACCAATTACTTCATTCGTTATTACCGCGATGGCGCGGACAAGAAGCTCAAATCAATGACCAATGGCTCTGGTCAGCCCACCGTCGTGGCCACAGCCATCAGCAACACGGTCATCTTCAAGATGGAGGATTTCTCCGGCGGCTTGCTCACCAATAAGCAAAACAACTGCGTCATTGGGGTGCAGCTCGATTTTTACGAAATCGAAAATCCTTACGCGGTCATTGGTCCAAAGTACTACTACAAGTCCTTTCAGGTCCGCACCAAGATCGCTCAGCGAACACTCTGATAGTATGATGCCGCGCATTCCAACCCGATCTGAAGCCGGTGTATCACTGATCGTGACGCTCGTCATTGCAGCGGGCATCAGCGTCCTGGTCGGCGGCGTCCTTTATTTTACTTCGACCAAAACCACTCTCACACGCCGTGTTTCTCAATATGATTGTTCGGTTGCAGCAGGAGTCGCCGCCACCGAAAAAGTCGTCACGCGAATCACAAAAGATTTTCAAGGCTCGGGCGAGTCTCTGGTTTTGAATAACCTCTCCACTTATCAGGGGTTGGTACCCACGGCCGATGAATTATTTATAGCGCTCAAAAATGTCACCGGGCTTACTCCCTCCCAACCCTCCGACGTCGTCTGGGCTAAATATCGTTTTGCCGATCCTGGCGACCAGGTAAATCGAACTTACGTCGAGCGGACATCTCCCTGGAGTTTTCGGGTTCTGGATACGAAATTCTCGGGCCTCCGCGGTTACGGCGCGACCTACCGCATCGTATCGAACCTGCGCCACGTTACTAGTCCATATAATATTGTTTCTGCCGTAAAACAGGAAATCCAGGTGGCTTCGATTCCGCTCTGTGAGTACCAAGTGTTCTATGTGCCCGATTTGGAAATCAGCCCTTCCAGTGGATTAAGCCTGAATGGCCGCGTGCATGGCAATGCGAACATGTACTTCCAGCCGGCAGGAAATGTTACTTTCGGCAATTACGTAACTGCGGGCCGAAGAATCTTTCATAGCAAGCACCCCAGTGACCCGACAGCCCGCGGCGCTCCGTCCATCACTTATCAGGGCGAACGCGAAAGCGGAGTGAACACGCTCACTATTCCCGTGGGAACGAACAACACTCCGGCAGTCCTGCGTGCTCTCGTTGAGATGCCTTCTGTGGGTGAATTGCCAGGGTCACCCATGGGCCAGCAAAGGCTTTATAACAAAGCGGACCTTATTGTGACCGTTTCGGACACTGGAATTATCGCGCGAAGCGGCATTTACAACGGTAGCTCCGTCATCGTACCTTGGATGGAAAGCCGTGGAATCGTCAAATCCAGCCAGTCACAGAGTGCGCTGGATGCCAAGAATGCGATTAAGAATCTAATCAAAGATCTCGGCCTCAAAGGAAGGGACAAGAAAACTGCCGTTGATCTACTCAACTACTACCTCAGCTTGCAGAACCTGGCGTTGGGCTTCCGCGACGCCCGCGAGTGGAATGAAGTCAACACCACCGAGCTCGATGTGGCAAAGTTGATCGCTAATTATACGGACTTGACCACCCTCTTGGGCCGTCCGGCAAAAGTTATCTGGATAGCAGACCTTCGCGTCCAGCCAGTCGACACCATCCCTGGCATCCGGATAGTCAACGCGAGCGCCCTGCCTTCCGCTGGCCTCACGATCGCAACGCCGCAGCCGCTCTATGTCTTGGGGAATTTCAACGCCTCATCTGTAACTCTCGGCACGACTAACACGACCACAGCCGTTCCGGCTTGCCTCATCGCCGACGCAGTCACGGTGCTATCCGGCGCTTGGACTGATGCGAATAGCTACAATTCCCTCTCGTCTCGGATAGGCACGAGCACAACAATTAATGCCGCAGTCATCACAGGCATTGTTCCGACCTCCTCAGCGGGTTACAGCGGCGGCGTCGAAAACAGTTTGCGCCTGCTTGAGGATTGGACCGGAAAGACCCTCACCTTCAACGGCTCGGTCTCTGTTCTATTTTATGGTCAGGTCGCCACCGCGCCCTGGGGAGGTACGGACGTGTACGCACCACCCACGCGAAACTGGAGCTACGATTGGAACTTTACCGATTCGGCGAAACTGCCGCCTGCGATGCCGGAAGCTCGGACAGTTCTTCGCAGCGATTGGACCACCATAAAGCCCTATTCGAAATTATGAAGCGAGCTCGGCATTTCGAGCCTGGAATTTGGAGCTTCGCTCTAGTTCTCGCCACGTCTCTCATCGCTGCAGACCCGCCACGGGTCTATCCCATTCGTCGGGAGATTCCCGAGCGTGGCGAGGTCCCGGCCTATCTCCTCGTGATGGCGAGCAACACCTTTTCTTTTATTCCGCCCGCAGGCTGGACGCCGCAAGGCAAGCTGGACAAAAAACAAGTGCTTTTCTTATCTCCCGAAATGGACGCCTCGCTGAGTTTTCAAATCATCCCCGCCGAATTGGATACGAACGGAACGGTTAACCCTGACTTCTTTCCTGAGCAGGTCATTGATCGAATGCCGCCGGGAAATGTTGTCGGAACTTTCCCATGCTCCGTCGCCAATCACAAAGGCTTGGGTTTGGACCTTGAAGAGCTGGCGGCTGACAAATCAAAGATAAGCATCCGGGCTGCCTGGGTACCGGTGCCGTGCGGGGTAGCCGAATTCATATTCCGGGCGCCCCAGACGCGCATGAACGAGCTGCGGCTGGTTCTTGGGCGGTTTTTGGCCTCCGTCTCCGAGGAGAAGTATTCGCCGCGCAAATAGGCTGTTTTCGGCCGACCCGAATGGCACTGCCATTGCTCCGCTTGCCTCCGTGTTGAAGGTCTCGAACCTCAGGCAATCCAAACCTGACGAGATTGCAGCGATCGAGCTTGGCGGCCATAACTCCCGTGTGGTCGTCCTTCGCCGTTTTGGCGCCGAATTCCGAGTCTTGAAGTTTGCCGTTCGGGAATCGCCCCTCAAGCAGAAGAGCGTGTCGGCAGAAACGCTGGCTGAACACCTCAAGAAACTGCTCGCCGAGGCGCATTATTCCAGAAAGCAAATACTGGTTGTCATCGGGATGGGCGAAGCGCTGCTCCAACGGGCCCAGATGCCCCGCGCACCGCAAGCGGAACTCCGCCAGATTCTGAAGTTTAACCCCGGAAAATACTTTCAGCAGGATGTCACCCAGCATGTCTTCGATTTCTATACGCCGCCGGTCCCCCCAGAAAAGAGCAGCGTCACGGAGCCCCCGCGCATTCGTGCTCAGGCTGATGTGCTCATCGCCGGCGCAAAACGTGATCTGGTGGATTTGATCAACCGAGCCGCCAGGTTGGCGCATCTCACTCTGGAGCGCATCACGGTAAGCATGCTCGCCTTAACCGATGCTCTTCGCACTGGCGTTCCCCAGGAATTGGAAAAGGGTCCCGTAGCCGTTGCGAAGATCGGATTCAGCTACGCGAGCATCGCCTTTTTGGTCAATAGCGTGCCGGTGCTCACACGTGTGATCGAGGTCGATGGAGAGCAATTGAGCAAGAAGCTTGCGGAGGCGTACAATGTCCCCAGGCACGTCCCGGCGGACCAGAAGCTGGCATGGATGGCCGCCAAGGTAAGGCAGGTGCTCGCGCCGCTCGCGTCGGATTTCCGAATGGCCTTCGATTTCTTCGAGGCGGAGCATGAGAAGAAAATTTCGCGCGGCTTTGTCTTCGGCGAACTCGTCGTATCGAGCTTGATCGTCGAAGCGCTGCAGGACCTGGAGATTCCCTGTGACCCGATCGATTGGAAAGGACTGTGCACTCTGGATGGCACGGCCGAAGAGGTCCAATGGTTCAACCAGGAACTGCCGCAGCTCGTCTCGCCTATCGGCGCGGCCGCCGGATGGCTCAGCGGCAAAGCCATCGAGCTGAACTTGCTCGCGGAGGATTTTGAAGAGCGCGAACGCCGGCGCCGCGATCCGGTTCGTCGCTCGGCGATTGCCGCTGCGCTGCTGGTTTGCTTTCTGTTGCTGTGGGGCGGGCACGTGCGTTTCAGAATTTGGCTTGCCGATTCCGAGTTGAGTCGCAACCGCCCCGGGGGCGATAGCTTCGAAAAAGTGCTTAAGCAGTTCAATTCGCTGCGGGCGCGAGTGCTCGAATCGCAGCGAGTGCTTAATGGTCTTGAACAGCACAGCACGAACCGGTTCGCTTGCGCGCCGGTCTTGAACGCGCTGCAACAAGCAAGTCACACGTTGTTGCAGGTCACCAAAGTCACCTTTCAAGAGAGCACAGCAAATGTGGATGCCAAAAGAGAGGTCATCGATAAAGGCATCCGGATTCCGCGCAAGCCGGCCTATACCACCGAGAGAATCAGCGTCATCGTTCAGGCCAAGAACTACGGCAGTCCGGATGATCGGGAAACGTTTATCGAGCACCTCGCGTCAGCGCCCTTCCTGAATAAGGCCTTGCGCCGCGATGAACCGATCGTGCTCAAGGGCTATTTGCCGCGGCAGGCTAATCCGCTCAATCCGGAGGAGACATTCAATCTGCTGACGCTGGAATGCATGTTCCCCGAACGAGTGCTGGGTTATGAATAGACTGACCAAAACCGATAAAGAACGCCTCGCGCTGATCGTGCTTTGCACGAGCATTCTTTGCTTGACCATTTGGCAGATGCTTATCGCGCCGGGGCAAATAATCCTGGGCACTAAAGAGCGCGACTTACACGTGGTGCAGGAAGCCATGCGCACCGAGAACGACAAAGTGGCGCTAGCCGGAAAACTTCAGGAGGAATTGGGCCTTATCGCCAAACAAGTCCGCAAGCACGAAGCTCTGATGGCCAACGGCGATCCGTACCGTTGGGTAATGAAAACCGTGCTGGACACTCCCGGGTCGCGACGCATCGAAATCACCGCGTTCGAGCCGCCATTGATCGGCGACTTGTCTATTTACCCGCGCGTGCCTTTTGGCACCGCCACGTTCGCACTCACTGGCAAGGGCTATTATCACGACTTCGGAACATTTCTGGCCGCGTTCGAAAAAGCGTACCCGCACATGCGCGTAAAGCGGCTTGATCTGCAGCCGCAACAGTCCATTCAGGCCGGCAGTGAAGAGGAAGAAAAACTGGCTTTCCGCCTGGAATTTACGTGTCTGCTCCGAACCAATTCCCTCGCCGCGGACCTCTCCCGGCCCGACCAAATCAGCTCCGCCAAGCCGTGATTTTTTGACGCTAACGGCGCTAAAGTTGCCGCTGGCCTGGAATTTGGATTGTCAAAGAACGAGAACTTCAATTTTGTTCAGTTTGGTTCAATTCCTTGGGAAACTGAGTTCGATAGGGAGTTCAATTCTTGTGCGTTGCCCGTAGTCAGTGGTCCATTGTCATTAGTCGAGTTGCGCAGGCGCTTGTACAGTTGTGTGCGGTTTGTGCACCATTTTCAAAAAAAATTTATTTTGTGCACGCAGGTGCACGCAACTGCACGTAGGTGCACAACGGGGAAAGCTTTGTGCAGTTCTGTGCGGATATTGGAGAAACCGCGACTGGACGGCAATTGACGCGAATAGGATTGAACAGGAGGGCGCAGAGATCGCGGAGAAGGAAAAGGCGAAACGACGAATCGGGGTATCGGCGTCA
>Ga0066710_100004329_pt1 | contig 12525 bp, 16 predicted proteins | sample GraSoiAngelo_159_FD_79666 | JGI IMG/M metagenome (GOLD analysis project Ga0066710, IMG submission 79666) | Grasslands soil microbial communities from the Angelo Coastal Reserve, California, USA - 14_1009_16_40cm | ecosystem: Environmental > Terrestrial > Soil > Grasslands | place: USA...
CAGGACCGAGGTGTCCAGTACGATCAAACTGATTTGCCACGCATGGAAGCCCGGCCGCGCGATCGGCGCGCCCTTCGGAGTTCTCTGAGTTCCCTTTCAACGGCGGATTTTGGACGCGCTGGAATTTTGGGGACCAGTTCGTCAAAGACTTGCAGCATGCGGCGGCGTTCCCGCTCGCTCAGTCTTCCGATGCGCTCATGAAAATCGTGAATCGCCTCCCGGACAACGGCGCTCTTCGGCTTTGAGAGCCGCTCGGCAGCTTCGGAGAGCCTGGTGACAGTTGTCTCGTCGAAAGTAAAAGTCACTTTTACTGCCATATCAATACCATACTACCATATCGCCATACTCTATCCGATCGAACTTACGTGCCCAAGACTTCCACGTCTGCCTGCTCTGCATCCACGGCCAGCGCTGATGCGTACCCATCGACTAGATGTAACTCCTGCACTGAGAAGTGTTCGAGGTGCCTCCATTCAGGACCGGGACATTTGACCAGAGGCGGAGCATTCGCGGCGAAGACCACTTCCACCTTCTGTGTGGGCACGGATAACCCGAGGCCGGCGCATTTCAGGACCGCTTCTTTGACGGACCAAATCCGGCAGAAGGCTTCCGCCTGGCGCTCGGGCGCTATGGATTCAAGCCAGCCATTCTCGCCAGGAGAGTAAAAACGCCGGGCGAGACCTTGAAACGGCTGGCCGGCGCGAATCTGCTCGATATCCACACCGACTTCGGCATCCCGGGAGACAGCAATCACTGCATAATCGGCCGAATGCGAAACATTGAAAAACACCTTCGGCGCGCCGGGTGAAAGAACCAGTCTTGGCTTTTCGTGGTTCGATTCCCAAATCACCAGATCCGCCGGGGCGAGGCCAGTCTCGCGCGCCAGAAGCCTGCGCAACGAAGCCCGGACTGCGACAAAGCGCTTGCGGTCCTTTTCGAATTTGAAGCGCGCGCCGCGAACACATTCGGCCGCACTAAGCAGACGCTCGTATTGTAACTCTGAGTCCGTTACATCGAGGCACGTAACCTGGACGCGGGCATTAATAAGTCAGCTCCTCGGTGGCAATGACGTGCTTTTCCAGCTCTTTCGGACGCAGAAAATAAGTCGGCTTCATGCGTGATTTGCTGAACAGCTTTTCGGCCTGATCGTCGAAATGCGCCGAATCGGCGCGATCGCTCTCGCCCAGCGGAATGACCATCCAGGATTGCGGCGGCTTGGTGAGAATGACGATCTGGGTGGAAGTCTGGCCGCTGCGGCCGATCATGAGATTGCCTTGAGGGTCAAATCCGAGGGCGCGAGGCGTGGCCATGCCTGCTTGAGCCAGACTGCCGCCGCCCACGGGCCAGTTGCGCGGTGAACCCGTGCGCCCAACACGGAACACGGTCCCGAAAACGGCATTAGGAGGAAAGGTGGCTTTCAAATGTTCCTCGGCTTTATGCAAAGCCGCGCGCACGTCGTCATCGGTTAATTCCGCGGGGGGTTCGAGGAGCTTGCTGCGGCTGCCCAGCTCCATCTTGAACAGATAGTACGCGAGGGCTCCGCGCGAATCGGCATCGCTGCGCCGGTTCCAATCGAGAATGCTCTGCACGAATTCGCTCTCCGCGCCAGTGGCCTTCGTGGATTCGTTCCCCTGCAGGGCTTTTCGAATACGATCCTGCCACGTCTCGGCTTTGTAAACTTCGGGAGAGAACGCGATATCCATAGCCTGCTCGAGAGTGACGTTTTTCGCGGCGTCGAGTTGCTCGAGCGTCATGGCGGCACGCTGGTGCGCGGGTGTGCGGCCGGCGTTGTAGATATATGGATGCTCCGCGTATTTATCGGGATCGAGCGGCGAGTTTTTCATCATCACCCAAGGTGAAATGTTGCAGTTCTGCATGTACGCCTGAGTCGGATTAGTCACTTGCACCAGGTCTTCGAATGGATGGATGCCCTGCCACTCGCACTCGCCAGTACCCGGCATGGGTTTCGAGGGATCGCAGCCTTTGGCACGTATGGGCACGCGGCCGTTGCGCACGTAATAGATGTCGCCATCCACGGTGCCCACCATGATGTTCTGGGCCATGAATTCTAGTTCGCTAAGCGCTTTCTTCATGTCGCTGAGATTGTGCGCGGTCACCATGTCCCAGCTTTCCTGCATCAACTCGAAGGCCTCGGCGTAAGGAATCGCGGCCGAGTAGGCTTTGCCGTTCTTGTGCGCCACGATGGGTCCGTGGTGCGTGTACTCGTAGGTGACGTCTTTCCAGTCGATCTTGTCGCCGGCTTTTACGCCGATTTTTTCAGTCCAACTCTTGAGGGAACGCCATTCGCCGCGGAATTTGTATTCCTTGCCTCTGACTTCCTCTTCGAAGATGTCGGAGGTGTCGGGGCCGCCGGTGGTCATGGCCACGGACGTATAGCGGCTATGTCCCAGCACGGAGAATGGCATGCCGAGAATTGACGCGCCGGAGTATTCGAGTGCGCCGCCATACATGCGCATTTCGTAAAACCGGAATTCGCCGTACCACGAGAGATGTGGATCGACCAAGGCGATGGGAACGTGCATGGCGGTGCGGCCGGGCGCGATCAGCCATTCGTTTGACCCGTGATAGGCAACCGGATCCGGCTGTATACCACCGCGCAGCAGGTCGCCTCCCGCTTCGCCTTCGGGCCAACCCCAGATGATGTAGCGACCCAGCGCGATGATGTGCCAGGGCTCGAGCTTGGGCGCCCAGGCGGGGACTTGCTCTGGATGCTCGCCCATGAACTTTTTCACACCGCTCATGAAGGCTTCGCAAATGGCGCGCATCTCGGGTTTGAGATCTTTGTAATGTTCCTGGGCGACCTGCCGGTGACGCCACAGCCGCTGGCGGTAATCGTGCTTGTAGAAGTTTTCACCGAAGACTTCGGACATGGTGCCTTCCGCTTTGCGATAGTTGCGCAACATCTCTTCCAGACGGTCCTCGGCCTGGGCATGACCGGCGCCATAAGCCGCGCCGGCAGGTGTTGAAGCAAAAATGTGCGGCACGCCGAACTCGTCGCGGAGGATGCGCACTTTTTCAGATGCGAAAGCGGTAGCGCAAAGGAGGAAGTAGATGAAGAATCGTTTCATAAGTCACGGGCAGAACTGCTTCACTAGCCCGGCAGTATGATAGCACCGCGCTCAGGTGATAGGTGCGCGGTGTGTGGGCGAGGCTAGCAGATCATGTGGGGCCTAACTCGCCTGGCTCAATTTAACCAGAGGAATCAGGCCTCGGCGTCGGCAGCGTCCTGAAGAACGGGCTGGAGAAGTTGTTCCAGGAGTTCCCGCGCTTCAGCTTCGCGGTCGCGGGGCACTTGCAGGCGGACCCACTTACGGAGGAATCCATCGACGTCCTGGACAAGCGTCGCGATCTGGCCCAAAACGAAGAGGGGAATTCCCTTGTCCTCGAGCAAGCCCTTCGCCATCGCAAGCTGAACGCGATCGCTAGTCTCCAGCACAACAACCAGTTCGAGAGCTGGGTCGGACCGGTCTTGCGGATCCGGCGGACAGGCCCCGGTCAACAGGCGAACGTGGCAATCAGAGCATTCGGTGAAACCATCGCGGTACTCGACACGGCATTGAGAACAGTACATGATCCACCTCTGGACCCAAGTATACCGCCGGTTCATTTCGGCCTGTCGGCGCTAGCGGGAGTTTACTGGAACGGCATCACCTGTGAAATACAGAACCGCAAAGCGGTTGTGGCTGAGTGCAATAGCCTGTGGATTCGCAGGCCAGAATTGTATTACCACATAGAGCTTGGGTAAGACGGCATAAATTTAGGCAACTGCCTCAAAAACGTAACCTTAGCTTTTGTTTCCAAGCTCTCGCAGTAAACTCCCGCTAGGCCATATGACGCATAAAATACGCCCTTTCCGCCGAAGTGCCCTATCGCTCGCTTCGGGCGGGTCCACGACGTGAACTATCCGAGTTATTCCAGAGTCGCCCGGCCTTCATTACATTACACGTTTATCGATCGCAGATTGCATGAGCTACTTCAAAGAGATTCACGCATAGCTGCTGCGGCTGTTCTTTCCATCGTTGAAGGTTCACACCCATCAGGAGGAGCCAAAGCGCGAGTGACTGATATCTCAGCAATCCCCGCTGGGGCCAGAATGTAGGGGAAAAGATAAGCTCCAACGCCAGGTGGAAGGAGGATGGCAGAAATGTTGACCAGATAACACACCCCCTCCAAGCGCCAGCAGCATTCCGAGAATACGCGGGAAGAAGGTAGACCTAGCGAGAGAGGTAGCCGGCGACGATGCAATGAAAGCCAAAGAACATCAAAGCGATGTCGAAGCCGACGATATGCAACCTGATGAATGTTACAGCGAGCACTAGCAACTGATCGGGCTGGAAAGGGGTCAAGTACTCTCCGCCGCTCATAAGGAGCAAGGGCGCAAAGTGGTTGAGCACGTTGGCGCCTGCTATGCCCACGTAAGCAAGCCTGAAGAATGCTGCGAGCAAGGTCAGGCGCCTGCTAACTGGATTGAGCAGTTCATAGAAGATCAGCGCCACGCCGATGTCGCAACCGTACACGACCAGCTCGGCAGCGCCCCAAGAGAATACTGTACCTGTAAACTTTGAGGCCATCATTTTGGTCGCGGTCACCGCCGCATCACCGTGCCTCAGCCCGGAAGGAGCAACGGGGAAGGGGGCAAACACGGCCCCGACTATGATGATGATATACAAGCTCCCCGCGATTCTTGCTGGAGATTCGTCGAGGCCTCTGCAATCCCTTCGGTCATTCAGTACCCCTGTGGAGCGCCACCCAATCGTGGCAGCCGGCGGTAAGAATCCAGCTGCGATTTTGCAGTGAGGCCTCGGTCTGGTACTCCCAAAGCAGCTCGCCGGTGGCCAGATCGCGCGCTTCGAGAGTCCCGTTGAGAACACCAAGGTAGACGACATCGCCTGCCACCGCCGGTGAGGAAAAAACATAAGCTTTCAATTCAACTGCTGGTGGAGTAGTGAATTTCCGGTTTCGGCGTCGGCGATGTGGAACAAGCTCGAGTCGGAAGTGGCGAATATGACTTTTTCCTTGACTATCGCGGGCGCAGTAATTAGCCAGCTCATCTGGTTATTGAATATTGAAGCGCCATTTTTCCTTGCCGGTGACGGTATCGAGGGCGTAAACGTTGGAATTGCGGCACCCGGTGTACACAACGCCGAACGCTATGGAGGGCGAAGACTGAAATCCGACGTGATTGTGGATGAGTGGGTCGTCGCCGCCCTTGAATCGCCACTTTTCCTTTCCGGTGGCGGCATCAACCGCATAGAAAAAGGTGTCCCAGCTTCCGAAGTACACGGTGCCGTCCGATAATGCGGGCGAGGAATGCGCCACATCGCCGATGTGAAATTTCCAGCGAAGCTCGCCCGAGGTTGCGTCGAGCGCGTACAGGTTTCCGTCGCCCGAAGTGAAGTACACCGTTCCCTGCCCGACCACCGGACTCGACAGATACACGTACAAGGATCGGGAATGGTCTGGTTCTTCGGCTGCATGCCGTGAATGCCCTTCGCCTCAAAACGCCGCTCGCCGTCGGTTGCAAATTTCCATTTCAGTTTTCCGTTTTGCGCGTCGAGGGCGTAAAACTTGCCATCGTAGCTGCCGAAGCAGACCGTCCCGCCGGCAACTGCTGGAGTGGAGGGTACGGGTCCCTGGGTACCGAACTTCCAGTTTTGACGGCCTGTCCAGGCGTCGACGGCGTACAGATTGTGATCGTCGCTGCCGAAATAGATGACGCCGTTGCTCCAGACTGGCGATGAGACTACGCGATCGCCGGTCGGGAATTTCCACTTTACTCCTTGGAATTTATTCGGCCCGTCGCCGGGGTAGACACCTGAATGTGCGGCATCGCCGCGGAACATGGTTTGCCCCATGCACGGGGCGGAAATCAGCAGCACGATCAGCGGGACGTGAATGAGCGATGTTTTCATTGCACGCTCCTGGTTAATTCGTACCGGCATTCGTTCCTGGGCGGTGCAGGATCAGCGGCGCTTCGTAGGGGCCTTGCCAGTAGCTGCCCGCGATTTCGTTGGCCGCCGCACGGAACCGTCCTTCGTACGTGATGCCAGTTTCCGACGATTCGACAGTGAGGTTATCGTTCTCTTCGATCACCACATCGAGCGTCACGGTACTGTCGCGCTTGCCGATAATGTGGAATTGCGCCGTGGCTTTACCGCCCTGATTGGCGAGCCTGAGCGTGACATTGATGGGATAGCCGAAAGTCCATCACGCCTTTCCACTCGCCTTCCATTTCGTTGCGCACCGGCGTGCTGCGGCGCGGCGAGTCCACGTGTGGCGGTCCGGTCTTCTTGAAGTGTGAACGAGGCCTTGTTTCCCGCTTGCTCGAAGTCGCCGTTTTCAGTTAGGCGCCCAGCCAGCTTCGGTTCTCCGAGGACGCCTTTGATGGTGAAGGACACATCAGAGTTTTTCACGGCGATGCCGGCGAGCGGCACACGTTTAATTCCGAAACTCGGAACGATGGCGGAACCGATCCGTTTGCCGTCGCTCGACTGCGCAAGATCAATCACCAACTGCAACTCCCTGCCGGGGATGCGGACGGAGCCCTCCCAGCGCGCGGCAGCGGGATCCCCGCACGGCAGTCGAGAGTTGCTGCGAACAGAAACAAGCAATTCGCAGGCCATGCCGGGCACCGCTCGCTGACGGGTCGCGGCGCGGTGCGGGCTGTCCGATTGTGGGACCACATCGTCGCGTAAATCGACAGACGTCCAGAAGACTCAACCCCGCTGGCGAGGTTCCCGTTACGCACGATAAGATAGCGGCTGCTCTCGAGGCGATCTGACGTGTCCACAAACGCCGCATCTGCACCCGAAGATCTACGCCCCACCTTTGATATGCCGCCTGAAGTTCTTGTGGCGAAAAACTACGGGCTGGTGTTCGAAGCATTGGCAAGCGATCCGTCCAGGCCCGGAAGAGCGTCGTGGTGCGGTGTGGGGGACGCTCGCGGCGGCGGCTGTATGCGTGGTCATCGCGGGCCTCTACATCCGGACTGGGTTTGGCTACCTGTTCGATTTCGCGTTCGCCATCGTGGTGGCAGCGGTGCTCATTCCCTTAGTGGCTCTAGCTATAGCTCTCTTGTTGACCATCGCACGAAAATTGCCCCGCATGGCCACCGGCATGATGATCGGCTCGTGCTCAATCGTGATGCTGATCTGGTTTCCGCCGCAGCTTGGGATCGCTATGGCGATTGTGGTCGGGCTGGCCGAAGGAATCCTCGGTGCAACCATCGCCACCTTTATCGCGGGCCGGTTCGCGCAGGCGGCGCTGAGCAAGAAGATCATTGCCGTGTTGCTGATGGTTCTCGCGGTGGGGACCAACGTCTATATCGTTTGGCTGCTGGCCCACGAAGGATCGATGGAGAACAGCGTGACCTGGAAACCCCCGGCCGATACAATGCCGCAAGGTTGACCGCACCGAATCCCGCGGAAAACGGACCCTACCGGAGCAATTTGCTATTTTACGGAGCGGGCGCGGACATTCGCCGCCCGGAATACGGATCTTCGGTCGCGATCAAGACTCACACGGTGGATGCGTCGGACTTCTTCAAAGACTTCAAAGGTTGGAAACGCTGGGCACGGAAAAAGTATTGGGGGTTCGATGTCGATAGGCTCCCTCTGAATGCACGCGTATGGTATCCCGAAGGTCCGGGTCCGTTTCCGCTGGCCTTGATTGTCCACGGCAATCACGACATGGCCGAATTTTCCGATCCAGGATACGCATACCTGGGAGAATTGCTCGCGAGCCGAGGCTTCATCCTGGCGTCGATAGACGAAAACTTTCTGAATAGCGGGCTGTTTCACGATCCGCCAAAACAGCAGGCCGTGCGCGGCTGGCTGTTGCTGGAACATTCTAAAGCTGTGGCGTGAGTGGAATCAAACAGCGGGCAATCCATTCCACGGCAAGGTGGATCTTTCGCGCATTGCGCTGATGGGACATTCGCGCGGCGGAGAAGCAGCAGCCACCGCGGCCGCGTTCAATCGCATGAAGTATGATCCCGAAGACGCGAATATCCATTTCGATTATGGATTCGCAATCAAGGCCGTGGTAGCCATTGCGCCGGCGGATGGCCAATACAAACCCGCCCAGCACCGCTGGATTGAGGACGTGAGCTACCTGACGCTGCAGGGCGCGCATGACGCGGACGTTTCGTCATTCATGGGCAGCCGTCAATGGGAACACGTGCGCTATACGCAACCGGGCCCTTGGTTCAAAGCGGAGATATTCGCGTATCGCGCCAATCATGGCCAATTCAACACGGTGTGGGGCCGCTCTGATGCCGGAGAGCCACTGAGCTGGCTGCTCAATCTGAAACCTTTGCTGCCGGGCTCTGAGCAGCGGCGCTTCTCGAAGACAAACATCGCGGGTTTTCTAGAGGTCACGCTCCATGACCGCCTCGTATATGTTCACACTTTACATCAATCGTTACCAGGACGCATCGTACTTGCAGGTTGCTTCGTTCGCAGAGGACGCCGACCTCACGACAACCACGGCGACGGGCGGACGCATCGCGGCCGAGAACCTGTCCATCTGGCGGGGAGGCCGAATTCCGTGGCGGGAGGGTGATCGCGACTACAACGGTGTGTTTCTGGGGTGGAACCGTGCCAAGGGCGCAGCGGCCGCGGCTTACACGATCACGCTGCCCGACGGAGCGGCCGGAAAGTGGCAGTTGACCGGGCAGTCGACCGTGGATTTGTCGATCGCGGCGCTGGATGAAGACGCGCCCTTGCCGGGAAAGAAAAAGGACGAGAAGGACAAAGAGTCCGACAAGTCCAAGAAGAAAGAACGCGGTCGCCGGACTTCACCATCGAGCTGGTGGCGGCCGACGGAGCTGTTGCGACGGCACCTATAAGCCGCTTCGCCGCAGTTCCGCCACCGCTGAAGGAGACGTTCACGAAACTCGAGCCGATGGAAAGCCATGCACCGCTTAGCGCGTTCCAAACCGCGGCGGGCTCGAAGCCATTCGAACCGCAGAAGCTGGCTATCGTGCGGCTGAAGTTCGACCGGACTTCGGCGAGCGTGATTTGCATCAGCGGCGTGGGCTTTGGAAGGTAGAAGGGAAAGAGCACAGGCAAGAATGCCTATTCTACGAGAACCGCACATAAAAGACGCTTATGAAATTGAAAGATCGCGTGGCAGTGATCACGGGCGCGGGCTCAGGCATCGGCCGGGCTTCCGCCCTGGAGTTTGCAAAAGAAGGCGCACGCGTCGTGGTAGCCGATATCAACCGTAACGGCGCGGTGGAAACGGTCAAGCGCATCGAGCAGGCGGGCGGCCAGGCGCATGCCGTGACGACTGATGTCGCGGACGCGGCCTCGGTCCAAAATCTCGTGCGCGAGACCCTGCGCGTTTGGCCCCAGGTTCACGTGCTGTTCAACAATGCGGCGATCCAGATCAACAAGACCGTTGAAGAGACCGAGGTCGAGGAGTGGAATCGCGAGATCGCGGTGAACCTGGGCGGTATTTTTCTGTGCTGTAAGTTTTTCATGCCGCACCTGCGGAAAACCAAAGGCGCCATCGTAAATATGTCGTCGGTGAACGGTTTCTTCGTGGAACCGATCTGCGCCGGTTACTGCGCCACGAAGGCAGCCATCATCGGACTGACTAAGGCCATGGCGATCGATCACGGCAAGGAAGGCATTCGCGTGAACTGCATCTGCCCGGGTTACATCGACGCCGGCCTGGCGGAAGGATATTTCGAGGCGCAGCCGGACCCCGCCGCCGCACGCGCTGCAGCGGCCAAACTACACGCACTGGGGCGCATTGGACGTCCAGAAGAGGTGGGCCGAATGGCGGTATTTCTGGCCAGCGACGATGCGTCGTTTGTGACGGGCGCGGCATTTGTGGTGGATGGCGGCTTTGGCTCCGGGCTACCGCCAAGCAACTGAGCTGCATCCGTTGTAGCGCGAAAGCGGTTGAAATCAGCGCGCTGGTATTTTGCCGATTCTCTGCATCAAGAGCTGATCTTTGCCTTCCTCGATCACGTAGAAGTGGTCCGCATCCACGTCGCGAAACGTTTGATGAGCGCCGCTGGGCCACCAGACCTCAACCGTATCTGCTTTGGTGCGCTGACCCAATCCGAAATTCGCACGCAAATCGCTTTGTGATAGGTAACTGCCGCCGCCCGCTATTTCGCGGATTTGCGACATCTCGCCCGCGCGCAATTTGATCCGCGCGCCCATCGCGTCGCGGTTGCTTTTAGTGCCCACGAGCCTAAAGTTCAAAAAATGATTGCCTGCCGCTCCGCCATTGCGCAGCAGTAAAGGCGGATCGCCCACGTTCGCCACGATCACGTCTACGTTGCCGTCGTTGTCAAAATCGGCGAAGGCTGCGCCGCGTCCGGCATAGGGCTTGGAGAATCCGTCGCCGGAGATCTTCGTCACTTCCGTGAACTTAACATTGACGTCGTGGGGGGCGTCGTTGTGGAATAGCGAATTGATCTGTTTGTAGCGCATCTCCGGATTCACGCGCTCCACTTCTTCATAGACATGACCGTTGGCGATGAACAGGTCCAGCCAGCCGTCATTGTCATAATCGAAGAAACCTCCGCCAAAGCTCAGGATATTGCGTGTCGGCACGGTGATCCCGGCCAGGTCGCTGACTTCTTCAAAAAAACCTTTGCCATCGTTGTGCCAGACATGGTCGGACGACAACTGGAAATCAGAGATGTAGAGATCCAGGTACCCGTCGTTGTCGTAATCGCCGAGTGAAATGCACATGGCCGCCATGGCAGTACCGCTTTGGGTGAGCGCCATCCCGCTGGTCACCGCCATTTCGGTAAAGGTTCCGTTGTGGTTGTTGTGATAGAGGTAGGCTTCAATGCCATCATTCGCCACGAACAAGTCCGGCCACCCGTCATTGTCGTAGTCGGCTGCGCCTACGGACAGGTTGTAGCCCTTGGGTTGATAGATCTTTGCAGCCTTTGTGACATTCGTGAACGTACCTTCGACGTTATTGTGATAAAGGACCGCGGGTGTTCCGGCGTAGGCTTGCGGGCGGCAACTGGTGGCCACGCCGTTCCCGATGGTGCAGGTGCGCTGGCTGGTGGAGGTGAAATTCGCATAGCCACCCGCATAAAGATCGAGCTTGCCATCGCGATCGTAATCGAAAAACGTCGCGCCCGTATGGAACATGCTGCCGAATTCAGTGGCGCCGACACCCGCTTTGTCGGTGACGTCCGTGAAAGTCCCGTTGCCGTTGTTGTGATAGAGAAGATTTTTGCCGTATTGAGTGACGTAAAGATCCGGAAAACCGTCGTTGTCGTAGTCGCCCCAGACGCAACCCAGGCCATACGCATTTCCCGGCGCGCCGGCCTTTTCGGTTACGTCAGTAAACGTGCCATCGCCGTTATTCCGATAGAGCGCATTGCGCACGGTGATGCCGCGTTTGTAACGATCGCGGCCGTTGACGAAGTAAATATCCTGGTAACCGTCGCCATCAAAATCGGCGACGCAAACGCCGGGTCCGGCCTCTTCAAGAATGACCGAGGTCCCATTGGCGCCCTTGTAGTGAACGAAAGTGACTCCGGCGGATTTGGTGACGTTGGTGAATTGAACCGAAGCTGCAGGCTGGTCCGGCGGCGCGGCTTGCGACAGCATGGCTACCGACACCGAGACCAGGACTAGACCCAATATTGATCTACTTTCCGGAGTATGGCGCAACACAGCGCTCCAAGCTGCGCGACAATCGCGGCTCATGGGCGTCCGCTACGGCTCCGCCTTTTGCGGTCCCAAGGCGTCCTGTGGACCGTTGACCCCCGCCTGGATCTCCTCCTTCGCCTGACGGCTCTTTTCCGAAGTTTGCTGGTGCAGAACCATTTCATGGTTGGCGTCTTCTCTGCGCCCCACACGGCGATACGCGGTGGCCAGATGGAAATGCGCTACCGGATTTTGCGGCTGCATTTTCACGGACATCTCGAGCGGAGCAATAGCCTCGGGAGCACGTCCGGCCGCGATCAGCGACCGGCCCAGACCGATGAACGCGTCTGCAAACCCGTTATCGAGAGTGGCGGCGGAGAAATGCTCGATGGCTTGCGGCCACTGCTGCGCCTGACGCGCCAGCTCTCCGAGCACATAATGCGCACCCGCGTTGCCGGGACTGAGCTTCAACTCTTCCTCGAACTCGTGCTTTGCGTCTTCAACCGGCGGAGTTTTTTTGGGTTCGGAGAGCAGCAAACGGCCTAACCGGTAATGCATGCCCGGCAAATTCGGATTTCGTTCGAGCACAACGCGATATTCGCGGGCAGCGTCTTCCCACTTTCCCTGAGTCTCCAAGGCCTCGGCATTGAGCAGATGCACTTGATAGGACGACGGCGCCGCGACTAACAGCGTTTGCGAGGCCTGGATGGACAGGTCGGAAAAAACGTGGACGGTCAGGTACAGGACTTCGGGATCGCGTGGAAAATCGCGATTCAGCGATTTTGCGAAATCGAGAGCCTGGTCCATCTGACCGAGCGACATGGCGCATCGCAATCCGCCCACTTCCATGGTGCGTTTGAGATTCTTGTCG
>Ga0066710_100004330_pt1 | contig 12525 bp, 16 predicted proteins | sample GraSoiAngelo_159_FD_79666 | JGI IMG/M metagenome (GOLD analysis project Ga0066710, IMG submission 79666) | Grasslands soil microbial communities from the Angelo Coastal Reserve, California, USA - 14_1009_16_40cm | ecosystem: Environmental > Terrestrial > Soil > Grasslands | place: USA...
CGCAATCAACAGAGACCCCGACGCGCCAATTTTTCAGATAGCCACTTATGGTTTGGTGGGCGATCTCTATCAGCTTGTCCCGCAACTGATCGATTCGATTCGCCGAGGTTAAGCAATGATAGAGGATCGTTGATGAGAGGTGTGTGCTTCCGGGAGGCTGGAAGCCTCTGCTCCAACCTTGCTATGACCGATGTAAATAACGCGACACGGGAAGTCTTCGGCAACATCGCGCCGTGGATGCAGATCTTGTTCTTTGTCATGATCGCAGCGAGTCTCGGCGCGCTGCTGTGGCAAATCGCAGCCCGCGTATGGCTTTGGTGTAAAGGTCAGCCGGGCGGATTTGAGCGTGACTGGCGTGTGTGGATACTGCGGCTGGCCGTTTACGCGGCGGCGCAGAAACGGGTTCATCGCAAGTCGTTGGGGGCTTTGCTCCACTGGCTGCTCTTCAGCGGCTTCATCGTGCTTGCCATCGGCACCACACTGCTAGCGATCGCCTACGACGGGCCCTATGACTTTCACCACGGCTGGTATTATCTCATCTACGAGCTGACGATGGATGTCTTCGGCGTGGCATTCATTCTCGGTTGCCTGTTGGCAATGTATCGGCGCGCGTTTCGCCGAAAACCGAGCCTCGGTCACAACCGGAGTGACTGGTGGTTGTTGGGATTGCTTCTCTCGTTAGGGGTCACCGGTTTTGCCGTAGAAGCGCTGCGCATGCATTACACGCAGGTGCAGCCGCCGATTGCGTACTGGTCAACTGTCGGCTGGTTAATCGATATCACCTTGCTGCGTGGAATCGACGTGGGCAACGCACAAACAATGCACCTGGCGGCTTGGTGGCTGCATGCGGTTTTGGTCGCGGTGTTCTTGGCCACGATTCCTGTGAATCGATTTCTCCACGTGCTCACCGGTCCACTTAACATTGCGGCGCGGCCCCAACGGCCCATGGGCGCGCTCATGCCCTTGAAGATGGAAGAGGTCGAGCAAACGGGTCGCACGGGAGTCCAGGAACTGGCGGATTTCAATCGTCAACAACTGCTCAGCCTTGATTCCTGCATGGAGTGCGGTCGCTGCGAAGACGCGTGTCCGGCGACCGCCGCTGGCAAACCGCTTTCACCGAAGGCCGTCGTGATCGATCTGCGAAATTTGATGTCGTTAGGCGGCGGTAACGTGCACGGTACGATCCGTGACGAAACCCTTTGGGCCTGCACGATGTGCCAGGCGTGCGTCGAAGAGTGTCCGGTGTTGATCGGGCACGTCGATTTAATCAGCGACATGCGTCGGGATTTGATCGGCCAAGGCAAACTGTCCGGGCCGCCCGCGAAAGCGCTGCAACAGATCGGTAACCAATCGAACCCCTACGGCCGGCCTAACTCCGAGCGCTTCGCTTGGGCGGATGGACTCGGCGTGCCGACAGTCGAATCGAACCCCGTCTTTGAATATCTGCTCTGGGTCGGCTGCGCGTCATCGTTCGACCCGCGGGCGCAGAAGGTCGCGCGTGCGACGGCGCTGTTGCTCAAGGAGGCAGGAGTGAACTTCGCGGTGCTCGGCAAAGAGGAGAGGTGCACCGGTGATCCGGCGCGTCGAATCGGGGACGAGTTCCTTTTTCAACAACTTGCGCAGACCAATATCGAGACGCTCGCCCGTCACAAGGCGAAGAAGATCGTGACCCCGTGCCCACATTGTTACAACACGCTCAAGAATGAATACCCGCAGTTCGGCGGGCAGTACGAAGTGGCGCATCACTCGGCGCTACTCGCGGAACTGGTCGGGGCGGGACGATTGACCAACGCAACCAGTAACGGTGAGCCGATCACCTTGCATGACCCGTGTTACCTGGCTCGCGTCAATGGAGAAATCGATGCGACACGCACGGTCATCGGTGCTGCCAGGAACACGCAGTTTCGCGAAATGCCGCGCTGCGGAAAAAAAACCTTCTGCTGCGGTGCGGGCGGAGGTCGGATGTGGTTCGAGGAGGCACCGTCGCAGCGCGTTTCCGTCTTGCGTTCGCAGGAAGCTATCGCGACTGGCGCGCGCACGCTCGCCACGGCCTGCCCGTTCTGTTTGAACATGATGACTGACGGGATGGCGGGCACCCAGGGAGGGGAAAACGTCAAGGTGCTCGACATCGCGGAGCTGCTGCTCAGCCGTCAAAGCCCGATTCGTCCAGGAGTATGTTCTTTGCCGCCCGAAGGTGAATCGGGATCTTAGCGCAGTTGGTACCGCGGAGTTTTCGTCGCGGTGAAGGAAGATCACCCGGCCTATCACCGGTGGTAGTTGTAGCCACGCGCCTGTGGCGCGTCGACGCGACGGCCCACAGGGCCGTGGCTACAAAAGCGCGCCCGGGGTGACTCGAACACCCGACCCACGGATTAGAAATCCGTTGCTCTGTCCGGCTGAGCTACGGGCGCAGTGCGGCTGAATATGTCGCCGCACGAGAGCGTGAAATCCAGTGCAAATCGTTGAAGCGTTGAAGCGTTGAAGCGATGGAGCGCTTTAACTTTTCAACGCTTTAACGGTTCAACGAACCTAGTCGCGGACGCGATGCTTGAGCTCCCACACCCGCAGCGCGGCGAGGAGAAGCGCCTTGGTGCGGGTGAGACTCCCGGCCGCAGCCATCGCTCGTGCGGGTTGAGCGGCACCCGTTTTAGCTTTCGCTTTGCTTTTGCGGCGCGTTTTGGAATCGCGCACCCGGCGCGCGGCCGATTCGCTTACCGGAAGGTGAGCGCTGCTGTTCATGGGTTGTTGCTAAATTTGAGCAGCTTCCGAGCCAGCGCTTGAAGGGAAGAAAATGCTGTGGCGTCCGCTGTCCTCAGCGGATATATCGCGGGTCCGGCAAGGAAAACCGCTTGTCTGCGCGGTGGTTCTCCGGCAGTTTGCAGACACTATGGCCGAGCGCAAACCGGGTTGTCTGACCATTTTTCTGTTTGTCGCGCTTTGTGTCAGCGTTTTTGTGAACTTCGTCCTCGCGTTCGCCGCTTTGCAGCGGCTCGGTGGCGTTTTGCCGCAAGAGGAAGCGTTGCCGCGCTTCCGCGAGATCGTGGTGCAACGCGGTAGTGGCGGCAGTTTCGACAAAATCGCAGTGATCATGTTGCGCGGCCTGATCAGTTCATCGATTCCGGGAACCGTCGGCGACTCGATGGTGGAAGATATGCGCGCCGCACTGCAACAGGCGCGCGATGATTCCAGGGTTAAGGCGATCGTGCTCGAAATCGATTCGCCCGGCGGCGAAGTCACGGCCGCGGATGCCATTTACAACGCCGTCACGAAAGCGCGCGCGCGCAAACCGGTCGTCGTTTACATGGATTCGCTCGCTGCCTCCGGTGGTTACTACATTGCCTGCGGCGGAAAATTTCTGATGGCAAACGAAACGACCATCACCGGCAGCATCGGCGTTATCATTCAGACGTTGAACTACGAGCAGTTGCTGAACAAAGTCGGGCTCGCCGCAGTCGTGTTTAAGAGCGGCAAGTTCAAGGACATGCTCAATGGCGCCCGGCCGATCACGCCGGAGGAACGCGAATTGGTGCAAAGTTTTGTGATGAAGACCTACGATAAATTCCTCGGCATCGTCGCGACCGAGCGCAATCTTCCGGCCGATTTGCTCCGCAACACGATAGCCGACGGTCGCATTCTTTCCGGGCGCGACGCGCTCGAACACAAGCTGGTCGATGGGCTGGGCCAGATCGACGACGCCTTCGGCAAAGCGAAACAACTCGGCAACGCACCCGGCGCGAAAATAGTGCGCTACGGGCCGCCGTTCAGTCTCAGCCGTTTTTTTCGCGCCTTCGGCCAGGCCGATGCCAAGCTCGAATTGCAGCTGCCGAAGCAGTTGGTTCCGCAGTTGGAAAGCGGGCGCGCTTATTTCCTGCCGAGCTATTACGCTCCGTAGCGGCGGGCGCTCATGTTGCTCGACACGCTCCTGATGGCGCTCGGCGGCTCGGAGGTTTTCCCGGCGCTTCTACTGACGTTGTGGTTCATCGGCGGTATCGCCATTTACCTCGCGCTTGTGCGGCAAACGAAGGCGCGGCCGCCAGGCGCCACTGCCGAGGAGCCAAGGAGGTTCGGCCTGCCCGAGGCGGTGGTGGCCGCGGTGCTGACTTTTTTTCTGTTGTTCGGTCTGTTCGTTACGGTTTCGCACCCTCCGCCCAAGTTGCGCGACAATGTTGTCGTCCAGAATCTGTTTTTCATTCTCGCCATCGTTTTGGTGATCGCCGCGTTTTTGCGCCTGCGCGGATTTAACCTCAGCGCGGTGGCCGGTTTTTCGAAGATCAGTTTTCTGCGCGCATTGAGCATTGGCATCGTTCTATTGATCGCGGCATATCCACTGATAGCGATGGCCGATGCGATTACTCAGCGGCTCCTCGGGGCGGGGTCGAGCCGGCAAAGCATCGTCGAGCTCTTCAGCGGTTCTTCCACGATCGAGCAGCGTGTCATGATTATTTTTTTTGCCGTTGCGGTCGCTCCGCCGGCCGAGGAATTTCTCTTCCGTTTTTTTCTCTACGGGGTGCTGCGCCGCTATTTCGGCCGGTTCCTGGGTTTGGTGAGTAATGCGCTGCTTTTTGCGGCCGTGCATTCGCATCTGCCCTCGTTCGCGCCACTCTTTGTCCTGGGCAGCTGTTTCACTCTCGCCTACGAATGGAGCGGTTCAATTCTTGTCTCCATGACGATGCACGCGCTGTTCAACTCCGTGTCGCTCATCGCGCTGGCGTTTCCCGATCTGTTTTCGCAATGAAACTGAGACAGCTCGGTGAAGACCGGCTGCTCGCTCAACTGTTGCCCGACCTTCCGCGCGCGAAAGCGGTGCACACTGGCGCCGGCGACGACTGCGCTCTGGTGGAGTTTCGCGGCGCCCGGGACCTGCTCGTTCTGAAAACCGATTGTGTCGTGGAGCGCGTCCACTTTTCGGTGCAGGCGAGCCCGCTCGAGATCGGCTGGAAAGCGATGATGCGGCCGCTGAGCGATTTTGCCGCCGTCTCGGCTTTGCCGGAGTTTGCCTTGGTCGCGCTGATCGTCCCGGGTGCAAGATCGACATCATGGGTGCGCCAGTTGTATCGCGGGCTGAAACGTGCGGCGGCGCGGTTCGGAGTCAGCATTGTCGGAGGCGAAACGAGTGACACACCGGGTCCGGCCGCGCTCGCCGTCACGGTCGCAGGCTTCGTAGAGAAAGCTCGCCGCGTTTTGCGCAGCGGCGGCAGACCCGGCGACGATCTTTTTGTCACTGGCCGGCTCGGTGGCGCGCTGCGCGGAAAGCACCTGCGCTTTGTCCCGCGGATCCGTGAATCGCGCTGGCTCACCGAGGATTTTCGCGTCCGCGCCATGATCGATTTGAGCGACGGGCTGGGCGCCGATCTGCCGCGGCTCGCCCGCGCGAGCAAGCTCGGCTTCAAACTCGAGTTGGAGCGGCTGCCGCTTAGTCGCGGTTGCAAGATCGACAACGCCATCTCCGATGGCGAAGATTACGAACTGCTCTTCGCCGTCTCGCCGCGCGAGCGAAAACGCCTTGAACAAAGCTGGCGCAAACAGTTCCCGCGAGTACCGCTCACCCGAATCGGCAAACTCGATCAACGATCAACCATCAACCATCAACGTCTCCCCCGTGGCTACGTTCATTTCCAATAGCCCGGCGGAGATCGAAACGATCGGCGAGCAGATTGCGCAAAAGCTTCGGGCCGGTTCCGTGCTGGCGCTGGTCGGCGAACTCGGCAGCGGTAAAACGCAATTCGTCAAAGGAATCGTCGCCGGCCTGGGCAGTGCCGCCGCCGTGACCAGCCCGACCTTTACCCTCATTCACGAATATCCCGGTGGACGGCTTCCAATTTACCATTTCGATTTCTTTCGGCTGCAAGATCGACAATCGGCCGAGCGACTCGGACTGGAGGAGTATTTTTTCGCGGACGGCGTTTGTCTGGTCGAGTGGGCCGATCGCTTTCCCGAGTTGATTCCGCCGAGCGCGCAGTGGATTTGGTTCGAAACGAAATCTGAAAACCAGCGCGCGATCAGGTTGAAATGAAAATTCTCGCGCTTGAGCTCTCCACGGCGCGCGGCAGTCTCGCTTTGCGCGGCGACAAGCTCCAATTTGCACGGGAGTGGCCGAATGATCGAAAGAATTCGGGTCCGTTTTTCGAACATTTAGCTGAAATGCGGAAACAATTTGGAAAACCTGATCGAATCGTCGTGGGCCTTGGCCCGGGCTCGTATGCCGGTATTCGGATTGCGATTTCGGCCGCAATCGGTTTGCAGGCGGCGTGCAACGCGCAGCTCGTCGGCCTCCCCTCGATTTGTGCAATCGACTGCGAGGCGGATGAATACTGCGTGATCGGCGATGCGCGCCGGCAATCATTTTTCTTCACCCGCCTTTGTGAAAACGACCTGATCGAGGGGCCGACGCTGTTCGAGGAAAACGAGCTGCAAGCCAGACTCGGCGCGATCCAACCAGAGGTACCGATCTTTTCGTCTGAACCCCTTGCGCATTTCGATCGGCTGCAGCTCCGATATCCCTCGGCCGAATTGCTGGCGCGACTTGCGCAGAACGAAGGTCACAGCTTTGCTTCACCGCCGCTCGAACCGATGTATCTGCGCGAGCCGCACATCACAACTCCAACACCTTCATGACCGAGACATATCGCTGCTGGGTGGAGATCGACTGCGCTGCGCTTCGGCATAACACGTCCGTCGCGCGCGGGCGGATCGGTCCCGCCGACATTCTCGCCGTCGTCAAGGCCAACGCCTACGGCCATGGCATGGTCGGCGTGGCCGAAGCCCTCGCCGAAGATGTGCAGTTGTTCGGCGTCGCCAATGTGGAAGAAGCGATCACGCTCCGCGGCGCTGTTCCGCACCCGATCATCATTCTCGGCCCCGCATTGCCGGGCGAAAGATCGACAATCTTCGAGCGCGGCTTTATTCCAGCGGTCTCCAGCTTCGAGGAAGCGCAGGAGTACAGCCGGCTTGGACGCGCCAGCATCAATTTCAAGATCGATACCGGCATGGGACGCATGGGAGTCGTCGAGGCCGAGGCGTTCTCGGTCTTCGAAAGAGTTAGTGCCTTGCCAAACCTCACAATCCACAGCATCTCGACGCATCTGCCGGTCGCAAACGAGGAAACAGAATACACGCGCGATCAGCTGGCGCGTTTTGATCGCATCGTTCGGCAATTTCGCGCGGCCGCGCCGGGCGATTACAAGGTCCATGTCCTGCAAAGCGCGGGCACACTCGCCTTCAATGAGAAGCCGTATGAAATCGTGCGCGCCGGGATCATTCTCTACGGCATTTCGCCGTTGCCGGAATTTCAAAAGCTCCTGCAACCGGCCATGACTTGGAAAACTCGCATCGGTCTCATTCGCGACATGCCGAAAGGCAGCTCGATCAGTTATGGGCGCACGTTCATCACGCCGCGCGCGATGCGCATCGCGACGCTGAGCGCGGGTTATGCCGACGGTTACCCGCGCCACCTTTCCAATCGTGACGCCGCCGTTTTAGTGCGCGGACAGCGCTGTCCTCTGCTCGGCCGGGTGACGATGGACTTGATGATGATTGATGTGAATAACATCGACAATGTGCAAGTCGGCGACGAAGTAGTGCTGATGGGGCGGCAGGGCGACGCGGAAATCCCGTGCGCCGAGCTGGCCGAGAAAGCCGGCACGATCACGTGGGATATCACGACGCGCATTGGCGCGCGCGTGCGGCGGGTGTTTGTTTAGGAAAAATGTTCCAGATCATTTTTAACGAACTCAGCGCGGCGGAAATTTCGGCGCTGCCGAAATCATTGCAGCTCGATTTACTGAATGAGTTCCAGATTTTGCCCGAGGACCTCGACCATGTCGATGCGCAACGGTTCGGTGTGATCGAGCGTGAAGGAAAAAAATTATACCGCTACCGCGCGAAAGATTACCGGATCTATTTCGAAAAGACCGACGAAGGCATCACCGTCCATCGCGTTCTGCACAAAAACACGCTGCGCGATTTCCTTTTCCGCAGCAAACTCCCCACGAGCGAAGACGCCCAGCTCGGGAAAACACGAGAGTTCTGGAAATTGATCGAGCAGGGTGAGAAGACGCGGAAAGCGTAAGAGTGGCGCAAGTTTGTAACTTGCGTTTCGCCTAAAGCGCAACTTACAAAGTTGCGCCACTTATTTCATCAAGAGCACGGAACGGCTGCGCTTGATTTCGCGGGTGATTTTGCGGTGCAGATGTGCCGGCATGCCGGTGACGCGGCGCGGCAGAATCTTGCCGCTCTCGGTCACGAATTTTTTCAGGAGATCGGGATTTTTGTAATCGATGGCTTCGAGCGCGATGTCGATCCGGCGCCTCGGCATGGTGCGGTTGGCGCGGCGAAAAGCGGAGCGGCGTTTGGCGGTCTTTGGTTGCATCTGATTATTTCGTCTCGCGATGCACCGTGTGCCGTCGCAGAAACGGATTGTATTTCTTTTTCTCGAGACGGTTCGGTGTGCGCGGGCTTTTCTTGTTGCGCGTGGTCATGTAACGCGACACCGGTTTGCCCAGCGCTTTGGCCTCGGTGCACTCGAGAATGACAATTTCTTGCGCCATAAGATCGACAATCGCTCGCGAACGCGGAGCTACTCCTTGGTTTCGGCCGGAGCGGCTTGTTCCTCCTCCGACTCGGTTTCAGTCGCTTCGTCGTCCGTTAGACCAAACAGCGACGTGACCGACTGGCGGACGCGCGAGGCTTTGTTTTGTTTTTCGAGCTGCGACTGGCACTCGACGGTGAACCGGGCGAACGGGATCGCTTCGAGCCGCGCGCGCGGGATTGATTTGCCTGACATTTCGCAGATGCCGTAGGTGCCGAGCTCGATCCGCTTCAGCGCCTGATCAATCTCATAGAGCGCGTCCTGCTCCTGCGATAACAGGCTGAGAGCGAAATCGCGGTCGTACGCGTCGGAGCCGGCGTCGGCCTGGTGCATACCGAAGGCTGATGCCTCGCTGCCTTCGGCGCGCGAGCGCAGTGTGTCCTGCGCCACGCCGGCCATGGAATCGACCATCGCGTCGCGCAGTTGCAGCAGTTTCTCCTTCTGCTTGCGCGTGAACGCGTCCAGTTTGCGGTCGCGATGATTGCGGCCGAGCAATGCCTCACGCGGCCGCGCCGTTGCACGGGTGCGCGCTTCTTTGGAGACGCGCGCTGCCGGTTTTTTCGCCGAAACCTTTTTTGCCGAGCGAGCCTTGCGGCCGGCCGGTTTTTTCGGGGAACTCTTCTTTTTCTTTGGTTTAGGCATGATTGCGAGAGGCGCGGGGTTGGTGGGCACCCAAAAAAGGACGCTTAATTAAGAACGTTTCTTCAATCGCGCAAGCGGAGATTTGTGGAGGGCATCCGCGCTGTCGGCGCCATGCAGTTTTGGACACGACGGCGCGTGTCCCTCCCAACTATGAGCTGGCGCTGGAGTAACGCCGCAGAGCGAACTGCCAGAAGGCACGCGATAACCAAAAGACAATCGAGGCGGCAATCACAAGGTGAAAAATCAACCAGCCCGATTGCCCGAACGATTTGATGAGCAGCCGGGCTGGAATGTTCGCCACGATCACCACCGGAATGATCCAGCCGAAGATGATCCGGAAGAGCCACGGGAAGATGACATCGGGGTAACGGGCGATGTTGAGAAAATTGAAGTAGCCATAGACCAATCCCTGCGCGCGCACGACCCAGAAACTCACCGCCGCGAGTCCGAGCATGATCGAATAATGCACGGTCACCCCGAAGCCGATCGCCACCAGATAAAGCAACACGGCGCTGACACCTGGCACATATCCCAGATGCGCCAGCGAAACGCACACGACCACCGCCCCGACCACTGCGTTCACGATGCTATCGAGGCCGAACTGCTTGGTTGAAGCCGCAAACTGGCTGTCGATCGGCAGCACAAGAACGGAATCGAGTTTCCCCGTGCGCACCAGCTCGGGAATGTTCGCCACGTTCACGAAAAAGAACGCCTGGAACAATTGTGAGATGATCTGGTGCGTGCCCACGAGCAGCACCACTTCCCATTTCGTCCAGTCGCCGAGCCGGTCGACATTGCCAAAAATGATGCTGAAGAAAACGATCTGCCCGCAAAACCAGAGCACCTCGACCAGCATCCAAAGAAGAAAGTTCGCCTTGAAACTCATCTCCCGGATGAGCGAGTTGCGTAGCATGATGGAGTAAATCTCGATGTAACGGCGGACCACGTTTGGCTGTCATTTTAATTGGAGCCCAAGTCAAATCTCACTTTCATGAAGCGTCTTCTGCCTCTCGGCGTCATCATTGTCGGCCTGCTCATCATTCTCTTCATTGTTCGGCGATGCACGCAAAGCAGCGCTGCGGGATATCAAACGGCGACGGTGACGCGAGGACCGATCACGCAACTGGTGACTGCTACCGGGACGCTCAATCCCGTCGTCAATGTGCAAGTTGGCAGTCAGGTTTCAGGAAACATAGCGAAACTTTTCGCCGATTGGCCCACGCTCATTTCGCTGAGCTCAATCGTCGTGGCGTTTATGTTCAGCGCCGCCGTCGGAATTTTCTTCGGTTTCTATCCAGCTCGCAAAGCCGCCGCCCTCGACCCGATCGAAGCCCTCCGCTACGAATAGGTAGGGCGCGACCGCCGGGCGCGCCGTCGCCTTCGCGTCTTCAAGTTGATCTTTATCTAATGTGTCCCAAGTTTTTGTGATGCCCGAGCACACTGGTTTCGAAAAATTGGTCGCCGACGCGAAAAAGAACATCACCGAAATCTCGCCCGAAGACGCGGCGGCAAAACTGCAGGACCACGCCGCAGTGATTGTCGATGTTCGCGAAAAAGACGAATGGGAGGAGGAACACATCCCGCACGCCATTCACCTAAGCCGCGGCACGATCGAGCTCGACATCGAAGAAAAAATTCCGGACCTGAACACAATGGTGATTTGCCATTGCGGCGGCGGCGGCCGCTCCGCGCTTGCCGCCGAGAGCCTGCAAAAAATGGGCTACAAAAACGTCCGCTCCATGGCTGGCGGTTTCAAAGCCTGGAAAGCCGCCGGATTACCGACGACAAAGATCGAGCGCTTATTGTAATTGCCAACCTCACCCGCCGACGGCCTGATAATGGCCGAGACCGCGGCGCCACATCGCGCGCGCGGCGGCCCAGGTGAGGAAGAGCCAGCCGCTTTGGATGGTGAGGGCCTGGAGGAGATCGGCGCCCTTGAGGTGCTCGAGGAAAATGGCGATGGGGCAGAAGAGCTCATAATAAAACGGCAGCCATTTCATCGCGGCCTGGATGCTCACCGGCATGATGTCGATCGGGAACATTTGGCCGCCCAAAAAATATTCGAAGGAGTAAACGATGAAAATGATGGTCGAGATTTCCAGGAGCCAGAAGGCCATCATGGCGAGTGAGTAGGTGATGAAAAACTGGATCAGCGCCGACATTAAGATCGACAACGTCGTCAGGAAGTAAGTGAGCGTGTGCACGGGCGGGGTGATGTAATGCCGGAAATAAATAAAGATGAACACGATCGGCGGGAGCGTGACCGCGGTGTAAACGAGCCGGCTGCTCCAGAAAATGCAGAAGCGATACGCGAGATAACTCATCGGCTTGGTGAGCAGCGAGTTGATCTGGCCCTCGCGAATATCAGCAGCGATCTGCCATTCGTCCTCCGTCGGCGTGACGAGGTTACTGACGAGGAGCGCGAGCAAATAATAATAGATCATCGAGCCGTAATCGTAGCCGTGCAGCCCGCCGCCGCGCTCCTTGAACACCGCGCTCCACAGAAACACTGTGCCTGCCAGCGGGATCAAGCCGAACACCGCGCGCAGAAAATAATTCCAGCGATAAACAAACGTGTTCTGCAGCCCGATGTTAAAGACCGAGATGTACTTGTCGATCTTCCCGGTCGTGCTCGCGCTCATGCTCGTAATCGTAATCGAAAATACCGAGCACGAGCACGATTACGAGCACGACCGGGACAGCTCCACCGCGAGATTAATTGCGGCGATCGTACTGTCGGCGCGGGCAATGCCTTTGCCGGCAATCTCGAAAGCGGTGCCGTGATCGGGGCTGGTGCGCGGGAAGGGGAGTCCGAGGGTGACGTTCACACCGCTGTGAAACGCGTGCAGTTTCAACGGAATCAGTCCCTGATCGTGATACATACAAAGCGCGGCATCGAATTCGCCTTCAGCGAGGCGATGAAATAATGTGTCGGGAGAAATCGGACCGGTGAAAACAGGTGATGAGTGAGGAGTGACCAGTGATGAGTTCAGCTCGGCGACCGCCGGTGCAATGGTTGTGATTTCTTCGCTGCCGATTTTTCCCGATTCGCCGGCGTGCGGATTCAGGCCCGCAACCGCGACCCGCACTTGACCGCTTAAAGCGGTCAAGTCTGCACGGCGACGTGATTCGAGAAAATCGGCGAGCAATAGGCCGATGCGGACGATTTCGGTTTGCTTCAACCCGCGCGGGACTTCGGCGAGCGGGATATGCGTGGTGACGAGGGCGACGGTGATTTTGCCGCCCGTCAGGCACATCGCGAAATTTTTCACGCCGCAGCGCTCGGCGAAGAATTC
>Ga0066710_100004331_pt1 | contig 12524 bp, 9 predicted proteins | sample GraSoiAngelo_159_FD_79666 | JGI IMG/M metagenome (GOLD analysis project Ga0066710, IMG submission 79666) | Grasslands soil microbial communities from the Angelo Coastal Reserve, California, USA - 14_1009_16_40cm | ecosystem: Environmental > Terrestrial > Soil > Grasslands | place: USA...
CGTCGTGCTCTGTCCCACGACGCTGCTCACCGAGCAGCACTTCCAGACCTTCAACGACCGCTTCTCGGAGCTGCCGGTGCGCATCGCCGAGCTCTCGCGCTTCAAGACCGCCAAGCAGTCGAACGAAATCCTCGACCGTCTGGCCAAAGGCGAGCTCGATATCGTCATCGGCACGCACAAGCTGCTGGGCCGCGAGGTGAAGCTTCCCCGTGTGGGGCTGGTGATCATCGACGAGGAGCATCGCTTCGGCGTGGCACAGAAGGAGCGTCTGCGCCAGCTCACGCGCCAGGTGGACGTACTGGCGCTCACCGCCACACCGATCCCGCGCACCCTCAACCTGAGCCTCGCCGGGGCGCGTGACATGTCGGTGATCGAGACGCCCCCGCGCGATCGCCTGCCCGTCCACACCGAGATCCTCGAGGCCGATGACGCCCTGGCCGCCGATGCGATCCTGCGCGAAGTGGATCGCGGCGGTCAGGTGTTCTTCGTGCACAACCGGGTCGAGACGATCCACCACACCGCGCTGCGGGTGCAGCAGCTCGTCCCCCAGGTGCGCGTGGCGGTGGCGCACGGTCAGATGGCCGAACGCGAGCTGGAGCGCGTGATGCTGGATTTCCTCGAGAAGCGCTCGGACGTCCTGGTCTCCACCATGATCGTCGAGTCCGGCCTCGACATCCCGAGCGTCAACACGCTGTTCGTGGATCGGGCCGACACCTTGGGTCTCGCCCAGCTCTATCAGCTGCGCGGGCGCGTCGGACGCTCCGCGCATCGTGCCTACGCCTACCTCACCGTGCCTTCCCGCCGCGTGCTCACCGAGGAAGCCGAGAAGCGGCTGCGCGTGATCGAAGAATTCGACGACCTTGGGGTGGGCTTCAAGATCGCCCTCAAGGACATGGAGATCCGCGGGGCGGGCAACTTGCTCGGCGCCGAGCAGCACGGCTTCCTGGTCGGCCTGGGCTTCGATCTCTACGTGAAGCTCCTCGAGGAAGCGGTCGCCGAGCTGAAGGGCGAGGTGCCGGAGCGGGCCCAGGAGCCACGGCTGCTGACCGACTGGAGCGCCTACCTGCCCGACGACTACGTCGAGGACGAGCACGAGAAGCTCTCGCTCTACCGGCGTCTCGCCGAGGCGGGGGACCTGGCGGTGCTCGACGATCTGACGCTCGAGATGATGGATCGCTTCGGACAGCTCCCGCCGCCTGCGGTGTCGTTGGTCGAGCTCCGGCGGCTGCGGCTGCTGGGTGGGATGGCCGAGGTCGAGAGCGTGCGCGTGTTCCAGGACTTGGTCGAGATGTCGCTGCGGCGTCCGCTCACGCCGGCGGAGATCCGATGCCTGGTCGGCGCGGTCGGCTTCCAGACCGAGTTCGTGACCGGGCGCACGTTCGGCATTCGGGTACGCGGCGAAGGCTTGCTGCTCTTCCATCGGGCGACCGAGCTGTTGCGGGCGCTGCGGGCGTGCACTAGCCTGAAGGGCTCATGACTTCACCCGGCGTGGTCCCGAAGCCCAGCGCCGCGCCACGCCGCGCGACGGTCGCGGCTCTCGCGGCCGTGCTCCTCGCGGGATGCGGGGTCGGCCGCGGCCCGCTCGCGCGCGTGGGCAGCCACACGATCTCTCGCGACGAGTTCCTGCGCGTCGCCCGTGCCGAGCAGACACGCTATCCGGGGGCTCCGGACAGCGCCAAGGCCCGCCTCCTCGACGACCTGATCCGACAACACCTGCTGATCGAGGCGGCGAAGGAGGCGGGCCTCTATCGGGATTCCCTGTTTCTCGACGCCTCGCGCCGCGCCGGAGAATACATCCTGCGCGAGCGCATGAGCCGCGAGCTGATCGGTGGCCCGATCGCGGTGACGCCGGGCGAGGTGGCGGCCCTGTACCGCGCGCGCGCCCAGGAGGCGCGCTGCCGCATCGTCTTCGCGTGGACGGCGGACCTGGCGCGCATCGCCTCGGCCGAGCTTCGCGGCGGCGCCGACTTCGCGGCGGTGGCGAACCACGTGAACCCGCCCGGCGTGGTGCCGCCCGGAGGGGACCTGGGTTTCGTCGTGCCGGGAACGCTTCCCTTGTCCCTCGATGGGCCCTTGCGCACCGCGCCCCTGGGCCAACTCATTGGCCCGCTGGAAGTGCCGGGGCAGGGCTGGTTCCTGATGCGGGTCGAGCAGCGGCGCCCGCGTACTCAGCCCACGCTCGAGGCCGAGACCCCGCAGTTGGCCGAGCTGATCCGCCAGACCAAGCAGCGCGAAGTCCTGATGCGGTCCGTCGATCGATTGCGCGCGTCGGCCGGCATCCGGGTGCTGCCGGGAGCGCCGGAACGGATGGTGGCCAGGCTGCTCCCCCTGGCACAGGCGAAGGAACAGCATCCCGAGGGGCCACACCTGGTCGAGACGTTGAGCACCGCGGAGCAGGCGAGCGTCCTCGCCGAGTACCGAGGCGGGGTGTACACGCTGGGCGACGCCGCCACCGATCTGGAGAATCCGAGCGGCGCGCGCCCCAACCTCTACATGACACCGGTGGTGGCGCGCTGGATCGAGTCCCAGGTCCTGAATCGTGTCTTGGTCGACGAGGCTCGCCGGCGCCACTACGACCGCGAGCCGGAGTTCAACACCACCCTCTCGCAGCTGCAAGACCGCGTGCTGGTGGAAGGCTACGTGGCCCGGGAGGTGAACGCGCGCGTGGCGGTGACGGAGCAGGAGCTGCGCCAGGCCTACCAGCGCTCGGCACCCATGTTCACGCGGCTCGAAGAGGCTCGGCTCCTGACCGCCACGCTCGAGGACTCGGCGGTGGCGAGCCACTTGGTCGAGAACGCGTTCCCCGGCGGGACGCTGCGCGAGGTGGTCGCGACGGCGTCCCTTCCGGTGCGGGTCCAGAGCGAGACGGTGCGGTTTCCGAGCGCGGATCCGGTGTGGCAGACGCTGGAGCCGCGGCTCTTGCAGATGACGGCCGGCGAGTACGCGGGCCCAGTCCGCGCGGCACGCGGATGGCTGGTGGCGCAGCTTCAATCGAAGGCTCAAGGGCCACCGAGCTTCGAGGCCCTGTCCGCGCAGGAGCGCTCGTACCTCCAAGGCCAAGCACTCGATCGGCTGCGGGGCGGCCGCATCCTGGCGCTCACCGATTCGTTGCGGCGTGTCATCCGCGTGGAGGTTCATCGCGAGCGACTGCGCTCGATTCCCTGGCCGGTGCCACCGGAGCCGAACACGCGCTCGTAGGCTCCGCGTGAAGCCTTAGCGCGCGGCGTCGACTCGGGTCTCTGCGAGTCGCTGGGCTATTTGAGTCGGCGGCGCACCTCGGCCGCCCGACGCTCGCTCGCTTCGACCCGCGTGCCGTCCTTGAGCCGCAGCACCAGGACCCCCGCCTCTCCCGCATAGGACTCGATCGATTCGATGTTCACCAGTGCCGCCCGGTGGACGCGCACGAAGCGCCCCTCGGGGAGCCTGCGCTCCAGCTCCTGGAGCGTGTAGTCCACCAGGAACTCCCGGCCCTCGGCGCAGGCCAGGACCAAGCGGTCGCGCGAGATGATTCGGGAGACCTGCTCGAGGTCGATCAGCCGCACCTCGCGCCGGTGTCGCACCGGTAGCCGCCGCAGGGGCTCGAGACGCTCCTGCACAAAGGGCTGCTCGAGCATCCCGAGCACCGCGGCTTCTTGGCGCGCGACCGCGTAGGGCCGGTCCCTCGCTTCGTGGACGACCCGTCGCACGGTGTCGTCGAGGCGATCGCGCCGGATCGGCTTGAGGACATAGTCGAGTGCGGCCAGCTCGAACGCCTCGACGGCATGGCGATCGTAGGCGGTCACGAACACGATCACCGGGGCATCGGGGCCGCGCAGGTGCCTGGCGACCTCGAGGCCCGAGAGGTCGGGCATCTGGATGTCGAGGAACACCACGTCGGGCGAGTGTTCCGCAACCAGCGACAGCGCCTCGCCGCCGCCGCGCGCCACGCCGACCACCTCGATTTCTCCCTGCTCGGCGAGCAGCCGCTCGAGGAACTGCCGTGCCCGCGGCTCGTCGTCGGCGATCACCGCGCGCACCGGAGAATCCGGGCGTCCGGATGGCGCTCTCATTGGGTCACCCGCGGCGCGGGGTCGCGCCAGCGCAGGCGCACCGCGAACCCCCCCTCGCGGCAGGGCCCGGCGACGACCGTGGCGTCCGGCCCGCCGAAGCGCCGGATGCGTTGCTCCAGATTCTCGAGTCCCACACCCAGTCCGCGCGCGCCATTGCTTGAGCCATGGCCGTCGTCGTGGAAGGTCAGCGTCAGCCAGCCGTCGTCACGTTCGCCCTCGAGCGTGAGCGCCATGCGCGTCCGGTCCGGAGACATTCCGTGCTTGAGGCTGTTCTCGACCAGGGGCTGCAGCAGCAGCGGCGGCACGGGCGCCGACAGCAAGTCACGCTCGCCCTGGTACTCGAAGGTAAGGTCCCCCTCGTAGCGCTCGCGCGCCACTCCCAGGTAGTCCTCCACGAAGGCGATCTCGTCCGAAAGCAGCGCCGCCGGGCGCTCGCTGGCTTCGACCGTGTAGCGCAGCATGTCCGCCAGCCGCTCGGTGAAACGCTGGGCCGCCGGCGGATCGGTCTCGGTGAGGTAGGACAGCGCGTTCAGGGCGTTGAACAGGAAGTGGGGTTGCACCTGGGCGTGGAGCGCGCGCAGCTCGGCTCGCGCCGCCGCCTCGCGCAGCTCGGCGGCGCGTCGTTCCGCTGCCGCCCGCTGCTGCTGCAGCGCCAGGTTCTCGCGCCGGATTCCCGCCTGCGTCAGCAGGTTCTCGACCGCCGCTCGCGTACCCGAAGGCAGCTCTTCGTTGGGCGCCAGCCGTGGCATCTCGTGCTCGGGCCATTCGACCGCTGGCCGTCGCCCGAGGCCACGCGCCAGCCCGGCTTCGACCGAGGCGCGGATCTCGTCGTCCTTCAGCGCTCCCAGCAGCTCTTGGCCTGCCCGGTCGAGCGCGGCGTGGAGCACGCGCGGATCGCGCCGGAACAGCCGGTCGAGTCCGCACTGCAATCGCCGTTGCAGCGGTGCGAAGGCGAAGGCGAGCGCGAGGGCGGCCACCACGTTGAGGGCCATCGTCTCCTCGCCCGTGACCTCGGCGAACAGGCGCTGACCCACCAGGACGATGCTCAGGTAGAGCAGGATCAGCACGCCCGAGAGAAGGGCGTACGGCAGGCTCCGCTCCAGGATGCGCCGCGGATCGAATGCCGGATCGCGCGCGATCAAGAACGCGATCATGAACGGCGTCAACAGCAAGCCCAACGAAACCACCATCACCAACGTGCGCACCAGCGAGAACTGGAAGAACCAGTAGCCGCGCTCGCCCTCGAGCATCCACGCCAGGACGGCCGCGGCCAGGTACAGGGAGGCGGCGGCCAGCGCCAGGGCGCGTTGGCTGCGCGACGGGTCCCAATCCGCACGCGCCGGCCCCGCATAACGCTCCACCAGCGAGGCCACCCCGAGCGCGAGTGCCACCGATTCGAACGCCAGGAACGGCTCTTCGGGGCGCTGTCCGGTCCTGAGGAGCACGGCGACGAAGCCGATCGGCACCAGGTACCCGGCGAACACCAGCCAGAACCAGACGCTGCGCACACGCGCGCCCGGGCGCCAGCGCGAGCGCGGGAACACGGCGAGAAAGTGGAGGAAGGCCGACGGCGCCCAGCACACCAGGCAGGTGTAGCCCAGCATGACGAGGCGGAAGCCACCGGTCGGCTCGACCACCGGATTGCGGTAGAACTCGTGCACCGACGACAGGGTCTGCAGCGACGCGAACCACAAGAAGACCAGGGCCGTGCCGAGGTCGGGCCGGCGCCACACCAGAGCGAGCGCCACGAACAGTGCGGCGACGATCGCCAGCAGCTGGAACACAAGGAATCGCACGCGCTGCCAGATCGTGAGGCGCACCGGCGGCACCACGACCTCCATCGGGCGCCCGGCGCGCATGATGTCGAAGCGAATCGGCTCCTTGGGCAGCATCGGGCGGAACGCCGTCGCCCGCGCCGGACGCAGAAACGGCGCGCCGTTCATGCGGACCAGCACGTCGCCGGACTTGAGCAACCCCTGGGCGGGCGGCCCCACCACGCGCTCGACACGCGCGTTCCCGCGCGGAGTCCACATGATCGTGAGGCCGAGCCGAGCGTAGGGCGTGTACGCGGCGATTCGCGGCGCCGCCAGGGCGAGGACCGCCAGAACCCCGGCCGCCGCAAGGGTGCGGCGGAGGCGATACGGGTGAGTCACACGTCGACTCTCCCACAGCGGGTTGAGAGGCTCAACGAGCGCGGAGGAGGAACCGTTCATGGGCCGAACGATGCTAGCGGCTCTCACAGCTGGACCGGCGGTCCGGCCGACCGGCGCGGCGGGCTGGCGACGAGCGCGGTAGATGCGCCACGGCCGGCCTTGGGCCCGATCTCGGTCGGTGCTCCGTCGCCGCGGGACGCCACCGAGTCATGAGCGCGCCCCACCGGCGCTGGGCACCGATGGGCACGGCGTTCCCGGAGCCCCGGTGACATGTGGCGCGCGCGCGGCAGCCAAATTGCTTATCTTCCGTCGGTGGGCGCAGAGCCTACACTGATGCGCTCTTTTCGGCATGCGTCTCGCGGAAGCGTCACGGGACTGCAAAGCGGCGACCGGGCGAAGCTCCGGCGAGACCGCGATCGGAGGTCTTTCCTTGAAGCATACGACTTGGCTCGCGCTGGTCCTGGCGATGTCGGCCGCCGCCGGTGAAGCGCGCGCACAACGCTTGGACGGCATCGCGGCGGTGGTCAACGACGAGGTGGTGCTGCAGAGCGAGGTCGAAGAGCAGCTCTATCTGTTCCTGCTGCGCAACCAGGCGCGTCCGGACTCGGCGGAGACCGACACCCTGCGCCGCGAGATCCTGGATCAGCTCATCGACGAGAAGCTCATCGTGGCCGAGGCGAAGCGACAGGGCGTGACGGCGCCCGACGCGGAGGTGAACCAGCAGGTCGAGCAGGCGATGCGCGAAGCCAAGGAACGTCTCGGCAGCGCCGAGGCGTTCGCGGAGCAGCTGAAGCGCGAGAACCTCACCGAGGACAAGCTGCGCGAAAAGTATCGCAACGAGGTGCGCCGCCAGATGCTGGCGCAGCGCTTGGTGCAAAAGCAGGTCGCGCACAAGCAAGTGAGCCAGGCCGAAGCCGAGGCGTATTTTAAGGCGCACCCCGAGAAGTTCCCCAAGATGCCGGGGCAGGTGCGGGTCTCGTTGATCCAGATCCCGGTCATGCCCGATTCCGTCACCGAAGCGAAGGCACGGGCAGCCGCCGTCGCGGCCCGGGCACGTATCAGTAAGGGCGAGAAGTTCGCGAAGGTCGCGGCCGAGGTCTCGGACGATCCTGCATCCGCGCGGGCCGGGGGAGATCTGGGCTTCTTGACCAAGGGAAACGCCGATCCGGCGTTCGAGCGCGCTCTGTTTTCGCAGAAGCCGGGCCAACTCGGGCAACCGGTGCGGGGCGCCTTCGGCTGGCACATCATCGAGGTGATCGAGCGAGACACGCTCAAGAATCGAGCCGGGCGTGACAGCACGGACGAGGATGGAAACCCGGCGATCGAGATTCACGCGCGCCACATCCTGATTCGCGCCGAAGTCAGCGATGCCGATGTCGCGCGCGCGCGCGCGCTGGCGAATCGGGTGCGTGCCGAGGCGAAGAAGGGCACCGACTTCACCACCCTGGTGCGGCGCTACAGCAAGTATCAGGGGCCGCAGGCCGAAGACGGGGACTTGGGCTTTCTGTCGACAACGACGTTCACCCCGATGTTCCGCGCCGCGCTCGACACGTTGGAGGTCGGCGACGTCAGCGGCGTGCTCGAGAACCGGGCCGGCTTCAACATCTTCAAGCTGACGGACCGCAAGCCGGAGCGCGCCTACAGGCTCGAGGAGATCCGCGACGAGCTGGTCGGGGGCGTGGCCCAGATCCAATTCCACGAGAAGTACGAGCAATGGGTCAAGGGGCTGCGCGCCAAGGCGCACATCGAGATCCGGAGCTCGTGACGCAGGGTCTAGCCCCACGCTCCGTTGGAAAGCCCTAGCGCGAGGCGAGCGTGGGAGCGGAACGCTGAGGCTCGATCTCGCCCTCTTCCTGTTGCGGCTGTTCAAGAGCCGAACCCAGGCGACGCACGCGGTGCGCGACGGTGCAGTGCTGCTGAACGGCCAGCGGGCGCGACCGGGTCATGTGGTCTCCCCGGGCGACCGCGTGACGCTGTCCGACCCCACTCCGCGAACCTTCGAGGTGCTCGCTCTGCCGGGCCGCGGGACGAGCCGCCAGGCCGCTCGCACCTTGCTGCGGGAGGTTTGACGATGTCGGGGCGAGCCGCGGCCCGAACGAGATCCGCCGCGGGGCAAGGGGTGCTCGAGATCGCCGGCATCCTCGTGCTGGCGCTGAGCGTGGCCTTCACGATCGGGCGGCGGTGGGGCGACGCGTGGGACTTCGCCACCTTCTATCATGCCGCAACCGCCTTGGGTCGCGGCCTCGATCCCTATCGCCTGGATACTCTGAGCGCGGTCGCGGGCCGGTCGATCACCCTGCCGTTCCTGTATCCGCCGGTCACCTTCGCGCTGTTCCTGCCCTTCACATGGCTGTCGCTTCCGACCGCGACCACGGTCTGGCTGGTGCTCAAGCTCGGCCTGCAGGCAGGGCTGGTTCACCTGTGGCGCATGTTCTTGCCCGGCACCCGTCTGCTCGGGCTGATCGCGATGGCGGTTTTCGCCTTCGATGCCTCGCTGCTCTGGGACTTGAAGACCGGCAACGTCTCCGTGGTCGAGCAGTTCCTCCTCTGGCTCGGCTTTGCCTGCTACCTGGAGGACCGGCGGCGAGCCTTTGCCGCGCTGGTGGTGATCGCGTCGACCTTCAAGCTGCTGCCGATCGCGTTCCTGGCGCTGCTGCTGGTTCCGTCGCGCACCCGGCACGCGAGCCGGGGGCTTGCCTTGGCCGGCCTCGCCCTATTCGCGGCGATCGTGTTCGCGCCGTCGTGGCTCGGACCGACGTGGGCCCACGGCTACCTCGGCAGCCTACGGATCGAGCGTCCTTACGGAGAGCGGAATCCTTCCGCGCTCGGGATCCTCGACATGGCGTTGCACGGGGCGCCGCCGCCCGGCAGTGACCGGATGGACCGCGCGCTGCTCGGCTGGGGACTATGGTCGGGGGCGCTGGTGGCGTTGAGCGCTCCCCGCCTGCGCCGCGTGTGGGCCGAGCGCGACCCGCGCCAATCGGTGTTCGTGGCGGCGTTTCTGTTCGTGCTGGTGGCGCCTCGCATGATGGTCTATTCGTACCTGCTGCTGGTGGCTCCGGCGTTGGCGCTTGCGCGCGATCTCTTTCCGCGACCCGCCGTACGGGCGTTGGCGCTGGTCCCGGTGGTCGCGCAAGGAATCTTCCAACTCCTGCCGGCGTGGTGGCGAGCGCCTGTGCTCATGGGTCTGCCGCGTCCCGCAGCGCTCGTGGTCGCGAACCTCTCCTACTTCGTCGCGCTACTCCTGTGGCTCTCGTGGCTCTGGCGCGGTCGTCACCCGCGGCGTTGAGCGCCGTTCGTGGCTTCTGTTAAGTTGGCTCGGATGATCCGCTTCGAGCAGGTTACCAAGCGCTATCGAGAGCGCGTCGCGCTCGATGCCGTATCGTGGGGCATGGAAGAGGGGGAGAAGGTCGCCTTGGTCGGCCCGAGCGGCGCAGGCAAGACCACGATTCTCAAGCTCATCACCCACGAGCGGCAACCGACCTCGGGAACCGTGACCGTGGGCACGTTCCACGGCGGGTCGCTCACGCGGAGGTCGCGCGCCCTGTTGCGCCGCACCCTCGGGATCGTCTACGAGGACTTCCGCCTGCTCAACGACCGCACGGTGCTCGAGAACGTGGCGCTGGCGGTCCGCATCGCTGGCAACGATCCCGAAGAACAGGTGCTGGCTCGGGCGCGCTGGGCGCTCGACGAGGTCGGTCTCGAGATGCGACAGGGATCGTTCCCCTCGGAACTGTCGACGGGCGAGAGGCAACGCGCCGCGATCGCACGGGCAATCGTGAACCGCCCGGCGGTGGTTCTGGCCGACGAACCGACGGGAGCGCTCGAGAAGAAGAACGGGGACGAGGTGCTGGCCCTGCTCCGTCGCGTGCACGCGGAAGGAGCGGCCCTGCTCGTCGCCACCACGCGCATCGAGGTCGCCGAGGCCCTGGGGGCGCGCGTTCTGCACCTCGAGGCGGGGCGGCTCTCGGGTTCGGAGTTGCCCGCCGCTCCGGGAAGCTCGCGCGCGGCGGCCGCCGGCGCACCGGTCTGACCCATGCTCGGCTTCTATGTACGCGAAGCGGGACGCTCGTTCCGGCAGCACCGCGGTCTCGCCTATACCGCCATCCTCTCGCTCACCGCGGCGCTCACCCTGGCCGGCCTGCTGCTGCTGCTCACCCATAACGCCCGGGTGGGCCTCGCGCGGATGGGGGACCGGCGCGAGATGGTGGTCTACCTGCGCGACGATCTTTCCGCGTCGCAGCGAGACCTGTTGATCGGCCGGCTCACCGACCTCTACGGCAATGTTCGCTGGGTGAGCAAGGAACAGGCATGGCAGGAGTTCGCGCGCGAGCTCGGGGACCCGAACCTGCTCGAGGCCGTTCCCGACAACCCGCTGCCCTCGTCGCTCCACATCACGCTCAAGCCGGAACTACTGTCGCCCGACGCGATGGAGACGGCGGCGCGACAGATCTCACAGTTCCCGGAAGTGGAGGACGTCCGTTACGGGGCGGAGTGGGTGCGTCGTCTCGACCAGTTCGGTGCCTCCCTGTTCCGAGGGACGATCATCATCCTGGTGACGGTCGCGCTGGCGATCGTCTTCATCCTCTACAACACGATCCGCCTCACCGTGCTGGCGCGGCGGCCCCAGGTGGAGATCATGAGCCGCCTCGGGGCCTCGGACCGCTTCATCGCCATGCCCTTCGTGCTGGAGGCAACCTTCGAGGCTGCGTTTGCCGCCGCTCTGGCGCTCGGCATCGTGTTCGGCATCCAGCAGGCGGTGGCGGGGCGCGTGGTCGGCATCGTCTTCGTCCCGCCGTGGATGGCGCTCGGATTCCTCGGCGCCGCCATGGCATGCGCGTGGCTGGCCGCGGTACTCGCGCTGTCGCGGGTGATGCACGCGGTCGGCCCGTGAAGCGCATTGCCGCGGTTCTCCTGATGCTGGCGCTCGCCGCCCCCGCGTGGCCCCAGACCGACAGCCTCGAGAGCGCGAAGCGCGCCGAGCTTGAGGAGATCCGGCGGCAGGCGCGTGAAAAGCGCGACGCGGCCACGAGACTCAAGGGCCAGGAGAGCCAGGCGATGGGACAGCTGCGCCGCACCGAGCGCCAGCTCAACCTGACCCGCAAGCGGCTCTCCCAGCTGCGACGGCGCCGCCAGAATCTCGATCTACAGCTCGAGGTTACGCGCCTCGATCTGCAACGCAACCTCCAGGCCCTGTCCGAGCAGCGCGCCCGGCTCGGCCGCCGGCTGCGCTCGATGTACAAGCTCGGCCCCGCGGGCGAGCTCGAGTACCTGCTCTCCACGCAATCGTTCGCGCAGCTGCTGACGCGCTGGGATTTCCTGGTGATGGTGGCGGAGCAGGACCGCCAGCTGCTCGTGGACGTCACGAATCGCAAGGAGACGGTGGAAACGCTCCAGCACCGATTGCAGGGGCACCTCGATCAGGTGCAGGCGACGGCACTGCAGACCACGACCGAGAATCGGCGTTTGGCGGCGCAGCGCTCGGCCCGGCGGGGCACGGTGCGCGAGATTCAGACCCAGCGTGAGGCGTTCGAGGCCGCGGCCGCCGAGCTGGAAAAGACGGCGCGTGCAATCCAGGGGCTGCTGGCCCACCTCGAACGCAAGCGTCGCGAAGAGGCCGACCGAGCGCGCGCCCAGGGACAACCGGTGACGCCCTACAGCAGTGACTTCGCGCGCGGCCAGGGGGCGCTCGACTGGCCGCTGCGCGGCGAGGTGGTCGGCCGCTTCGGGCCCGAGCGGAATCCACGTTTCAACGTCGTCACCCCCAACAACGGGATCGACATCGCGGCGCCGATCGGGACCGCGGTGCGCGCGGTGGCCAAGGGACGGGTCGACTATACCGCCGAGGACTACGGCACCTACGGCCAGATCGTGATCCTGAACCATGGCGACAGCTACTACACGCTCTACGCGCACCTCTCGGAGATCCTGGTCTCGGTGGGCCAGCAGGTGACCTCCGGTCAGGTCATCGGGCGCTCCGGCGACACCGGATCCCTCAAGGGGGCGGTGCTCCACTTCGAGGTCCGTCGCGGCGGAACCGCTCTGAATCCCCAGGACTGGCTTCAGTAAGGCCCCAACTGGGCCTCGTCGGTGGCGTGCCCCGCGTGTATGCTGCGGGTGCGATGGCGATCGTGCCTCTGTCCGAACTGCTGGGGCAGCCCGTGGCCTCCGCGTTCCTGCGTGGCGTGGTGGCTCGCGGGCGCTACTCGAACGCCTACCTGTTCCACGGTCCGGCGGGAGTGGGCAAGACCACCGCGGCGCTCGCCTTCGCCCGCGCGATCTTGTGCGAGCGCACGCCGAAAGGACCGCGCGAGTCCGCGCC
>Ga0066710_100004332_pt1 | contig 12524 bp, 13 predicted proteins | sample GraSoiAngelo_159_FD_79666 | JGI IMG/M metagenome (GOLD analysis project Ga0066710, IMG submission 79666) | Grasslands soil microbial communities from the Angelo Coastal Reserve, California, USA - 14_1009_16_40cm | ecosystem: Environmental > Terrestrial > Soil > Grasslands | place: USA...
CCATCCCGGCGTGATGTCCCAGTCGATCTCCGGCATGCCCCAGCGCGAACGCTCGGTCGCGATCACGAAGTCGCACACCAGCGTCAGCTCCAGGCCGCCGCCCGTGCAGACGCCGTCGACCGCGGCGATCGTGATCGGCGTGAGGTCCTCGATGAGCTGGGCGGTCTGCTGGTACATCTGCACCTGCCAGTACGGCTCGTCCTCGCCCCAGGTGCGAAAGCCCTTGATGTCGTCGCCGGCGCAGAACGTCTCGCCGGCGCCGCGCAGGATGAGAACGCGACAGTCGCGGTCGGCGCCAACGGCGCGAACGGCCTCGTTGAGCTCGGCCGACAGCTCCATGTCGAGCGCGTTGTGGCACTCGGGACGGTTCAGCGTGAGCGTCGTCACCGGGCCGTCGCGGAGCGTGAGCAGCTTCCCCGAGGCGGAGGGCGTGCCGGCCGGCGGCGCAGTGCGCTGAGTGGACATGTCGGAAAGACCTCCAGGTAGTGACTTGCGTAAACAGACGGTAGCGCGTTCAGTCTGTTCATGCAAGTAATATTTGAGGACGCGATGACGACGAACTCGGGGCGCCCCCACGACGACTCCGTCTACCGGACGCTGCGGACCATCGGCGACGGCTGGTCGTGGCTGGTCATGCGCGACGTGCTGCTGCATGGCGCCGAGCGCTTCGAAGTGCTTCAGCGGGGTACCGGCGCCGCGCGCGCCACGCTCTCGGCCCGCGTGCGGCAGCTCGTCGACGGGGGCGTGCTGGCGCGCTGCGGTCCGCGGGGCTATGCGCCGACCGACGCGGGCGACGCGTTCCTCGGCTGCCTGCTCACCGCGTGGCGTTGGGGCGGCACCTGGTATCCGGACGGCCTGCACACGGGGGCGCGACACCTGACGTGTGGCGAGCCGCTCGGTCCCGTGCTGCGCTGCGCCGCGTGCCACGAGGTCGTGGCGCCGCGCGACGTCTCGTGGTCGACGCACCAGCCGGTCCGGGGACCTGGCAGCGCGTCGCGGCAGCGTGCTCCGCGACGCGAGCTGCTCGAGCGTGGAGGCCCGTCGCCGATCGCACGGACCCTGGCGGTGATCGGCGACTGGTGGAGCAGCCTCGTGATCCGCGAGGCGTTCTTCGGCGCCCGGCGCTTTGACGACTTCGCGCGCGGCCTGGGCGTCGCGCCGAACATCCTCTCGTCGCGCCTCGCGCACCTCGTCGACGAGGGCGTGCTGAAGCGCGTCCCCTACCAGGCCGGGCCGGTTCGGCATGAGTACCGGCTGACCGAGAAGGGCCTCGACCTCTACCACGTCCCGCTCGCGATGCTGGCGTGGGGCGACCGCTGGCCGACGCCCGCGTCCGCGCCCGTCGAGCTGACGCACCTTCCGTGCGGCGATCGCCTGCGCCCCTGGCTGAGCTGTCAGGTGTGCGGCGGGCAGCTCACGCGGTCGAGCGTCGACATGGCGGGCGCAAGCGTCTAGCCGGCGATCGGGTCCGGCAGCTGCGCCAGCCCCGCGTGCTGCTCGGCGTCGTGGCTGAAGACGAGCTGCGCGCCCAGCGCCGACTCCAGGAGCCGCAGCCGCGCCGTCGAGCGGATCTCGGCGTCGATGTCGACGACGACGGCCGGCATGCGCTTGCGGTCGAGGATCTCGCGGTCGTCGACGACGTCGCCGGTTAGGCAGACCCAGCGGTCGCCGATGCGCACGAGCACGGACTGGTGGCCGTGCGTGTGCCCCGGCGTGGACAGCACGTGGACGCCGGGCGCGATCGTGGCGTCGCCGGCGAGCAGCTCGTAGCCGTCGCCGAACTCGTTCGGGAAGTACCCGCCCGCGTAGTGGCGCTCGGGGTAGAGCGCCGTGCGGTACTCGCTGAGCTGCACCCAGCGCTTGGCGTTGGGCAGAAGCGACACGCCGCCCGCGTGGTCGTAGTGCAGGTGCGTGAGCACGACGTCGGTGATGTCCGCGGGCGAGAGGCCGAGCTGGAACAGTCGCGCCTCGAGGCTGTCCTCGTCGCTGGCCTCGGGCACGAAGAGCGTTGCGAGCCGGCCCCACGAGGCCTCGGGGTCCCTCAGGCCGTCGGGCGACATGCCGGCGTCGACGAGGATCCGACGGTCGCCGCTGGTGATCAGGAATGCCGGGACCGGCAGCACGACGGGATCGTCGCCGCCGTCCTGCATCGTGAGGCTGCGCTTGGTGTGCAGCTCGCCGAGATGCAGCAGGTGGATGCTGTCGGCGCTGGCTGGGGCCGACGTCGCTTCAGGCATGGCTCTCGTCTCCTCAGGTTGGTCAGACGGTAAGTCGCTCGAGGGACGCGCGCAGGCGGTCGGGGATCGGGGTCGGCCGGCGGTCCTGGCGGGCGACGAAGACGTGGACGAAGCGGCCGTTGGCCGCTGGGCACTCGGCGCCGGGCGCGAACAGCGCGAGTTGGTACTCGACGCTCGAGCGACCGAGGTGCCCGACGCGCAGGGCGACGTCGATCGGCGCCGGATACTCGAGCGCCGCGTGGTAGACGCAGCCCGACTCGATGCACAGCCCGATGACCGGGTCGCGGTGGATGTCGAGCCCGCCCTCGCGGATCAGCCAGGCGTTCACCGTTGTGTCGAAGAGCATGTAGTGCACGACGTTGTTGACGTGGCCGTAGACGTCGTTGTCGTTCCAGCGGGTCGCCTGGCGCTCGACGTACGGAAAGCTCGAGCGCGGCAGCGACGCCAGCTCCGCGAGCGCGCTCATCCGGACCGCCTTGCTACGGACGCCATGATCACGACGGACGTTGCGCACAGCTCTCCGTCGTCGTCGAGTGCCTCGACCTGCCACACCGTGCGGTCGGGCATCTCTCCGCGCAGCGCGCGTGCTCGCACGCGGATCCGGCCGGCGCGGACCTGCCGGAGCACGGTCGGAGGCTGGCCCGGACGTCGGACGATCGGCTCCCAGTCCAGACCGATCGCACGGTCGAACGTGCGCTGATAGGGAACCTGCAGGTGCTCGTCGTCGGGGAGCCCCGGCGGTCGCTTCATCGCGGTGCCATTCGGATCCCGCCGTCCAGCCGGACGGTCTCGCCGTTGATCACCGGGTTCTCGACGAAGTGCAGCACGAGCTGGGCGTACTCCGCCGGCTTGCCGAGCCGCGCCGGGAACGGGATCGCGGAGGCCAGCGAGGCTCGCGCCTCGTCGGGCAGCGACGCCAGCATCGGCGTGTCGAAGATGCCCGGCGCGATCGTCATCACGCGGATGCCGTACCGCGCAAGCTCGCGTGCCGCGGGGAGCGTGAGGCCGACGACGCCGGCCTTGGACGACGCGTAGGCGGGCTGGCCGATCTGGCCGTCGTAGGCCGCCACCGAGGCGGTGTTGACGATGATGCCGCGGTCGCCGTCCTCCCCCGGCTCGTTGGCGGTCATCGCGGCGGCTGCGAGGCGCAGCGCGTTGAACGTGCCGATCAGGTTGACGTTGATGATCTGCGCGTATCGCTCGAGCGCCAGGGGCTCGGCGTGGCGGCCGAGGATCTTCGCCGGGGCGCCGAGGCCGGCGCAGCAGACGCTCACGCGCAGCGGCGCGAGCCCCTGAGCGGCGCTGATCGCCCGCTCCACGTCGTCGGGCACGGTGACGTCCGTCGCCACGGCCTCGGCACCAATCTCCTGCGCCGCGCTCGCAGCCGCGTCGCCGTTGAGATCGGCGACCACGACATGTGCGCCGCGGGACACGAGGAGCTCGGCCGTCGCGCGGCCGAGACCGGAGGCGCCGCCGAAGACGACGGCGCTTGACTGCTCGAGATCGATCATCGGGGTCCTCCCGGTCGTGGGAGGTTCATGATACAAATAGAAACGAGCGCTTGCTTCTATAGTGGAGACCGAGAACCCGATGCGATTTGACGACGTGCTGATCCCTCTCGACCATTCGTGGTCCTCGCCGTTCGTCCGCTGGAACGGCGCGGCGGCCTTCATCGACAGCCTCGACCTCGCCGCCCAGGTCGCCCGCGACGCCCTCACGCGCAACCCGGTCGACTGGCGATTCGCCGAGGTCGTGCTCGGCTGGTCGATTCCGCAGCCGGCCGCGTTCTTCGGCGCGCCCACCCTCGCCGCCCGGATCGGGTTCCCCGAGATCTCCGGGCCGATGGTCGCCCAGGCGTGTGCGACGTCCGTCGCCGCCCTCCATGCGGCGGCCGCCAGCCAGCACGCCGCGGGCGACGACTGCCGTCTGGTCGTGCTCACCGACCGCACGAGCAACAGCCCGCATCTCGTGTATCCCACGCCGCGCGGACGGCCGATCACCGAGCACTGGCTGCTTGACAACTTCGACCGCGACCCGCTCACCGATCAGCCGATGATCGCCACCGCCGAGTGCGTCGCCGCCCAGGCCGGCTTCACGAAGGAGCAGCTCGATGCCGTGGCCGCGCGCCGTCATGAGCAGTACCGCGACGCGCTCGCCGACGACCGCGCCTTCCAGCGGCCCTGGATGGTCCCGATCGCGACGAAGAACGGCGCGCTGGAGGCCGACGAGGGACCGCGACCGACGACGCTCGAGCAGCTGCGGGCGCTCGCGCCGGTCGGCGACGGCGTGACGTCGATGGGCACGCAGACCTTCCCGGCCGACGGCGCAGCCGGGATGGTCCTCGCCAGCGCGGCCGCGCTGCGTGAGCGCGGCGTGAGCGGACCCGTCGCGCGCGTCCGCGCGACCGGCTTCGGGCGCGCGGCGAGCGGCGAGATGCCCAAGGCGCCCGTTCCGGCCGCGCGCGCTGCGCTCGACGCCGCGGGACTGTCGATCGCCGACGTGCACGTGATCAAGTCGCACAACCCGTTCGTCGTAAACGATCTCTGGTTCGCGCAGGAGCTCGGCGTCGACGTCGACGAACTCAACCCCTACGGCTGCAGCCTCGTCTACGGCCATCCGCAGGGTCCGACCGGCGCCCGCGGGATCGTCGAGATGGCGCACGCCCTGCGGCTGCGCGGCGGCGGCATCGGCCTGTTCACCGGGTGCGCGGCCGGCGACACCGGGGCCGCCGTGGTCCTCGAGGTCGACGAGGTCTGACGATGCGCGTGACCTCCGCAGTGCTCGTGGAGCCCGGCGCTTCGCGGCCGTACACCGACAGCGCGCCGCTCGCACTCGAGACCTTGGAGCTCGATTCGCCGGGCGCCGGCGAGCTGCTCATACGGGTGCGGGCGGCCGGGCTGTGCCATTCCGACCTGTCGACGCTCGACGGCACGCGACCGCGGCCGATGCCGATGGCGCTCGGCCATGAGGCAGCCGGCGAGGTGCTCGAGGTCGGCGCGGGCGTCGCCGGCTTCGCGCCCGGCGACCACGTGGTCCTCGCCTTCGTGCCGTCCTGTGGCGAGTGCGCGCCCTGCCGCGGCGGCCGCCCGGCGCTCTGCGAGCCTGGGGCCGTCGCCAACGGCGAGGGCGTGCTGCTCGGCGGCAGGGGCCGCCTGCGCCGGGCCGACGGGGCGCCGGTGCACCATCACCTCGGCGTCTCGGCGTTCAGCGACCACGTCGTCGTCTCCGCACGCTCGGCGGTGCACATCGACGCGGACCTGCCGTGGGAGATCGCCGCGCTGTTCGGATGCGCCGTCCTCACCGGCGTCGGCGCGGCCGTCAACGCCGCGCGCGTGGCGCTCGGCGACTCAGTCGCGGTCTTCGGGCTCGGGGGCGTCGGGCTCGCCGCGCTGATGGGCGCGCTCGCGTCGGGCGCCTCCCCGGTCTTCGCGGTCGATCGCGAGGCGGCGAAGCTCGCGCTCGCGGAAGAGCTCGGGGCCACGCGCGCGATCGATGCGGCCGACGACCCGGTCGCGACCATCCGCGAGCTCTCGGGTGGCGGCGTGCGGCACGCGATCGAGACGGTCGGCAAGGCCGCCGTGCTGGCGCAGGCCTACGAGGCGACGGCGCGCGGCGGGACGACGACGACCGTCGGGCTTCCCCACCCGAGCGAGTCGTTCGCCGTCCCGGCCGTGACGCTCACCGCCGAGGAGCGCACGGTGCAGGGCTGCTACCTGGGGTCGTGCATCCCGTCGCGCGACATCCCCCGCTTCGTGCGCTTGTACAAGGAGGGCCGCCTTCCCGTCGACCGCCTGCTGACGCACGTCCTGGGTCCCGACGAGATCAACGCCGGCTTCGAGCGGCTCGCGTCCGGCGAAGGCGTGCGCCAGGTCGTCCTCTTCCCCGACGAGGCGGGCTGATCGATGGAGCTGACGAACACCTTCACGGTCAGCCTGCCGGTCGACGAGGCGTGGCGCGCGCTCACCGACCTCGAGCGCGTCGCGCCGTGCATGCCCGGCGCGGCGATCACCTCCGTCGAGGGCCCCGACCACCACTGGTCGGTGAAGGTCAAGGTCGGCCCGGTCAGCTCGAAGTACGCCGGCGTCGCCCGCTTCGTCGAGCGCGACGACGGCGCGCACCGGGCGGTGATCGAGGCCAAAGGCCGCGACGCCGGCGGCCAGGGCAACGTCGCCGCGACCGTCGCCGCGACGCTCACGGCGCAGGGCGAGGGCACGCTCGTGCGCATCGACACCGACCTCGCGATGAGCGGTCGCGTCGCGCAGTTCGGCCGCGGGGTGATCGCCGACGTCAGCGGCAAGATGTTCGACGAGTTCGCGCAACGCCTGGAGCGCGAGGTCGGCGGCGGCAGCAGCGGCCCGTCACTCGACGGAGCGCAGCCGGCGGAGCCCGCACCCTCCGACGACGCGATCGACCTCGTCGGCATGAGCCGCAGCGCGCTGCTGACGCGCGTCGGACCGCTGCTCGCCGGCTTCGTCGCGGGAATCGCGGTCGCCGCGGTCGCGCAGCTGCTGCGCCGGGGCCGCCAAGCGCCGCCGCCGCCCTGGCCGCCCTGGGCGGCGTATCCGCCGTTCGCGCCTCCGCCGGCGCAAGACCCCGACCGCGCGGGATGACCCAGGAACTCGAGCGACCGCACGAGACCGCCGCCCGCGGGGGCGTGGGCGAGTCACCCGTGCGCAAGGAGGACCGCCGGCTGCTGACCGGCGCCGGACGCTTCGTCGCCGACGTCGCCCTGCCGGGGATGCGCGACGTGGCCTTCCTGCGCAGCCCGCATGCGCACGCGACGATCGGCGCGATCGACGTCTCGCCGGCACTGGCCGGCCACGGCGTGCTCGCGGCGTTCGACGGGCGACGGGCCGACTTCCGCGACGTCGAGCTCGTCGCGCTCTCGGGCCTGCCCGGGTTCGTTCCTACGCCGGTGCCACCGCTCGCCCACGACAAGGTGCGCTACGCCGGCGAGCCGGTCGCCGCGGTCGTCGCCCACAGCCGCGCGCTCGCGGAGGATGCCATCGAGGCGATCGCCGTGGACTACGAGGTCCTGCCCGCGAACGTCCGCGCCGGCGAGCCGGCGGACGCCGCGGTGCACGCGGACGCGCCGGACAACGTCCTGCTCGAGCGCGAGTTCGTCGCCGGCGACGTGGAGGCGGCGCTCGCCCGCGCCGATGTCGTCGTCGAGCGCCGGCTGACGACCAACCGCCACGCCGGCAATCCGATGGAGTGCCGCGCCGGGATCGCGCTGTTCGAGGCGGGAAGCCGGCGCCTGACCTTCTACAGCGGCACCCAGATCCCGCACCTCGTGCGCAACAAGCTCGCCGAGCTGCTCGGGCTGCCCGAGGGCGACATCCGCGTCGTGGCGCCCGACGTCGGCGGGGGCTTCGGCGTCAAGGCGGTGCTCTACGCCGAGGACGTGGCGCTGTGCCTGATGGCCATCGCGCTCCCCGACACGCCGGTGCGGTGGATCGAGGACCGGGCCGAGCACCTCCTGGCGGCGGCGCACGCCCGCGACCACCGCTACGTCCTGCGCGCGGGGTTAGCGGCCGACGGCGAGCTGCTCGCGCTCGATGCCGACATCACGGTGAACGTCGGCGCCTACTCGCTGTACCCGTGGACCGCCGGCATCGAGCCGCTGATGGCCGGTGGCCTGCTGAGCGGCCCATACCGCCTGGAGCACTACCGCTGCGCGACGCGCGGCGTCGCGACGAACACGGCGCCGGTCGGGCCCTACCGCGGCGTTGCGCGTCCCGCGACGGTCTTCGCGATGGAGGCCGTCCTTGACGAGGCCGGCCGGCGGCTGTCTATGGCACCGGAGGCGATCCGCTCGCGCAACCTCCTCACGCGCGACGACGTGCCCTACCAGCTCCCCACCCGTGTCGTCGACCAGTCGGGCAACTACCCCGCCTGCCTCGACAAGGCGATCGAGATGTTCGACGTCGAGAGCTTCCGGGCCGAGCAGGCGCGGCGCCGCGTCTACGAGGAGCCGCCCATCGGGATGGGCATCGCCGTCTACAACGAGCTCACGGGGCTCGGCCGCCGCTCGCCCGCCGGTCCGCGGATGGCCTTCAGAACGGGCCACGACGCCTGCACGGTGCGGGTCGACCCCGACGGCAAGCTGACGGTGCTCAGTGGGGTCGTCGGTCAGGGGCAGGGCCTGGAGACGACGATCGCGCAGGTCGTGGCCAGCGCGGTCGGGGTCGACTACGACGACGTGCGCGTCCGCGTCGGCGACACCGACGCCAACCCCTGGGGCATCGGGGCGTTCTCCTCGCGGCAGGCCGTGATCGGTGGTGGCGCCGCGCACAACGCGGCCGTGGCGGTGCGCGAGCAGATCCTCGCGCTCGCCGCCGCGATGACCGAGCGAGACGCCGATGCGCTGCGCATCGTCAGCGGCGTGATCGTCGACGAGGAAGGCGACGAGGTCGTGACGCTGTCGCGCGTCGCGCGCGTCGCCTACCTGGAGACCCACCGCCTGCCGGACGGCTTCGAGCCGGGCCTCGAGGCGACGAAGTACTACGACCCCTTCCTCGGCGCCTTCGCCGCCGGCGCCCAGATCGGCGCCGTGGAGGTCGACGTCGCGACCGGCGCGCTGAAGATCCTGCGCTGGGTCTGCGTCGAGGATCCCGGCAACGTCATCAACCCGCAGATCGTCGACGGCCAGGTGGCGGGCGCGATCGCGCAGGGCATCGGCGGCGCGCTCTACGAGCACCTCGTCTACGACGACGACGGCAACCTCTCCACCGGGACGCTGCTCGACTACCTGATGCCGACGGCGGCCGAGATGCCGGAGCTCCTGCTCGGGCACGCGAGTCTCCCCGCCGACAATCCGCTGGGCGTCCGCGGGGTCGGCGAAGGCGGGACGCTCGGACCCAACGCCGTCCTCGCCGGCGCGGTCGCCGACGCGATCGGCGTGGCGATCGATCGGCTGCCGATCACGCCGGAGCGCGTGTGGAAGGCGGCGCGATGCTCGAGGTGACCGAGCGCGACGAGGTGGCGGTCGTCGAGCTGCAGCGCCCCGACCGCCACAACGCGCTCGACGCCGAGCTCTGCGGCCGCCTCGAGTCTGCGGTCAAGGACGCCGCGGCGTCGGCGCGCGCGATCGTCGTCACCGGCGCGGGCCGCAGCTTCTGCGCCGGGGCCGACTTCGGCGACGTCGACGGGGGTGGGTTCCGGGCCGCGCTGTACTCCGCGCTGGGGGCGATCACGGCCGCGCCCGTCCCCGTCATCGCCGCGATCAACGGACCGGCGATCGGCGCCGGCACGCAGCTGGCGATCGCGTGCGACCTGCGCATCGCCGACGAGCGCGCGCGCTTCGCGCTGCCGACGGCGCGCCTCGGCCTCGCGGTCGACCAGTGGACGATCCGCCGGCTCGCCCTCCTGGCCGGCGGCGGCCCCGCGCGTCACCTGCTGCTCGGCGACGGGCAGATCGAGCGCGAGCGCGCCCACGCGCTCGGGATCGTCGACCGCCTCGGGACGCTCGACGACGCGCTCGCCTGGGCCGGCGACATCGCCGCCCTTGCGCCGCTCACACTCGCGTACAACAAGCGCGCGCTCGAGGAGCTGCTCGAGCCGACGCCGTCCTCGGCGCGGCTTCACGCGATGTTCGACGCCTGCTGGTCAAGCAGCGACTTCCGCGAGGGCCTCGCCGCGCGCGGCGAGGGCCGGTCGCCGCGGTTCGAGGGGCGCTGATGAAGGCCGCCGCGTTCGAGTACGTCCGGGCGACGAGCGTCGGTGAGACGGTGCGGGTCCTGGAGCAGGCCGACGGCGAGGGCAAGATCCTTGCCGGTGGTCAGAGCCTCGTCCCGGTGCTGGCGCTGCGGCTCGCGCGGCCGGCCGTGCTCATCGACATCAACCGCGTGCCGGGCCTTGGCGGCCTCCACGCCGAGGGCGGCGCCGTGCGCGTCGGCGCGCTGGTCCGCCACCGGGCGCTCGTGGGGCAGGGCGAGCACCCCCTGCTCGCCGAGGCGGCGCGCTGGATCGGCCACGCGGCGATCCGCTCGCGCGGCACCTTCGGCGGCAGCCTCGCGCACGCCGATCCAGCCGCCGAGCTGCCCGTTGTCAGCGTCGCCTGCGACGCCGACCTCGAGGTGTGCGGCCCGACCCGTACGCGGACGGTGCGGGCGGTGGACTTCTTCGCCAGCGCCCTGACCACGGACCTCGCCGAGTCCGAGATGCTCGTCGGTGCGCGACTGCTCATCCCCGAGCGCTGGGGCTTCGCCGAGTTCGCGCGCCGCCACGGCGATTTCGCGCTCGTGACCGTGGCCGTCACGGTGCTCGAGGGACGGCCGCGGATCGTTGTGGGCGGCATCGCCGGCGTCCCGCTGCGGGCCACGGCCGCCGAGGAGCTGCTGGGGGACGACCTCGCCCCCTCCGGTGCGCGCCTCGAGCAGGCGGCCGACGCCACCGTCGAGGGGCTCGAGCCGACCCCCGATCTGCACGGAGGCAGCGACTACCGCCGCGCGCTCGCGCGCGAGCAGGTGCTCGCCGCGCTGCGCGGCGCCTATGCGGAGCACGCGCCATGACCGCCACGAGGATCGAGCTCGTCGTCAACGGACGCCGCGAGCAGCTGACCGTCTCGCCGCGCGAGACCCTCGCCGACGCGCTGCGCGAGCGCCTGCGGCTGACCGGCACCCACCTCGGATGCGAGCACGGCGTCTGCGGCGCGTGCACCGTCCTCGTGGACGGCGCGCCCGTGCGCGGCTGCCTGATGTTCGCCGTCCAAGCCGACGGCGCCACTGTGACGACCGTCGAGGGCCTCGCCTCAGACGACGGAACGCTGCATCCGCTGCAGCAGCAGCTCTCGGCCTGTCACGGGCTGCAGTGCGGCTTCTGCACGCCGGGCTTCCTGATGACCGCTCTGCACCTGCTGCACGAGAACCCCCAGCCGACGCGCGAGCAGATCCGCGAGGAGCTGTCGGGAAACATCTGTCGCTGCACCGGCTACAACACGATCGTCGACGGCGTCGAGGAGGCGGCGAAGCAGCTCCGGGAGGAGACATGACCGGATTCGCCAGCACCCGCCACGACGCGTCGAGCTGCGCGAGATCGTTCGCATGGTCAGCGACGGCGAGGCGCCCGAGGGCCTGCGGGCGTTCGTCGAGAAGCGGTCGCCGAACTTCGCTTGATCGCGGCCTCGGCTCACGCCACAGGTCCAGCGCGTCAAAAAACAAAACATAGAAGCGAGCGCTCGTTGCTGTAAGCTGCTCGCGCATGGATTTCGGATTGCAGGGCAAGACCGCGCTCGTCACCGGCGCCGGCCAGGGTCTCGGCCGAGCGATCGGGATGGCGTTCGCCGGCGAGGGCGCGAACGTCGCCTTTCACTACAACTCCTCAGGCGAAGGGGCCGCGGCGGCGGCCGAAGAGGCCCAGACCCTCGGCGTCAAGGCCGCGGCGGTCGGCGCGGACCTGCGCGACCAAGGGGCCGTCGAGGCGATGGTCGACCAGGTTGAGTCGTCCGTCGGTCCGATCGACATCCTCATCAACAACGCGGCGGCGACCAAGCTGCAGCGCTTCCTCGAGAGCACGCCGGACGACTGGGCGTTCCAGGTCGACGTCACCGTGACCGGCACCATCCGCGTCACGCAGACCACGCTCAAGCGCATGGTCGAGCGCAAGAGCGGGTCGATCATCAACCTGCTCGGCGACTCCGGCCGCGTCGGGGAGCCCGGGCTGCTGGTCACCGCGACCGCGCGCTCCTCCACCGTCGGCCTCACGAAGTCGCTGGCCAAGGAGTTCGCGCGGTTCGGGATCCGCGCCAATGCCGTCTCCCTCGGTCTCGTGCAGACCGACAACTTCGACGCGCACGTCGGCGACCCCGACGACGAGGCGCGCATGAAGAAGATCCTCTCCGCCTACCCCCTGCGCCGCCTGGGACGCGCCGAAGACGTCACGCCGACGATCCTGCTGCTCGCCTCGCCGGCCTCGGGCTGGACAACCGGTCAGGTGCTGTCGGTGAACGGCGGCTACTCGATGCCGTGACGCTCATGGCGCTCGCGCCGGCCACAAATCCCAGCGGCTTCGAGAGGTGCGCGCCCGACCTCGGACCTCAAGCCGTGGACGCGTCGCGGATCATGCTGCGAGCTCCAGGACCTCGGCGAAGCCCTCGTGCAGGCACTGCGCGAAGAGGCCCGGGTCGGTGAACGCGGCGGGGTCGAGGTTGGCGCCGACGCAGGCGGTGCCGTTGTGCGAGACGAGCGTGATCATCGCCGCGCAACCGGGCAGCGGGCCGAACGGGTACACATGCGTGATGCGCGCGCCCGCCAGGTAGACGGGGTGCGCGATGCCGGGGAAGTTCGA
>Ga0066710_100004333_pt1 | contig 12524 bp, 6 predicted proteins | sample GraSoiAngelo_159_FD_79666 | JGI IMG/M metagenome (GOLD analysis project Ga0066710, IMG submission 79666) | Grasslands soil microbial communities from the Angelo Coastal Reserve, California, USA - 14_1009_16_40cm | ecosystem: Environmental > Terrestrial > Soil > Grasslands | place: USA...
GCCGTTGCGTAGTAGGGCGACGAGTGCCACTTGTCGGTCCAGCTCCCGTCCGGGTGCTGGACGTCGCGCAGCCACCGCGTCACGTCGCGGATCGCGGTGGTGAGCCGGGTCGTGGTACCGCTACCGCCGCGGCCGGCGCAGTCCACGAGCGTTTCCAGGACGTGCGCGTTGACGGTCGGCGACGGGGTGCGTTCGCCAACCCACGCGCAGAAGTGTGTACCGTCCCGGTACGGCCACAGGCAGTCTGGTCGGCGCAGTACGCCCTGCTGCGACAGTGCGAGCAGCACCACGGAGGTCGTGTCGGCATCCGGGGGCAGTCCGGGTCCGCCCGGCGTCCCGTTCTCCGCGAGGCAACGATCGAGGTCGTCGACGAGTTCACGAGGTACGGCCAACGGGATGCCCGCGCGCACCAGCGTGGTCAGTACCCACGATCGTTCGAACGCGGTGATGGGAAGCACGCTGGGGACCGGCCCGCCGTATCGGGTGGCCACCTCGTCGAGATAGCGCAGCGCGGGTTCGGTCCGGTCCCCGGTACCGTCGGACAGCCAGGCGGCGGTGGCCGCTGGCGACGCGCCGACGGTGCCGAGGGGTACCGGGTGTACCCCGGGGGCGCGGCGGGCGGCGTCACCGGCGATCTCCAGCGCGTGCAGGAGCTTGTCCGGCAGCCGGGCGCCGGTTCGTAACGCCGCCCGGATGGCCGCGAGCGTCGCGGTGCACACGTCTTGCGGTAGGCCGAGCCGGGCACTGCCCGACCAGGCGTCCAGGCCGGGCAGCGGGTGCGCGGCGAGCTGGTCGAGTTGCCCGTTCACCGACTCGACGAGGGCGGGAACGATGATCTCGATGCCTGGCGTGTCCGGCAGCTGCACCCGGCGGCCCGACCGCAGCAGGTCGAACAACACACGCAGCCCGCGATCGACCGCGGCTACCAGCCTGGGGTAGCCGCCGATGTGGTGTACGGCGGCCAACTCCGTACCGGACGGTTGGGCACTGACCGCCGCGACCGCCGCTGGATCCGAGGTGCGCCGGAGGGCGTGCAGCAGCCCGTCCACCGCACTCAGGGAGGGTACGAGCAGGTAGCCCTCGGGGCCGCCCCAGCCTCCGTCGGGCCGCTGCGTCGCCATCAGGAAAGCCAACCGGTTGGCATGTCCGCGCAGCCACGGCGCCAACGCGATCAGCCGTCCGGTCTCGTACACCGAGGGCGACATCTGCCCCCAAGGCTCGGCGAGCAGTCCGGCGAGCAGGTCGCGCGCGAGCTTCGCCATGTCGGTACCGATGCTGGCCGTCATGACGCGGCCGCCGGGTCTGGTCCGAGTCGACGGTCGGCGATGCGGATCGCCCGCTCCGGGCAGGAAGCTGCGCCGGCCCGCGCCGCGTCCTCCTGCCCGGAAAGCAGTTCAAGGCTTTCGATGCGGCAGTAGCCGTTGTCGTCAAGGCGGTAGATGTCGGGTGCGGCGGCGGCGCAGCGGCCGTGTCCGCAACACACCGACGTGTCGACCGTTATCCACATGGTCATGCCACCCGCCAGACGAGTGGGACGGCTTCGATGCTTGCCAACGCTCCACCGCCGGTGCGGACGCGGTACCCGTCGGGCAGCCCGTACTCGGGGATGCGACGGTGGAACTCCTCGAGGATGATCGCCAGTTCCCGGCTGGCCAGGTGGGAGCCGATGCAGCGGTGCGGCCCGGCGCCGTACGCAATGTGCCGGTTGGCTGGCCGGTCGAACCGCACCTCGGTGGCGGCGTCGAACTCCCGCGGATCGCGGTTGGCCAGCGAGGTGGCGGCGAGTATCCGGTCGCCTCGCCGGATCCGTACCCCGCAGAGTTCGGTGTCGCGGGTCGCCGTGCGTGACACGCTGGCGATGGAGTGCACGCGCAGGAGTTCCTCGGCCGCTTGGGGAGCCAGGGCTGGTGACGCGGCGAGTTGTCGGCGGTGTTCGGGGTGCTCGGCGAGGAACCGGAAGCTGAAGCCGGCGACGGTCACCAGCGTGTCCAGGCCCGCCATGAACAGCAGGATCAAGGTGTCCAGTACCTCGTCGCGGGTCAACGGCCGTTCATCCACCCGCGATTGCAGCAGAACCGCGATGACATCCCGTCGGGTCGGTTGTGGTGCTGTCTCGCGCGCGTCGAGTTGTTCTTCGAAGAAGGCGATCAGATCGGCTCCGGCGGCTTTCCGGCGTTCCCGGTCGGCCGCCTGCATCAGACCGCGTTTCCACTTCCGGAACAGGTCGGCCTGGTCCTGCGGCAGCCCGACGATGTCGAGAAACACCTTGTTCTGCAAAGGTTCGGCGAGATCGGTGAGTAGCTCGCACGAGCCGTTGGCGCGGAATCGGTCGATCAGCCGCACGCACTCGTGCCGGATCCGGCTGTCCATCCCGGCGACCGCGTTCGGGGAGAACAGCGGCAGCAGGAGCCGCCGGTACCTGCCGTGCTCGGGCGGGTCCAGCTCGGCCGGGATCATCCGGCGCGGCCACACCGGGGTGGCGGAGATCGAGACGCGGTCGCTGGAGAACAGTTCGGTGTCGCGCAGTACCGCGCGGATGTCGGCCGAGCGGGTGAGCACCCAGTACCCGCCGTCGGCCGGGGTCCAGAAGATGCGGTCGCCGCGTACCCGCTCGAAGGCGCGGAACGGATCGGTACGGAACTGGGGATCGCGATGGAAGTCGAAGTCCCGCACCAGTGCCGGTGGCACATGGTCGGGCCTGGTGGCGACAGTCATCACGCAGCCTCCGGCGCAGCTCGGTTCGGGCGAGGCGTTACCACGGCGGTGACGAACGGGTACATGACCCGTGGTGTGTGGGGTGCGTACAGGGTTTCGAGAACCGACACCTCGAACCCGGCGACGCGAAGGGTGTCGAGGGTCGGCCGGTTGAGCCGGCACCCGCCGGCGAAGCAGTACCACACCGGAATCGCCAGGGTCTGCAGCAGGCGCGGCAGCCTCCCGCGGTCGGTGCGGATGTGTTCGAACAGCAGGATCTGGCCGTCCGGGCGCAGAATCCGGGCCAGCTCCGCAGCCACCGTCGCAGGGTCGTCGACCGAACACATCGTCAGGGTGCTGACGACCGTGTCGACGCTGCCGTCCGGTACCGGCAGCGACTCGGCGGCCGCGTCGACCATCCGTACCGCGACCCGGGCCTCCGGTACCCGTCTGGCCAGCCGCCTACGGTACGCCGGGTCCGGCTCGCAGGCGATGACCTCGTCGATCCCTTGGTAGTACGGCAGGTTCGCGCCGGTACCTGCGCCGATCTCCAGCAGCGTGCCCCGGGCGAGTCCGGCGATGCGCCGGCGGGCGGCACCGAGCCAGGACCGCTCGGCGTACGCATTGAACCGGTCGTAGCAGGCGGCGTAGACCGGGTGGCTGCGCACCGTATTCGACGCCACGTCAGCCGTCCCACCCACGAAGCGCGGCGAGCCACGGGTCGGGCTGGATCGCGGCGTCCAGTGGCAGGCGCTCGTCGTTGCCACATGTCACGATCAACTCGCGCATCCTGGCCAGTACACTGTCCACATAGGATGGTGGGGCGAACGCCTCGTCATACAGGCCGCAGAGCCGGATCGCGCCGTCCTCTTCGCGACCGACGATGGTCAGGTCGGTCGGGATCTGGCAGAGGCGGCCGGCGAAGTCCGGGTCGAAGGGGTCGCTGCGCTGGACGCTACAGTCGGCCAGCGCCAACCCCGCGGGAGGGCCCAGCGTCTCGAACACCACCGCCTGGGACTGTCCGTACAGCGCAAGCAGCTCGGGTATCTGTTGGCACAGGGCCAGCAGCGGCAGGCTGTCGTGTCCAAGCGCCTCCCGCAGCTCGTCGCCGACCGCCGGCAGGCTTTCCGCCAGGCCCCGACCGGGCACGAACCGGGTACACATCAGCAGCGGCGAGAGGAACAGCCCGACGGTGCGGTCCAGCTCGTCGGTGGGCCTGGCCGCATCCGCGCAGAACAGCTTGATGTCGGCGTCGCGGGTGTCGGCGTACATGATCGAGCTGAGGATGGTGTACAGCGCGGTGTAGAGGGTGACCCGCGCATCGCGGGCGGCACGCAGGAACGGCTCGGCCTCAGGTGCGGGTACCAGTGTCGTACGGACACGGGTGCGGTGCGCCAGATCGGTACCGCTCAGATGCGAGCGCGGCACCAGCTCCAACGGCTGGACGCCAGTGACCTTGCCGGCCCAGTAGACCAGGTCGGCAGGGTCCGGCGGGCGCTGCCCCTGCGGGTTGGTCGCCTGCGTGATGGCCGAGCGGTAACTGGGCGCTTTGTCCAGTCGCGGCCGGCCACCGGCGCGGATCTCCCGGTAGAGCTGCGTCAGCTCCTGTTCGATCAGGTGCAGCGACCGGTCGTCACACACCATGTGGTGTATCCGCAGGGACAGCAGATGCCGCACCTCGCCGGTACTCACCAGGTCGGCGGCGAACACCCGGCCGGAGCGCGGCTGCAGCGGATGGTCGGTCTGCAGGCGGTCGAGCACAACGGCCGCGTCGGCGTGGGTCGCCGAGGCGGTACGCAACACCGACCGCGGGGGCGGCCCGATCACCTGGTACCCCTCGTCCGGCTGAAGGTACAGGGCGGTACGCAGCGCCTCGTGCCGGCGGACCAACGCATCCACGGCTTCGCCGAGCGCGGCGACGTCCACCGGACCGGTGACGCGGTAGGTCGCCGCGACCGTACACTCGGGTCCGGGTACCACCCCGAGCCCGCGTTGCAGGTCGTGCATCCACACCAGGATCTGGGACGGGGTGAGCGGCAACCGGTCCGGCACGGCGCCGGTACTGTCGCCAGCGCGGTCGTCGACAACCGTGGCCGGCTGTCGCACCGCCGGCCGGGCGGCCCCTTCGGTGGTCAGCCAGGCTGCCAGTTGTGCCACCGAAGGCATAGTGAACACCGATCGCGTCGGTACCTCCACGGCGAACCGCTGGCCCAGCCGCACGGCGGCGCGGACCGCCAACAGCGAGTCACCGCCCAGTTGGACGAAGTCGTCGTGCAGGCCGACCGGGCTCACTCCCAGCAGCTCCGCGAACACCTCGGCCACCTGGTGCTCGACCGTCGTCACCGGCGCCTCGTACGGGTACGGGAGCGGCGGCCGGGACGTCGCCGGCTCCGGCAGCGCCGAGCGGTCCACCTTGGCGTGGGGCGTCCGGGGCAGCCTGGGGAGCACGACGTAGGCGGACGGGCGCTCGGGCTCGGCGAGGTGTTCGGCGGCGTACCGGCGCACCTGGGGTACCAGCTTCCCGGTCGCGGTGGCGATCACGTACCGGCGCACCGGATCGTTGACGAGGGCGCGTGGGGGCGCGGGGTGTTCCGGTCTGATCCAGCGGACCGGCCGGTCGACCTCGTTGGGACGGCAGAAGACGGCGTCGAACTCACCACCGGGCCAGCCGGCCGCCCGGGACATCCGCAGCGCCCATCCGTGCGCGGCGGCAAGCTCGGCAAGCTCCTCGGGATCGACCGCCCGACGCTCGGCGTCCAACGCGAGCTGGCGCAGGTCGGCGGCGTTCCCGACCGCCGACACACCGCTGCCGGCGAGGACCAGCGCGCTGCGCAGGGCACAGGCTCCGGCGGTGCGGCGGTTGGGTACCCGCAGCATCCCGAACGGTTCCCGGTCCGCCGAGCCGAGCAGCTCGCGCAGCCTCGCCAGGTCGAGGTCGTCGCCGGTCCAGGACAGCCAGTGCGACACCGCGAGCGGCGGCACCCCGTCGACCCGACGCAGTACCGCGTCGAACCGGAAGTCGTTCATCTCGTTGCGCAGCACCCCCCGGCGCGGGCGTACCTCCACGTCCACCGGCTCATCCCGGGCCAGGGCCGCCTCAGTGAACCAGCGAGGATCGACCAGCAGCTGGTGGTCCCGCTCGGTGCGGCGGCGCCACCGCTCGCGCAGCAGATCGACCGGTACGTCGGCGTCAGCCTGCGCCAGCACCACCGAGGCGTGGAACGCGTCCTGGAGTGTGAGGTCCCGAACATCGCCGAACACCACGCGGCCGGTGGGACCGGTCGCCCGCAGCGCGCCGCGCAACACGTCGTTCAGGTACCCGGGATCGGGGAAGTACTGGACGACCGAGTTGCACACCACCAGATCGAACGCCTGGCCCGCCAGGTCCACGACCGTCCGAGCGTCGCCGTGGCGCAGCTCGACGTTGCTCAACCCGGCGCGTTTCACCCGCGCCGACAACCCGTCGAGCACCGGCTGCGAGACGTCGATGCCGAGGTACCTGTCGCATCCGGGGGCGAGCCTCATCAGCAACAGCCCGGTTCCGCACCCGATGTCGAGCACCGTTCGGGGTGCGGTCTCGCGCAGCAGGTCGACGGTACGAGCGACCCATTCGGTCATGTCGTCGGCAGGCAACGGCCGGCCGGTATAGCTGCTGACCCAACCACTGAAGTCATCCGGTACATCCGGCGGCGCGGCGCTCGTCTCGGTGACGTCGTCAACGGCGGCGGTCCAAGCGTCGCGCAGCTCGTCGGCTGCCTCGGCGGTGTCCCACTCGGGAACCAGATACGCCACCAGGCCGTTGGGCGGCGCACCGCGCGGTACCACGACCGCCTGCCGGACACCCGGATGACGGGCGAGCGTGGAAGCGACACCGTCAGGTTCAACGCGGACGCCGCGGATCTTGACCTGGCTGTCGAGCCGGCCATGGACCTCCACCTGCCCGTCCAGCCGCCACCGCCCAAGGTCACCCGTGCGGTAGACGAGCCGGTCGGGGTCGAGAGGATGGGCCACAAACCGGGCTCGGGTCAGCTCGGGATCGTCGAGGTATCCATCAGCCAGACCGGCACCCGCGACGCACACCTCACCGAACTGTCCCGGCGGGAGTACCTGACCGTCGGGGTCGAGGACCCACAGCTGCGTGTTGGCCACCGGCGTACCGATGACCACGTCGCCGTCGGGCCGCAACGTCGCCGAGGAGCACCAGACCGCCGCCTCGGTCGGACCGTACTCGTTGACCAGTTCCACCTCGGGCATCCGCCGGTAATGTTCGGCCACCAGCTCCGGCGGGCAGGGCTCACCCGCGACGATCACCTGCCGCAGATATGACGACGGGCGGTCCACAGTGGACAGTATCGTTCGGTAGAGCGACGGGGTCAGCAGCGTGTGCGACACGGTCCCCGCTCGCAGTGCGTGCACGAGTTCGTCGACGAGCATGGCCGGGTCGTTCGGCAGCAGTCGCAGGGTGGCCCCGGAGTTCAGGCTCCACCAGATGCCTGCGAGGCTCGAATCGAAGGTCAGTGGTGACACGAGTGCGAACTCGGTGACGGCCGCGGCGTACCGGACCATTCTTGCCTGTGTCGAGTTCGCGATCGCCCGATGGGACACCGCCACCGGCTTGGGCGGCCCGCTGCTGCCCGAGGTGTGGATGACGTATGCCAGATCGTCCAGGCCGGGATCGGTGGGCAGCGGACCGGTGCTCTGCCGGGCGATCGCGGCGCGGGTGTCTGGATCGTCGAGGACCACCAGATCGACGTCGGCGAGCCCGCCCGTCACCGGCTGGTGCGCCTGCTCGGCCAGGACGACCCGGACACCGGTGGTGGCGAGCATCTGGCTGACCAGCTTGGCCGGGTACTCGGCGCTGACCGGTACATAGGTCGCGCCGGCTGCGAACACCGCCGCCTGGGCGAGCACGCCCGGGATGCCGCGCGGCACAAACGAAGCGACCATCGCGCCGGACGCGCCGCGCTCGCGGACGTGGTGGGCGAGCTGGTGTACCCGGGCGAGGAACTCGGTGTAAGTGAGTCCGCCGCTGCCGCCGCATATCGCTAGCGCGCCGCCGCTACGTCGGGCCGCGCGTCGCAGCAGAGCCGGCAACGGCAGCTCCGGCAGGTCGGCAGTCGTGTCGTTCCACTGGCGGAGCATCCGTGTCGTCTCGCTGTCCGGAATCGTTGGCAGCTCTGTCATCGACCCTCGCCTCTCGGCGTTGCGATGGATACGTCATTGGTGGTGGGCCGAACGCTGCGGCCGCGCAGCGCCCGGCGGATCCGGCGGGCCGCGATGCCATGTGCCAGCAGGTCGCCACGCAGTGACGGCTCGCCGGTGAGGAACAGGCCCTCAGCACCCGGTAGCGGTGCCGCCCACGCGAGCGGACGTCCGGACGGGTCCAGTACCCCCAGACCTCCGACGAGGTCGACGAACGCCGGCCGGTACCCGGTGGCCACGACGACGATGTCCGGTGTCACCGTGGTCCCGTCGGCCAGCAGTACCCGCTCGCCGGCGAATCCTTCGACCGCGGCGACCACCCGCAGGCGGCCGTTTCGCAGTGCCTCGGCGAATCCCCGCTCCGCGGTCGGAGCCGCGTAGGAGTCCCGGAACCGGCTGAATGCGCCTTCCCCCGGTGGTGCCAAGCCGTGGGCTGCAAGGTCCGCGTAATGGCTGCGATGCGTCCGGAGGGTGGCACTGTCCTTCATCGACTCCGGCAACCACCAGGACACCGAGCCGGCGTACTGCAACGCCGCGCCCAGCCGCCCACTCGGTATCAGCAGCGGCGGCGTCCGGACCGAGATGGTCACCTCCGCCGCGGTGTCGAGAAGCTCGACGGCGATCTCGCTGCCGGAGTTCCCCGATCCCACCACGAGTACCCGCTGCCCGGCGAAGGAGTCGGGCCGGCGGTAGGCGTCGGCATGGACGAGCGGGCGCGGGTAGCTGGCGATGCCCGGCCAGTCGGGGGTGAACGGGCTGGCCGCCCATCCGGTTGCCACGACGACGACGTCGGCGGGCAGCGGCTCGCCAACCGGGCCGTCCACCACGACCGACCACCGCGCACCGGTGCGTGCGTCGCCGCGCTCCACGCATACCACGGTGTGCCCGGTGCGTACCCGCAACCCGTGGTGTTCGGCATAGCGGGACAGGTACTCGGCGAACTCCACGGCCCGTGGCCATGTTCCGGAAGACCGTGGGATCGGCAGTCCCGGAAGGCCGGAGAAGGCGCGTACGGTGTTCAACCGCAAGCTGTCGTAGCGATTGAGCCAGCGGTGTCCCGGCTGCGCACCCTGTTCCAACACGGTGACGTCGAACCCGGCTCCCCGCAGTTGCGCTGCAGCGGCGAGCCCGGCCGAGCCGGCACCGACGACAACCGCGCCTGGAACCGCATCCCGCCCTACCACATGTCCCTCCCACACTCCGGGGCGCCGTGGTGCCTTCGCGCCATCGTGCCGTACGCGGATCGCAGCGGATCACCTTGTCCCGCAACGCTAGGAGTTGCGGGAGTCGACGGGCAGAACGCGTTCCGGACACTGGAACGCCGGGCACGACTACGTCACGTCAACTCCCCTGCCGGCACACCGGGGCGCGGGGTTGTCGCCGACGACGAGCACCAGCTGGGCGTCGGCGGCGATGCGCCACCGCACGGTCGACGCCCGCGCAGCCGCCCCGCGGCGCGGCGCGCAGAACCGTTGCGGTCCTCGTGTCCGTCACGCCTGCCGATCCGTTGCTCGCAGGGCGAGGTCCCGCAGGGCCGCCTGCGCCGCCGCGTCGATGTCCAGACCGTTCAGCGCCGCCAGAGCCTCCTCGGTGCGCTCACCGATCATTTCAGTGACCCGGTCCGGCGCGCCGGTACGCCAGATCGTCTCGCGCAGCGCGGCCGCCTCGTCCTCCCCCAAGGCCGGGTTGCCGTGCCAGCTCTCGATCAGTGCGAGCTGTGCCGCATCGGCGTACCGGCGGGCCAGGGCGATCAGCACGGTGGCCTTCCCGTCGCGCAGGTCGTCCAGGACGGACTTGCCGGTGACCGCGGGATCGCCGAACACACCGAGCAGGTCGTCGCGCAGCTGGAAGGCTTCGCCGATGGGTATCCCGTAGGCGCTGTACCCCTCCTGCACGGCCGCACCGGCGCCGGCGAGAATCCCGCCGAGCTGCAGCGGCCGCTCGACCGTGTACCGGGCGGCCTTGTACCGGATGACCCGTAGCGCGCCGTCCAAGGTACCCCCGGCCACCTGTTCGCTGATGTCGAGGTACTGGCCGGCGCACAGCTCGGTGCGCATCGTGTTCAGCACGGGCCGCGCTTTCGCCAGGCTCGCCGCCGGCAGCCCGCAGCCGTGCAGCATCTCGTCGGACCAGAACGCGCACAGGTCCCCGCACAGCAGCGCGGTGTTCACCCCGAAGCGCTCGGCATCGCCGGACCAGCCGTTGCGCTGGTGCAGTCGGGCCAGCGAACGGTGTACCGTAGGCCGACCCCGCCGGGTGTCGCTCGCGTCCATGATGTCGTCGTGAATGAGCGCGAACGCGTGCAGCAGCTCCAATGACGCCGCAGCGTTGATGATGCGCAGGTCGTCCTCGCCGCCGGCACCCCGCCAACCCCAGTAGCAGAACTGCGGCCGTAACCGCTTGCCACCGTTCAACACGAAGGCGGCCGTTACCTTGAGCACCGCTGGCCAGTCCATGTTGGGGTACCGGTAGATCTGGTCGTCAAGGAACTCGGCCAAGGCGCGGTCGATCCGCGCAGCCACACCGAGATGCGGAAGGGTTGGGTGGGTGATGGCGTCGGTGTTGATGGCTCTACCGTCCTTTCCCACTCGGCCCGCCGTCGGCGGATCAGCTTGTGGCGCAAGGCTAAAGGCGGCCGAGCGGGCCGTGCAGTGGTCGTTCCGGACGCTGGAACGACCCTTGGCCAACCAACGGTCCGGTCCGTGAGCGTCGCCTGGCCCCGTCCGCGATGAGCGTCTCCGAGGAACCTGGCCGTTGCGTCGGGCCAGCCTCATGCCCACGCCGCAAACACTGCTGACAGAGATCAGCGGCTGTACTGCCGGCCGTGATCGGTACCGCCTGAATGACCGAGGTGAGCGGTTCGGACTCGCTGATGCCGTATCGCTGATGTATCTGACGCAGAGCCGGTGGCGCCCACCAGTTCGCACGCCCGAGCAGTCGCATCGTCGCCGGTACCAGCAGCGCCCGGACGATGGTCGCGTCCACAAGGATCGCGACGATCATTCCGACTCCCACCATCTTGACGAAGGTGATACCGCTGGTCGAAAATCCGCTGACCACAACGATGAGCAGCACAGCTGCTGAGGTGATGATCCGACCGGTGCGGGCCATACCGGCCGTCACGGCGGCGGTGTTTACGCCGGTGCGGTCCCACTCCTCGCGAATCCGGGAGAGTAGGAAAACCTCGTAGTCGGTGGACAGGCCAAACAGGATCGCCAGCATGATGATGGGCTGGGTCGCCTCGAGGTAGCCGGTCGGCGTGAACTGCAGGACGTCCTTCAGGTGTCCCTCCTGGAAGATCCAGACCACGGCTCCGAACGACGCACCGATCGACACGACATTCATCAGAACTGCTTTGACCGGAAGCAGCACCGAGCCGAACGCCAGAAACAACAGGATCATCGTGACACCGACCATGAGCAGTGCCATCCACGGCAACCTCCGGCCGATACTCGCCATGAGGTCGCTGACTTCCGCGGCGGCTCCGCCGACCAGGACATGCCCGCCGCCAGGAGGCGGCTGCGCGCGGATCTGGGCGACGATCCCGCGGGCGATGGGTCCTCCGTAGTCGCCGTCGTACGAGACCGCCACCAACCAGGAGTTCGCATTGTGTGCGACGACTGCTGCCGCGGTGACGTGCGGCAGACCCGCGATTCGTCGCGCGAGGCTCGCGGCGGCCGGGGAATCGGCACTGATGACCAGAACCGTGATCTGGTCGGCCCCTCCCGCGCGGAACTCGTCGCGTATCCGTTCGGAAACCACCCGGCTCTCGCGTCCGGCGGGCAAGACATTCGCGTCCACGCCGCCGAACCGCACTCGCGCGAACGGTAGGGCAAGCACGACCAGGACGGTGGCGACCACCACCGTCACCATCACCGGCCGGAGCATCACACCGCGGGCGATCCGGTCCCAACCGTCGCCCTCCCTCGGGGCGGCGCGGTGGGCGGCGCGGTCCCGGGCGCCGTGGGACCCGACGTACCGGCGGGACATGCGCACGGGCAGTGCATTGATCCGGGTACCGAGGACGGCCAATAGGGCCGGCAGGACGGTCAGCGAGCTGATCATCGCTATCAGCACGGCCGCCATCCCACCGAACCCCAACGAGCGGAGAAACACCTGCGGAAACAGCAACAGACCGGCGAGGGCGAGGGCCACAACACAGCCCGACACCGCCACGGTTCGTCCGGCCGTCCTGACGGTACGACCGAGCGCCTCCGGTACCGGATGTCCAGCGGCCAACTCCTCACGGAACCGGCTGACCACAAACAGCGAGTAGTCGATCGCCATGCCCAGTCCCAACAGCGTGATCATGTTGAGCGCGAAGACCGAGACCTCGGTCACCCACGTCAGCATCCGGGTGAACGTGAGCGCCCCGAGGATGGCCAGCCCACCCACGAGTAAAGGCGTCAGCGCCGCGATCAGGCCGCGGAACACCACGAGCATGAGGATGAAAAGCACCGGCATGGCGAGGACTTCGGCCCGGGCGGCGTCGGCGGATACCTGCATATTGACATCGGCCAGCACCCCCGTCGCCCCACCCACCTGGGTACGCAGTCCTCGCGCGGCAAGCTTGCCACGGATCAGGTCGAGCTGTTTGGTGCTACCGGGCTCGTTGAGCGCCACCGCCA
>Ga0066710_100004335_pt1 | contig 12522 bp, 5 predicted proteins | sample GraSoiAngelo_159_FD_79666 | JGI IMG/M metagenome (GOLD analysis project Ga0066710, IMG submission 79666) | Grasslands soil microbial communities from the Angelo Coastal Reserve, California, USA - 14_1009_16_40cm | ecosystem: Environmental > Terrestrial > Soil > Grasslands | place: USA...
AGGTGAGTACGCGAAGCCAGTCCGCAGCGCCCAATCATTCAGAACTGAGTTGACTCCACCCGTACAAGTCGTGGCGATACACGCCAGCAAGACATCCCCGGTTTTTAGATCGAAATTGGATTGACGCTTGTGAGCATCTGTCGGGGGCGAGTAGTATTCCCAGCGCAAGCCGATGTTCAGTGTGAGCTTGTTATTGACACGGATATCGTCCTGCGCAAAGAAGAAAAGCTGATTGGTACGACCGGAAGGGTAGGTATCGATTGCCGCCCGGGTTACAGTCTCGGGATAACCTAGCAGGAAAGTCGCCAGTCCGAGACCGCCGCCGCTCGGACCACTTGTGAACCGCTCATCAAAATCAAATTCTCCGACGGGATTCCCCGTTTGAAAGAGATCGGCGCGAACCCTTCGGATGTCAGCTCCAGTCTTGATAGTGTGCTTTCCCCGCACGAAAGTTACATTGTCGACCCACTGGAATATCGTGTCGTGACGATAGGTGGGGGCAAATGGAGTGTGACCGTAAGCGCTCATACCGCTGATGCTGATTCGCGCGAGGCCTCCACAGAAGCCGCAAAACCCGTTAACTCCAGGAATACCCACTTCATCCGAAGTCTTTTTGTCGATGTCGAACGCTGTCCAGTCGGTACGCACCCGGTTGACACCAAACCGAAATTCATTGAGGGTTCGGGGAGTAAAGGAGTGAACATCGCTGACCACGCCGTTCTGATTACGCGTGTCCGCCCTGGCGGCCAGGAAAGGATCCCCGCCCACGACGGTTCCCAGAAACGGTGGGTTGCTGAGCAGCGTTCCCAGGTAGCTATAGCGGGTGAAAAACTCGTCCTTGTCGCTAATCCGGTGGTCAACGCGGACGTCGAAGTTATTTGTATCGTGAGCTAGAGAATTTTGACCGGCGTGGTTGGCCTGGCCGATCGGCGCAGTCACGTTTGGTGGAGGAAGGAGAGCTATGATCTTCGACGACGTTTGGTTCACCAGATTCTGCGGAATGGTGTTGTTCGGGAAGGGGCGTGGCTGCCGGCTCGCGGGATCAATATCGAATGGATTATAAATTGTTGGATTTCCTGTCTCCGTGAAGACTCCCTGACCCTGCAGTGCGGTTGGAACCGTCTGCAAGTCTGTTTGCCCTAAACGGCTCCGGTAGCCTTCGTAGTCCGCGAAGAAAAAGGTGCGGTCCTTCTTGATGGGTCCGCCGAAGGTACCGCCGAATTGGTTTTGACGGAACGGCGGAATTCGCACACTCGAACTGTTGCTGAAGAAATCGTTGGCGTCGAGGGCGGAGTTCCGCAGAAACTCATAGCCTACGCCGTGGAACTGGTTCGTGCCAGACTTGGTCTGGATCTGTACATTGGCGCCGCCGGCACGGCCAAATTCCGCGGAGTAGTTGTCGTTGGATACTTTAAATTCCTGAATGGCATCCACCGACGGGTTTACCGACAGGATGCTGAAGAAAGCTTCGTTGTCAGTGACTCCGTCAATCTGCCAGTTGTTCGCATCCGCCTGAACTCCATTCACATTCGTGTCGGAAATTCCTTGGGGATTGTCCGGATTAATGTTTCCGCCGAGACTGCCGGGATTCGGCACCGACCCCGTATTCAAGCTGACAAATTGGGCAAAGTTTCGCACATTCAGCGGCAAACCGACCATCTGCTGGGAATTGACAACCTGGGCCTGCTCGGAGCTTTCGGCTTTCACCAAAGTAGCTTCGCCGGTAACTTCGATGCGGTCCGTGACTGCCCCTAGCTGTAATCCCAGATCCACGCGAGCCTTCTGGTCCACCTGAATTGTGATGCCAGCCCGCGTAATCTTCTTGAAACCCTCCTTTTCGGCACTCACTTCGTAGATACCCGGAATCAGGTAAGGGACCACATAGTTGCCAGTTGCATCCGTGGTTGTCTTTTGGGAGATTGCCGTACCTACGTTCGTAACCGTGACTTGGGCGTCCGCAATCGCGGCTCCTGTCGGGTCCGTAACCGCCCCAAGGATGGTGCCCGCGTTCATCTGGGCAGCCGCATTGGCGGAGACGAGGTGAATCACCAGTGCACACATACAGGCGAAACCCGCCAGTGAAACAATCCATCGGCAGCAGTTTGGTATCCTTCCCATTCCTCGTGTCCCAATGAATTTCACGGCTGACTCCTTTCAGCGAGTAGCGTTCCGGGCAATTCTCCGCACCGGCCTTGCGACATTCAGGGCACAACAAACCACTGCGGCGCGCCGGCTGTCAAAGCCGCGTCCAGCGTTAACCGATGATCTATAATATTTGGACCCAAATCAAACGCTTGTCAAGCGGTTTAATTTGGCCGGCAAATTCCGTGGCGTGTGGCTTCAAATTCGAAAGCAAGTCGCGTTCCTCGTAGGTGCCAGCGACATGGGCAGCTAATATTTAAACGATCATCCATAATTTATCTCAATTTTGACCTTTCTCCAAGCGTCGTGCTGCCACGTCTGGCTAGATCCAGATCAAAAGAGACTTACTTAAAGAGCTCCACCGCGTGCTCGCCTGGTGGAAGGTCAAGCACCACCCGGCCGCCCTGCACGCTAGTTTTGCCGGGCGCATTTCCGTCGATGCGCACGTTCAAATTACCCGAGTCGAACTCCGTCGTCGCCACCCTGGAGCCTTTCTCGGAGTTCAACACAAATGAGAGGCGTGATGACGCAACATGGTACTGTCGAACAACGACGCCGCCGCTTGCTTCAAACCGAGGCTTGCCGTCTCGCGTCATCGCCGTCTTTTCCGGTCCGATGGCCACCCGATAGTCGTGCCCACCCCATTTGCCCGCCCGGAACTCTCCCCTTGAGGGAGGAGCAAGCGATCCAAAACGTAGGCCTTCCCATGGATTCTCGTCAATGTATTGGTTAAGTCCCGCCAGGCAAAGCAGAGCGCCCCACGTGTAATGCGTGTCGCCGCCGCCGTTCCCGCCAGCGGCATGATACTGTTCGTTATCGTGCTGGTTCGTAATCCAGTCATCCATAAACAGGGCGTAATTTTTCCGGGCGTACTCCAGCGCCACTTTATCGAATTTGTAGCGATTGATGGCTTGGTAGAGCATGTAATTCGTCGGACCCCAAATGTCGCCGCGCCAATAGAACTGGTCGGGGAACCCGGCGTCGTTGCGCGCAATCGAGGGAGCGACATACGTTCCCCAGAACTCCTTGGGGTTTAACAGGTGTTGCTCTACCATCCGCTTTGCCTGATCCGGAGCTGCGATTCCGGCGAACATAGGATAGAAATTTGTGGGCGACAGGTGTTTCGAGAACTGACCATTCCAGTATCGGTTCTCATATATGCCGTCTTCCTCATTCCACAGTTTTTCCCGGATCAATTGCTTCATGCGGTCATACTCAGCCTGAAACTTCGTGGCGTCATCGTCCTTGTCGAGAATTTTGGCGATTCGAGAAAGACACTCCGCGTCCAACGTATATAGGGAATTCAGGCCGACATCGTTCATGTTTAGCGTATAAGTGTTCTCATCGTAAGTAACCTCGTCAAACATTGGGCTGTCGTCCATTCCAGATTCCCACTTGGCCGCTTGCAGAAAACCGCGGCCGCCAACGGAAGGAGCCGAGCCCCGATCGCTTCCCCACTCGAGAAGGCCATCTTTATTGCCGTCGCGCCAGGGCTGGCCGTCACCTCTGTCGCGAAGCCACCATTCGTGCCACTTCTTCAAGCGCGGATAAGCCCACTCCAACAGATCCCGGTCCTGGAGTTTCTGGTAAAGTTTCCAGACAACATAGGACCCCACGGGTGGCTGAGAGCGATCTGGTGTGATGCCCCCGCCCGACGCCATGTTTGGCACAACACCGGTCTCAGTCTGCGCCATCAGAATGGCGCGGATGGCCGCGGCCGTTTGCGCCTTATCCTCAAGACTGCTCAGCAGAGCACCGAAGAAGCAATACCATTCACCCACCACCCATCCACCCCACCGGTTCGCCCAGTGGCGGCTGAGGCTGGGAAAGATCAGGCCGTTGGACGATGCATAGAGCGTATTCCAGAACATCGAGTTGCCGATGGCCTCGGGTGCCCCCTCGAAAACTCCCTTTACGCTGGGCCGGCGCGTGGCATAGGATGCAGCCTTTTCCTTGAGGATGGCATCAATCTTTCCGGAGTCGCATAACTCTTTCGCCTTCCGAATCAGACTGGCTTCCTCCCAACCCAGCGTAGCTACGAAACGCGCGGAGTGTGATCCGTCTGTCGTGAATTCGAGGCCCGCGACACCGGCCGTTGGATAGTTGACCAGAGAAGACACGAGCCTGCCAGAGCCATTCATGTTTTCCCGCAATTGCGCGGTGGTCGGATACAGCCCGGAGCCGATTGTTGGCTGATCCACCATAACCACAAAGCGCGCCGCGCGGCCAAAGATGTTGTCAAAGTATCGCTCTCCGACGATGGCTTGGCGCGATTCGTCGATCGAATAGAAGCCCTGCGTTCCCCAACTAACCTCGAGGTAGGGGAAATAGGTCTCGAGTACAAGCTGGAAATCACGCGCGGCGGTGAGGCGGCCAACTACAGTCGTCTGGTCAACGCGCGACCACTCGAACGTGACCAGCGCAGCGCGGGGGTGATGGCGCCACCCCAAGCGCGCGTAGGAAGAGTCGGGTGCATGCGGTCCAACCTCGCTCACGGCATCAAAAATCTCGGCGCCGTCCAAAAAGTTACCGCTCCGCGATCCCACGCGCAGAGCAAAAGGAGCGGACTGATTAAATGCCCTGGCAAGAAAGACGATGCCGTTCCAGGCATCCGGGTCCAGCGCGTCAATCTCAACCTGATCGAAATGTGGCCCCGACTTTCCAAGGGCCTCCACGCCGGCTCCCCACAGTAGAAATAAAAATAAAATCAAAGGAAACACTCTGGTATTCATCTTGAGTCTCTCGGCGCAACGCATGGGCAGCCTCCTGGTTTTCCGGATACGTACGGGGTCACACGAATCATAAAGCCACTTGACGAAAACCTCAACTCGCGACTGGTGGGTGTGCGGAGTTCTGTCACTTTCTCGGCAGATAAGCCATGGTGTAAGAATGAGCGGGCAGAGGGAACGTCATGCGCGCTCCGGCCTTGGGCGGCTCGACAGGCTGCGGGATCACTCGCTTCGGAGCGTCAAAACTGTTAAAGGCCTTTAGGTCCGGTCCCGTCATCACGTGGCACTCACCCACTCGCGCTGGTGCGCCCTCCCGCCACACGATTTCCAACTCACGGGCCTTGATCAAATCACGATTCAAGATCAGCAGTGTGGTCGAGCCATTTTCAGGATCGAAAAGCCCAGCGATGTCAATGTAGGGAACTCTCCCGATGTCCGGTACCTCATAGCCCTCCGATTCCACCGCCAGATTGAGCACGTTGCCCCGACCATACTTCAAGACCCAGGCATAAGGGTAGTAAATCGTTTGCCGCAACACGCCGTCGGCGTTCGTCACGAGCGGCGCGATGTCATTCACCAGTTGCGCAAGGCATGCCAGACGAACTCGATCGGAATGGCGCAGCAGGGAGTTGATGAGCCCGCCTACAACCAGGGCATCTTCGAGGTTGTACACTTCTTCGACAAGATGGGGCGCCTCTTTGCGCTGGCCGTTCATGTCGGCTTCGGTGTTGTGGCGATACCAGACGTTCCACTCGTCGAAAGAAAGCCAAAGTTGCTTTTTGCGTTTCTTGCGGCCGCGCACCATATCACACACGGCGATGATCTCCTCGATTTGCCGGTCCATCATCAAATTCGCGGCGAGAAATTTGGCACTATCGCCTCCCGTCTCAGGGCCGTTGCCAAAGTAGTGGTGAAGCGAAATCGCATCCACATCGTCGTAACACTCTTCTAGCGTCTGGCGGTCCCATTCGAGATACGTCGGCATTCCGACCTCGCTCGAGCCGCAGGCAATCAACCGGATCGAGGGATCCACGGTGCGCATCTGCAAGGCAGCGTCCCGGGCCTTGAGGCCGTATTCTTTGGCGGACATGTGCCCCAGTTGCCATGGGCCATCCATTTCATTCCCCAGACACCAATACTTGACGTTGTACGGTTTGTCGATACCGTGCTGGCGACGCAGATCGCTCCAGCGCGTGCCGCTTTCGACGTTGCAATACTCCACAAGGTCCGCTGCCCTTTCCGGCGTTCCCGTGCCGAGATTCACCGCCAGCAGCGGCTCGGATCCGACGGCCCGGCACCAAGTAATGAATTCGTTGGTTCCAAACTGATTGGATTCCATCGAATTAGAGGCACGATTCAGGACCCGGGGCCGGTCCTTCTTGGGTCCGACGCCGTCCAGCCAGTTGTATCCGGATACGAAGTTCCCGCCCGGATAACGGATGATGGGAACACCGAGTTGACGAACCTCCGCCACCACGTCTTTGCGGAATCCATCCGGAGCCGCCAGCTTCGAACCAGGGTCATAAATGCCCTCGTAAATGCAGCGTCCAATATGTTCCACGAACGAGCCGAAGAGCTTCCGGTCCAAGGTCGAGATAGTGCGCTCCGGGTCAACAATCACTCGCCCGCGGTTCGAGGCGCCGGTTTGCACCGGAGCCGCCGTGCCGCTCGAGCACGCCGCGCTTAACGCGGTACCGGTCAGGCTTACTTTGCTCAGGAACTGCCTTCGGCAGATAATCGACATGTTGTGGCTCCTTGTCCCACGCTCTATCGAGCTCGCTCTCGAATGCATAATACAATGAGCCTCGTCATGGATCTTGCGCCGTGCGATCGCTCGACCATGGCCCGGCGGTCGGCAATCTATGTAGCAAGAATCGTCCTGCTTGCCCTCAGCTTCCTCGGTTTCGCGGTGGCACAGCCGGAGGATCAATCGCTTCGGGCCGCGGCCCAACAGATCGAGAATGGCGATTGCACCGCCGCTGCGGAACTGGTTCGCAAAGCTCTGGCAAGCAATCCGAACTCTTCAAACGCCCGCAACCTGCTGGGCATTTGTCAGGCGCAAGCCGGCGAATTCGCAGGGGCGCGCGCGTCCTTTCAAAAAGCTCTCGAGTTAAGTCCCCAGTTCGCTGCTGCGCATGTCAACCTTGGGAAGCTGTTAATCGGGATGCATGAGGAGGCCGCCGCAATCCAACAATTCAAAGCAGCAATCGCCGTTGACCCCGACATCTTAATCCGGGACCCGGCCTCCTATTCGGCGTTTAATATCTTCGGCCTTTGTCTGATGAGTGACGGCAAATATGAAAGTGCGCAGCACGCGTTTGAACGCGCGATTCACATCAACCCAAAGTATGTGCCCGCGCACGTCAACCTGGGCAATGCGCTCGTATCTCTTCGAGATGATGACGCCGCCCTCAAGGAATTCCTGGCCGCAATCGCCATGAAACCGAATGACGTGCTGGCTTTGAAAAACGTCGGATTAATCTACGGGCGGCAGGAAAAATTTGACCTGGCCATGAAATATCTGGAACAGGCACGCACGCTCGTGCCGCGCGACCAGGAAATCAACGTAGCGTTGGCGGGCGCCGAGATCAGCGCCGGCAAAGCAGGGGAAGCCAGACGTGTCATCGCCGCTTTGGCGCGGGCGGGTCAGCTTGCGCCTAAAGGGCGAGAAACTCTAGGACTGCTTTGGCTCGACAATGGTGAACCGCAGACCGCTGTCGATCTTGTGCGTGACGATCCAGCTCTTGCGGCACAATTTTACAAGCTGGGGTATGAGAGAGCCGAGACCGAATTCGACGCCGGGCATTACCAGAACGCCCGCAGGATTCTCGAAGCGATTCGCGACGTGCGGACTCCGGATGCGTCTTTCCACGACCTGTTGGGATCTGCATACTACGCGATCGACGATCCAAAGAAGGCGTCTCAGGAATTTCAGGAAGCCGTCCGGCTGGAACCGGCTGACCCCGAGCACTATTTCAAGTTGGGTATGGTCTTTCTCAAACATCGCACGGCGGATCCTGCTATTTACGTATACGAAACGGCGCTCAAGAGCCGGCCGGATGTCCCTAGACTCTGGTTTGGGTTGGGGCTCAGCCAGTACCTCGCTTCCCGGTTGAACGAGGCCGAACAGGCGCTACAGAAAGCGATTGCGCTCGATCCGCAATACGAAGCAGCTTACGTCGTGCTGGGAGATTTGCTCGAGCAGAACAACCGAACAGCCGATGCCCTGGATGTGTTTCGCAAGGCCATGGAAATCCGTCCCGATCTGTATTTGCCCTACTATTGTTATGGAAAGTTGGCCGCGAAAGAGGGCAAGGAAAACGGCGCAGATGCAATCGCGAAGCTGCGAAAAGCTGTCAGCCTCAACCCGAACTTTCCAGAGGCTCACTACGAACTCGGCAAGGCGCTCGTACAGTCGGGCCAGACATCGGAAGCCATCGAGCACCTTAAGAAAAGCCTGGAGCTCAATCCAGACCTGGCACAGTCTCATTACCAACTCGCCCGCATCTACAAGAAGCTCGACGACCAGGTCCGCCTCTCCGAGCACCTTCGGCTGTTCGAAGAGACAAGCAAGAAAGCAAAACCAGAAGATCTCATTCAGCGACTGGAAGTTCAGATTGAAATACCCTGATAAGAATTCCACAAGACGCTGCCGCGCCTGCGTCTTGCGATTGGTGCTGGCACTGGCCGCGGCAGGTGGCGCAATTTCCCAGCAGCGGCCCGGTGAACTCAATCCCGCTGCCAAGATCAATTTGTCGAAACAAATTTCAGCCGCTGAGGCTGCCGTCGCGCAGCAACCCCAAGATGCGCAAGCGCTGATGCGACTTATAAAGCTTTATCAAAAGAACGGTGAATTCGGCAAATCTTTGCCGTTATTGGAACGGTTGATCGTGCTCGTGCCCGGTGATCGGGAGGTTCAACGCTTGCTCGGAATCGATCGTTTTCATACGGGTCAGCCCAGGGAAGCCATCGGTCCATTGAGACTGGCGGTCCAGGGGAATCTGAGGGATGAGGAAGCCATCTTTTACCTAGGCCTTTGCTATTTGGCTCTCGATCGGGACGATGAAGCCAACAAGGCGTTTGATCGTCTGGCGGAGGGAGTTCCGAAAAATGTAGACGAGTTGTATTGGTTGGTTAAGGGCTACTCCCGTATCTCCTCAGCGATGCTCAGCCGGTTGGAAGGATTGGGAGAAGAGTCTTATCGCATGCACCAGGTGCGCGGCGAATACTTCGACCTGGATAATAATCCTGGTCTGGCCATCAAAGAATATGAAAAGGCCGTTCAACTGCGCCCGGATCTCTCCTCGCTGCACTATGTGCTGGGAAACGCCTATTGGAGGCAGTCACGTCCGGATGCTGCGGTGTCGGAATTTCGCCGCGCGATTGAACTCGACCCTCGCCACTTCATGGCGCATTCCCAGCTAGGAATGGTATTGCTCGAACAGAACAGCCCGGCGGATGCGTTGAAGGAGTTTCGTGCGGCGCTCAACGAGCAACCCGGTCTTGTCAACGCTTATTTGGGGATCGGAAAAGCGTTGTACCAACAAAAAGAATACGCCGCAGCGGTCCCGGTACTGCAGCGGTATGTCGGGCTTGCTCCAGCGGATCCAACCCCGCATTATATCCTTTATCAGATTTTCCACCGATTGAACAATCCGGCTGCAGCGGAGGAACAAATCGCCCTATTTAGGGAGAAGGAAGCGGCAGCAAAAGGCAAAAAATCTGCGGTCGCGAAAATCCCCGAGAACTAGCGGCAAAAAGAAGCATCAGTAACAATAATTACTGAGCTTGCTGCTGCTTAACAAATTCGGGATCGATCTTTGCCGCGAGCGCCACGGCGCGCCTGGCGTCTCGTGTATGCCCCTGTTTCTGTTCAGCTAGGCCAAGGCCGTAGTACATGGGCGCCGAGATCGGATCGACATCCAAGCCGGTTCGGAAGATCATCGAGGCTTCGGGCATGCGGTCGATCGAAAGCAATAGCAGACCCAGGTTCAGGTACGCGGGCATGAATTCCGGCTCGAGGTCAATAGCTCTCCGGTATGCTGCGATGCCCTCCTCGTTTGCACCTTTCATGCCGTGCGCGATGCCTAGATTAAACTGCACCGTGGCATCGTTTGGATAAAGCCCTGCGGTGTACGCAAGTAGCTCGAATGCGTGCTTCGTATTTCCGAGCTGCTCTTCTACCTGCGCCATCAGAATAAATGCGCGCAGAAAGGCGGGGTACATATGAACTGCGGCTTGATACTTTACCAGAGCTCCTCGAAGGTCGCCCCTGGCCCTTAGAGCACCAGCCTCGCGTTCAAGCTCCACAGCGCGGTAGCGAAAATCAACAGGCATGCGGCCCAGAATCATGAATTTTCCGAAGGCGGACAGGACCGGGGAGAACTCGCCGTATCTCAGCATCTTGGCGCCGACAGCCAACATGGGATGAAGGTCTTTCAACAGCACTTCCCCCGTATAGCCGCCATTCTGTGCTGAAGGATCCGTTGAATACTCGCCGGCCAATTCAGAAAACGATGTCCCTGACTGCAACTGGCGCAGTATGCCATTAGCGGCTACTTCATCCGTTACTGAGATCACGCGTAGAAACTCACTGGCTGGGATCACACGGGTGCGCGATGAAGGAATCCATTTAGGTGAACGCGCGGGCAGCTCCGGGTGGACGCGGATCCAGTGGTCGGCCATGGGGAACCCATTCAGAATTTCTTTGGGCATGTGACAGCCGATGCATCCGTCACTCTGATTCACCGGGCAGATTTCGGCGTGGTTTGCCGAGCTCGGACTATGACATTTACGGCACGCCCTGATGTAAGCGGCATCATTCTCACGTGCATCGTCATGGGGGTCATGGCAAGTCGTGCAGGTGAAGCCTTTTTGACTCTGTTTAAAGCATTCCGTGTTTCGGAGCGCAATCACCTGGCTTGAGATCAGCAACTCGTCCGGCAGCGGAGCCGTCAGTTTCCGGAAACCGGAATGGCATCGCCCACATAAGTCCAAACTTTCGTCGGGGGTCAATTTCTTCGGGTTGACGATACCCGACTTGGGATTACCACGTGCGTTCGCCATCAAGTGAGATTGACCTGGACCGTGACAGGATTCGCAGCGGATACCGCTCTCGCTGGTTCCGCTCCGCGGAATGCCATGGCATGTGAGGCACTTCTGCTCAAATTTGGGGCCGAGCACACGCCCGAGGTTGGCCTCATACGACATGCCTCGTAAGTGCGTGAACCCCGGCGGCATCACCAAACCGCCTTGACGAGCGCCGTGCATCAGTCGAACTTCCACGAGAGGTGCACGCTCCAACTTTTCGCCATCGATATCAGTGATACGCGCGAGGAAACTCAGCCCTTGTCTCCGGCCACCGACGACCGCTTCCACAGACGCTTCTCGTGAAATACGACCGGGAAGTTCCATCCTCCACAGGAAACGATCACCGACGCGACGAAGCTGGTAACGGACCGGCCCCTCTGTCTTCCGTTCGTCGAAATCAAGTGGCAAGCCAGCCAGCGTTACCCCTTGCCACGTGCGCGCCATGCTTGTTTGCGATTGTGCGGCTGCAATCTCCTTGTGGCATCCCGCACATGCAGCCGCTCCGACATAGCCGTGATTCACGGCCTGATGCTGTGGTGATGCGAGCAGCGGGGCCAGAATGATAAAGGAGGTGAAGGCAGCCCGAAAAAGCGGCATTGGCGGTCGAAAATCTCTTGGCGCTGGCCCAAAGCCGGCTGGCGACCCGCTCGGGTAGGTCAAGTATACATCAGCCACTCTCTCGCCATTGTCGTATTGGGCAGCTGTAATACAATCGAACAGCGAGAGCACGGAATGTTGATTCTCGATACGCACACCCATATCTACTCCAAGGACGAAGCGACTTACCCGCCGGTGGCCAAACCGCTGCGCCCGCCTGGAGACGCAGGTTCGGTGGCGCATCTCGAGCGAGTGACCAAAGTCAACGGTGTTGCGGGAGCCTGCATAGTGCAGCCGAGCACGTTCTACGGCTCGGACAACCGCTTCATCTGCGACACCGCCGTGAAGACTGAGCGATGGACCGCCGGCGTGTGCACGCTCGATCCCGACGATCCGCATTCACCCGGACTGATCCAGCACTACGTCAAAAAGTATGGCATCCGCGCGCTGCGCAGCATTCCCGCGCGAGATCACAAAATCGACAGCCCTGGTGTCGTGGCTCTGTGGAAGGCATGCGTCCAGTCGGGCATCGTCGTGAACGTTCTATGTGATCGCGACAACGCGGATGCGCTCGCACACATGCTGGGGAACTTTCCCCACCATTCCGTAGTCATCGACCACTGCTTGAATCTCAAGGCCGGTCCCGAACAAAACGCGATTGTTGCCGATATGCTTCGCCTGGCGAAGTACACGAATGCGCATGCAAAGCTGACGTTTCTCGCCACCGGCAGCGTCGAGGGCTATCCGTTCCACGACATGCATGAGCCGTGCCTGAAGATCATCGCCGCCTACACGCCCGATCGCTGTGTTTGGGGCAGCGACTTTCCCTGCGAGCTTTGGACTCCGAAAGCGACTTACAGCCAGAACCTGCGCGTGATCGCTGAAGAACTTGGCCTGGGCACTGCCGCTAAGGAAGCCATCCTTGGCAACACCGCCCGCGGCCTCTATTTCCGTGGCAAGGTCG
>Ga0066710_100004336_pt1 | contig 12522 bp, 13 predicted proteins | sample GraSoiAngelo_159_FD_79666 | JGI IMG/M metagenome (GOLD analysis project Ga0066710, IMG submission 79666) | Grasslands soil microbial communities from the Angelo Coastal Reserve, California, USA - 14_1009_16_40cm | ecosystem: Environmental > Terrestrial > Soil > Grasslands | place: USA...
TCGGGGACGACGACGGCTTGGCGGCGACCGTCGAGATGGAGCGGGAGATGTCGAAGCTCCCCGGGCTGGGCGGGATGCTTTTGATGCGGCGCGCGCGCAACCGTGCGCTCAAACGGATGGGAATGACCTCCCGCCGAGGCAGGCTTCCGATCGCTGCGTTCTCGGCCTGACGGCCTCTGACGGCCTAGAGGATGCTCAGCTTGTCGAGCGCGCGCTGGCGGCGGTCGTCTTCGCCTTGGTGGAGCAACGTCCGGCGCACAACTTCGGTCAGCGTCGAAGGGTTGAACGGCTTCGGTAGATAGTCTGCCGCGCCGGAGAGCCACCCACGGATCTCGTCTTCACGCTGCACGCGAGCGGTGAGCAATACGATGGGGATCTGCGCCGTGCTCGCGTCGGCTTTGATCGCTTCCATGAACTGCCACCCGTCGAGCCCGGGCATCATCACGTCGAGAAGGATCAGATCGGGGTGTTCGTTCCGGACCATCTCGAGACCAGCCTCGCCGTCGCCCGCTTCGAGCACCTCGTAGCCTTCGAGCTGGAGGTTGACGCGACACATGAGCCGGATGTCCGGTTGGTCGTCGACCACCAGGATGCGCGGCACCGACGTGGATCCTTGTGAGGTCACGGAACAAGGATGCTCGCATCCGTCGCGCTTTACCACAGACAGCGGTGGCTATTTCCTTATGGCCCGTTCGGGCTAGACACGGGCTGCATCCAGCGTTTTCCTGCGAACCGCGCTCCGACACCCGCACATCGACCGAGCATCAGCAGCACGATCGCCGCCCACAGCCACAGAACGCCGGCGCGCGCGCGCAACACGATCGCCGCCGCCGGCAGGAACACGAACACGGCCGCCGCGCCCATCGCGGCCGCGAGGTACGCGACGTCGGCTGCGCCGATCAACACCCCGTCGAGCACGAACACGACCGCGTTCAGCGGCTGCATCGCAGCGACGATCCACAGCAGCCGCACCGCCAGCGCGCGCACCGAGGAGTCGTTGGTGAACAGCGGCGCAAGGCCCCAGCTGCTCGCCGCGAGAACGACGGCCAGCCCCACGCCGACCACGACGCCCCACGTCAGCATGCGCCACGACGCTACACGCGCATCCTGGGGGCGGCCGGCGCCGAGCATGTGACCGATCATCGCCTGCGCCGCGATCGCGATCGCGTCCATCGTCAGCGCGAGGAAGCTCCACACCTGGAACGCGATCTGATGCGCCGCGAGCGGAACGGTCCCGAAGCGCGCCGCGACCGCGGTCGCGCCCGACAACGCCGCCAGCAACGTCGCCGTTCTCAGGACGAGCGGCCATCCGATGTCGAAGAGGTGACGTAAGCCCGCGCGATCCGGCTCGAGCGAGACGTGCTCCGTGCGCGCGGCGCGGACGATGATCCCGACGAAGACCGCAGCGGCGCCGTACTGCGCGATCACCGTTGCCCACGCCGACCCGGCGATCCCCCACCCGAAGCCGTAGATCAGCACGAGCTCGAGCGCGAGGTTGAACACGTTGGCGATGCCGGCGACGACGAACCCGGTGCGCGTGTCCTGCAACCCGCGGACGAACCCCATCCCGGCGAGGGCCGCGAGCACCGCAGGCGCGCCCAGCGCGCTGATCCGAAGGTACGTCAGCGCGTACGTGCGGACGGCACCGCGCGCGCCCATGATGGAAACCGCCGGTGAGGCAAGGCCGATCCCGAGCGCGAGAAGGACGAGACCGAGCGTCGCCGAGACCCACAACGCTTGCACGGCGTGGCCGGTCGCACGACGGCGGTCGCGCGCTCCCACCGCGCGCGCAACGGTGGCGGTCGTCCCGTACGCAAGGAAGTTGAAGAGCAGAAACGCCGTCGTGAGCAGCGTTCCGGCCACGGCGAGCCCGCCCAGCTGCGCGCGCCCGAGGTGCCCGACGACCGCGGTATCGACGAGGACGTACAGCGGCTCCGCAGCCAGCGAACCCAAAGCCGGCACGGCGAGCCGGACGATGTCGCGGTCGTACTCGGACGGACGGAACACGGATGCATAGTAGGGGTATCCTTCGGCACCGATGCCGAAAACACTGACGACCACGATCCCCATCGAGCGCACCCGCCTTGCAAACGGATTGCGCGTCGTTTTCGCGCCCGACCGCTCATCGCCGGCCGTGTTCGTCGCCGTCTATTACGACGTCGGCTTCCGCTCCGAGCCGAAGGGCCGCACCGGGTTCGCGCACTTATTCGAGCATCTCATGTTCCAGGGCTCGGCGACGCTCGAGAAAGGCATGCACGACTCTCTCGTGACCGGCAACGGCGGGATCCTGAACGGGAGCACACGCAACGACTTCACGAACTACTTCGACATGATGCCGTCCAACGCGCTCGAGATCGCCTTGTTCCTCGAAGCGGACCGGATGCGCGCGGTGCGACTCACGTCCGAGAACTTGCAGAACCAGGTCGACGTCGTGAAGGAAGAGATCCTCGTCAACGTGAAGAACCAGCCCTACGGCGGCTTCCCTTGGCTCTACCTGCCGATGGCCTTGTTCACCACCTTCCCGAACGCGCACGACGCGTACGGCGATTTCGCCGACCTCGACGCGGCCACGTTGGAGGACGCCGCGGACTTCTTCGATCGCTACTACCCGCCGTCCAACGCCGTGCTGGCGATCGCCGGCGAAGTCGATCCCGACGATGCGGCCGCGATCATCGAACGGCACTTCGGTTCGATCGAGGAGCGGCCGGCGCCGCCACCTGTGGACGCGTCGGAGCCGGTCCCGTCCGCCGAGCGGCGCGTCGTCCACCCCGACCCGAACGCCCCGCAGCCGGCCGTCGCGATCGCGTATCGCGTGCCGGACCCGATCGCCGAGTTCGACGACTACTGCGCCGCGGTTCTGCTGTCGTCGATCTTGATCGACGGGGAAGCGTCTCGGCTCTACCAGCGACTCGTGAAGACCGGCCGCCTGGCGAGCCACGTGAGCGGCGACGTCGGGCTCGTCGCCGGCACATTCGAGGTGCGCGGCCCATCGATGCTGCACCTCGCGGCGTGGTACCCGGGGACGCCCGACCCGGATCGCATCCTCGCGGCTATCGACGAAGAGGTCTCGCGCGTCGCCGACGGCGTCGACGCGGAAGAACTCGACCGCTTCCGCAGCTCCTACATCGCCGACTACCTCGGCTCGGTCGATGCGCTGTCTCAGCGAGGGATGCTCATCGCCGCGTTCGAGCAGCAGCGCGCGAACGCCGAGCTGATCAACGAGATCCCGTCGGCTCTTGCGCGCGTTCAGGCGGACGACGTCGCCCGCATGGCGCGCGCGTGGCTGCAGCCGCATAGCCGCGCGGTTCTCGACGTGCATCCGGGAGCGAACGCGTGAGCATCGCCGCCGCGATCCCGTCGGTCGGTAAGGCGCGCCCGCTGAAGGTTCCGCCGGTCACCGACCGGACCCTGCGAAACGGCTTGCGCGTGATCGCCGTCAAACGTTCGAGCGTCCCTCGCGCGGAGCTCCGGCTGCGGATCCCCGCCGGTTTGATCTACGACACCGGCGACGGGGCGCGCGCGCGCCTGCTCCCCGACACGATGCTGGCGGGCACGAGGGATCGGTCGAGCGTCGAGATCGCACGCGAGCTGCAGCGTCTCGGCGCCTCCCTCGCCGCGTCCGCCGACGACGATGACCTGATCGTTCACGCCGGCGTGCTCGCGCAGAACCTCAAGCCGCTGCTCGCGCTCGTGGCCGAAACGCTGACGCAGCCCGCCTTCGCAGCCGACGAGGTCACCGTTGCACGCGATCGCATCGCGCAAGAGATCATCATCCGACGCAGCCAGCCGTCGGCGATCGCTTCCGATGCGCTCGACGCGCGCGTGTACGGCCGGCACCGATACGGCCGAGGATTGCCCACGCCCGAGGCCGTGCGACGCATCGGTGCAGGGCCGCTCCGCACGTACCACGCGCAGCACATCGCGCCGCGGGGCAGCTCGCTGGTCATCGTCGGCGATGTTTCACCGGAGAAAGCGGCCGACCTGGCGGAGGAGATGCTCGTACCGTGGCGCGTCAAGACGACGGCGGCATCGCCGGCCAAGCCGCCTGCTCCGCCGACCGGCCTGCCGGTGTTGATCGTCGACCGGCCCGGTGCGGTCCAGACGAACATCCGCATGGCCGGTCGCTGGAAGAAACGCGGCGCGCCGGACTTCTACGCGCTCGCGATGGCGCACAACGTGTTCGGTGGATACTTCTCGTCGCGGTTGGTCAAGAACATCCGCGAAGACAAGGGCTACACGTACTCGCCGGGGAGCGCGATCGACCATCGCCGGCTCTGCTCGACGTTCATCGTCGCTGCGGACGTCGGCACCGACGTGACCGGTCCGTCGCTGCTCGAGATCCGATACGAGCTCGGCCGCATGACGCTGCTCCCAGTCTCGCAAGAGGAGCTCGACGCGGGACGGCGGTACCTCGCCGGCGTGACGATGTTGTCGACGCAAACCCAGTCGGGCCTCGCGTCGTACATCGATTCGATCACGGCCGCAGGGCTCGGGATCGACTATCTGCGCGACTTCCGGGCGAACCTCGAGAAGGTCACCCCCGACGACGTCCTGCGGGTCGCGGCCGAGTACCTGTCGCCGCGGAACCTGCTGACGGTGATGGTCGGGGACGTGTCGGCCATCAAGCGCTCCGTGGAGGCGCTGGAGCCCGTCGAGGTCACGACGGCCCTCTGAGGGCCGAATCGCCCTGAACGGCGCAGCGTCCGGCGTTAAGGTAGTTTCCTCCACTTCCCCAACCGAGGAGCCATCCTGAAGAGAAGCGAGTTCGCCGACCTCGTCGCCGAGCAGCCCTTGCTTGCCGACGGCGGGACCGGCACCACCCTGGTCGCACGCGGCGTCCGGCCGGACGCATGCTTCGACGCGCTCAACGTGGCGGCGCGCGACCTCGTCCGCGAGGTCCACGAGAGCTTCGTCGAAGCCGGCGCCCAGGTGATCGAGACGAACACGTTCGGCGCCAACCGCTACAAGCTGGCCGCGCACGACTTCGCGTTCCGGGTCCATGAGATCAACGTGGCCGGTGTTGCGCGCGCCCGCGAAGCGGGCGCGCGCTACGTGGCCGGGTCGGTCGGGCCTTTGGGGGTCCGTCTCGCGCCCTACGGACGGGTCCCCAAAGATGAGGCGCGGGAGGCCTTCGCCGAGCAGATCCGCGGTCTCGTCGACGGCGGCGCCGACCTTCTGATCCTCGAGACGCACTCCGACGTCGCGGAGCTCGAGCAGGCCGTTTTGGCCGCGCGCGCGGTGACCGACCTCCCGGTCATCGCGTCGCTCACGTTCACTCGAGACGACCGCACGCTGCTCGGCGAGTCGCCCGAAGCCGCCGCCGCGCGCCTGGCGGGTCTCGAGGTCGACATGCTGGGCGTGAACTGCTCGGAAGGTCCCGAGCAGGTTCTGCGCTTGATCACAGTGATGAAGCCTCATGCGGGAGGGATCCCTCTCGTCGCCCAACCGAACGCGGGCGGACCGCAACGGCTCGGCGGCCGGATCATGTTCAGCGCGACGCCGGAGTACTTCGGCGAGTATGCGACGGCGTTCGTCGCGGCAGGGGTTCGTCTGGTCGGCGGCTGCTGCGGCACTCAGCCGGCGCACATCCGCGCGATGGCGAGCGCGCTCGCGGCTCCCGCACGGCCGCTCGACATCGAAGTCGAAGAGCAGCCGGGCGAGCCGGCGGACGTGCGGATCCCCTCAGAGCGTCCAACCGGGTTGGCGACCAAGCTCGCGTCGCGCGCGCTCACGATCGCGGTCGAGATGGAACCGCCGCGCGGCTTCTCGGCCGCGCGCCTCGTCGCCGGCGCCGACACGTTGCGAGCAGCCGGTGCCGACGTGATCAACGTCAGCGACATGCCGACGGCGCGCATGCGTATGAGCGCGTGGGCGGCGTGTCACCTCGTGCAGCAGGAAGCCGGGATCGAAACGGTGCTGCACTTCCCGACGCGCGGCCGCAACCTGCTGCGCGTGCAAGGCGACTTGCTGGCCGCCTACGCGCTCGGGATCCGGAACATCTTCGCGGTGATGGGCGACTCGACGTCGATCGGCGACTTTCCCGAGGCAACCGACCTCTCCGACGTGACACCGTCGGGCCTCATCGCGCTCGTGAAGGGGTCGCTGAACGCCGGGCTCGACCGCGCCGGCTCATCGATCGGCGATCCGACGAGCTTCGTCGTCGCGTGCGCGCTCAACGTCACGGCGTCGGACCTCGAGCGGGAAGCACGCGTGCTGAAGCGCAAGATCGACGCGGGGGCCGACTACGCGATCACGCAAGCGATCTTCGATGCCGAACGGCTGGACCGCTTCCGCGCGCTCTACGAGGAACAGTACGGGCCGCTCGAGCTTCCCATCCTCGGCGGCGTGCTTCCGATCGCGTCGCGCCGGCACGCCGAGTTTCTGCACAACGAGGTTCCGGGTATCGACATCCCCGATGCGATCCGTAAGCGCGTCGGCAAAGCCGCCGACGAGCGGGCGGAAGGCCTTGCCGTTGCCGTCAACCTGTGCGAAGAGTTGCGCGCCCGCGTGGCAGGCCTGTATCTCATTCCTCCGTTCCGCCGGTACGACCACGCGGCCGAGTTGATCGAGCTGGTTCGCAGCTGAGACGAAGGGACAAAACGATGAAGCTGGGCATCGGACTTCCAAACACGCTCGTACCAGATGTGAACCGCGGTATGTTCCTCGATTGGGCGCGCGCGGCAGATCACGCCGGATTCCATTCATTTGGAACGATCGACCGTCCGAGCCACGACGTGTGGGAGCCGCTCATCTCGCTCGCCGCTGCCGCGGCCGTAACGGAGCGGGTGCGCCTAGCGACGACGATCCTCCAGATGCCGAATAGGAACGAGGTGCTCGTCGCGAAGCAAGCCGCCGTTATCGACCGCCTGTCGGGCGGACGGCTCGACCTCGGCTTCGGTCTCGGGTGGGACCAGAACGACTTCAAGGTTCTCGGCGCGCGATGGCCGAAGCGGGGGAAGAAGCTCGAGCGCCAGATCCGCAAGATCCGCCGCGTGTGGCGCGCAGCAAAGAAGGCCACCCCGGAAACCGCGGCGCTCGGCCCTGCGCCGATGCAGAAGCCGCTTCCCCCGATCTGGATCGGGGGTCAAGCGCCGCGCGCGATCGAGCGAGCCGTCGAGATGGCCGACGCCTTCCTCTTCGGCGCTACCGGACCGCAGCGGATGATCGAGCGCGCGCCGGCTATACGAGCTGCCGCAGAGCAGGCCGGGAAGAAGAAGTTCCAGATCGGCGGCCTCGCGTACGTCGCCATCGGCGACGACCCCGACTCCGCGCTCGCAGCCGCGGCGCGTTCGTATCGCCGTTACTACGGCAACGTGAGTGACGCAGATCTCCCCAACCGGATCCACTCGGGTCCGGTCGACCTCGTCGCCCAAGCGATCAAGGAGTACGAGCCTGCGGGACTAGACGTCCTGTGGATCTTCCCCGAGATCCCGGACGTGAAGCAGGTAGAAGCGATCGCGGAAGCGATCCTGCCCGCGTATCGCGTTCCCGCGCACTAGCTTTCGCTGACCTCCACGCGCTCGATGACGACGTCCTCGTTCGGCTTATCACGCTTGTCGCGCGGGACGCGCGCGATCTCGTTGACGACTTCCATCCCCTCGATGACTTCGCCGAAGATCGTGTGCTTGCCGGTGAGCCACGTCGTCGGCGCTTCGGTGATGAAGAACTGCGAGCCGTTCGTGCCGGGGCCCGCGTTCGCCATCGCGAGGTAGCCGGGCTTCGAGAAGCCCGGCCCACCGGCCACTTCGTCTTCGAACTCGTACCCCGGGCCGCCGGTCCCCGTCCCGGTTGGGTCGCCGCCCTGGATCATGAACTCGGGGATCACGCGGTGGAAGACGGTTCCGTCGTACATCGGCTCGGTCTTCTTCTTGCCGTCCCGCGGATCTCTCCACTCCTTGGCGCCGGTTGCGAGACCGACGAAGTTGTCGACGGTCATCGGCGCGTGATCGGGGAGCAGCCGCACTTTGATCGTGCCTTTCGACGTGACGAGGGTCGCATACTTGGCCACGGGTCCTCCTTACCTCCGGCTACGCCCCGGGATACTAAGGGGAACTGCGGCGCGCGCGTATCCTCGGCTGAGAGTCATGTCCAGCTCGCGGCTCGAGGCGTTCAGCGACGGCGTGATCGCGATCCTCATCACGATCATGGTGCTGGAGCTCGCCCAGCCCGCCGGAACCAGCTGGCGGGATCTCCGAGACGTCTTGCCGCGGTTCTTGATCTACCTGCTGAGCTTCGTCTTCCTCGGCATCTACTGGAACAACCACCACCACATGCTGGCGCTCACCGACCGGATCAACGGCAAGGTCTTGTGGGCCAATCTCCACCTGTTGTTCTGGCTCTCGCTGGTTCCGTTCATGACCCAATGGTTGGGCGAAGGGGGAACGCCCGGGCGCACGAAGCCCTTCGCGGAAGTCCCGGCTGCCGCGTACGGCATCGTCCTTCTGCTCGCCGCCATCGCCTACTACATCTTGAAGACGGCGATCGTGAACGAGCAAGGTCCGAACTCGACGCTTGCCGAAGCACTCGGGAACGACGTGAAGGGAAAGATCTCGCCGGTGATCTATGCGGTTGGGATCGTTTTCGCCTTCATCGACCGATGGGTCTCCCTCGGCCTCTACGTCTTCGTCGCGCTTATATGGCTCGTTCCGGATCGGCGCATCGAATCGCAGATCGCCTCTCGACCGCCTCCGTCCTAAGCCTGCCCGTCCCAGGGCTCGATCTTCGAGAGCTCGTATGAGAACGTTCCGCCCGGCGCGACGTACTCGACTTTGTCGCCCACCGCCTTCCCGCTGAGGGCTTGTCCCAGCGGCGACCCCACGGTGACGGTCCGGACGTCGCGCGCGCGCTCCTCGCTCGAGGCCGCGAGCAGATAGCGCTCATCTTCTCCCCCGTCGAGCGGCTTGAGCGTGACGATCGTTCCCGCTTCGGCGTGGTCGGAAGCCAACGGCGTATCGACGATCTGCGCGTTCTTGAGGATGTGTTCGATCTTGCGGATGCGCGCTTCCATCATTCCTTGCTGGTTCTTCGTCTCGTGGTACTCCGCGTTTTCGCTGAGGTCGCCGAGCTCGCGCGCGCGCTGCAACCGCTCTGCGATCTGCTTCCGACCGCTCGTCCGCAGCTCGTCGACCTCCGTTTGCAGCCGGTCGAACGCGGCCTGGGTCAACCGTGGGGCATCGCTGTCGATATCGCTCATCTCGGCTCCCGAACCGTTGAGAAACGCAAACGCCGGGCTCGCACCCGACGCGTCCTTGGAGTCTAGCGCCGCGCGCTTCCGGCGTCAGCCGCTGATCCGAGCTCCAGCCCGAGCACCTCTTCGAGCGTTGCGATCGTCGTTCGAGCATCCTCGTGCACGATGCCCTTCATCCCCACCGCCTCGGCGCCCTCAACGTTCAAGCTGAAGTCGTCGACGAACACGCAGTCTTCGGGTCTCGCGCCCGCGCGCTCGGCCGCCAGAAGGTAGATCTCGGGTTGCGGCTTGCGCATCCCCACCTCGCCGGAGATCACGAGCGTGTCGAAGATCTGCCGCAGCTCGTCGAGCGGGTAGTCGCGCCCGCCCCACGAGTTGGAGAGCAGCCCGGTTCGTACCCCGGCCCCGCGCGCAGCGCCGACGGCGCTCCACATCGCATCGTCCGGTTTCACGAGCGCGAACATGCGCTGCTTCAACCCCAGAGGAGCGATCGCCTTGCCGCACGCGTCGCTCAGCAACGATGCGACGGCTTCGTCGAACTGCTCTTCCGTGATCTCCCCGGTCTCTACTTTCGCGAACGGCGACCCTTCCTTTCGAGCGGCACCAGACATCACCGCGCGAAAAGCTTCGGGCGTGATCCCTTCGGTCTCGCAGAACGCAGTGAACGACGCGAAGATCGGTGAGGTCATGACACCGCCGTAATCGCAGAGGAGACCGCGCGCGCTCACCCGGCCATCTTACGGGCGATACCGCACACGCATGATCTGACCGGTGAAGCGCGTGATGTAGAAGTCGATCGTTCCCCGATCGTGGTCCGCGAACGGGCCCGATTCCGGCGCGATGCGAACCGACGACGACGTGGGGAAGCCGCTCGCGATCAGACACGCCGCTCCGGTCCGCGGGTCGACGCGCAGGAGCTCGCCCAGTCCGTTCGCAACCGGATAGAGGTACCGGCCGTCGCTCGTCATGTCGTCCAGTCCCTTCACCCCGAGAAGAGGGCGTGAGAGATCAGGGTTCGTGTAGACCGCCGGCTTCAGCGAGACGACGCCGACGGTGAGCTGGAACGCGGTGGTGTGCACCCCGCTCGGAAGCGAGATGCGCTCGATCGGCGACCGCTGGTCGAACGTGATCGTCGCGTACATCGTCTTCCCATCGCGAGTGACGACGAGCCCGTTCGATCCCCAAACGTCGTCGAGGACGCTCCACGCCGATGGATGGGTGCGAGGGATGCGGATCAGACCCGCATCGATGTCGTTCGAAACGTACGCGTCGCCGTTGGGCGCGAACGCCAGACCATTCGCCATGTTGAAACCGGCAGCATATGCCTTCACGGTTCCCTTCGGATCGTCGCGCGAGAAGCGAACGACCGACGCCTCCTTGGTTCGGAGGAGCGCGCCCTGAAACGAGTCGCCGGAGTTGGCGTAGATCAACCCATCCGGACCAACCGCCAACCCACCGGGACCCCCGGCGCCCGTCAGCTCTTTCGCCGCCGGCGCCTCCGTCCCGTCCGTGGAGAAGCGGCGGATGCTGTCCGCCGACTGGTCGCTGATCCACAGCGACGACCCGTCGATCAGCAGGTTCTCGAGCGTGTCGTTCCCGAGCTGCTTCCAGGTCTGGACCGATGCCGTGCCCGGGCAGGGGTCTTGCGTGATCGGGCCGGCTTTGGCCGTCGAAAGCATGGAGGCGGCAAGGACCACAACGGCGATGAGGCGCGCGCGCATGCCCAAAGGCTTCGCGGTCGGCCGGAGGTTCCCCTGCCGGCTACAGGTAGAGGCCTGTTCCCCCGTCGACCCGGTCGCTCGCGACTGCGTGCACGTCGCGCTCGCGGAGCAGCATGAAGTCTTCCCCGCGGATCTCGACCTCGAGCCCGCCGTCGGGGAGGTGCAGGACGTGGTCGCCGGTCTCGATGCTCCGGACGTTGGGGCCGACGGCGACCACTTCCGACCAGATGCATCGTTTAGTGATGCTCGCCGCGGTCGCAGGGATCAGCAACCCGCCTTTGGACTGACGCTCGCCCTCGGGTTCTTTCCGCACGAGCACCCTGTCGGCGGTCATGCGGATCGACTGGGCGCTGGTGTCGGGGATGGGCTTGAGCTCTGCCATGGCGTCAGTTTGCCACGCGGATCGAGGCGGCGTCTGGTCCGCTACCCTCACGGCCGTGCCGATGATCGATGGACCCGACTGCGGGCTCTGGGTAGAGGTCGAAGGATCGGGTGAGCCCGTGACGGTGTTCGCCCACGGTGTGACGAGCTCGATCGCGGAGCTCGAGCCGCTCGCCGCGCGCGCACCGGGGACGCGCGTGCTCTTCGACTTCCGTGGACACGGCAGGAGCGAGTCGCCCGACGAATCGGCCGGGTACGACCATGCGGCGATGCGGCGGGATCTCGAGCTCGTCGCGAAGCGCTACGAAGCCACGCAAGCGTTCGGGATCTCGATGGGCGCCGGCGCGATCCTCAGCCTCCTCGAAGACGAGCCCGATCGATTCCGGCGGCTCGCTTTCTTCATCCCGGCGTCGCTCGACGGGCCGAACGAAGGCTCACCCACCATGTTCCCGGCGCTCGCGCATCTCCTCGAGGCGTATCCCCTCGACGAAGTCGTCGCCCGAACGATCGACGCGCCGGCGCAATCGTTGTTGTTCGAGAAGCGGCACTACTGGCGGGCGCTGTGGCGTCAGCGCATCCTGCGCATGAACCGCGACGGCGTGCCGCGCGCGCTGCGCGCGTATGTGTCGGGAACGTTTCCCGTTCGAGACGCGGATGCCTTACGCAGAGTCGACGCGCCCGCCCTCATCCTCGCGCACGAAAGCGACCCCATCCACGACGCGGCCGTCGCGCGCCGCCTCGCCTCGTTGCTCCCCAACGCGACCCTGCGGGTGTGGCCGGAGCCGCTCGCGATGTACGACGACCTCGGCTCGTTCGCTGCACTGATCGGCGCGTTCCTCAGCGGTTCGGACGTATGAAGAAGGTCGCAGTCTTCCTCGCGATCGCGGCGCTCGCATCGTGCACGGCCGGCGGAACAACGAAGCAATCCGGCGTCCCGACCCTCAGGCTGCTCGCGGAGAATCTTCAGCTATTCCCCGGCGCCGGTCAGGCGGTGCGGATCGGATTCCAGACGGCGACCGGTTCGGCCGACATCATCGCCGACCTGAAGCCGGACACTGCCGCCCTCGCCGTGTGCCCGCTCGCGGCGCTGGGAGCCGACCTCCCTCCGGTCACTACCTGCAAGGACGTCGGGAGCGGCGTCCGCGAAACGATCACCAGCGCGGGCCTCGCGGCCGTGGCGCTGGTCGTTTCCGGTGTCCCGAGCGCGCGCGCGAACGTGCGCCTCGAGTACGA
>Ga0066710_100004339_pt1 | contig 12520 bp, 7 predicted proteins | sample GraSoiAngelo_159_FD_79666 | JGI IMG/M metagenome (GOLD analysis project Ga0066710, IMG submission 79666) | Grasslands soil microbial communities from the Angelo Coastal Reserve, California, USA - 14_1009_16_40cm | ecosystem: Environmental > Terrestrial > Soil > Grasslands | place: USA...
CGGGCCGCTCAACTTCGATATGCAAGCGCTTGGCAAAGTAGTAACGGTCAATCTGCGCACGGGCATCAGGATGCCGCCCGGTGGAATCGTCGTATACAGCCCGCTCGATCAACCGATTTTGTCCGCAACGGTCGACGGAGTCCCTGCGCCGATCAGGGGTGCAGAAGTACGAGTGCGTAAGATTCCAGCGATCGTGACCATTCGCTACGCGAAGTGATGCGACCGAACAGGTGCGAAACTAGAGAGGGAAGTGCTTCTTCTGCATCTCGGTTTGGGTCGGCGAGGGTATCCTCTCCAGCACGCTGCCCGCTGGCGCGGGCACCCGACTCGCTTACACGCTGCGAGCCTCGCTGGCTTGACGCGGCGTTACAGCTCCAGGCACAGTCACCGCGAGTCTCTTGCTACGCGAGGCGCCGCTTACGAGGACACCCTCGCCTCCCGATCGAGATCGCTAACTGCGCATCACTTCGCGAGCACTGCTCCTTTGGAGGCAATGACCGACGCGTAGTATCGCCCGGATTGCTTGATCGTTCGCTGCTGCGTCGCGTAATCAACGTGCACGAGACCGAAGCGCTTGGAGTAGCCGTGCGACCACTCGTAATTGTCGAGCAGCGACCAGGCGTAATAGCCGCGCAGGTCCACGCCCTGACGCAACGCATCATGCGCGGCGCGCAGATGTTGTCGGAAATACTCGACCCGGAGTGGATCTTCGATTTTCCCGTCGATTGCCTGAGGTGGATCGTAGTACGCGGCGCCATTCTCGGTGATGTAAATCGGCGGCTTGTTGTAACGCTCGGTCACCCACAACAGCACGCGCGTCAGAGCCTCGGGGAAAACTTCCCAGTGCGTGTCGGTCATGAAGCTGTCGGCCTGCGGCACGTGCTTTGTCTTGAGCGGCAGGAAGTCAGGGTGATATCGCTCGACTTTGCGCGTGTAGTAGTTGATTCCCACGAAGTCAATCGGCTGCTTGATCTGCCGCATGTCCTCGTCCGACCACTCGGGCCAGGCCTCACCGAAGATCTCGTGCATCTCTTCGGGGTAGCTGCCGAGGAAAACTGGATCGAGATACTGGCGATTCATGTACGCGTCGGCGCGCCGAGTCGCATCGAGATCCTCCGGCGACTGCGACGCCGGGTACTTGGGCTCGAGATTCACCGTGATGCCGATTTTTCCCTTCTTGGCAGCGTTCGTCGATCGAAATCTCTCCACAGCCAATCCGTGCGCGCGCAGAAGATTGTGCGTAGCGATCGGCGCCTCGAACAGATTCGAATGACCCGGCGCGAGCACTCCCGACAGATATCCGCCGTCGGTAATGACCCACGGCTCGTTGAGCGTCGACCACATCTCGACGCGATCGCCGAGTGCTTCCCACATCATCACCGCGTAATCGCAGAACCACTCGGCGATGTCGCGATTGAGCCAGCCACCGCGATCGTCGAGCGTCTCGGGCAGATCCCAATGGTAGAGCGTGACGTTCGGCTCGATCCCGCGCTTCAACAGCTCGTCGACAAGCCGAGAATAGAAATCGATTCCCTTTTTGTTGACAGCTCTGGTTCCCTTGGGATAGATGCGGCCCCACGCGACGCTGAATCGATAAGCGTTCGTTCCCAACTCGGCCATGATCGCAACATCGTCCTTGTAGCGCCGGTAGTGGTCGCAGGCAATGTCGCCCGTCTGATCGAGCCAGGTGTTGCCCGGAGTGTGCGAGAAACGGTGCCAGATGCTGCGACCGGCGCCATCACCGGTAGGGGAGCCTTCGATCTGGTAGGCAGAGGTGGCGGTTCCCCAAAGGAAATTGTCGGGGAATCTGAAGTCTTTTGTCATCTCGGCGGGCCGTTGATCTCGGCGCGATCGGGCATCCACAAAACCGAAGCGGGGAGCTGTAAGCTGACGAAAGCTGCGAGCTTTTCAGCTTTCATACCGGCGTAAAACGACAATGGCGACTTGTGATGGAGAGGACGAATGGCGGGTGTAACGCTTAACGGCGTCCGTAAAATCTACAATGAAGGGAAGGAGCAGGTAGCTGTTGATCGCGTCGACGTCGATGTGAAAGACGGCGAGTTCGTTGTGCTCGTCGGACCATCGGGGTGCGGGAAGAGCACGACACTGCGCATGATCGCCGGTCTCGAGTCGATCAGCGCCGGCACCGTCAAGATCGGGGATCGTGTGGTGAACGATGTGCCGCCAAAGGCGCGCGACATCGCGATGGTCTTCCAGAATTACGCGCTCTATCCGCACATGACGGTGCGCGAGAATCTTGGCTTCGCGCTCAGGCTCAGAAACATGTCGGCCGAGGAGATCGACAAGCGCGTCAAGGTCGCAGCGGGGACGCTCGGCCTCGACGAATATCTCGACCGGAAACCGCGCCAGCTCTCCGGAGGTCAACGTCAGCGCGTCGCACTCGGTCGGGCAATCGTCAGACAGCCACAGGTTTTCCTGTTCGACGAGCCGCTCTCGAATCTCGATGCGCAGATGCGCGTCTCGATGCGACGCGAGATCGCGCGGCTGCATCAGGAGCTAAAGGTGACGATGATCTACGTCACCCACGATCAGGTTGAGGCGATGACTCTGGGCGATCGCATCGTCGTGATGAACAAGGGTCACGTCATGCAGATTGATACGCCGATCAATCTTTACGAGAAGCCAAAAAACAAATTCGTCGCCGGCTTCATCGGCAATCCCGCGATGAACTTCGTGAATGGAACTGTCGAAAGCGGCGGTCCCTCGCAGTTTATCGCCGACGGTGGGAACTGGGAGATCAATCTGCCCTCGCGCGTCTCCGCGCCGCTGACTTCTGCAAGAACCCGAGCGATTACGATGGGAATTCGCCCGGAGGACGTCTCAATAGTTGCAGGGGCGCGTACCGCTCCCGCTACCGCGACAGCGCGACTCGATCTCGTAGAGTCGCTCGGCAACGAGACATTCATCTACGCGCGCGTTGGAAGTCATGACATCACGGCCCGCGTTTCTCCGCAATCTCTTCCGCCAATCGGGTCCACGGTCGTCCTCGCGTTCAACCTCGAGCGAGCGCACTTCTTCTCCAACGACTCCGGAGAAAGGATCGGTTAGCGTGGAATCCGCGGGGGAAGGATCGGGTAGCGCAGAGGCATCCACAAAACCGAAGCGGGCAGCGTTCAGCTTTGCAGCTTCCAAGCTCGGAGCTTCTCCTCACGCGTGCTCCGGCACGCCGAAGCGAGCGACCATGCGGTCGTAGTTGAGGCGAAGAAGCGCGATGACATCGCGAATGTCGTCGTCGCTATCGATGCGGCGCGAGGCAGGCCCGACCGAGCTGGGGAATACCGGGTGATAGGTGATGCGGTCCTGCTCCTTCAACTCTGCCCAGACATCTTTCGGAAAGGAGAAGTGCGCAGCGCGATCGCCGTGCAAGTGGCCGATTTCGCGGGTGCCGAGTTTGAACGCGAACTCGCCGCGTTTGCCGGGGCCAGCTTCGACGCCGGGCCATGAGGTGACTTCGTTGGTGATTTGCTCGCTTGCGGTTGGTTGCTTTGGCATGTGGGGCTCCTCGAACGATTGGAGGTCGTGTACCCGGGCAACCTACATCTTCAAGTAAGGTTGAAGTCAAGTGCCTGGTGATCCCAAGCATCCACAAAACTGAAGCGGGGAGCGTTCAGCTTGGCAGCCTCTTAGCTAAGAGCTTAGCTGGGACCTCACTTAGGAGGGCGGGAGTTTAGGGCGGGAAGAGAGTTTGATGCGCAGCGGAAAGATGCGAACGCCGGCTCATGTTCATCGCAAGGTGCGACGTGAGCGATTTCAAGAAACTCGTAGTTTGGCAGAAGGGGCACGCTCTGGCGCTTCATGCGCATCGCGTCGCCACCGGAATACGCCGAAGGCAGAACGTTCCGCTAAGCATCTCCGAGACCGACTTCTCCCAATTAATGCGCGAAGTTGTGGAGGTCAGAAAGATGATCCACGGCCTCCTGAAAAGATCGACGATCGTATCCACGACCAGGAGCAGTCGTCGGCGCCCAATCGGACAGAAGCTGCAGGCTAAGCAGCTGCCACGCTCTACGCTCCCCGCTTCAGTATTCTAGGAGCAGAGTGAGCGGTATCACTCTCTTGGAACCGCCCTTCCGACGATGATCGTGATGTTATCAGTCCCCCCGCCGTCGAGCGCATCCTGCAGCAGATCTTCGCACACCTGACGCGCGGATCGCATCGTACCAAGGCGTTCGGCGATGCGCTTGTCGGAAATGTGCTTGGTTAGGCCGTCGCTGCAGAGCAGATGAACGTTCTCCCACGAGCTCGGGATCCGGCTGACGACGGGGGCCGTCTGCGGTCCGCCAATCGAGCTGGCGAGGACGTTCGCGAGGGGTGAATGCTCAGACAGCGATTTGGTGAGTAGGCCCTGATCCACGAGCGCCTGCGCTACCGTCTGATCGTGCGAAATCTGGCTCAGCACTCCATTCGAGTAGCAGTAATAGCGCGAGTCTCCAACCTGAAGCAGATAAATCCACGGCCACACGCCGATCCACAGCGTTAGAGTTGTCGCCATTCCGGCGCTGTCAGCGTCGACCTCACCGCGCTCGCGCAGCGCCTGGTGGGATCGCTTCGCTGCTTCTTCCAGTGCCTGAACGAAATCTCCTTCGCCCCCATCGGCGCGGAAATAACATCGAGCGCTGTCGGCGATGTATTGCGCGACTTCTTCCAGCGCCAGACGACTCGCGGCCTCGCCTTTCTGCCCTCCGCCGACACCGTCGGCAACCATCATGAAGGACGCGATGCGTTCTTCTTCCAGAGGCAGTCGATGATCATCGGGCAGACTCGACAACCGGACGTTGAGACGTCCGCGCAACGAGCCGACGAGAAAGTGATCCTGATTCTCGGTGCGAAGCTTTCCTGGATGGGTGAGCCCGTAGACATCGATCTCATCGTCGCGCGGTCGACGTGAGATAGTGGGCGGCTCCGACTCAGCGAGTTGGTTTTGCATCAGCTCCTCGCAATGCAGGATCTCCAAGATACGAAACAGCGTCGCCGGGACGAAAGGGTGGTTGCACCATGCTGGCGTCACGGTAGCTACGTTTAGCTGGAAATGATCGTTCAACGCTCCCAGCTGATACGCTGCAAAGCTCTCCGCTCCCCGATTCAGTATTCTCGGAAGAGGAGAAGCGAATGACGCTCCCTTACCCGAAAATCCCGCCGGACATTATCTCGTTCGGCCCGTTCAAGCTGCGCTGGTACGGAGTGATGTACCTCGTTGGGTATTTCGTCGGTTATCGACTGGCGCTCTCGCGGATTCGCCGGGGCGCTAGCGTGTTGACGCAGCAGCAGCTCGACACTCTCGTCGCGTATCTCGTCGTCGGGATGCTGATCGGCGCAAGACTCATTTACGTCTTTGTTTATGACTTCCCCGAGTTTCGCGCTCACCCATGGAGAGGTTTTGCCATCTGGACCGGCGGACTGTCATTTCACGGCGCAATTGTCGGAATGGCGTGCGCCATCGCGCTCTTTGCTCACCGACACCGAGTACCCACTCTCGCCATTACCGATATCGTCGCCTTTTGCGGCGCACCGGGTTTGTTCTTTGGCCGGATTGGGAACTTCATCAACGGCGAGCTTTACGGTAGACCGAGCAACGTACCCTGGGCGATGATTTTTCCAACCGATCCGCTCCGCGTTCCCAGGCATCCGTCGCAGCTTTACGAAGCGCTTGCCGAGGGTGTTGTTCTTTTTCTCGTGCTGTGGCAGTTGGATCGTAGAGCCCGCACGCGTGGCTGGTATTGGGACGGGCTACTGACGGGCGCTTTTCTGGTCGGTTACGCGTTGCTCCGCTTCCTGCTGGAATTCACTCGCCAGCCCGATGCGCAGCTTGGCTTCATCGTCTTCGGGAAGTTCAGCATGGGCCAGCTACTGTCGACGATAATGTTGCTGGTAGGGATCGTCGTGCTGGCCACCTCGCGCTACAGAGGCTCGAAGAACGTACCAACGACCGCGTCCCAATGATCGACGGCGCTTACGACCAGTTTCGGTAGAACCCCGAACCCTGGGCGATGAAAGGGCTTTGTGCTCGTCATTGCGAACTCAACGCGGATGACTTTTTTCCTCGGGTTCAGTCTATATATTGAGACTATTATGCGAGCCTCCTTTCGCCTTACGGGCCTGCTAGCGGCAGTATCACTGGTGACTTCCATTTCGGTTACCAGCGGATTTGCGTGCGAGCGTATTAGTGGCGCCAGCCACATGGCCAGCATGGCGATGGCCGGGACCTCCAGTCCACGCTCGTCCGCTTTGAACGTCGGTTCAATTATCGAAGAAATGCCCGCTTCTCCTGCGGCGCCTTGCGGGTTGCCTTGGGCGCCGAGCGGGTGTCAGTCGATGGTGCCCTGCTCTCCCAGTGCCATCACAGCTGAAAATGCAGTCGTCCCCGAAATTGCCCCTGCGCACTTTCTCGTAGCATCGGCGGCCTTCCTTACACCGCCGTCAGAAACAAAGCGCCCCGAGCTCCCGCCTCCTCGGGCGTAGTCCACCACACAATTCAGTTGTCGTAGTTCCGCGCATCGATCGCGATGCGTGGAGTTCAACGCGTATACACCGGTCGGATCTCTCCGACGGTGTGGTGGCCTTAATCCATTAATCGATATGTCTCAAAAAAATACATATGCCCTTGGCCGACTCATTCGGGCCTGTCGGTTTGTGTTGACGATCGCCGTCCTCGTGCCGACGTCGTACGTTTTTGCGCAAACCCGCGACGCATCGCAGACCAGCCCCATCGCTGCATTGCAAGCGGGCGGGACAGGATCCAGCCAGGCTTCCCACCCCGACGAGCTCGAGCGACTCCTGCAGTTGGCGGATTCGGTGAACCCGTCAGTTACAGCCGCGCGACGTGGTGTCGAAGCCGCTCGTGCCCGAGTGAGCCCGGCTGCAACGCTACCCGACCCCATGCTGATGCTCGGCATTCAGAACCTGCCGCTTGGAAAGCAAAGCGCATCCACCATGTCGATGAGTTCTGGCGGTCCCGATCCGATGACGATGCGCATGATCGGGATCGGGCAGACGATTCCGTACCCTGGGAAGCTCTCGCTCCGGCGGCGCGCGGCCGAGCACGAAGTGGATGCAGCGCGCGCATCACTCGACGCGACGACGCGCCAAATCGTGACTGATATCAAGGACGCCTACTATGAGCTTGCGTTCGTCGACCAGGCTCTCTCTATCGTGGGTCGTAACCGCGACGTTTTGGCTGGATTCGTCCGTGTGACCGAGACCCGCTACGCTGTCGGGACCTCGGGTCAGCAGGATGTCCTCAAGGCACACGTCGAGGCGACACGGCTGGCAGAGAGCGCCGTCACGCTCACGGAACAGCGGCGTGCTTCACTCGCGCGTCTCAATGCACTACTTGCCCGTCCGAGCGACACTCCGGTCGATCATCCTGAGATCCCGGCGTCGGTGGCGCGTGCGGCGATACCGGCGGCGGCCAATGAGATCCGCTTCACCTCGGCCGCGCTCGGTGCGCGCGCAGCAGACTCGCCGCTACCGCCGCTGGCGGAGCTGCAAGAGACCGCTCTTCGCGAGAGTCCGGAGATCCGCGAGCAGGATGCGATGATCGCGGCGCAGGCAAGCAGGCTCGAGCTCGCGCGAAAGGATGTCCTTCCCGATTTTGACGTGTCGCTCCAGTACGGCCAGCGCGGGGGCGGTCTTCCCGACATGATAACGGCGCTCGTCTCGGTGCCGATTCCTGTGTTCAAAGGTCGCAAACAGAATCAAGTCGTCGTCGAGTCTGGCGCGCAGCTCGCGAGTCTCGAGGCCGGACGTTTGCAGAAACAGAACGAGATCCGCGCTGAAGTCGCGCGGCTCGTCTCCGAGCTGGAGCGGTCGCGCGCGCAGCTCGCGCTTTATGTCAAGGCGCTGCTTCCGCAAGCGCGCGCCTCATTGGGCTCGGCCACGGCAAGCTATCAGGTGGGCCGCGTTGAGTTCCTGACCGTGCTCGACGACCAGGCGACGGTGTTCAACTACGAAACCGAATACTTCCGCGTCCTCAGTGATTTCGCCAAAAATCTGGCGGAGCTTGAGCGGGTCGTCGGCAAGGAGATCGTGTAATGACGCGGTCGCGCAGTATCGCTCTCGCCGGTGCCGTCGCCGCTCTGTTCGTGATTGCTGCGATCGCCATCACAGCGAGGAACCATCGCGTACAGCAGTCGTCCGTGAACGCCACGCAATCCACGCGAACCACGCAGGGGATGGCGGGGATGCCCGGCATGAGCGTGACGGACGCGGGCTCGGTGCGGCTCACCACCGAACAGCTCCGGCAGTTCGGCGTCACCTTCGGCACTGCGGAAATCCGCCCCCTCACAGCGGAGACGCGGACGACCGGCGTCGTCACATTCGACGAAACAAGGATCACGCAGGTAGCGCCGAAGTTCGGCGGTTTCGTCGAGCACCTCTATATCAATTATACGGGCCAGCCAGTGCGACGCGGGCAGCCTTTGCTCGAGATTTACTCACCCGAGCTCGTGGCGGCGCAGCAGGAGTTATTGCTCGCTGGCCAGCTTCAGCGCGACATCGGCCGCAGCGCGGTCCCGGGTGTTCCAGGCAACAGCACCGACCTCGTCACCGCCGCCAAGCGTCGGTTCCAATTCTGGGACATCTCCGAAGGGCAGATCGATGAGATTCTTCGTACGGGAAAGGTGCGGCGCACTCTCACGCTCTTTTCTCCCAGCTCCGGTGTGGTAGTCGAGAAGAAGGTTCTGCAGGGACAATCGATCATGGCAGGCGAGGTGCTCTACACGATCGCCGATTTGACCGACGTGTGGGTCGACGTGCAGCTCCGCGAAACCGACGCCGCATCGGTGCGGCCAGGATCAGCCGCGGCGATCGAAGTCGCAGGGCTGCCGGGTCGCGCTTTCGACGGAAGGGTGACCTACGTCTATCCCACCCTCGACAGCGCGTCGCGCTCGGTACGTGCCAAGGTCGTGGTCGGTAATCCCGGTGGCGTTCTCAAACCCGGCATGTACGCGACAGTGCGGCTGGCGACTCCGAGTCGTTCGGCGCTGACGGTGCCGAGCTCCGCGGTACTGCGCACGGGCGAGCGGAACGTGGTCTTCGTGGAGATGCAGAATGGAGAGCTGATGCCGCGGGACGTGGAGCTCGGACGCACTGCGGGCGACTACACGGAGATCCTCTCGGGCGTGCAGTCCGGTCAGCACGTTGTCACCTCCGCTCAGTTTCTTCTCGACTCGGAGTCAAACCTCGGTGATGTGATGAAGGCGATGATTGGCCAGATGTCGAGTGGTGACGTGAGCAAGATGCAGAACATGCCCGGAATGTCGATGCCGGCGACGAGCGAGAAGGGCGCTGACACGCGCGGTATGCAGAGCATGCCGGGAATGAAACCGGCAGCGACTTCAACCCCGCGGAGATAACGGCCGTGCTCAAACGCATCATCGAGTGGTCGGTGTCCCACAGAATGCTGGTGATCCTCGCCACAGCCGCGGTCACGCTCGCGGGGTTGTGGGCGATGTTCAGGACGCCGGTCGACGCGATACCTGATCTCTCTGATGTCCAGGTCATAGTCATGACGGACTGGCCGGGCCAGGCTCCGCAGACTGTCGAGGATCAGGTCACGTATCCGCTCTCGACCGAGATGCTCAAAGTGCCGCGCACAAAGTTCGTGCGCGGCATGAGCCAGTTTGGTCTCTCCGCGGTCTACATCGTCTTCGAGGACGGGACGGACCTTTATTGGGCGAGGAGCCGAGTGCTCGAGTACCTGAACGGTGTCGTCGCCAAACTGCCGCAGGGTGCGATGCCGATGCTCGGCCCTGACGCGACTGGTGTCGGCTGGGTAATGCAGTACATCCTCGCCGATACTACAGGGTCGCTCAATCTCGCGCAGCTTCGAGGTCTCCAAGACTGGACCGTGCGGCCGGCACTCACGGCGGTGCCGGGCGTCGCCGAGATTGCCTCGTTCGGCGGCTTCGAGAAGCAGTACCAGATCGACGTCGACCCGGCAAAGCTGCTCGCATACAACGTCCCGCTCGCCAAGGTGAGCGACGCGGTACGAGCGTCGAACGAAGACGTGGGCGGACGAGTCCTCGAGATGGGTGGCTCGGAGTATGTGATCCGGGGACGGGGACGCTTCGAGAGTCTGGACGACATCCGGAAAGTCTCAGTCGGCAGTGGTGCGGGTGGCGCACCGATTACCGTCGGCGACGTCGCGAACGTGCAGATCGGACCGGAGATCCGGCGCGGCATTGCGGATCTGAACGGCAAGGGTGAGATCGTGACCGGCTGGGTGGTGATGCGCTACGGCGAGAATCCGCTCGCGGTGATCGAGCGCGTGAAAGCGAAGATGGCGGAGGTCCAGTCAGCTCTCCCCAAGGGCGTGACGTTCGTCGACGGCTACGATCGCTCCGGACTCATCGAGCGTGCGATCGCGACACTGCGCGGAAAATTGGTCGAGGAGTCGATCATCGTGGCGTTGGTCACCGTCGTCTTTCTCCTCCACGCTTCAAGCGCGCTGGTTGCCATCCTGACGCTGCCGATCGGTATTCTGATGGCGATCCTGGCGATGAGATTGCTCGGGCTGGACGCAAATATCATGTCGCTCGGTGGGATCGCGATCGCAATCGGCGCGATGATTGACGCGGCGATCGTGATGGTTGAGAACCTGCACAAGCACATGGAACGCAACGAGCACGAGGGAAATCCGCGGACGCACTGGGCGCTCGTCGTAGAATCGGCGAAGGAAGTCGGGCCGGCGCTGTTCGTCTCCCTGCTCATCATCACTGTCTCTTTCATTCCTGTGTTCGCGCTTCAGGCCCAGGAAGGCCGGCTCTTCAAGCCGCTGGCGTGGACGAAGACGCTCTCGATGGCGTCGGCATCGCTGCTCTCGATTACGCTCGTGCCGGTGATGATGGGACTCTTCATTCGCAAGGGCGTGAAGCCCGAGTCGGCCAACCCCGTCAACCGCTTTCTCATCAGGACCTATCGTCCCGTCATCGAGTTCGTCCTTCAGCATCGCTGGCAGACGATACTTACAGCGGGAGTGGTTCTCGTCGCGACGCTGCTGCCGTGGTCCCGAATCGGGAGCGAGTTCATGCCGCCGCTGAACGAGGGCTCGATCATGGATATGCCGTCGCTTTTCCCCGGTGTCGGCACGGAGCAGGCTAAACAGATTCTGCAGCAGCGGGACGCCGCGCTCGCTCACATCCCCGAAGTGCAAATGGTGCTCGGCAAGATTGGGCGCGCCGAGACGGCGACCGACATGGCACCAATGTCGATGATCGAGACGATCGCCGTTCTCAAAGACAAGAAGGACTGGCGCTCGGGGGTGAGCTACGATTCGATCGTCGCCGAGGCGAATACGACGGTGAAGACGCCGGGTGTCGGCAACATGTGGTCGATGCCGATCAAGAATCGGCTCGATATGCTTACTACCGGCATCAAGACGCCGGTGGGGATCAAGATCTTCGGACCGAGTCTGGATACGCTGGACATGATCGGCAAGCAGATCGAAGGCTTGCTACCGACGGTGCGCGGTACCAATACCGTGTTCTCGGAGCGCGCGGTCGGAGGGAAATATCTGGACATCACGGTGGACCGCATAGCGGCAGCCCGATATGGCATGTCCACCGATCAAGTGCAGAACGCGATCGCAACCGCGGCGGGCGGAATGGACGTCGGTCAGGTTATCGAAGGTCGCGAGCGCTACTCGGTGCTGGTGCGCTATCCGCGCGAGCTTCGCGACAATCCGGAGAAGATCGCGGAGATCCTGGTGGCGACGCCCGCTGGGGCGCAGGTCGCGTTAGGTGAGCTGGCGCGCATCGCGGTGGTGAAAGGTCCGACTCTCATCAAGTCTGAAGATGCTTATCTCAACAATATCGTCTACGTAGACGTGCTCGGCCGCGACATCGGGGGTTACGTCAACGATGCGAAGCGTCTGCTCGAGCAGAAGCTGGCTCTGCCACCCGGTTATCGGCTGGAGTGGTCGGGACAATTCGAGGCGTTGCAGCGCGCCGCGAGCAAGCTGAGGGTTGTCGTGCCGATCACGCTCGCGATCATCTTCCTGCTCCTGTACTTCAACTTCCGCAGTGTTACCGAGAGCGCGATCGTGATGCTCTCGCTGCCGTTCGCGCTCGTGGGCGGCGTGTGGCTCATGTGGCTGCTCAACTACAACATGAGCGTCGCCGTGGCGATCGGCTTCATTGCACTGGCCGGAGTGGCTGCCGAGACAGGAGTCGTCATGCTTCTCTATCTCGACCAGGCGTATCATGCGCGTCGTGAAAAGGGACTGCTGCGCGACTGGGTTGACGTCGGGGACGCGGTGAGAGCGGGTGCCGTGCTGAGGTTGAGACCGTTGGTGATGACGGTGACAGCAATCATCGGCGGTCTGCTGCCGATTCTCTGGAGTCAGGGGACGGGCGCCGATGTCATGAAGCGGATCGCGGCGCCGATGGTCGGCGGGATGGTGACCAGTACAATTCTGACGCTGGTGGTTATCCCCGTGATCTACTCGCTGTGGAAGGAGCGCGAGCTTCGGAGTCGCAACGTCGAAACAGTTTTGCGCGAG